>Ga0335077_10002382_pt1 | contig 22388 bp, 24 predicted proteins | sample Lox_Sample_31_FD_207151 | JGI IMG/M metagenome (GOLD analysis project Ga0335077, IMG submission 207151) | Soil microbial communities from Loxahatchee National Wildlife Refuge, Florida, United States - Lox_Sample_3.1 | ecosystem: Environmental > Terrestrial > Soil > Wetlands | place: USA...
GAAGTTTCCGCGCTTCGTTAAAGAGCGTGACGTGGAAATCAGCCTGGAGCGTCTGGGAGACCAGGAGCGAAAGATCACGGTGACGAGAAGCTAGGGCGTTCTAGAAATTAGTGTAAGTAAAGTTCGGGTAGAGCGGGCCTTCAGGCCCGCGTCCACCAGCAGGAAAGAATAACCGCTAGGGCCGCTGAGGTTGTGGACCTCAGCGGCGGTAGCAAGACGAGTATCGCAATCTCGCACGCGGGCCTGAAGGCCCGCTCTACCGGATTACGCTAAGAGCAACGCTGGTCTAGCTTGAGCGCATTAACCATGCCCGGGACTGTTCATAATCCGATGGAGGATACTGCAATTGCACCTGCTTCCCGCACTGCATGGTTGCTTGCGGGTGGCGTCATGATCGCATTCCTCGTACTAACCATCGCAGAGTCGTTGACTCAATCTCCGTGGATGGATGAAGGCATGTTCGCCGATGTTGCGTTCACCTTTCGGAACTCTGGACATCTGGGCAGCTCGGTGCTGGCTCCTTACGGATATCAGGAATTGCCGGGAGTGCACGAATACACCTACTGGCAGTTTCCTTTTTACTTTGTAGCCCTGGGGACATGGTTTCGCGTCGTTCCTGCCACTGTGGTCTGGATGAGACTGTTCTCGGTAGCCTGGGGCTATGTCTTCCTTGCCTCCTGGTTCGTGATAGTTCGGTCTTTAAGCCGCAAAGACTCGCTCGCTCTGCTGGTGGCGTCTCTCGTCGGCCTTGACTATGCCGTGCTGGTGACAGCGTCCAACGGCCGCATGGACATGATGTGCGCTGCTCTGGGAATGGCTGGCCTCGCAAGCTACTTCCGGTATAGAGACTCCAATTGGTCGGCTGGCATTGTTCTGGCTGCATTCTTTGGAGCTGCGTCGCTGTTCACCCATCCCATGGGAGCCGTGATGAGTGTCGCCATTGCTGCCATGGTCTTAGCGGATTGGAGGCGGATCAGGTGGGGCGCCGTGGCAGCGGCCAGCGTGCCGTACCTCATTGGATTAGGTCTCTGTCTTAACTACATTCATCAGGCGCCGGAATTGTTTCACGCCCAAAGTATGGCAGCCTCGCAATACCGAGTGAGCGGCTTCGGACCGGTTGTCTATAACATCCTGAATGATGTTACGGCGAGATATCTTCGCTACTACTTCACTGCATATAGCGGTGTCAGTAAGTCGAAGATCGTCGCTTTGGTGTTTCCAGTTTGCGGACTAATAGGTTTGCTCCTCAACCGCGATCTTCGCTCGCAACTTATATCGAAGCGGCTGCTGCTGTTGCTGGTGATCGCCTATGTGGGAGTCGCGGTGGTAGATAACCAGAAGTTCGGAAACTACCTCGTCTTTTCTCTTCCCGTAGTAACAGCCTGTGCGGCCGTGTGGTTTTATGCGAAGTGGCAAGTTGGCGGCAGCGGACGGCTGCTGGCGGGCGGCCTGCTGGCAATTTCCCTGGCCGCGACTCTGGCGGGAATCGCCTATAAGATCTCCCGGAACGAGTATCGTAACTTGTACGATCCGGCGATGGCTGCTGCTCGCATGGCTCTCCCGCCCGGCGGAACCCTGATGGGCGGGTCGGAGCTAGGCTTTGTCTTCGGCTTTGGCCCGCCATTGGTTGATGACCGATATCTTGGATTCTTCAGTGGTAGGCTTCCCGAAGTGTTCGTTATCAATGACCACTACGGCCCGATGCGCTCTTCGCCCCTCCTGACCAGCGCGTGGCAGTCTTCTAGGGTCACCCTGGGCGAGCAATACCACCAGGTTTTCAAAAACGACATCTATAGCGTTTATGTTCGCAACGACGTAAAACCAGCGACACCGTCGCCGCATTAAGTAATGCTCTGTATCTGCTCGACCGTTTCGGGAGCACATCAGTATGGGAAAAAGCGGCGCTCGACACACGCGGATCGCAGGTCGCAAGAGTGACACGGCTTTTAACCGGAGTGTAGAATTGCCTTTAATTACCACGAGGGGAAAATCCTTGGCAACTCAAAATGTTGTCGTAGTGGGCGGCTGCGGGCACGTCGGACTGCCTTTGGGCATCGTCCTGGCAAGCCGTGGCTCGTCCGTCTCTCTGCTGGACATTGATGCAGCAAAGGTTAAGACCATCAATTCCGGCGTCATGCCTTTCCGTGAGGACGGCGCTGAACCGGTCCTCAAGCAGGTCCTGGGAAAGACCCTCCAGGCCACCACCGATCCCGATTGCCTGCGCTCGGCCGAGATCGTGATTACCGTCGTCGGCACGCCGGTTGATCGTCACCTGAATCCCACCGTCCACGAGCTCTATCGCAGCCTGGACAACATTCTCCAGTACATCCAGGACGGGACCTTGCTGGTGCTGAGGAGTACGGTCAGCCCCGGCGTCACCAAGCTGGTGTACCGGCGGATTCAAACGCTTGGCCGTGACATCGATCTGGCGTTTTGCCCTGAACGTATCGCCGAGGGCAACGCCATGGAAGAGCTGGTCAAGCTGCCGCAGGTCGTCTCCGGCTTCGAGCCGGCGGCGGTGCGCCGGGCGCGCGACCTGTTTCTCACCATTGCGCCTACCGTCATAGAATTGGCGCCGCTGGAAGCGGAGCTGGCCAAGTTGTTCACCAATAGCTGGCGCTACCTCAACTTCGCCATCTCCAACCAGTTCTACATGCTGGCTGAGAGCTACGGACTTGATTTCTATCGCATACACGACGCGGTCACCCGCGAGTATCCCAGAATGCGCAGCTTCGCACGCGCCGGTTTCGCTGCCGGCCCTTGTCTTCTGAAGGACACGTTGCAGCTGTCGGCGTTCTCCGGCAACAACTTCTTCCTGGGCCATGCTGCCATGCTGGTGAACGAGGGCCTTCCCAACTTCATCGTTTCTCAGTTGCGGGGAATGGATCTTGCCAACAAGCGGGTCGCTATCCTCGGCATGGCATTCAAAGGAGAGTCGGACGACGTCCGCGATTCTCTCTCCTACAAGCTGAAGAAGCTGCTGGAGGTCGAGGCCAAGGAAGTCCTGTGCACCGACCCATTTGTGCCCGAACCCGGCCTGGTTCCCCTTGACGAAGCCGTGAGCAAGGCGGACATCATTGTGCTGGGGGCGCCCCACTCCGCCTATCGCGATATCGAGTTCGCCCCGGACAAGACCGTCATTGATATTTGGAACTACTGGCCTGAGCGCCGCCGCGAGTCGGTGGTGCAATCCGCGGAGGCCGTGGCGGCAGGAGAAAACCGTTCATGAAGATACTCGTAACCGGGTCTGCCGGTTTCATCTGCGGTTATCTGATCGAAGAACTCCTACAGGCCGGTTACGAAGTTATCGGCCTTGATAACTTCAGCAAGTATGGCCGGGTGGAGAAATCGTACGACAACCACCCACGCTACCGGTTTATCGAAGCCGACTGCAAAGACATCGACCTGCTGAAGGACCTGCTCGCCGACTGCGACCACTTTGTTGCCTGTGCCGCCATGATCGGCGGCATCAGCTATTTCCACGAGTTTGCCTACGATCTGCTGGCAGAGAATGAGCGCATTACCGCGGCCTCCTTCGATGCCGCGCTTTACGCTCACAAACACAAGAAGCTGCAGAAGATCACGGTCATGTCGTCGAGCATGGTCTTCGAGAGCACCTCGGAGTATCCGACTCCCGAGGGTGCCGAGCAACGTTGTCCGCCGCCGCGCTCGACCTACGGCTTTCAGAAGCTGGCGACTGAATACTTCGTCAAAGGCGCATCGGAGCAATACCAGCTCCCCTACACCATCGTCCGGCCGTTCAACTGCGTTGGCGTCGGCGAGAAGCGTGCCTTGCACGATCACGACGTTTACAGCGGCAACGTGAAGCTTGCCATGTCGCACGTCGTCCCTGACCTTGCTCAGAAGGTGCTCAAGGGACAGGACCCGCTGCACATCCTCGGGGCCGGCAATCAGGTGCGGCACTACACCTACGGCGGCGACCTGGCCAAAGGAATCCGCATCTGCATCGAGCACCCCGCCGCCCTCAACCAGGACTTCAATCTCTCCACGCCCACACGCACCACCGTGCTTGAGTTGGCCGAGTTGATCTGGCGCAAGGTACACGGCGACAGCAAGCCCTTCCGTTACGTCTGCGACCCGCCGTTCGAATATGACGTGCAGGAGCGCTCACCCGACGTCCGCAAGGCGAAAGAGGTCCTCGGATTTGAGGCACCTACCACCTTGAGCGAGATTCTGGACGAAGTAATTCCCTGGGTGGCAGAACAGATCGAAGTAGGTCAAATCTGACGTCGTCATCCCGAGCGAGCCGGCCCTTAACCTATAAACTGTCATCCCGAGCGACGAGGCCGTCCCGCGCAGCGGGACGGCTGAGGAGTCGAGGGACCTGCTTTTTCTTATGACCCAAGCGCCGCCGAACTCGCCTACCCAACGCGAACTCACCCTCGTCATTCCTGTTTATAACGAAGGAGCGAACTTCCCGTCTCTCTGGAAGGAAGTCAGCGCGCAGGTCCGCTCACCCTTCCGCGCCCTCGTTGTTTACGATTTCGACGAGGACAACACCGTTCCCGTCGTGCAGCAGATTATCTTCGCCGGCGAAGACCGGCTGGTGCTGGTAAAGAACGATGTAGGGCGGGGCGTGGTCGGCGCTATCCGCACGGGATTCAACCATGTGGAGCATGGCCCGGTGCTGGTGGTGATGGCCGATCTCTCCGACGACCTGTCGCAGGTGGACACTATGCTGGAGCGCTACCGGCAGGGCTATAAGGTCGTCGTCGGCAGCCGCTACATGCCCGGCGGCCAGCTTCTGGACGCGCCTCCGCTCAAGGGCCTGATGTCGCGCTGCGCCGGCGTGACCCTGCACTGGTTCCGCCGCATCCCCACGCGCGACGCCACCAACGCCTTCAAGCTCTACGACAGCCAGATGCTGAAGAGCTTCACCATTCAGAGCAAGGCCGGCTTCGAACTCAATCTGGAACTCACCGTAAAGGCATTTCTCGCCGGCCATCCCATCACCGAAATCCCCACCACCTGGCGTAACCGGACCCAGGGCGAGTCGCGCTTCCGCGTCTGGGCCTGGCTACCGCAATATTTGCGGTGGTATTTCTACGCCTTCCGCCCGCGGCGCCGCGCATCAAACTGAGGAGGCACGAACCATGGCTCGCAGGAAAGAAAGCATCGCAGCGCACGCCGGGGAGATTCTACACGCCGAATTGTTGCAGCCGATGCAGATCACGGCCTACCAACTGGCCGAGGCGCTGCATTGCCCCGGAATCTACGAGATCGTGCGCGGCGAACGGGACATCACCGGGGTCCCGAACCAGCGCCGCCGAAGCCTGTCCTGATCCCGCTTTGCGGGACGAAGGGCGCTGGTTGGAGTGAGATTAGCGCGGACGTGGCCCTTCGGCTGGGCAAATACTTCGGCATGACGCCGCCATTCTGGATGAACCCGCAAACCGATTACGATCTGCGCCGGTCAGCGGCCAGAGCGCCCCTGAGCAAGATCAATCCGCGCTCTGCCCTCCTTGATAATACAAGGCCTGGTGTCCACGCTCGCGCCCCGGTTTTGGGCACGAACTTCGACACCTGCGGGTTCTTGCCTTACCAGGATCAAATCGCTGTGCAGGTCGCACGTGTGCTCGGGCTGCGCAGCAAGGTGATGCTAGAATCACCTGGGGACGGCAGGATCAGATATGGATGAGGAAAAGTTGCTCGAACGCATTACGGTTTCCCCCCAGGTCTTCAGCGGCAAACCTATCGTGCGCGGCCGCCGCCTGGCGGTAGAGCATGTGCTGGGGTTGCTGGCAGCAGGTGACACGATCGAGACCATTCTAGCTGGCTATCCCTGGCTGGAGCGGGAGGACGTGCAGGCCTGCCTGGTTTACGCCCGCAGGTTGGCGGCCAACGAACGCATTGAGCCGCTGCTGACTGAGGCGGGCGGTTGAGGGTCCTGCTGGACACCTGCCTCTCAGTCGAGGCCGTGCGGCAGCTTCAAGATGCAGGACACGACGTCGTTTGGGCGGGCGAGTGGCAATCCGACCCAGGGGACGAGGCCATTCTCTCGCTGGCAAACGAACAAGGACGTGTACTGGTCACCTTGGACAAGGACTTCGGCGAGTTGGGGGTTCTGCGCAGGTTGCCCCACCACGGCATCATCCGTTTGCTTGGTTTCCGTGCTATTGAGCAGGGAGTGGTATGCCAGCGCGTACTGGTTGCCTATGGCGAGGAACTGATGAACGGAGCCATCCTGGTAGTTGAGCCCGGGCGCGTCAGAGTCCGTCGCAGGCCAGAATAGCTGGCACTCTTCGTCTCACAGCGTATTACATTTGGTAAAATGTAATGGAGACACTCATGGAATCGGCGATTACCGTTAAGGGTCAGGCCACCATTCCCAAGGCGGTCCGCGAGCATCTGCACTTGAAGCCGGGGGACCGGGTCAAGTTCTTCGTGCATCCGGATGGCAGCGTGGTCCTGCTACCTAAGGTTTCCGTCTCGGTCCTGCGAGGCATGGTCAAGTCCCGGCGGAAACGGCCTGTGTCGGTTGAGGAAATGAACGAGGCCGCGGCGGCGGGCGCTGCCGGCGTTCCGTTGCGGCGCAGGCGTCGATGATCGGACTCGACACCAACATCCTGGTTCGCTATCTCACCCAAGATGACCCCCTGCAATCCGCCAAGGCGACGGAGCTCATTGAGCGCCGGCTAAGCGAGGAAAACCCGGGCTTCGTCAGCCTGGTCGCGATGGTTGAGACCGCATGGGTGCTGGAGCGCTCCTACGGCCTGGCGGAGGTGGAAGTTGCGGCTGCCGTCGAGCGCCTGCTCCAGGCCGACGTGCTGGTGGTGGAAAGCGAGCAGGAGGTGTTTACCGCCATGATCGCGCTCAAGCAGAGGCGTGGATCATTCGCGGACGCGCTCATTGGCGCGCTTGGCGTCAAAGCCGGCTGCTCCCTCACCGTCACCTTCGACCAAAAGGCGCTGCGGCTTCCAGGCTTCGGGTTGCTATAAGGCCTACACACCCAACGGCTGCCTTTAACCAGTCCATTACGACATTAGAATTCACCAGCTAGCAGAGCTTGGTGGCGCTAAGTTGTTGATTCTACGTACGAGGCTCAGGACTCTGTGGCTCGGCACGTTCCATTTTGGGAACTTTACAAAACTTTACACAAAAATCCTGTAACGCGTTTTGGCCGATTGCGTTTCTTCTTCGGGCCCTGGCTACTGCTATTCCCCTGCCACCGTCATGCCGTCAATGCGAACTGTGGGTGAGGCGATAGCGCCACGAAACTCCAGATCGTTGCCGATCTCGGAGATGTTGAACAGCATGTCCTTGAGGTTGCCGGCGACGGTGATCTCCTCCACCGGAAATGTCAGCTCGCCGTTCCGAATCCACAGGCCGCTGGCGCCACGCGAGAAGTCGCCGGTGACGAGGTTGACGCCGAAGCCGAGGAACTCGGTGACGAGCAGGCCCTCCTTGACGTCGGCGATGATCTCTTGCTGTGTCTTCGTCCCCGGCTGGAGGAAGAAGTTCCCCGGGCCGATGCCAGGAGTTCCTGCCAGCCCGCGCGAGGCGTTGCCGGTAGTCTGCAGCTTCAGCTTCTTGGCGGTGTAGGTGTTGAGCAGGTAGGACTTCAGCACGCCGTTCTCGACGACGACGGTCTTGCGGCTGGGCACGCCTTCGGAGTCGAAGGGGCTGGTGCCGAAGCCGCCGCGCATGGTGCCGTCGTCAATGACGTTGATGTTGTCGCCGGCAATCTTCTCGTTGAGCTTGCCGGTAAGGAACGACGCGCCGCGGTAGATGGCGTCGCCGTTGACGGCTTCGAAGATGTGGCCGATGAGGGCGCCGGCGATGTTGTTCTCGAAGACGATAGGCACCTTGGCTGTCTTGACTTTGCGTGCGCCCAGGCGGCGTAGCGCTCGTTGTGCCGCGATCTTGCCGATCTCTTCGGGAGACTCCAGCTTCTTCAGCGTCATCGCTACGGAGTACCAGTAGTCGCGCTGCATGGCTGAGCCTTCAACTTGCGCGATGGGCACTGCCGAAACTGAGCAGTAAGAGCGCCAGTAATCACCGACGAAGCCGTGGGAGTTAGCCAGAACCTTGTAGCCAATGGCGGCGTCGAAGCTGCCGCCTTCGGAGTTGACGATGCGCGGGTCAGCCTCGAGCGCGGCCTTCTCCGCGCGACGCGCGTAGTCAATGCGGTCGGCGTTAGAGAGGGAATAGACGTCGTCGGAATAGAGGTCGAGGTCACCTTCCAGCTTGCCGAGCTGCGCAGGCTCGGGAATGCCGGCGAAGGGGTCTTCGCTGGTGACCTTGGCCAGCGAGAGCGCTGAGTCCACGAGCTGGCGGATGCCGTCAGGCGTGAGGTCGCTGGAGTAGGTGCTGGCAGCGCGCTGTCCGAAGAAGACGCGCACGCCAATGGCCTTGGAGCCGGACTCCTTCAACGTCTCGACCTCGCCGAGTCGAACCAGGGTGGAGAATTCGCTGCCATCCATGGCGACAGCTTCGGCCGCGGTGGCGCCGCCCTGCATGGCGCGGCGTACGACATCGGTCGCGATCTCCGGCAAGTCGCTGGCCGGCGTAGCGATTGTTGTGTCTTGGATGTTGTTCGTGGATGATGACATTTTCCGTTCTTATCCTGAATATCTGCGGAATGTTTTGGGCACGAGTCAGCAGCTCCTAGTTCAGAGTAGCAGCAATCGGAGGATTGAGCCTTACCGCCGCCCTTCCCGCTTCTGTGCGACGACTAACCCGCGCGGCGTTGGCAGCAGCACGACGGAGATCAGCCCTTCGCGCTCCAGCTTGAGCGCGGCCTCGCGCACGTGTTTCAGGTGCGAGCTGGCATCGTGCATCAGGATAAGGCCGAAGGGTGAGATCTGCGGCAGATAGCGGCGCACCTCCTGCTCGCGGATAGGCATGTCGCTGTCGCTGAAGAACAGGTCGATGGTGCCGTCAATCTTCATCTCCAGGCTCGACTCCATGCGCAGGTCAATCAGGTCACGGAACGGGGAAGCGTCAATCTTTTCCTTGGCTGCAGCGAAAACCTTGGGGTCGGCCTCGCAACTGACGATGCACCCGAAGCCATTCATGCGCAGGCCTTCGGCGATGACCAGCGTGCTGGCAGCAAGGAAGGTGCCGGTCTCCACCACCAGATTGGGCTTGACGGTGGTGATCAGCGTGCGCAGGAATTCCAGCACCTCAACCTCGGCGGTCATCGAGTCGTACATGCTCCAGCGCTCAGGATGAGGGCACTCTGGCGTGGCACGATGATACTCAGGCACAATCGCTCCGGCGCGCACCGCAGCCTCGCGCATGATGCGGTGCTCCTGCTTTTCTTTTCGGAAGAGGCGCCTGAGGGACATAGCGATCAGTAGTTAGCCAACCTTGCAGCTGGCTTCAACCGGCAGTCGTGTAAAGCCACGCGTCATGGCGTTATGACTCGATTCTAACGTGGTGCCGAAGATTGGGAGTGTTTAGAATCAGTAAAGCACTAGAGTCGGGGCGTAGCGCAGCCTGGTTGCGCACCTGCCTTGGGCGCACACATGCCCGCTCCAAAGCCTCTCAGTGGTTCTGGCTACTTCTAATAAACACAACAACCTGGGGGCTCTGCTTTTCGCTCAATCAAAGTCCCAGTGCTCTTAACAGAGGGAGTTTTGACACAGTTTCGGTACAGGTAGGAGCTGAACGCTCGAGTCTCGTCACCAATTCGTAAGGAGCATTTCCGGTTCTCGCGATTAAGTGCAACAATGCGCCTTGCGAAGTGGCTTGGCAGATTTGCCCGTCCTTGCGCTCAGAAGGTCTTCGAAACTGGCCTTTCACAATATGTGCAGGATGCAAGTAGTCTTGGAGTCCGGTCAACAGCTACTGAACTGCGGTCGATCGATTGCGAAGGGTGCTTTGCCAGCGCGGCCGTGTATAGGTACCCGTGCTGGTCAAAACCTGTCACGCACGGGACGCGGATCGAAAGTGCGGGGTGAAGCCAAGTTCTTGCTGAGTGATCGTCCCCCGCCTCAATCTGGGCGGAAATAAATGGGCTGACACATAACTGACAGTCGGTCGGTTACTCACCACCGTACAAGTCTGAAGATTCCCAGAAGCCGCCTTCGGGACAAATTGGCATGCTTGAGTGCCGCCCGTTAGTAGCCACTCTCAAGCCGCATCGAAGTGCTGCTGGGCAGAAGCGACGCCCTTCCCAAATCGATTGCGCTGTTCGTGCGGTCGGTACCGCGGTCGCTGTTTTTTGATGAATCCTTGCCAGAACTTGAGGCATCATTCTCGCCGAGTGTCCCGCTTTTGCTGTATCTTGTACAAGTCTGCATGCGCTTTGGGGGTAGCTCATGAATCGGCGTGACTTCTTGTGGTCCACGGGGGTCGCGTTCGCCGGCCTCACTCTCACCAAACCGGAGCTTTCATTTGCGCAGCAAATGAATCCGTCATCCGACGGTTGGCGCACCTTCGAAGTAACGACTCGGGCCGAGGTGCTGAAGCCGGCCGGCGAAACCAAAATATGGTTACCGGCAGCGCTCATACAAAACACGGCGTTTCAGAAGACGATCTCAAACCAGTCTAGTTCTGATGGCGGCAAGGTAAGAATAGACGAGAGCAAGCCGCTGAGTCTGGGCATCGTGGTCGCGACATTCCCTGGTGGCGTAAAGCCGATATTGACGCTCACCAGCCAGGTGGCCCTGAAGAACTACTCCGTGGACTTGTCCAAGCCCGGTCCGGCGCGGCCACTCCCCGCTGCCGAGTCGCAATATTTTCTGCAGTCGCACAAAAACATTCCGACCGACGGCATCGTAAAAACCACCGCGACCGAGATCACCAAGGGCGCTACGACGGATGTCGAGAAGGCGCGTGCCATCTACGAGTGGATTGTGGACAACACCTTTCGGGATCCAAAGGTGCGCGGCTGCGGCCGGGGCGACATTCGCGTCCTGCTCGAAACCGGTTACCTGGGCGGCAAGTGTGCCGACCTGAACGCCCTCTACGTCGGACTCGCACGCGCGGCAGGCCTTCCGGCGCGTGACGTCTATGGCATTCGCGTGGCGAAGTCCGAACTGGGCTATAAGAGCCTGGGTGCATCTTCGGAAAAAGTCACAAAGGCACAGCACTGCCGCGCAGAAGTGTACCTTGCGCAGTTCGGCTGGGTGCCGGTTGATCCCGCCGACGTGCGGAAGGTGGTCCTGGAAGAACCACCCGGGAACCGTCCGTTGAACGACGAGATGGTGACCAGCGCGCGTAAACGCCTGTTCGGGTCGTGGGAGATGAACTGGATGGCGTACAACTTCGGTCAGGATGTCGCGCTGCCGGGGTTCAATGGCGCGGCCATTCCCTTCTTCATGTATCCGCAAGCGCAAACGGCGGAGGGGACACTCGACAGCCTGGATCCAGACAATTTCAAATACGAGATCACTGCGAGAGAACTATCGTGAATTCAGGAAAGCGTGCCGCAAACGGACTGGCATTGGTTCGCGTCACAATCGGCGCGATGCTGGTTTGGGTCTTCTTCGAGAATCTCGGTAAAGGCCTCTATACACCTGCGGGCTACGCGGGACTGATCAATTACTACATTGAGAAGGGGCACGCGCCGGCCGTGTGGAAAGCGGTCATGGCGTCGGCGGCAAGCCACGCCGCGATGGCGGCTCCCATGCAGGCGATAGCGGAGATCTCGTTCGGCGTGCTGCTTGTTATCGGTCTGTTCACGCGCCCTGTGGCTTTTGTAGCGTTTCTGTACCTCGGCAGCCTTTGGATGTCGGAGTGGGGCACGGCATGGATCTGGGAACTGCTGGTTCCTGTCCTCGCATCGCTTGGGCTCGCGATAGGTCGCGCGGGCCGAGCCTGGGGCGTCGACGCGTGGCTGGCACAACGCTGGCCGAATGCCCCGTGGTGGTGATCTGGACCAGATCAAGTGCGCGTGTCCGTCATCATTCCCACACATAATGAAGCGCAGGCCATCGGACGCGTTCTCGCCGATCTTCCCGCCGATATTGTCACCGAAGTCTTGGTAGTCGACGGCAACTCCACTGACGGAACAGCCGAGATTGCCGAACGCATGGGAGCACGCGTCGTGCGCGAACCTCGCCGCGGATACGGCCGCGCCTGTTTGACCGGGCTCGCTGCGGCCAATGCTCCCGACGTGGTCGTGTTCCTGGACGGAGACTACAGCGATCGACCTGATGAGCTGCCACTTCTCCTGACGCCCATCGCCGAAGGCAGAGCGGACATCACGCTGGGCTCGCGCCTCGCGAAGCGGAACGTTCCCGGCGCGCTGCCGTGGCACTCCGCGTTTGGCAATCGGCTGGCGGCTGCCATGATCCGGGTGTTGTACGGTCAGCGAATCAGCGATCTGGGTCCGTTTCGCGCCGCGCGTGCCGATGTCCTGCGGCAACTCGCCTTGGAAGAGGCCACGTACGGCTGGGCAGTGGAGATGATCCTGAAAGGTACGCTTGGGGGATTCCGGATCGTCGAAGTACCGGTCAGCTACTATCCGCGAATTGGGAAGTCGAAGATCAGTGGCACGTTGCGTGGCACGGTCGGAGCAGCGTGGTTTATCCTCAGCCTGATCGTCCGCTATTATTTCGGGCGCCGTCAGGCATGACGCCGCTGGCACCGCAATCTTCTATGGAACTCAGCGAAGCCATCCAACACTCGCGTGACAGCGACCGCATGCTCGTCATCATGGCCAAGGCGCCTCGGCCCGGGATGGTCAAAACCCGTTTGGCGCAGAGCCTTCCAGTGGAAGCCGTGACCGAGCTCTATCGCTGCCTCCTGGACGACACCGTGGCATTGGCGCACTCGTTGCAAGGCGTGAACGTAGCCATCATGTGCCCTGCCTCAGATGCCAAAGAGCTGGCGCAGTTGGCCGGAGGTGCGACAGCAGTCGTGGCGCAGCAAGGGGAGGGCCTTGCGGCGGGGCTGACCTCGGTGTTTGCACGGTTCGCAGGGACTGGCGCGCAACGCGTCGTTGCCTTCAACAGCGACAGCCCGCATCTGCCGGTTTCGGTTCTCGCGGGCGCATTCGAGATGCTCACCGCGCACGACTTGGTTGTTGGACCGACACATGACGGCGGCTACTATCTCGTCGGTGCGAAGGCCGGCTATCTCGGGCTTTTCAACCGCGACGGCTTGGGAACGACGAGTGCCCTCGAGTCTCTTCTGGCGAGCGCACGCGCGCTGCAGCTCTCCGTACACTTCACCGATCCTTTCTATGACGTCGACATCGCGGCCGACTTGACCCGCCTTGCCGCCGAACTCCGGCTCGATCCGGCGCGAGCACCACGAACAGCAGCCTGGTTGAAAAAGTGGGAGCAAGCGGTGGAACATCTGCGGCCGGACATGAGACAGCCGTGAAGCTCACGCCTGCTCGCCGGCTCTACATTCTCGGCGTCGTCATGCTGGGCGCGCTGTTCGTCTGGGACCGCTACCGCGGTTATGACGGTACGGCCTTGTTCCTCGCCCCGATTTCCGTTGCTGGTGTCGTTTACCTCCTGACCATCCGCGAGTTGTCGCGAACGCCGAAGCTCGCGCGACACGTTGTCTTCATCTGCATCGCGTTGTCCCTGGTGTGGCGCGTTCCATACTTGCTGACTCCTGTGGGTACACTCGACGATCTTCGTCGATATGTCTGGGACGGGCGGATGCAGCGGCTCGGCTATAACCCCTACAAGGTTATTCCCGCGGATCCCGCACTGGCAGGTCTGCACACGCCTGAAACGCGCGAGTTAAACAACCCGGACGTTCCAAGCCCATATCCAGCAGGTGCGCAACTTTTCTTCCGGGCCGTTACCGCGATCCATGAGTCGACGTTCGCGTTCAAAATAGCCTTCCTCGCCTGCGACCTGGCGATCATTCTCGTGCTGCTCGCCGAGTTGCGCCGCATGGGCGAGCCAGAACACTGGGTGCTGGCTTACGCCTGGCACCCGCTCCTCGCAACGGAAGTGGCAGGCAGCAGTCACATCGACATTGTCGGCACGTTGCTGCTGTTGCTGTCCGCTGCCGCGCTGGGGCGCCGTTGGCGGGCGACTGCAGCCATGACATTTGCGCTGGCGGTTGCGGTGAAATTGCTCCCCATTGTGCTGCTGCCACTTTACTGGCGGCGCGTTCGCATTCGTGACGCTCTGCTGGCTGCAATCGTGTTCGCACTCCTGTACCTGCCATTTCTCAACCATGGGGGAATTCCAATCGGCTCGCTTGGCACTTACATCCAGAGCTTTCGTTTTAACGATCCGGTCTTTGCAACGCTCGAGCGAGTGGCGGCTCCGCAGGTTGTAGCTGGGCTGGCAGTCCTCGTCGGGCTTCTTACCGCAGTCTGGTTGAGAAGCAAGCGCCAGACATTGTGCTCGGACGCATTCGCTTGGCCGATGGCCGCGTCGCTTCTATGTGCACCCGTCGTGTACCCGTGGTATCTGGTTTGGCTGCTGCCGTTCCTGCGGTCGGCCTCGACGCTGCCCATCATCATCTGGACGGTGAGCATTCTGCCCACCTACTTCGTCTGGCATTTGCGCGAGCTGGGACGCCCGTGGATCGTTCCCGGCTGGATTCTATGGGTGGAATACGGGTCCGTCGCACTGACCGCTGCCATCATCCTGTTGCGCCGAATCACTCGAGCGGGCGCGGCGGCGTGCTCCACCGACCGGAGCGGTGGCTGAGTTGGTGTATCCACCCCAGCCGTGCTCGGGGCTCCTCGCCATGATGCGGCCTCCAACTGTTTACTAATTGATACAATCAACCAGCGTGTGCGATTCCCCGCACACTTCACGGCAACTGCTGTCGGCAGGCTTAGTATGAATAGCAATTTGGTATACCCCTCCCCCTCCCCTTGTTCCTGCAAAATATTGAAAATAAGTAATCAGAAAAAATTGTTCCCTGTAAAATATTACAACCACAGTAGTTAGATATCAAATTATTGCATCGAAAGGACTTAGCTGAGAAAATCCAAGCCCACGAGCCAGAACCGATCCCAGAGTTGTTCAGATACAAAGGGGACAAGAGTTATCCAAGTGGTTAACACAAAGCACATCCACCACGGGCTTCTATCCGCGACCCACGAACGAGTATCCACTAATTTGTCAAAGACCGTTCCGCCCCACTTTGGAGCGTAGAGACACTAAGCCTCTTGGAGCGAGTGTAGCGCCGGGCGCGCCGTTGTCAAGATTACGAAAGTACAGGTAGGGTAACTGTACTTTAGTAACAAATTTGGACGAGGGTAACCACCGGCCGTCTTCACCCGCACTCCTGGCCGCGTTGGCTCTGAAGTGAAGTTTGCCAGTTTGCCCCGAGAGAGGCACAGCCCCGACAAGTGAAGTGGTTGCCCGCTTTGGCGGCGCCCTACAAACCGAGGGCGTACAAAGCAGCGACACCGGAGGTGATGTACACGATGCCGTTGGCAATCGCCGGCGAAGAAGCGATACTCCCCCCAAGGATTGATTCCATAGAAGGGCTCCGGTGCTGGCGTCCAGGGCGTACAGGTTATCGTCGCCGGTCCACCGGAATCTTTCTTTGTCCAGGTTAGCGCCCAAAGCCGTGGCGCGAACCTGGGGCGCCGGGCGCTCAGCAAACCAAGAATCGGAGGAAAGGAGCCGACACGGTTATCTAATCAGCGGATGTGCGGCGGCAGTAATATTTCGCGCGATCTGTCCCTGCTTTTCGGCGAAGTAATACGTGTCAATCGAGTAGGTATTAGTTTCGACCTCAAACCGGATCTGGCGGGTGACCGGCACCAAGACATAGAGCAGCGTGTGGGGGTACCATTTCCTGATCTGACTCCACGACAAACGTGTTTCGTAAGTGCCGATGCGCCACCAGACTCCTTCGGGGCCGGCCCGGAGGTAGCACTTTCCCGATGCCGCGAGCCGCAGTCGGAAGATACCATCCTTCGCGAGCCAGAACACGAACAACGGCGTCACCACGAGTGTCACCAGTGATTCTAGATCAAATAATCCGGCAATGATGTCCGGCAGGAAGCAGACGTATAAAACACCCACCGGGATCGCACCTAAGAGGATCGAGAGGCCGCCGCGCACCACGAGTTTGGTTCTTGAAAGGTGTGCGACATCGCGCCACTCTCCAGGAACGGTTTTGCCAGTGCCTTGCATGGAGGTCAATGAGGAGCCGTTCCAAGCGGAGTTGAAGCAAGTGCCGGCGCAGCGGCGGGGCTGGTCACGAACGCCACACCGACATGGGGAGGCAGGCCCAGCTTTACGTCGATCTCCACGCCTTTCAGGGGGAGATCGCCTATCTCTTGCTTGATGTTATACGCAGCCTCCAATGCCTTTAAGGCAGCGACAAGGGTCTTATTAGCCGCATGCTTTTCGATGAGTTCTTTTATTTTCTTCACATCAATGGTGTCGGTCGATGCCACCAGCTTAGCTCCGATCTCCGGCATCAACCCCATGCCTACTCGCAAATCCCTCACGCTAAATCCAAGGGCACGCATGGTGGGCAGGAATTCATTGAACTCGTCGACAAAATTACCAGCAGCCACCGCCGCAGTATTGGTCAATGATCTCGCTTTGTCTACCATCCCCCCTAGCATCGCTGCCTCCTCTTTCGGCTGATATATATGTCACCGGCTGCTGTTTACCGAGAATGCTGCCGGTCACTCCTCGATTGACGGACATTCAAAAGCGATGCAAGCGCGATGCCAAATCGAATGCCTTCCCTTAGGAGGTACCAGATTGAGTCTTTTCAGCCCGTTGGAATTCTCTCGCGAGGAATCGTAGTGACGAAGAATTCCTCCGGGTGATAATGGCAATCGAAACAGATAGACTCAACTATCCATTTTATTAGCGCGGGTGGCCCGGGTCTCGCGATTTTCGAGACCTGGGCGAGGCATCACGGTGGGAAGCTTGTCGGTTCCATCAACTTCAATTTTGGTCCGCCCCATCCACTCAGGCGCGCCCTGTTCAAGGAGGTGCTGAAGCACTTAAAATAGCGGCGGAGGGGCGAATGACTCTGCTGCAGATTGATTTTCCCAGTCATGGTCCTTGGGGTGAGGATCTCACAAAGATGGCCGGCGATTTGGCCCACCACTTGAAAAAAACACCAGGTCTGGTCTGGAAAATCTGGACCGAAAACAGCCGCACTGGAGACTGCGGCGGTGTTTACCTGTTCACGGATGAAAGCTCTGTGAACGACTTCCTGACTGAACACCTGCCACGCCTCGATTCGATGGGGATCAAGGATGTGCGAGCGAAAGTTTTGGATGTTAACGAGGGCCTTTCGCACATCACACGAGCGCCAATCGCGGCTACTGTGGCGAAAACGGCGTAGGCTGAGTCCCGTGAGATGCAGACCTGGGCCACGCGACCAAGGCCGAAATTGTGACGCCCCCCTGAAGGGACTCCGGCGTCGCGCCTCTCTGCATCCCGGCACTGCCGTGCCGGGCTATAGATTGTTTCGTCTCTTCGGGACTCGCTAATCGCGAATCCTCAAGCTCCTGCCGGTCATCCACATCAAACATTGAATTCACCGAGGAGGACCTCCATGACAAGTTCGCACGGTGTCAGAGCAATACGTATTCTGCCGATGTTTGGGGTACTGATCCTTGTTGCAACTTCCTGGGCGCAGCAGCGCCCGCCCATCGTTGAAGAGCTCGCCAAGACCTATGGTCTTGATTCGTATGGCCAGATCGAAGCCATCCGCTACACCTTTAACCTTAATGTCCCCGCGCTCAAGCTCACACTTGCTCACTCGTGGGAGTGGGAGCCCAAGACGGGCCAGGTCACCTTCGAAAGCAAAGACAAGGATGGCAAGCCGGTGAAGGTCACCTACAATCGCTCTCAACTCAGCAGCCAATCCGACGCGGTGAAGAATGAAATCGAACCGGCTTTCGTCAATGACAACTATTGGTTCATCTTCCCGTTCCATGTTTACTGGGACACCGGCGCCACGGTGACCGATGAAGGAAAGCAGAAACTGCCAATTGGAACGGGTTCCGCCGACAAGGTCGTGGTGAAGTATCCGTCCAACGTCGGCTACACGCCGGGTGACACCTGGACACTTTACGTCGGCGCTGATGGGCGAGTGGAAGCATTCCGCTATGACCGCGGGGGCCCCAAGAAGCCGAGTGTGGTAATCGCAACCTGGGCAGGCTATAAAAAGGCAGGCCCTCTGCTCATCTCAACCGAGCACCGCGGTACCGCCGACGGCGCGCCCCTCCACCTCTGGTTCTCAAATGTGGCCGTCAAGCTGGCGGGCTCAAGCACGTGGATGGACGCGAAATAAGCGGCGAGTACGGCCCATCAGTCTGAGCTTCGTTCGGCTCAGATTGGCGATTACATCGTGAGGACGGCGCGGAAGCGGGTCTTGCCCTCCGCAACACGCTCGTAGGCCTTTGCAGCTTCGGCCAACGGGTACGTTTCAATTATCGATTTGACTTTTCCTTGGGCTACGTAATCCAGTGCTTCGTAGAGATATTCGGGGCCATTCTGCTGGCTACCGATGATTTTGATGCGCTTGAAGAGCAACTCGATCGGCGAGATTGAAATCGGTTCCTCGTCGGCGCCCATAACGATGAACCTGCCGTCCGGGCGCAGACCTTGAATGCTGTCCATCATGGATTTGGTCGAGTTGGAGGTGCTGAGGATGATGTCGACACCACCTGCATCGGAAAGGCTCTTTCCGTCGCGGACAATTTCATCCGCGCCCAGTTCGCGGATCATCTTGTCCTTATCGGGGGAATGCGAAATCGCGATGGTCTCGAAGCCCGCAGCCTTCGCGTATTGCACCGCGAGGTGCCCAAGCCCGCCGATTCCAAGTACAGCCACGCGCTCGTGCGGCTGCGGATCGGCCCAGCGGAGCCCGCTATAAACGGTATATCCGGCGCAAAAAATCGGTGCGGCTTGCTCGTAGGAAACCTTGTCAGGAATCAGGTACGTAGCGTCGGCGTTCATCGGCATGTACTCGGCGTGACCGCCTTGCGCATCTCCCCCCGTGCCCTTCAGATAAGGGCAAAACATCCTGCGGCCGCGCTGGCACCATTCGCAGCGTCCGCAGGTGGACTGAATCCATGCCGAGCCGACGCGGTCGCCTACCTTGCGAGTGGTTACATCAGGAGCCACGGCGACGATCTCGCCCACTGGCTCGTGGCCCAGGATTCGAGGAAATTGCCCTGGAAGGTGTCCAAGCGTTTGATGTACATCGGTGTAGCAGATGCCGCTTGCGTGCATCTTCACCAGCACTTGACCCGGTCCCGGTTGAGGCTGAGGAACATCTCTGATCTGCCAGGAACTGCTCATAGCGGGTACGACTGCGGCTTTCATACATTTCCTCCTAGGGCGATTCGATGCGAGTGCCGTTGTGGCCGGTGCATGGATGCGCGAATTGCCGATCGCATGACTGAACAAGAGATTTGGCTGGCGAATTGTCGGCAATTCGGAGGGACGACCAAGAACAGTCGTCGATTGCTGGTGATAAATCGCCGTTACTCTATCGGGCGATTACTACAGTCGTGCAGCAACTGCTCAGCTTGGGCAGGTCACGGCTGGCGGCCATGCGGATCTCAGGCTTCGGGCGATCTCCGCGAATTATCGGGCAGTAATAGTCGGGCTGTAGCAGCGCTCCTTGCAAGCGTCGTCGTCCAGCGCATCCGCCATGGCAAGTGTCGCGGAAGTCGCACGGTTGGCATGCATCGGGAATGGTTCGCGCTTGCCCGAAAGGGGGAGAGTTCAAAATGTCAGGCCCTACGGAGAGCAGATCCGATAGCGACTCACCTGGTCCCGGCCAGTAAACGCACGGTTGTGTGGTGGCGCGTGGCGTCACCCGCACCGTACTTACGCCACATCCTCCTTGAAGTGGTGGCAGCCCTGCCATGGCTCGCACCAGCGGTTCGCCAATGGCGATGACATCGGTTTCTGCAAACAGGCGCCGGAATCCATCCCAATACTCTTCGTAGGACAGCGCATAGATATCGGATCGCACCGCCTGGTATACGTTGACACGCAGAGGAGCTTCGAACTGTTTAGCCACTCGCGCTACCTCTGCCAGACGCAGGTAATTCGACTTCATCATTACCGCAATGATGGTTACGGGCACGCCCAGCTTCACACAGCGCGCCGCCTGTTGATGAACGAGCGCCCAGTTCCCCAGTCCGCGCTGCATGTCCTGCTCCACTTGCGTGGGGTAATCGAGCGAGAATTCGATGTCGTGAAAGGCGCGCAGTTCGCTGTCTTCCAAAATGGCGATGCTGTGGCCGTTGGAAGTAATGGTTAGCTTGACAGGCTGGGTGCGCAGGTACGCCAGAATCGCCTTGAAGTCGGGATGCATGCCGTTCTCGCCCGTCCCCAGATTCACCGAGCGGATGGGCAGCCGCTCCATCACGGACTTGACCTGTTCCAGGGTGAGGCGATCTGTGCGGGCCGGATCGCGATAACAGAAAGCGCAGGAGAGATTGCATTCGTTCGTAAGCCCCAGCCCAAGCGCAATCGCATCGGGCGCGCTCGCGTCGGTTGAGATCGGGGATTCGCTCGCGACATTCACGCGACATTCTCCATGCGCCGCGCCAGGCAATGCGTGTAGCGCGCCACCGCAGCATATTCCGGCCTGCTGCCCAGCTTCCTCTCCAGCTCCAGAATCCGCGCGTATTCGGAAGTGCGAGAAATGCGAGGCGGCAAGTAATCCGCAAGGACGCGTACACCTCGCTCCGCAATCAATTGCAACGACTCAGCATTCAACATAGCCCGAAGGCCGTCTGCGGTAAACAGTCGCACTCTGCCTCCGTACAGCGACTCAAATCCCCACTGCGCGGTGAGATTGGCTTCGGCAGCCGCCAGGTCACCCGCCTGAATCGCGGCCTTGAAGACCTCGCCCGCCTGGTTGCGCACAACGAGGGACAGTATCGCCGATGTGTCTCGCAAAACGCGAGCCGCACCGCGCAACACGGCAGCCGGGTCTTCGACATATTCGAGTATGTTGTGGCAAAGAACGACATCAAACGATGCTGCGCGGAACAGGTCCGTCAATCGGGCAGCATCGCCGTGCCGGAGTGTAACTTTGTCCCTAAACCCGGCTTCTTCTGCTGTGCGTCTCGCTATGTTGAGCATCGCCTGAGAGGAATCCAGTTGAGTGATGTGAAAACCGAGCCCCGCCAAGCGGACCGCCGTAGCCCCCGTCCCACATCCGACGTCCAGCGCATACATCGGCTTCTTCGCCTGTGGTGAGGGAAGAAAATCCTGCAGGTTGGCGAACGCCAGGTCTGCGCGCAATCGACCCTCGGGCGACTGGAGATAGGCAGCGTAATCCTGCGCGCCGTTCTGAAACCGCGCATCGTCATGTCTGTTAATCACTGCCTTCGCCTCAAAGAACCGGAGAAGAACTATTTTTACCACTAACTGAATACTGGCCAGAAATGGGCAAGCTGGGAAGTCAGAATAGCGGCGAGAAGCTCGCGAGTAATTTCAATCGTAACAAGTGATGAGACTCGGAAACGTTGCCCCGGGCGCCTATTCCCCGTGGCATGTCAAGTTCTCGCAAATGAAGACCCGCGGGCCCCGGTGTAGCTTACCTTTGGCTGCTGCACGCACGATTCGCGATGCGGACGGCCAACGCCGTGCCCTTTCAAAGCATCTTCCCAGGCGCTTCTCCAGTAGGCTTTACGCAGCGCTGACCGCCTCGAGTTCGGCTTGCGGCGCTTCGATCTGATCGGCAACCTCGCAGTACACCTTGATGGCGCTGCGGTCGCCCGTAAGCTGCCGGAAGAGTTCCTCGAAGTTCTCCAATCCCTTCACCGGATTGGTGAGCAGCTTCTCCAGCCAGCCCGGATATTCCGCTTCGGACTGCGCCATATCGCGCACGCCCGACTCGAAGTATTCGCGATTGGCGTTGACGGTCCCGACCATCACCTTGTTGCCGAGAACGAAGTCCAGGTTGATGCGATCGGCATGGACCTCAATAGTCTTATCACCGCCGGTGACGCTGGCCAGCACGAGCACGCCGTTCTTGGCGAGACCCTGCATTGCATCGAACACGACAGCCGAATTGCCGGTTGCTTCGAAGATGATGTCGTATGGGCCGCACTCCTTCGCACACTCCAGGAATGGGAGCTGCGTGGTGGCGTGGTAATGCGCGCCGAGGGCCTCGACAAGGTCTGCGTTACGGCTCGGCTTCGGACTGCGAGCGAAGGTGTCCACTTGCAATCCGCGCAGGCGCAGCACGAGTGTCGCGAGCAGTCCGATCGTGCCGGCGCCCATGACGGCAGCGGTTCGCGGCCTCCATACTTTGAGACGCCGCTGAATTTCGTAGGCCTGCACGATACCCTTCTGCACCACCGTCATCGGCTCAAGCAGGACGGCAACGTTTTTCAGTCCCTGCGGAATCTTCACGATGTATTCGGGATCGTCCACGTAGTACTCGGTTAGGAAGCCGTGCAGGCGGCTGATGCCACGCTCGAAGTAGGCATCATCGGTGGTCATGTCGTAGGTGCCGATCTTGTCGTACAGGCT
>Ga0335077_10002384_pt1 | contig 22386 bp, 21 predicted proteins | sample Lox_Sample_31_FD_207151 | JGI IMG/M metagenome (GOLD analysis project Ga0335077, IMG submission 207151) | Soil microbial communities from Loxahatchee National Wildlife Refuge, Florida, United States - Lox_Sample_3.1 | ecosystem: Environmental > Terrestrial > Soil > Wetlands | place: USA...
TGGACCGCTGCATGAAAATCGAGCACGCTCGCTTTTTCGGCGGGTTGAATACACTGGGCCTGAATACCGCACTGATTTCGGCGAAGAAGCTCTAGGGCGCAGTCTTGACTTCAAGACCACACGTCCGCGCGGCAATCGCCTGTTGGACATCATGCGTGACGAACAGAAGCGGCTCGCCCCGTTCTTCGATCCAGAGCAGTGCGGTCGCGATATGGATGGCGTCGAGGGTTGAGACGACTGTGGGAAAAGAGGCAGCGGCCCGGTCGAGGACGGCTGGACTGATCCCGATCTCCTCGATACCAATCAGTAACCCACGGAGTGCTTCAACGATGCCGGCGAGTTCTGCACCCTCCAGAGCGCCCATAACGTGAAGGCGATCAATCGCGCGAAGCGTTTCCACCCGCAGCAGGGCACTCGCGATGGCGAGGTCCCATTGTGACCAGTCCTCTATGGCGCCGGGCTCATGGAGCAAGCTGCGCACGGCCACCGACGAGTCGAGGTACGCCTTCACAGTGGGCCGTTCTCAAAACGATCCCGGCGCACCCACTTCAACGCACGGTCCAGGTCACCCGGCTTGAGCCCCTTGGGCCGCGGCAAGTTCGCCATGATCCGGTCGACTTCCTCGAGAGAACCTTGGGCCGGCCGGATGGCCAGACGTTCACCTTGGGGTCGTTCCTCGTAAGGCACAATACGCGCAATCGGCATTTCCCGGTCTTTGATCACGATTTCGTTGCCCCGGCGGACGGATCGCAGATACTCGCTCAGCTTGCTTTTGAGCTCCGCGATCTTGACCTCGGTCCTCATATGTCCAATTATGACCACTTATGACTATATATCGCAAATGGCCCGAGCCGCCGTATAATAAAGTTCTGAGGAGTTTTGTGTCCCTACGCAGCTTTTTCCGTTTGTTCACCCATATCCAGATGATGCCCGTGCTCGAGAGCGGCGAGGAGACGCTCGTCGGCGGGCAGGCAGTCATTGAAGGCGTCATGATGCGCGCGCCGCACAGCTATTGCGTGGCCGTGCGCAAACAGACCGGCGAGATTGTCACCCATGAAATGCCGGTTCCCCGTATGTCCGAGAAGTACAAGATCTTCAGGTACCCCGGCGTGCGTGGACTGGGCGTGCTTGGACAGGCCATGTCGCTGGGCATCAAAGCTCTGCGCTTCTCTGCCAATACCGCGCTCGATGGTGAGTCTGCCGAGCAAAAGCCAAAAGAGATTTCCTCCGGTGCGCTGGGACTGAACCTTTTGTTCTCTTTCGCATTTTTCATTTTCCTCTATAAGTTCGTTCCGCTCTATCTCACCACATCGCTTGGGAAATGGTACCCCGCAGTGAACGGTCGCATTGCCTTTAACGCGGTGGACGGCTTGATCCGGCTCGCCATTTTCCTGATTTTTCTTTATCTGGTTTCGCGGTCCAAAGACATCCGGCGCGTCTTTCAATATCACGGCGCGGAGCACAAGGTGGTGTTTAACTTCGAATCCGGAAAGCCGGTGACGGTGGAAAACGCGCAGACGTTCACCACGTTTCATCCGCGATGCGGCACCAGTTTTCTGCTGGTGGTGATGGTGATCTCGATGATCGTCTACACGGTGATCCCGTTTCAGGGTTTCGGCCTGAAGCTGCTGTCGCGCATCGTGCTGCTCCCGGTGATTACGGGATTGAGCTACGAGCTGATCCGTTTTGCCGCCAGGCGCCGCGGATCGTTTCTGGCGCTGCTGACCGCGCCCGGCCTCTGGCTGCAGCGAATTACCACGCAGCCGCCGTCCAACCAGCAGACCGAAGTCGCGATTTGCGCGCTCGACCACGCCATGGCGCTCGAAGCTTCGCAGGGCGGCCAACTGGTGATCGCCTAACAGCACATGCAATTCGCCGGCAAACTGGATCAGATCGAGGTGCGTTTTGAGGAGCTGACGAGCCAGCTTGCCGATCCTGCGGTCATCGCCGACGCCGAGCAGTATCGCAAGGCGGCCAAGGCGCACAGCGAGCTTTCCGAAGTCGTCTCCAAGTATCGCGAGTGGAAGCACGCATCGAGCCAGCTCGAACAGGGCCGCGCCATGCTGTCTGATGCGGATCCCGAGATGCGGGAAATGGCAAACGCCGAAGTGGCGAGCCTGGAGCCGCGATTGGCCGAGATCCAGGAGGAACTGAAGGTTCTGCTGCTGCCGAAAGATCCCAACGACGAAAAGAACGTGGTGCTCGAAATCCGGGCCGGCACCGGCGGCGATGAAGCCACGCTATTCGCAGGCGAAATTTTCCGCATGTATTCGCGCTACGCGGAATCGCAGCGCTGGCGCGTGGAAATCACTTCTACGAGCGAGTCGGCGGTGGGCGGTCTCAAAGAGGTCATTGCGCTGGTCAGCGGCGAGCGCGTGTACAGCAAGTTGAAATACGAGAGCGGCGTGCATCGCGTGCAGCGCGTTCCGGTGACCGAGCAGCAGGGGCGCGTTCACACCTCGGCCATCACGGTGGCGGTGCTGCCCGAAGCGGACGAAGTCGAAGTGGAGATCGAGGCCAAGGACATCCGCATCGATACGTTCTGCTCCTCGGGTCCCGGCGGCCAGTCGGTGAACACGACTTATTCCGCGGTCCGCATCACGCATCTGCCGACGGGCCTGATCGTCTCGTGTCAGGACGAGAAATCACAGATCAAGAACCGGGCTAAAGCCATGCGCGTGCTGCGATCGCGCCTTTATGAGATCGAGCTAGAAAAGCAGCGCGAGCAGCTTGGCGCCGAGCGGCGCAGCATGGTGGGCACCGGCGATCGCAGCGAGAAAATCCGCACGTATAACTTCCCGCAGAACCGCGTCACCGATCACCGCATCGGCTTGACGCTGCACCAGCTCGACATGGTGATGGACGGCCGGCTCGATCCCATCATCGAAGCGCTAACCACGCATTATCAAACCGAAAAGCTCAAACAGGAAAGCGAAGCGGCTTAGGGGGCGCGATGACGCTCCACGAGGCTCTGGTCCAGGGAACCAAACTCCTGGAGGACGCCGGCATCGCGGTTCCGCGGCTCACGTCCGAAGTGCTGTTGTGCCACGCGCTGCACTGCGAGCGCCCGTTTCTTTACGCGCATCCTGAGCGAGAGCTGCGCGAGGTGGAGTGGATTCACTATGGCCGCTACCTGCACGAGCGACTGCAAGGCAAACCGACGCAATACATCACGGGCCGGCAGGAGTTTTATGGCCGTGAGTTTCGTGTGACGCCCGATGTGCTGATTCCGAGACCGGAAACGGAGCTCGTGGTTCGGACAGCTCTGGATGTTTGGCCTGGTGCGCGGCGCATTCTGGATGTGGGTACGGGATCGGGAGCCATCGCCGTAACGCTTCAGCTCGAGACGCGGGCCGAGGTCTGCGGTACCGATATGTCAGCCGCGGCGCTGGCGGTCGCGGCAGAGAATGCGCGGAGTCTTAGCGCGCGAGTGGATTTCCTGCGTTGCGATTTGATGTCGGGGATCGCCAGCGGGTCGATGGACATGATCGTTTCGAATCCTCCGTATGTGCCGCTGGGAGATCGCGCGAGTTTGCAGCGTGAGGTGCGGGACCACGAGCCGGAAGCGGCGCTTTTTGCCGGCCCCACAGGCTTCGAGATTTACGAGCGCCTGGTGAGTGACGCGGAGCGCGTGCTCCGTCCCGGCGGCTGGCTGATCATGGAGCTCGGCTACAATAGCAGAGACCGCGTGCTTGCCATGCTCGGCCCGCGCTGGCGGGATGTGCGCGTTGTGCCAGACCTGGCCGGAATACCGCGGGTTCTGGCAGCGCGGCTGAAGGGCGAGGGATAATGACTTCATGAAGCGCCGGCAGATTCTCTTGGACGATGAAAGCGATCGAATATTAGAGAAGCTGGCTCAGTTCCATTCCGGAGACCGTAGCCGAGCTATCCGCGAGGCCCTGAAGATGCACAAAACCATGGAGGGCATGTTGGATGAGCTTGAACGGACACATGCTGCCGAATTGCGAAGGCAGAAGAACAGGTCAGAAAAGAGCTTTCGGGATGGCACCGCAGTGCCCTGGGACGAGGTGAAACGGCGCTGTAAACTGTGAGGGTCTTGCTCGGGGAAGGGATCCCTGAAGCCTTTCAGGGGCTGCCTCATCCTGTGCAGGTGAAAGCAGCCAGGATGATCAGCCTTATCGCTACGTATCCCGAGATGTATCCGGTGCGATTGGTCGGTTTAATGCGCGGCTATCGCTACTTCAATGCGCTCGGCTATCATTTCTACTACTCAACGTCGTCGCAAGAAGTTCGGATTGCTGCCATCTTACCTGGCCGCATGGAACACGCCTGAGCCATGAAAACCATCTTCCACGTCGACATGGACGCCTTCTTCGTATCCGTCGAAGAGCTGTTCGATCCCTCGCTCAAGGGTAAAGCTGTCGTGGTGGGCGGGCGGCCGAACGAACGCGGCGTGGTTTCGGCCGCTTCCTATGAGGCCCGCAAATTCGGCGTGCATTCCGCGATGCCGCTGCGCACGGCTTACAAAATGTGCCCGCACGCCCTGTTCGTGGACGGCCACCCGGATCGGTATCGCGATTATTCGCATCGAGTGTTTGAAGTGCTGGGGCGTTTTTCGCCGCAGGTGGAGATGGCGTCGATCGACGAAGCCTACATCGACATGACCGGCACCGAGCGGCTTCACGGCCCTCCGTTTCGCGCCGCGCATCTCCTGCATCAGGCCGTACGAGCCGCGACTCAGCTCAACTGCTCGATCGGCATCGCCACCTCGCGCCTGGTGGCCAAAGTCTCATCCGACCAGGCCAAGCCCAACGGCATCCTCTGGGTGATTCCCGGGCAGGAGGCGCGGTTTCTCGCGCCACTTGATGTGCGAAAAATCCCAGGTGTGGGCAAGGTGACGGAAAAGAACCTGCATGCGCTGGGCATTCGCAAGGTCGGCGATCTGGCGCGTCTGGATGAAGCGTTTCTTGAAAGCCGCTTCGGCAAGTGGGGTATGGCGCTGGCAGGCAAAGCGCGCGGCCTGGATGCCGGCGGGTGGTTCGACAACGAAGTGGCGGCCGGCGGCGACCCGAAATCCATCAGCCATGAGCACACCTACGGCGAAGACACCGCGGACGCCGAGACGCTCGAAGCCACGCTGGCGCGCCTCTCCGAGATGGTGGGCCGCCGCCTGCGCGAAAACGGCTTGCACGCGCGCACCGTACAACTCAAGCTGCGCTACAAGGATTTTTCAACCTACACACGTGCACATTCGCTGGAACGTGCCACGCAGATCGACACGGAAATTTTCGAGGAAGCCCGCGCGCTTTTTCGAAAAAACTGGAAGCGCGGCGCCAAGGTGCGCCTGCTCGGCGTGCACGTCTCGTCGTTCGATGCTGCCGCACCGCAACTCGATCTGCTGGCCGAGGACAAACACGAGCGCTGGGGGCAGGCGCTGGCGGCGGCCGACCGTTTGCGCGACAAGTACGGCGAATCGGCCGTGTCGCTCGGCTCCGGCATGCGCGGGCGGTTCCGCGAGCGCGCGCACGAAAATCCTGCCGGCCTTCCCGGGAAATCCAAATAGTCCGCATGCCCGACGGCACATTTCGTTTCTGCGATGTCAGCCTGCCGGTTCCCCTCGATCGCCCGTTCACTTACTCATTGCCGGCGACCTTGCAGCACCGCGTGAAGCCGGGTTGCCGCATCATCGTTCCGTTCGGCGTGCGCAAGCTGACGGGCGTCGCGCTAAGATGCCATGACTCCCCGCCTCAGGTTGCGGCGCGCGATGCCCTGCGCCTGGTCGATGCCGAGCCGGTGCTCGACGCCGAACTGCTGTCGCTCGGCCGATGGATCGCGGGCTACTATTGCGCTCCGCTCGGCGAAGTGCTGCGGTCGATGTTGCCGCTCGCGAGCGAAATTCGATCGGGCAAAGTCTACTCGCTGACGGATGCCGGACTGGATGCAGCTCGGCAGTTGCTCCTGGATGCTGGCCCGGAAGATCCCGTGGCGGAAGTGCTGCGGATGCTCGAAGGCCGGCCGCTAACGGCGGCGTACCTGTCGAAAAAACTCCCGCTGGCTGATAAGATCATCCGCTCGCTCGAGCGCAGGGGTTTCATCGTCTCCGAACATTTTCATATGGAGCGTGATCCTCTCCGCGCACCCGCCGACAGACTGCGCGTTGAGCTGGAACATGAGCCGGAGGACATCAGGCGGCCGAAAGCCGAGCGGGAACTGATCGCGTTTCTCACTCTACATCCGGGCTCTCACAATCTTAAGGACCTCGAGTTGCAAGTACGCCACGCCGGCGCTGCGGCGCGAACGCTGGCGCGCAAGGGAATTCTGAAAGTCACCCGGGAACCGCTGGGCGGTGCAACTTCGGGGCCGGTTCGGGCCCGGCACACGCTCAACGCCGAGCAACATCAGGCATTCAACTCGATTCGCGAGGCGATCAAGTCCGGGCATTTCCACGCCTTCCTGCTGCACGGCATCACCGGCTCCGGTAAGACGGAGGTTTACCTCAGCGCGATCGAAGCCACTCTATCTGCGGGCCGCAGCGCATTGCTGCTGGTGCCGGAAATTGCGCTTACGCCTGCAATGGCGGGACAGTTTTTCGCGCGCTTCGGCGATCGCGTGGCCATCCTGCACAGCGCCTTCACCGATACCGAACGAAGCGAACAGTGGCGACGCATCCGCGCGGGCCAAGCGAGCGTGGTCGTAGGAACGCGATCGGGCGTGTTCGCCCCCGTCCGCAACCTCGGGCTAATCGTAGTCGACGAAGAGCACGACCAAAGCTACAAGCAGGAAGAGACGCCGCGCTATAACGGCCGTGATGTCGCCGTGGTGCGCGCGCAGGCCGCCGGCGCCTGCGTGGTGTTGGGCTCTGCGACCCCGAGCCTCGAGAGCCGGTACAACGTGGAACGCGCCAAATACACGCTGCTCGAACTGCCGGAGCGCATCGAAAAGCGGCCGCTGCCGAGCGTCGAGTTGATCGACATGCGCGAGGAGTTTCTGGAAACGCGCAAGCAGGCCACGTTCTCGCGCCGGTTGCTCGAAGGTATCAGCGAGCGCCTCGAAAACGGCGAGCAGACCATGCTGCTGCTGAACCGTCGCGGCTTCTCAAGTTTCGTCGCCTGCCGCTCGTGCGGCGAGCGCGTTCAGTGCCAGAACTGCTCTGTCACGCTCACCTATCACCGCCGCGACCGCCGCCTGCTCTGCCATTACTGCGGCTATGCCGAGCGCGTCCCATCCGTTTGCCCTAAGTGTCAGAGCGAGCACATCTACTTCCTGGGCGTGGGCTCGGAAAAAGTAGAGGACGAGCTGCACCAAGCGTTTCCGCGCGCGCGCATCGCACGGCTCGACCGCGACACCGTTACCGGCAAGCGCCAATACGAAGTGATTCTCGCCGGATTCCGCGATCGCGATTTCGACATTCTGGTAGGCACGCAGATGATCGCCAAGGGCCACGATATCCCGAACGTCACGCTGGTGGGCGTCGTCTCCGCGGACGTGGGACTGGGCATGCCGGATTTCCGCGCCGCGGAGCGCACCTTCCAGCTCCTGACGCAGGTGGCGGGACGCGCGGGACGCGGCAACCTGCCGGGGATTGTGCTGGTGCAGACCATCAATCCCGATCACTACGCCATCCGCCTGGCTGCCGCCCAGGACTACCAGGCGTTTTACCAGAAGGAGCTGACCTTCCGGCGTATGATGCATTACCCTCCCTTCACCGCTATGGCCAACGTCCTGGTGCGCAGCGAGAAGCAGGAGGAAGCCCTGCGGCTGAGCGCGGAACTGGGCCGCCTGCTCACGCCAGCGCCCGAACGCATTAAGGTCATGGGGCCCGCTGAAGCGCCCGTGCCGCGCCTGAAGAACGAGTTTCGCTACCAGTTGCTCATCAAGACGACAAGCCGCAAGGCGCTAAATGAGCTGCTGGTGCGCGCCCGCGATCACGCCCTAGCCCAAAAATGGCCCGCCACCGCGCTGGTGATTGACGTCGACCCGCTGACCTTGATGTGAGTATCAATGCACTGTGTATGTAACACCCGTCGTGAACTGGAATGAATTCTTCTTGAACCCCGCGGGCGGATCGTTCAGGAATGTATCCAGCGCGTTCAGCGCCAGGCTGAGACGCTTGAACACGGGCATCGTCAGTCCCGCTCCGGCCACCGCCGAATACGCGCTCGTGTTATTCCAGGCTGGAGTAGCGGATAACTGCTGGCTGAGGAGAATGCCGTGTGGCAGCGTTCGGTTATAGGCTTCGGCGAAAATGGAACCGACCAGGTTTTGATTTTTGGCCGATGCCGTGAATTGTTGTTTCACGTAACTCATGCTGCCTTTCAGATCGAGCGTTTGGTACGGCGTCTTGATGACCGTCCATCCGATGCCGCCTCCATAGGTCTGTTGCAGATCCAGGCCTTGTGAGAAGTTGTGGTCGTAGGCCAGTTGCCCGAACCCGAACACCCGTCCCGAGAAGTATTCATCGCGTTCTCCGTCGGCGTGATAGATGGATGTTTTCACCGTCGGAGTGTTAGGCTGCGTCAATTTTCCATACGATGTGCTGAAATCGACAATAGTGCGATTCCGCGGATCGAGCCAGTCCTCCGTGGGTACCGCGCGCACCAGGCCGATTCTGCCCGAAAACGTGTTGCTCTTCTGCGTGGCCTCCACCAGGGAGACGCCTCCGGTCACGGCGCCTTTCCACGCCTCGAAAATGCCGGGACGGTGCATCACCTTCTCGAAAGCCGCTTCATCCACGATGTAGCCGGCGTCGCCGACGGCCACTGTCTGCGGCGGCTGATCCCCGGCGGGCCTGATCTCGATCTTCTGATCCGCAACCGCAAGAGTTCCCTGCAGGATCTTCCCGTCGGTCTCGTGCTTGCGGAGCTGCACGCCTTTCCGGATGACAGCGTACTTCTGCGACGAGTGCAGCTCCTGGATCTGCTTCCACTCGACGGTGACTTCTCCCGCCATGTCGCTTTTGAACGTAACTTTGTCGCCCGTGGACCGAACCAGGTGGCCAATGAGCTTCTCCCCATCGGTGAAGATGAGCACGTCGGGTTCAGCCTTCGGCTCGCTTTTGGCTTGCCCGTAAAGGCTGGTCGCCGCCACGCAGGCCGCGATCAGTACTGCGCTCCGCGGCGAGAGACTCTGTTTGGGTTCCATAATTGCAATTTACCAGTGTTGGCACGCAAATCGTGGCCTCGGGGGGACTGTGCTAACATGCAGAGATCGGGCCTTCCGACCTCGACGGAGAGGTGGCTGAGTGGTCGAAAGCAGCGGTTTGCTAAACCGTCGTAGGGCCAAAAGCTCTACCGGGGGTTCGAATCCCCCCCTCTCCGCCAGTAAATCCCACCGAGCATCGAGCGGCTGCAATTACTACCTTGGGACTATTGCCCATGCTTGCGAGCGCTGCCGATTCCGTGCTGGTCCTAATCGACCTTCAAGAGCGACTGTCGGCAGCCATGAACCCATCAGTGCGAGCGAGCGTGATCCGGAACGTGCGAATCCTGCTGGAGGCCGCCAAGTTTCTGGGCGTTCCGACGCTGGTAACCGAACAGTATCCGAAAGGACTCGGGCCGACGGCAGCTCAAGTGGCCGAGATGCTCCCTGGAAACACACCGCGTTTTGAGAAGACGTGTTTCTCATGCGCCGGCGCAGCGTCTTTCTCCACGGCGCTGAAGGAGCGCGGCCGGACGCAGGTGATCCTCGCGGGCATGGAAGCGCATGTATGCGTCCTGCAGTCTGCGCTGGAGTTGCTGGCAGTCCATCAAGGGGTGTTCGTAGTCGAGGACGCCTGCTGTTCCCGAAACCAGGAACACCATGCGAATGCGATGCATCGGCTCCGTGCTGCGGGCATCTGGGTGACCAATACGGAGTCTGTTGTCTTCGAGTGGTTGCGCGACGCTCGCCATGAACACTTCAAGGCCATCTCGGCACTGCTGCGCTAGCGGCGCGCGTCCGGTTTGGCCTCCTGCCGGCTTTCTCAGCGTTTCAAGACGCTTGAGCAGCAGCGGCAACTTTCCATTTGTAGCGTTCCCGGCGCGCCGGGAACCGTGTGGGACTGCCCCAAGTTCGCCACGCTGCACCCACAACCCGAGTCGCTTCCGTGCGGTCGAATGGCTTTGCCAGAACATCGTAGGCGCCCAGGTTCAGGGCCTCAGCCCACAGACGTTCGTCCGCAAGCCGGGATGTGACGATGAGAGGCGGCGGATCGGGCAGGATGGTCACTTGATCGAGCACGTCCTTCCACGAACCCGGCTGCAAATCCCGCTCGCAGACGACAACCTCGAATTGGCGCTCCCGCAAAGCGGTAAGCGCGGCGGCCAGGGTGATGCGGGAGTTCACGGTGAATATAAAGCTGGGGTCTAGCGAGGCTTGCAGGCGATTGAGAATATCCTGCAAAGCAAAGTGATCGTCTTCCACCGGGCTTATGGAAAGAACTGAAACGATTCCGTTCGTTATGATCTCGGGGGAACTGTTCATTACGAATTCCTCGAACCCACGATCGGCGCTACGGCCGGAAAAGAACGTGGGAAAATACGCAGCAGCTATGTTGTTGGGATAGGCTCTTTCTTCAGCTTTTCTTCGGCCCGTGACCAATCCTCTTCGGGCGATCCCATTGGACAACCCCTATCCAGCCAATACAGATAAGCTAACCGGGCGATCTCTGCGCGGTCCGGGCTGATTGCGGCAGGTATTACCTGCGATCTTCCGCCGTTGCTCATGGGCCGCAAAGGTCTCTTTTGTTGAGGCATAACTTCAACTTCCTCTTCGACTTTGAGATCGTGGCGGCAGCGTGCTCAGCGTGAGGACACCTAGGGGTGCGAGAACCGGCGCACGCAACAGATTCTCAGCTTCAGAACTTGCTCCTGTGCTTTATTATTCCGATTATCCGCCAGCGTACCGGTAAAGTAAAGATTTTTTAATGAAAAAATCCGAGAGAATATAATGCGACTGGCGCCAGGATTTTCTTCGGTACTTTTTGATACTTACGCCCCCGACGTTGCCTTCTTAGTCAACCGAAATCCTTCGTAGGCAAGATAGCCCATGATGACGACGGCGATCCCGCTCGCCCACATCGGTACCGAAATACCATAAACGACGAACGACACGCCGAACACAATCCGCAGCACGTGGCCAAGAGCGATCAGCCCAAAGACCACGGTGGCAACGAGAGAGAACGCATGCTGGCTCATAGCTGCCTCCACCTTAGTTCTACACCCGCGCAGGTCGTTATTGCTCGGTGCCGGTGAACCGCTGCTTCCGGGCCCCGCTCTGAGTCGCGGACAACGTTGTCGTGGCGGCATTCACGATCACGGGCATGGAACTGACGGCGGGCGATGACGAGAAGGCTCGCAGCTCCACCGCGGCTACCAGCGTGCTGGATTGGCAGGTCAGCGTGCCTCGTTGCCCTACCAGCGATGAGCCAAACTGCTGGTCGATGAGAAATTCGGTATGTTGCAGCGGACTTAGCGGTCCGACTTGGCGCGCTGAACCGAGAACACCGCCCCCATTTCCGTAAGCGGTACAGGTGATCTGCGCCGCATTTGTGGCATCCGTATTAGTAACCGCAAATCCATTCAGGAACGGCGCGCCCAGGGGAGACACGGTCTCGTCGAAAGGCACCGTGAACGATTGATACGGAGCGCTCAGCGGCACCGACGCTTCGTAATACTTGCCATCGTCACCCCGCCGCCCAAACACGGCCACTCCGGATAAAGGTACGCTCGCGTCGACTTCCGCCCAGCCTTCATTGGGAGTTGAGGTGGCGGCCGTTCTGAAGAACGCAACCCCGCTGGGCGGCAGGGTCAGATTGCTGGTCGGAGGATTTCCGTCGAGAAGTAGAGCAGCGCCCGTGTCTGTGTGGACAACCAGGCTGAAAGTCGCCGGCGTGTTGTTGGTATTAAGAATGAAAATGTCAGTGTGCCACTGACTGTCTGAGGCGATGTGCGGAAAGACCTGTTGCGCGGAACTGCCTGCCGTGGTGCTGGCGATTACAGGCATGGAACTGACGGCGGGCGATGACGAGAAGGCTCGCAACTCTACCGCGGCTACCAAGGTGCTGGACTGGCAGGCGAGCGTGCCTCGTTGGCCGGCCAGTGATGAGCCAAACTGCTGGTCAATGAGAAACTCCGTGTGCTGCAGCGGGTTTAACGGTCCAACTCGCAGCCCTGAACCCAGTACGTTGCCCCCATTGCCGTAAACCGTGCAAGTCATCTGTCCTGCATGGAGGGCATCCGTGTTGGTGACGGCGAATCCATTCAGGAACGGCGCGCCCAGGGGAGACACGGTCTCATCGAAAGGCACCGCGAACGATTGATACGGAGCGCTCAGCGGCACCGATGCCTCGTAGTACTTGCCATCATCACCACGCCGGCCAAACACCGCCACTCCGGATACCGGTACGCTTGCGTCGACTTCCGCCCAGCCTTCATTGGGAGTTGGAATGGCAGACGTTCTGAAAAACGCAATGCCATTAGGCGCCAGCGTCACGTTCCTGGTTGGTGGATTTCCGTCGAGAGCCAGAGGAGCGCCAGTATCCGTGTGGAAAACCAGGCTAAAGATCGCCGGCGTGCTGTTGGGATTGAGAACGAAGATGTCAGTGTGCCATTGACTGTCTGAGGCGATGTGCGGGAAGACCTGCAAAGCCGGGGTCTGGTTCTGGTTGGCCGAGGCGAGGTTGAAGTTCAAGGTAAACAGGGGCGTGCTCGACTGATCCCAGAATGCTGCAATGGTCCAGGTGCCCGGATACGAAGCTGCGGCGGCGCCATTCATGGTGATGTAGTAGGAAAAGCATTCACCTCCGTCGGCACCGACGGACGAAATCGACGAATTCATGCTCGTGTAGACTGCGCCGTCGGGACGATAGAAATTGATTGCCACTGCCTCTCCGGCTTGAGCGCCGGTGACGTCGAAGTAGACCCAAACCTGTGGTGACAAAGTCGTGAAATTGGTAACTTGCGAGGGAGTACTGCACACATTGTTCACAAAGCCGCTCGCATTCGAGGTGAGTGCAGTCACAACCTTCACACCGGTTGATTTAACCGGCTGGCTGCCCCAGTTCGAAACGAGATGGTTCGCGTCGATGGAGCCCAACCCAGTCACGAGATCGTATCCGAGTCCGGCGTAGTACCCAAATGAGCCCGCAGTGCAGTCCGTGCTGCCCGCCACGCAATTCACGACATTGTTTCCAGTGGTGATGTCGTGGAATGCCGAGGGCGCGCTCTGCGAAAGCCGGTACAGGCTCGGATTGATGTTGCCTTGCCCGGGCTGGGTCTGGGAACCATTGGATAGCCCGTATTGATTGAGAATCGCGAGAATGCCGGCGAAGGATGGAGTGGCCGCGGAAGTTCCGGCATTGAAGTACTCGTTCCCATTCATGAACGTGATGTAGGCGTCGTGCATGGCGGCGGTGAGGGCCACATCCGGAACCGCGCGCTGGTTCTGGGATGGAACTCCCGGTCCGGTCTGCCAGGCAGGTTTCGGATAGAAAACGCTCAGGCCGCCGCCCGACGAGGCCAGACCTTCCGGCCCCGATTCGTTCCACCCTATTTCGGGAATGTAGGACAGCGCGGAGAGGTACCCCGCACCGTTGGCAGAATTCCAATACACTCCGGTGCTATCGTTGAATGCCGTTCCGCCCACGCCAGTCACTTCCGGGATACTCGCAGGGAAGGTCACTGCCAGACCGTTGCTCGCTTCGTTCTTGGCGGAACTGAACGCAACGTCGCAACTCGCTGCGCCGGCATCGCCGGACGACGCCAACCAGGTTATACCTTGTGCGTTCGCCTGTTGTGCTATCGATTCGAAAGCTGCTAAGGCGTTCTGGCCCTGGCTTTGCTCACAACCGCCAAAGCTCATCGTCACAATCGGCGCGACATTGTGAGTAATGGCATACTGCACCGCATCGAAAACGTTAGTCGCGTAAACGTAGTCGATAGTCGCTCCGCTGGCGATGCCGCCGCTCCAGTCCACGTCGAGATATGCCTCGCCGCAATCGCCGGGGTGGGCTCCATTCGGTCCCGGATCGGGGCTTCCCGCGGCTAGAGTGAGCTGCGGGTCGTTCGCCGGAAGGCTGAAGTAGGTCCGGAACTTCTGCACATCGCTGAGCCCGATGGCGCATTGGCCGACGACCGCGATATGCTGGCCAGAACCGTTGAAACCGGCCTGATATAGCGGCAAGATACCGTAAATCACGGCGTAATCGGCCGGACCCAGACCATGTGAACCGTCGGTAAAGTTGGTATCGGGAAAAGCACCTGTTCTGTTCCTTGACCAGCGCCCCGTGGCCTTCGGCCGGAAGTCGTCCAGGCCGTTGATGGCCAAGACGAATGGCGTTAGCGCTGCCGGCAGCTCGGGTGGATGAGAATTGGCAATGTGAGCCTCACCTTCCACCAGGTAGCGATGGATGGCCGTCCGAAACGCGTTCTGTACCGTCTGGACGGTTCCGCTGAACACGATCAGATTGCGGCTGGGCGGCACGTGGAGAACGGTGAATCCCTGCGACTCAAGCCAGGCGCAGATCTTGGCGATGTCGCTCTGGCTGAATCCGAACCGTTGTCCGAATTGCTCCGGAGTAAGCCAGTGATGATACTCCTTCGAAGAAGGGTCCTGTTGGTCTTCCAGCAGCTTTTGGAGCACTGCCTGCTGCCCCGCGGAGCGTTTGAGCACCAGCGTCATCGGCTGCATCAGCGTGTCGTCGTCGGCCGGACCCTGATCGTACTTCTCCTGGGCCAGAGGATGGACGTTTCCCGGCAGGATCACCGTTTGCCGGGAATCGATGAAACTCTTGAGACGGTTCTCCTGACCCGGTGCAGCGAGCGGGAGCAAGAAGAGTAAGCCTGTCAGCGCAGCAAGTGTTCGGATCCCTGAGCGCATTGAGAATCTCGCTAACCTCGACTAACTGTACAGGGTCGCACGAGCTATAGACAATCCTGAATTATGCAGGGATAGGATTACTAACTAGAGTTATCGACGGTAGTTCGGCCAGAGTTATTCAGCCCTCTGAAATCCGGTGCGCACATTCTTTCTCCTCATAACCCGCGCAGGACACAACCGGAAGTCTCGGGTACTTTGGAAACCGCGGATCCGTTTCCGACCGTTTGCAGAAATAGAAGACCGAGCCGCGATCCGAACGAATTACCCGCACGTGCCGGCAACGCGCGCAGAGCCCCACGGCGCTACTTTCGTCCGCGAGGTTTCCGCTCACGGCTATTCCAGTTTGCCTTTTACGAAGAGCACCGACTTTTCGAGCGCATCCAGCGCCGAATCGAACAGCGCCTCGCCCTGCGGCAGGTCGGGGCGCCTCTGGCCCTGCGGTCCCAGGCAGAAATCGTGATAGCCGTTCTCGTAGACCTCCATGCGCACTTTCTTGCCCGCTGCGGCGAGCGCGTCATGCAGCAGCGTGGCCACAGGCAGCAAGCCGTCGGCTGTTCCAACCAGAATCAAGACCGGCGTCCGGATCGGTTCGATATTCTTCTTTGCAATCTCGGGATCCGGCTTGACGTTCTTGAAGCGATCCGGCCCCGCTCCCGGTCCGGCGGGCGGCAAGGCGATTCCCAGAAACCAGAAGGTTGCCGGGGCGCCGACGATCGCCGCATTCACTTGCACTCTGGACACCAGATACATCACCAGGTTGCCGCCCAGGCTGACGCCGTAAAGATTCAGCCGATTCGGATCGACGTACGGCAAAGACTTGACGTAATCGATCACCGAAAGCCCGTCATCGATAGACGTCACCATTCCGTTCGTCGAGGGCGCGGAGGTGAGACCCATGTTTCCCCCACGGTAATCAGCCACTGCAACCACACAGCCCTCTTGGAGAAACCGCTCCCAAACGGGCCCGCCGGTGTCGCCTCTCGACCATCCCGCGAGTTGTTCCATGCCTCTGCCGCCCGGCGCGCCATGGAAGATGATGATCGCGGGATAGCGGCCGTCGCCCTTGGGTTTGCGAATCGCCGCCGCGATGTACAAACCGTCTTTCGCCTTGATGTAGGTCTGCTGGACCGGCGAATCCGCTTCGCTGACCGCGTGAATGTACTTTTGGTAGGGAAGCGGAGTCGTGCTTCCCGGATTGTGATGGATTTCCGCGATCGCCGCGGCCGCACAGAGAAAGCCAATATACACTGGGCGCATGCTGCATTTGATTCTACATCCTGCGCATCTTGACATCGCCGGGCGCTGTTCCTATCATCGCGTGAGGTGAATCAGGGATGAGCAGCGGCCACAGTCACGAACACGACCATCAAGAGGTGCCATCCGATCTCACGCTGCGCGTCAAGGCGCTCGAATCGCTGCTGGTCGAGAAGGGATTGGTGGACCGCGCCGCACTCGACGCCTTGATCGATACCTACCAGCACAAGGTCGGCCCTCGCAACGGAGCGCGCGTGGTGGCGCGGGCCTGGGTGGACGCCGCATACAAGCAGCGCTTGCTCGAGGACGCTACCTCCGCGATCGCCGAGTTCGGCTTCGCCGGGCGCCAAGGCGAGCATATGGTGGCGCTCGAAAACACTCCCACGGTCCACAACCTCGTGGTCTGCACGCTGTGTTCCTGTTATCCGTGGCCGGTGCTTGGACTGCCGCCGGTTTGGTACAAGTCGGCGCCCTACCGCTCGCGCGCGGTGATCGACCCGCGGGGCGTGCTGCGCGAGTTCGGCCTGGAACTAGCCGAAGACGTCGAGGTGCGCGTTTGGGACAGCACGGCGGAGCTCCGCTACCTGGTTGTGCCCGAGCGGCCCGCCGGCAGCGAAAACCTGAGCGAAGAAGAACTGGCAGCGCTGGTGACGCGCGATGCCATGATCGGCGTAGCCAAGGTGACCATGCCGAAACTGGGAGCTAGTGCGTGAACGGCGTGCACGACATGGGCGGCATGCATGGTATGGGCCCGATCCGACGTGAAGAGAGCGAACCCGTCTTCCACTCGCGCTGGGAAGCGCAGACATTTGCTTTGAATCTGGCCATGGGAGCGTGGCGCAAATGGAACATTGATGCCGGTCGCTACCAGATCGAGCTGATCCCCGCAGCCGACTACCTGCGCATGAGCTACTACGAGAAGTGGTTCGTAAGAGTCATCGAGCTTGCCGTGAAGCACGGTTTGGTCGCGCGCGCCGAGATCGAGAGCGGAAAGCCGGAACCTGGATCACCCAAGGCGGAGCCGCCACTCACTGCCGATAAAGTGCCGGGCATGCTCGCGCCTGGCAAGGGAGCGAGGCGCGACATCCCGGGGCTCCCGCGCTTCCAGGTGGGCCAGCAAGTGCGCGCTCGCAACATCAATCCGGCGGGTCACACGCGCCTTCCGCGTTACGCGCGCGGCAAGCTGGGGACGATCGATCGCCACCACGGCGTGTTCGTCTTCCCCGACACCAATGCCCATTTCCTCGGCGAGAAGCCCCAGCACGTCTACTCAGTGCGCTTCGCCGCGCGCGAGTTGTGGGGCGAGCAAGCCTCTCCGCGCGATGCCGTCTACATCGATATGTGGGATGACTACCTTGAACCAGCCTGATGCCGAACGCTTGAAAGATCTGCCGCGCCTCCCGCGCGATGAATCCGGACCCGTCTTTGCCGAGCCTTGGGAGGCGCAGGCGTTCGCGCTCGCCGTGAAGCTCTCCGAGCAAGGACACTTCGCCTGGAAAGAGTTTGCGGCCGCCCTGGCGGATGAATTGAAAGCCGCTGCGGCCCGAGGCGAGTCCGACGACGGCTCCCATTACTATCACCACTGGCTCGCATCGCTCGAGCGTCTGGTCACCGCCAAGGGTCTCACCGATCCCTCAGCCATGCTCGAGCGCAAAGAAGCCTGGGCCGACGCCTACCGTCACACGCCACACGGCAAACCGGTGGAATTGAGCGCGGCTCGCCGACACTCATGATAGACTCTCACACTATGCAAACATCAGCCGTCCTCGACAGCGCGCGCGTTCGCGTTTGGCGAGTCGCCGACCGGTGGCCCGCGCTCGGCGTTCTCCTATTTGGGCTGGTCGTCTTGTATGCGGTTGGCTTCTCGAACCTGCCCCGGGCGCATAGCGCCGCTCACGATACGCGGCACGCCAGCGGCTTTCCCTGCCACTGAGGTCGTACGTGGATCGCTTTCGGCAATGGATGCTCGTGGTGTTCGCGTCCGGCGCGCTCGCAGGCTTGGCATTGTTCGCCGTGCAACACTTCACTGTGATTCCACTGATTGAGACCGCGGAGGCTTATGAGGCGGCCGCTGAACATCCCGGCGCGGCCCACGAGGCCGAAGGCTGGCAACCGGCGAACGGCTGGGAGCGTACCTCGTTCACCGCGCTGACCACGGTATTGACCAGCATGGGCTTCGCAGCGATCCTGTTCGGATCGCTCGCTTTGACCGGAACCCGCGTCGATGCCCGCCGCGGCGCGCTCTGGGGTCTGGCAGCCTTCGCATGCTTCAATCTCGCTCCCGCCCTGGGCCTGCCGCCGCAACCTCCGGGCACTGCTGTCGCCGGCCTGTATGAACGTCAGGTCTGGTGGGCCGCCACAGCCGTCGCGACCGCAGCAGGATTGTACTTGCTGGCCGGTCGAGGGCGGACTTGGTTGGTTCGGCTTGGCGGACTCATTTGCCTTTCCCTCCCACACCTGGTTGGCGCGCCGGCTGCGAGCGGGCAGAGCGCAGTTCCAGCTCAACTCGTTCACCGCTTTGCCATGGCTTCTCTGGCGACGAACGCACTGTTCTGGCTGATGCTCGGAACCGCAGGAGGATTTCTCTTCCAACGCGCTACGGCGCGTTCGGCAGAGTAAGCACCGGGTTCTGCGGAAAGAAGTGGAAGGGCCGGATCACGAACTCGTGCCACATTACCGGCATCACCGGCCAGTCTTCCGCTCGCGGCATATGATGAAACCCCAGCGTGTACCACGCCACGATGTCCGTGTTCTCAATCGGCCGGTTCGCCTTGGTCCACGCCGCTAGCCCGTCGTCTCCTTTGCTGGCCGTCGGATAAACCCCCGCGGCATAACGTTCCTCCGTCCGGTATGGCGTCACCCAGAGCTGATGCGTCGAAAAAGCGCCGACGCGCTGCGGCCCATCTTCCGGATCGAGCAGCGAAGCCGCGTTGTACGCCGGCATAATCTCGTACCCTGTCGGATATCCGAGCGGCCCGCGGACACTCGGATTCTCGAAGATCCACATGGACGGCCGCTCCAGGTGAATGTCCATCATGGCGTCGCGCTCCGTGCGCGCCGTCATATGCTCGGGCACCCAGATGGTCTTGCGATGTGTGGACGCCGGCAATTGCCGCTGCTTGAGCCGGTGCGCAACGAATGAATTGTTCTGCCCGTCCACATCCAGATCGAGCCGGAACGAGAAGAAGTGGTCGTGATTGACGCCGATGGTGTTCTCGGCAACGAACTGCCCGAACTCATCTGGAGCGGCTTCTGATGTGTCTGATGCTCCGCTCATCATGTGCTCTTCAGCCTTCTTCGCCTTCACGCCTTTGGTTTCGATGATGCCGGTAGCGCCCACGGTCACGTGAATCGAGCCGTCCTGTTCGAACCGCCAATCCAACAGATAGTCATAGTTTCCGATGACCGCAGCCGCGCGGAGCACGAGAGTCCGGCTGGGGCGCGCCCAGACCTCTTCCTTTTCGAAATGCCGCCAGGCCGGAGCGCCGCTAGAAAATTCGTAGAGACACGCCTCTCGCGAGCGCAACACCGGAATCCCGTGTTCGTCCGCCACCAGGGCATCGAAGTACGCCGCGTTCGCCGGGCAGTCGGCCCCCTCGCGCAGCGCCCTCAGGACGCCGCCGTGAAAGAACTCACCGGCATCGAGGAATACGCGCGTCGCCCAGCCCGCTGCCGGGTCCATGTAGGGAACAAACAGCTCCGACATCGATCCTTCGTAAAGAATCGAACGCAGGTTCGTGCCGTCATCAAAGCGCACCAGGTTGATCACGGGCCCCACGCGCGGATCCAGGCGGAAGCGGAAATGCCAGTTCTGCCAGGCCACTTCCCCGCCGGTCATCTGAAAGCCGGGCCCCAGGGGCTGCGTTACGGACAACGGCGTCGTGCCCGGACGCGCGATGAAAGCCGCCTCTTCAAAATTGATGGGCGACGAAGGTACCGGCACCGGTCCCTCATCGGCCACCTCGAGTACTTTCTTCTCGACCGCATCCACTTTCACCAGCAGTCCTTCGATTGAGCGTCCCCAGTTCAGGTAAGCGCCGCGGTGATCGGCGCAGCCGCCGTACATAATGCGATGCCCCTCCAGCTCGGGAATCGCATAATAGCCAAACGGTAGCGGTATGCAATCGACCGTCGTCAAGTCTTTGATGCCGCGCTTGGCCAGCGCATCCACCACCCGTGGATCTTTCTTGACCAGTTCATCGAGTTCCTTGAACTCACTCTCGAGGATCGGAGCATGGACGCCCTTTGGTTCTTTCCAGGACTCGAGTTTGCGTCCCGCGATGTCCACGCGGGCTTCAATAGCCTGCCCCTTGCGGAAGAGGATGGCATCTGCCTCGCGCGGGATGGGATCTCCCGTCTTCCACGCCAGCACCTTATCTTTTGCCGGTTCGTGCAACAGAACGGTCGCGTAGTACGTATCCTTGTCGACCCGCCCGCTGGCCTGCAGCACATCGTAGACCGTCCAGTATTCCTGCATTTTCAGCGCTTCGAGCGGGTGCGCAGGCTGCGTTTGTGCGGGCGCAAGAATTGGGGCGAGTAGGCCGAACAGCACCAGGATCCTGAAAAGATCTGCGTTCATCTTGTCCTCCATTTCTTCATCGCGGACCGGGGCGAGCCACTCATTCTACCCTCAAACGTGATCTTTCGTACGCACGGGTACTTTAATTGTTTTTGGGTATTGTGTGCTGGCTTCTTCCTTGGCTACGCTTTTCGAACGTGCCAGCCACTCCGATGGAAATCCTCACTGAGCCGATCGGCAGCATCCCGCGGCCGCCTGAGCTGATTGCGGCGTGGGTCGGCAAACAAAACGGCCGGATCTCGGCCGGGCAGTTCGAGGAGATCGCCAGCCAAGCGCTCAAGGACACCATCCAACGCTTCGAACAAACCGGTTCGCCCGTCATCACGGATGGCGAGCAAACCAAGTCCAGTTTCGCCACTTACCCGCTCGAGGGTCTCGCCAACCTGGCCCCTGACGGCGTCGTCATTCCATTCAAGGACGGGCACACGCGTCAATTACCCAGGTTGACCGCTGGGCCGTTTCACTACGGCCACTATGCGTCGGAGTATCTCGCAGTGGCACGCGAGTTGACCGATCTGCCTATCAAGCAGGCGGTCATTTCGTCGTCCGCTCTAAGCTTGCTTTATCCCTCTTCGGGAATTCCCGGTTATTCACGCGATGCCTTCCTTTCCGACCTGGCCGACGAAGCCGTGGCCGACATCCGCAGGTGTCTCGGACATGGCGCGGACAGCGTGCAAATCGACTTTACCGAAGGCCGCCTCTCGCTGAAGCTGGACCCTTCCGGAGGGTTGTTGCAGAGCTTTGTGGCACTGAACAATCGCGTTCTGGATCATTTTTCGCCCGGCGAGCAGCGCCGCATCGGCGTCCACACCTGCCCCGGCGGAGATCGCGATTCCACCCACAGCGCCGACGTCGATTACGCCGGCCTCCTGCCCTTGCTCTTCCAGTTCCGCGTCGGGCGCTTCTATATCCAACTCGCCAGCGAGAAAGATCCGGTGCACGTTTTGAAAATTATCCGCGAACAGGTTCAGCCCGGCCAGGTGGTGTTTATCGGCGTCACTGACCCGGTGAACCCGGCGGTGGAGACACCGGAACAGGTCTGTGAGCGAGTCTTGCAGGCGGCTGAGTACCTTCCGTCATCACAGCTCGGTACCACCGACGACTGCGGCTTCTCGCCCTTCGCCGACGACACCTCCACCTCCCGCGACATTGCCTTTGCCAAGATCCGCGCGCGTGTGGAGGGCACCAAGCTCGCAGCGAAAAGATTACGGATCTGACGCCAACCCAGGAGCCATACGGTATGATGCCAACGTCCCCCGAGCGTACTCGAAGAAGATTTCTTCTCGTCTTATTCGCCTGCACCCTCATATCCTTAGCTTGCGTTGTCTACCCGATCTACGTAATCCGCCCGTTCCGTGCCCAGGGTCCGAACGAACTGGCGACAGCGCTCCTGGTCGCCCGTTTCCGTTCCGTGCTGACCATGCTCTCCACGCTTGCGGCCTTTGCCGGACTCGTTGCGTATTGGCCGGCGCAGCCCCGCAAGCTGCGCCGCCTCTTCGCGTCGCTCGCCACAGCCTTCGTTTGCCTCTTGGCGTTCCTGGCTCGGGTCAACGTCTACGAGCTCATGTTTCACCCCGTCGGCCGGCCGTCGTTTCTTCAAGCCCAGCAGGCCAAGATCGATCCCGACGACAAGGTCATCGCCGTCTCGATCAACGGAGAAGCTCACGCGTATCCCATTCGCACCATGGGGTATCATCACGTTGTCAACGACGTGGTTGGTAGTCGCGCCATCGTCG
>Ga0335077_10002385_pt1 | contig 22384 bp, 15 predicted proteins | sample Lox_Sample_31_FD_207151 | JGI IMG/M metagenome (GOLD analysis project Ga0335077, IMG submission 207151) | Soil microbial communities from Loxahatchee National Wildlife Refuge, Florida, United States - Lox_Sample_3.1 | ecosystem: Environmental > Terrestrial > Soil > Wetlands | place: USA...
CACCACACGTGGTTACGCGTTTGCTGGTGGACTGGGGTAACGGCGATCAGCAGGCCCTGGAAAAGCTCACGCCCCTGGTGTATCAGGAGCTTAAGCGCTTGGCGGCAAGGTACTTACGACGTGAACGGCGCGAGCACACCTTGCAAAGCACGGCCTTGGTGCACGAGGCCTGGTTGCGGCTGATCGACCAAAAACAGGTGCAGTGGCAGAACCGCGCTCAGTTTTTCGGAATCGCCGCCGAGATGATCCGCCGCATTCTCATCGATCACGCTCGCAACCGCCAGGCAGCCAAGCGTGGCGACGGCGCCATCAAGTTGTCCCTCGATGATGCTCTCGCTACACCGAACCGGCGCGACTTGGAGCTGGTTGCGCTGGATGACGCGCTCCACGATTTGGCCAAGCTCGATCCGCAGCAGGGCCGTCTGGTGGAATTACGGTTCTTTGCCGGCCTTTCTATCGAAGAAAGCGCGGAAGTGCTGGGCGTTTCCCCTGCCACCGTCAAACGCGAGTGGACTACGGCCAAGGCTTGGCTCTACCGCGAACTCAGCGCGAGGGCCCACGGTCAGTGACTTCGGAACGATGGAAGGAAGTCAAGGAGGTTTTCGCCACGGCGCTGGATCGCTCCGGGCACGAGCGCGCCAGTTACCTGGATGAAGTCTGCGAAGGCGACGAAGAGTTGCGCCGCGAGGTGGAGTCGTTGCTGGCTTCTCATCAGCAGGCGGGTGAATTTATCGAAGCGCCTGCCGTCGCCACGGATACTCTCTTCGCCGCCGAAGATGCAGAAGACGCCGATATCGGGCGGCGCATAGGCGCCTATCGCATTGTGCAGGAGATCGGCCGCGGCGGCATGGGTTCCGTCTATCTTGCCGTCCGCGCCGACGAAGAGTTCGAGCGCCGCGTGGCCATCAAGCTGATCCGGCGCGGCATGGAACTGGACTTCATCGTCCGGCGTTTCCGCAACGAACGCCAGATCCTCGCCAACCTTGACCATCCATACATTGCCCGGCTGCTGGATGGCGGCTCTACCGAAGACGGCTTGCCGTACTTCATCATGGAATACGTCGACGGCCAGCCGATTCACCGCTACGCCGAAAATCAGGCGCTTCCGGCGGTTGAGCGTCTCAGGCTGTTTGTGAAAGTGTGCGAGGCCGCCCAGTACGCGCACGATCACCAGGTGGTTCACCGGGATCTCAAGCCGGGAAACATTCTGGTGACGGCGGAGGGCGTGCCCAAGCTGCTGGATTTCGGAATTGCCAAGCTGCTGGATCCGGAACTTGGACAGCAGCTCAACGAGTCGACCACCGGGGGATTCCGCATGATGACTCCGGCCTACGCCAGTCCGGAGCAATTGCGCGGCGAGCCCGCCACCGCCGCCAGCGATATCTACTCCCTCGGAGTGCTGCTGTTCGAACTCCTCACCGGACGCCGCCGCCCGGAGCGTTCCCGCCAGCTCGCCGAAGAGGCGCAGACCCAGCTGACAGGCAGCCTGGCAAGCATTATCGCGACCGCCACCCAGGAGGAGCCGCACCAGCGTTACACATCGGTGGGGGAGCTTGCCGCGGACATCACGCGGCATCTTGACGGGCGCCCGGTTGCGAGTGCGTCCTATTTCGCGGGACTGGCGAACCTGGAGGCTAAGCCTCCCTGCGGGCCGAACAGCATCGCCATCCTGCCATTTCAGATGCTTGGGGCGGACGACAAGACCGACGAGTATCTCGGTGTGGGCATGGTGGACGCTCTGATCACCAAGCTGAGCAACATCCGCCGCATTCTGGTAAGGCCCACGAGCTCGGTGCTCAAGTATGCTCAGGGTCCGCACGACCCGGTGACGGCGGCCCGCGAACTCGACGTTTGCTACGTGCTCGAAGGGCGCATCCGGCGCGCTGGGGAACGCGTGCGCGTCACCGTGCAACTGCTGAGGGGCCGCGACGGATCGTCATTGTGGGCGGGCAAGTTCGATGAGAAGTTCACCGATATTCTCAACCTGGAAGATTCATTGTCCGAGCAGGTGGCCCAGGCGCTGGTCGAGCGGCTGACGGAGGAAGAGCGCGGCCTGCTGCGCAAACGCGGCACGGACAACCCGCGAGCCTATCAGGCGTATCTCAAAGGCCGCTACTACTGGAACTCTCTCACCGAGGAAGGGCTCTCCAAGGCCCTGCTGGCATTCACCGAAGCACTGACGCTGGATCCTCATTTCGCGCGCGCGCAAGCAGGGCTGGCTGATTATTACAACGGGCTGGGCGTTTGGAGCGTGCTGCCGCCCCGGGAGTGTTTCGCCGCGGCGAAAGACGCGGCACTCAAGGCGCTCGACCTGGATCCGGCCCTCGCGGAAGCGCACGCTGCTCACGCCTTTGTTTCCTGGATCCACGATCGCAACTGGGAGGCGGCCGAGCGCGGCTTTGCGCGCGCCATGGAACTCAATGCGGATTACGCTCCGGCGCACCAGTGGAATGCTTACTTGCTAAGCACTCTAGGACGTCACGACGAAGCCATCGCCAGCATGGATCGCGCCCAAAGCCTGGACCCCCTCTCACCCATGATGGGTATCGTCAGCGCGTTCCTCAACTATAATGCGCGCCGCTTCGATCGGGCCATCGAGCAGGCGCAGCGCGCCCTTCGCATCGATCCCCGCCATTTCATGGTGCATGACGTTTTCGCTTGGGCTTACTCACAGAAGGAGATGCACAGCGAGGCGCTGGCGTCGGCAGAAAAGGCGCTGACGCTGGCGCCCGGCGATCCGGTGGCGCTGTGGACCATGGCCATGACTCTCGCCAGCGCTGGTAATCACGCTGAAGCGCGCGACATGCTTCAGCATCTCACCGAATTATCGCAACGGCGATATATCTCCGCGTACTACATCGCGCTGATTTACGCGACACTGGGCGATCCCGAGGCCGCGCTCGAGTGGCTTGAGAAGGGCTTTGAAAACGGCGATTCGTGGATGGTGTGGATGGGGGTCGAGCCGCGGCTCGACGGCCTGCGGCAGACGCCACGCTTCCAGCGGTTGGAGCAGGCCTTGGGTTTGAGCGGCGCCGGCCGGGAACTCCCCGCGCCTGAGCAAGCCGCCGCAACGGCTTCCGAGCGAGTTCAGGCTCCCGCGCCCCGAGCCGGGAAGAGTTATCCGTGGGTGTACGCCCTGGCGATCCTGGCGGTAGCTGTTTTGCTCGCGACCGTTGGCCAATCGCTCCTGTCCAGACACGGCCCTCCCTTTGACGACATCAAAATCACCAGGCTGCGAACCAACGGCAACGCCAGGAGCGCGGCTATTTCGCCTGATGGGAGGTATGTAGCGTACACGCTCGAGGAGGGCGGGCACGAGGCCATCTGGATCCGCCAGGCTGAGGTCGCCGCCGGCGTGCGCGTTCTGCCGCCGACCGGCTCCATCTATCGATATCTCTGCTTCTCGCGCGACGGAGCGCATCTCTACTACGTCGCCTATGAAGCCAACGACTTCGAGCACGGAGCCCTCTATCAAGTTCCCATCCTGGGCGGCCAACCCAGGAAACTGGTCGTGGATGTCACCAGCGCGATCACACTCGCTCCTGACGGGACGCGAGTCGCTTTTATGCGGAGCAATCAAATCGCGGGACGGGACGATTTGATCATCGCCAGCCTCGATGGCGACGGAGAACGAAAACTGGCTTCTCGCAAGTATCCGGACCGGTTTGGCTACGCTTCCGCACCGGCCTGGTCCCCCGATGGAAAATGGATCGCCGCGGTCGTCGAAAAATCGGATCCGCAGGGACGCTACTCGAACCTGATCAGAATTCGCGTGGATAGCGGGGAGCAGAGACCGTTGGCTTCCGATCGCTGGCAGTTCGTGGAGAGAATGGTGTGGCTTGGCGATTGTTCCGGCGTCCTGGCGGTCGCTCAGAATGCCGACTCAACCTTCCAGCAGATCTGGGAAGTCCCCTTGCGCGGCACAACGCGCAAAATCACCAACGACCTCACTGACTACATTGGGCCCACGATTACCGCGGACTCACGTCAGTTGACGGCGCTGCAATTCCAGACCCTGGCGAACATCTGGGTCGCACGGGATGGCAATGCTGAGCATGCCATCCAGATCGTTCCCGGTGCGGGCAGATATTACGATCTGGCCTGGACTCCTGACGGCAAGATCCTGTACTCTTCCGATGCCAGCGACACCGTGGATTTGTGGCTGCGCGAAGCCGACGGCTCAGGCGCCAAGCAACTAACGTTGGGCGGGCGGAGAAATTACGCGCCTACTCCGTCGCCGGATGGGAGGTTCATTGTCTTCCACAGCAACCGGACCGGAAACTGGAATCTCTGGAGGATAGATTCAGACGGCGGGAATCTGCGGCCCCTGACGCGAGACGACGCAGATGGAAGCAACTGGCCGCAAGTATCGAAGGACAACAATTGGGTGATCTTTCATCACCGGGCCCCGACGGGAGCGGAGTTGCACCTCTGGAAAGTTCCGATCGGCGGAGGCGGCGCAGTCGAGATCACCCGGGGAAACTGTCAGCGGCCCGCAGTTTCCCCAGCCGACGGCCGTATCGCTTGCTGGTACGCCGAGGACGCGGCCAAGCCCAAATGGCGCATCGGCATCTTTGCGCCCGACGGCGGGGAGCCGGTGAAGACCCTCGAGTTCGCCCCGAGCGTCTCCATCGACAGCACCATGCACTGGACGCCCGACGGGCGGGCCATCACGTACATCGACAACCGCGGGGGCGTATCCAACCTCTGGAGCCAGCCGCTTGACGGCTCGCCCGCTCACCCGCTGACGAACTTCAAGGCGGCGCAGATCCTGTCGTTTGCATGGTCGCGCGACGGCAAGCTGGCGTTCTCACGCGGTATCCTGAGCAGCGATGTCGTGCTCATCACCGACGTAAAGTGAGCCGTGTGCACGGCTGCTATACTACCCATTGGATTCAGCATGGACAATATCGAAAACACCACAGCCTCAGCAGAAAACCCGGCGCCAAAGCCGAAAGAGAATCTCTATCGGGCGGAATATCTCGGTAGTGGAACTTTTAAGATTTCAAAGCCGAAGCGCACCAAAAGCAAGCGCCGCCAGTCGGCGCTCAAGAACCGGCAACGCGGTGCGCGCCGGTAAAAACGCCCACTAACTCTCTGACTTCTCCCGCTCGCCTGCCGGCTCTGCGGAAGGCCGGCCAGGGCAGGCCGTTGCTATAGTGGTAGACAGATGCGCCGTACGCGCTGGCTGCTGCTGCTGGTCATCCTCTCCATTGTCGCGGGAATCGGAATCACCTACCGGTCGCAGCGTCAGGCCCTCCAGAAACAAGCTCCGGCGAAACCCGCGATGCTGCCCACCGAGGTCAGCGGCGTGCGCGATGAATTCCAACACGAGCACACCGAAGCCGGACAGAGGAAGTGGAACATCGCGGCGCGCACGGTCCGGCAGGAAAAAGACAGCAGCCAGGTTCAACTGGAACAGGTCAGGCTGAAAATCTATAACAAAACAGGTGATGAATACGATCTGGTGACGAGCGCGAAGGCTGCATTCGATCAAAATGCGTCCCGCATGTATTCGGAGGGCGATGTCGAAATTACGCTCCGCGTTCCAGTAGAAGGGCAGCCCGACCGGCCGCTCGTGAATATCAAGTCATCGGGAGTGACCTTTGACGTTAAGGCCAGCAAGGCCTCGACCGACCGGGCCACGAGCTTCACGTTTGAAAATGGCACGGGCCACTCTCTGGGCGCGTTCTACGATTCGACCAGCCGCGAATTACATCTGCGTCGCGATGCGGAGATTGACACAAAGCCTCCGGGCCCGCATGCCAAGCCCATGAAGATCCAGGCCGGCGAAGTTACGTACAAGGAAGCGGAGTCGAGGATCTGGCTGAACGAATGGGCGCGGCTGGCGCGGGACAACACCCTGGTTAATGCGGCTTCCGCCATCGTGCAGCTTCGTGATGACGTCCTTCAGCAGATAGACGCCTTCAAAGCCCAGGGCACGGACGAGTATCCAAAGCGGAAGCTCGAGTACGCAGCCGATGAATTGCGAGTCACCTACAACGACCAGGGCGAGGTCGACCACATTTCCGGCAAAACGAACGCACGGCTGGTTTCCACCTCCGAGGGTTCCCAAACCACCATGACCAGCGACTTCGTGGATCTGGCGTTGGAAACCGTGAACAACGAAAGCGTGCTGAAGAAGGCTGTAGGAGTGGGTAATGCCACGATCGAATCGAAGCCGGTAGCCGCGCCCGATGGCAAACTCTCCGAGACGCGCGTGGTTCGCAGCGAGTCGATCGAAGTGCGCATGCGCCCCGGCGGCCGCGAGATTGATACCGTCGCCACCTTGGCGCCGGGCCGTTTGGATTTCATCCCCAACCAGCCCGTCCAGAAACCGCGCCATCTTAGTGCCCAGAGCATGATCATGACCTACGGGCCGGCAAACCAGATCCAATCGTTCCGCGCAACTGCTGTAGAGACCGAAACTGAGCCCAGCGCCGAGGAGCGAGCGAAAAAACAAGCGGTATCCAAGACTCGCAGCAAGGAGATGTCTGCCGAGTTTGATGCCAAGGGCCAGATGAAGCACATGGAACAGTGGGGTGACTTTACGTACCAGGAGGGCGATCGCCGCGCCCAGGCCAACAAGGCCACCATGGACGCCGACAGCAACGTGATGACCCTCGATACGGCGGCGCGCATGTGGGACGCAACCGGCGCGACTGCGGCAGACCGTATCCGCATCGACCAGAAATCCGGAGATTTCTCAGCCGCCGGCCATGTGAGCTCCAGCCGCCAGCCGGATAAGAAGAATTCGCCATCGGGCATGCTCTCGGGCGATGAGCCGGTCGAAGCCCTGGCCGGGAACATGACTTCGGCGAACCACAACCGCCTGCTCGAATACAAGGAGCATGTGGTGATGTGGCAAGGCGCCGACCGTGTCATGGCGGATCACGTACAAATCGATCGCGAGAAAAAGATGTTTCGCGCGGATGGAAGCGTGGTCACGCAGTTCCTGGAGAAGAAGAGCGAGAGCGGGGCCCGGGACAGGGAGACAAGCGCCGACGCAGCGAAGGCAACGACCAGCGCCCAACCCGCGGCCCCCGTGTTCGTCGTCGTGAAAGCCGCCAATCTGGTTTACACCGATCAGGACCGGCTGGCGCATTACATCGGCGGCGTCGCGCTGAACCGGCCGGGCCTGCAGGTCAAGGCGGATGAACTGCGCGCGGTTCTGTCGGAATCAAAGAGCGACGACAAGAAGAATTCGGACGAGGATGATCAGTCGCGCCTCGAGAAAGCCTTTGCCGATGGGCAAGTCGAGATCGTCCAGACCGCGCCCGATCGTACGCGCACCGGCACCGGCGATCACGCCGAATATTACACCGATGACGAGCGCATCATTCTGCGCGGCGGGCAGCCGCAAATGCTGGACAGTAAAAAGGGTTACGCGCGCGGGGAGGAATTGACCTACTTCGTGAACGATGATAGGCTGCTGGTATCTGGCGGCGGCTCGAAGCAACGCGCCACGGGCCACCTGCGTCGCAAACATTAACTCCCAAATGCGAAAGCTGGAAACACGCGAGATCTCGAAGTCGTATCGCGGCCGAAAGGTGGTCGATGATGTGTCGGTTTCGGTGCAGCAGGGCGAAGTTGTAGGGTTGCTGGGTCCCAACGGCGCAGGCAAGACGACGTCCTTTTACATCATCGTCGGCCTGATCAGCGCCGATTCCGGCCGCGTGCTTTTGGACGACAGCGACATCACCGCACTCGCCATGTTTCAGCGCGCCCGGCGAGGCATCAGCTACCTGCCGCAGGAAGCATCGGTATTCCGCAAGCTCACGGTCGAAGACAACCTTATGGCCATTCTTGAGACGCTTCCCATGCGGCCTCGTGACCGGCGCGAGCGCCTGGAACGGCTCATCGAGCAACTCGGTCTTGAGCGCGTGCGCCGCAATAAGGGTTACGCTCTTTCCGGCGGCGAGCGGCGGCGCGTCGAGATTGCACGGTCACTGGTGATCGAGCCCAGTTTTCTGCTGCTGGACGAGCCGTTCTCGGGCATCGATCCCATCCAGGTGCTCGAGTTGCAGCGCATCATCTTCGATCTCAAGCGCTCAGGCATCGGAATTCTGGTGACTGACCACAACGTCCGCGAGACGCTGATGGTGACCGACCGCGCTTACATCATTAATAACGGGCGGATCTTCCGCGCCGGCAGCCCGGAAGCCCTGGGACGCGATCCCGAGGTGAAGCGCGTGTACCTCGGCGAGTCGTTTACTCTTGCGGAACCCGGCTCGACCTTCCCAAACTAAGGGCTTCATAGTACTCATTACAAGGGAAATACGAGCAGTGCCAGTCCGCCCGCTTCTGATATCATAAGAGTGGTAATGAGTTTGCTCTCGCCAAGACTGCAGCTTAAGGTCGCGCAAAAGCAGATCCTTACCCCCGGACTGGTCCAGATGGTCACGGTTCTTCAGTTGAACCGTCTGGAATTAAAGGAGATGATCAACCAGGAGATCGTCAACAATCCTGTCCTGGAAGAATCCACCGAAGATAACACGGAAGAAATCACCGCCGCGGAATTGCAGCCGTTGCTCGAGACCCCCGAACGGGTCGAGCCGGCCGATCAGGAGATTCTCGAGAGCACCAACGGTACGAGTGAAGCGGCTGCGGAGATTCTGCGAAACGAAGTTGCACTGGAACCCAACGTGACGGAAATAGCGGCAGAGGCGCCCGAAGGCGCGACGCCGCTGGATACGGCCCAGCCACAAAGCGAAGAACCTGCCGCGCCCGCCGATCCGTTCGATGAGATCGATTTCGGCTCCTTTTTCGACGAATATCTGGATCCGGGGTACAAGAGTCCCGCCGCTGAATCCGTTGAAAAACCCTCTTTTGAAACCTTTCTTTCGGCTCCGCTCACCCTGGGCGATCACCTGCGCTCCCAGTTGAGTGTGAGCCTGCTTTCGGATGAGGTTCGTGATGCCGCCGAAACCATCATCGGCAATCTCGATGAAGACGGGTACCTGACGGCCTCGCTCGAAGAGGTTGCGGCCATGGGCGAGCACACGCAGGAGCAGATCGAAGCCGCGCTGAAGGTGGTGCAATCGCTTGAGCCGGCGGGCGTGGGCGCGCGCGATTTGCGCGAATGCCTGTTGCTGCAACTGGAGAGCCGCAACGCGCGCGGCGGCGTAGCCTGGCAGATCGTGTCCAATCACCTGCGCCTTCTCGAGATGCGGCAGTTCCGCGAACTGGCCAAGGTGCTGGGCCGGCCTCCGGAGCACATTGATCTGGCCGTGAAGGTCATCAAGCGGCTGAATCCCCGTCCGGGCCTGCGCTATTCCGGGCCGGGCGCGCGCGCGGTGGAGCCCGACGTTTACTTCACCAAGGACGGCGATCACTACGTCATTCAGATGAACGACGAAGAGATTCCGCAGCTCCGCCTCAACCCGCAATACCGCAAAATGCTGGATCGCGACAATGGCGCCACCAAGGACGTCCGCGATTACGTGCGCGAGCGTTACACCTCGGCCATCCAGCTCATGAAGAACATCGAGCAGCGCAAGCAAACCATCCTGCGGGTTTGCGAGAGCATCGTGCGCCGGCAGACCGAGTTTCTGGCGCACGGTCTGGATCATTTGAAACCCATGATGATCAAGGAAGTGGCTGAAGAGGTCGGCGTGCATCCGTCGACGGTGAGCCGCGCCGTCGCCAACAAATACGTCCATACGCCGCAGGGCGTATTTGAGCTGCGCTATTTCTTCTCCGAGGCCGTGCAGGGACCGTCGGGGAGCGCCACGCCATTGTTGCTGCTGAAGCGGCGTGTGAAGAAAATGATCGAAGAGGAGGACAGCGCGCATCCGCTCACCGACGAGCAGATCACGGCGATGCTGCAAGCCTCCGGCATCCAGGTCACCCGGCGAACGGTTGCGAAGTACCGTGAAGACATGAAAATCCCCTCGACGCATCAAAGGCGTATTCGAAACTGACCGGTCCCGGTCAAGAAGCGGGGTTTCGTACAATGCGAATCACATATACAGGCAGGCAGGTGGAATTGGCTCCGGCGCAACTGCGCAAAATCGAGGCGCAGTTCGCCAAGCTCGGCAAGCTCCTCGACGGCAGGGACGAGCGCGAGGCGCACGTGATTCTTTCCGTCGAGCGGCATCTGCATTGTGCCGAGATCAGCGTGAATTACCACAACCATTCGCTGGTCGGCATCGGCGAAAATGGCGACCTGTTTACGGCCATTCACGCGGCCATTCAGAAGCTGGAGAAACAGGCCATCAAGGTGCGGGCCAAGTGGCGCGACACCAAGCGGACGCCGCGAAAGGCGGCGGAGTCGGCCGAGGCTGCCAGAGTGCCGGCTGGCGCCGCGCAGGAGTCTGCCGCGGAGAAGAGGGTTTTCCGCGTCAATCACCACCAGCACCGAAAGCCCATGACGTTAGACGAAGCGCTCCTCGAAATGGAAAAGGACCGGGACTACCTGGTCTATCGCGACGCCGACACGGACCGGCTGGCGGTGCTGGTTCGCCGGCGAGACGGCCATTTCGACCTGGTGGAATCCTGAAGCCGGATGGCCCGTAAGATCGCGGACCCCCGGCCTCCGGACGGCGAAACTAAGCGAGGCGCTCCCAGCGCCGAACTCGTAATCATCACCGGCTTGAGCGGATCGGGCAAGGGTTCAGTCCTCAAGGTCTTTGAGGACCTGGGCTATTACTCGGTCGACAATCTGCCCATCGGGCTTATCCCCAAGTTCGCCGAACTAACGCGCGACTCCGCGTCTATCCGCTTCGCGGCCCTGGTCGTGGACATTCGTGAAGGCCAGGGCCTGAAACGTTTCCCTGAGATCTACGGCCGCATTCGCCGCGAAATCCCTACCCGATTGATCTTTCTGGAGGCGGACGACGACACCATCATCCGGCGCTTCAGCGAAACGCGGAGGCCGCATCCACTCGGTACCGATCAATCCATTGGCAAAAGCATTCGTCAGGAGCGCGGTATGCTGGCGCCCATCCGCAAGCTGGCCGATCTCACCATCAACACCTCCAAATTCACGGTGCACGAACTGCGCGACTTCATCCGGGAGAAGTTCGTGGGCCAACGGGAGGAATCCAAGATCATGGTCTACGTGACGAGCTTCGGTTACCGTCACGGCGTGCCGGCCGACAGTGACCTGGTATTCGATGTCCGCTTCCTGCCCAATCCTAATTACATTCCGCGATTTAAGAAGCTGACCGGACGCCACCCGAGCGTGTCGCGCTACATCCGGTCCTTTCCGCAGACCATCGAGTTTATCGAGCGCATCTCGGAGCTGCTGATTTATTTGCTGCCGCACTATATCCGCGAAGGAAAGAGCTACCTGACCATCGCGTTCGGGTGCACCGGCGGGCATCATCGGTCCGTGATGATTGCCGACCAGATTCGCAAGAACCTGGCGGATGCCGGTTATCGAGCCAAGGTCACGCACCGCGATATGGCGAAGCCGGTGTAAGGATTCGCGGTTCGGCTCACTTCAAATGCGCGTCAAACCACGCAAGGGCGCGACGGTTGATATCGCGGCGGTGTTCGGGGTTTGCGATCCGGTGGCCTTCCCCGGCGTAAACCACGAATTCGTTTTCCACGCCCAGAGTTTTCAGTGCGTGCCAGTATTCGTAAGACTGGGGCAGCGGGCACTCGCCGTCACGCTCGCCCACCAGAATCAATGTAGGCGTCTTCACATTTTTGATGAAGGTGATGGGCGAGCTGCGGGCATAGATTGCCGGATCGTCGTAGACCGGCGCTCCGAAATACGGAATCAGCCACTGATCAATCTGGTTTTCCCCGTAGTAGCTTTGATAGTTCGCGATGCCCGCACCCGCCACGGCGGCGCGGAACATCCGGGTTTGGGTGATGGCCCACATGGTCATGTAACCGCCGTAACTCCAGCCGGTGATGCCGATGCGGTCGGGATCTACGGGAACGGTGCGCAACACTTCGTTTACCCCGGCCAGGATGTCGCGTAAGTCGCCATAACCGAAGTCGCGCACGTTGGCGCGTGTGAAAGCCTCGCCCTGGCCGTAGCTGCCGCGCGGGTTCGGAAAAAACACGAAGTAGCCCGCGGCAGCCAACATGGCTTCGTAATCCCACGTGCCGGGCCAATGCGACTCGAGCGCGCTGGCGGGTCCGCCGTGTACCGCGACCACCAGCGGATACCGTCTCGCTGCGTCAAAGCCTCGCGGATAGAGCAGCCAGCCCTGCACCCGGAATCCTTCATTCATCCAGTGCAGGCTCCTGGCTTCGCCCCACGATGGATGCAACGCGCCATTTACCTGCGTGATCTGGTTCCACTGGCCGATGGGGCCCGCCCACACTTCCGGCGAATTGCGGAAGGATGCGCGGATCACGGCCGAGTTCTTTCCATCGGGTGTCACCGCCAGTGCCAGCTTCGAGGGTTCCGTCCACAACGGTTTGACTTCGAGCCCGGAGGGATCGAGAAGCGCAATCCCTATCGCGCCGTCCGTATGTTCGGTAAACAAAATCTGCCCGGACGGCATCCATCGCAGCCATGTGGGGGACGCTTTGCGCTCCGGTGTCAGGTTGCGCGTCTCGCCGCCGGAAGCCGGCAGAGTAAAGATATCCCCGCCGGTGACTCCCTCGTCGCTCATCAGTCCTCCGATGAACGCCACCTGCTTTCCATCCGGAGACCAAACCGGGTTGGCAATCTGCATCGCGGTTTTCTGGATGGAAGTCGTCTTTCCGGTATCAGCGGCGATGGTGTAGATCTGCGCGATGTACCAATTATCGTCTCCGGGGCCGGGCGCCGCCGTCGCGACGAAGGCTTTTCCATCCGGCGACCACTCATATTCATGCACGTAAAGATCCGCCGGCGAAACCTGCCGCACTTTGCCTGATTTAAGATCAACGGTGGTGATCCGCTGGTTGAAGATCTGCTCGCTGATCACGCCAGTCTCCGCCATCACCGGCTCGAGCGGTCCGGGTTTGCGCGGCGCATTCTCAGTCAACAGAATCGCCAGCGACTTTCCATCCGGCGACCAGGATGGGCGCTGCAAAGCGCTGGCTACCCGGGTGATTCTGTGCACGTGCCCGGCGGGCAGATCCACGGTGTAGAGCTGCAGTTGACCTGGTTTCTCCGCGTCGGACAGAAATGCGAGGCGCTTTCCATCGGGGGACCACGCGATGTCGTACTCATGAAACGCCGCGGAGCCGTCGCCGGCTGTCACTCGCACAACAGCGCCACCTGGGTGAGGGTCGCGCGTGTAGATAGAAAGCGATTCCGCCCCGGTTTCGGGATCCTCATGCGACTCGACCCAAGCCACGCGCATCCCATCCGGGGAGATGGAAACCTCGCTCAATTGGCGAACGTGAAACAGCGCATCGGCTACGTCTTCCACGCCGGGCCTCGAGGTCGCGGCCTGTGGTGCCCCAGGCGCCGCACCCCACCCCATCAGGTAGCATCCCAATAATGCGCACGCCAACCTGCTGTCCAAGGTTAACCGCATGGTCGAGAACGACTATAGCTCAAGGTCGATGAAAGTCACAAATGCGTGCGACCGATGTTAACCTTCTGCGCCCGCGGAGGGCCCGAATTGTAGGCCGGGTTATGGTAAGTACCACGGCACGAGTAAGTCAGCACTGTTATCCAAGAGCGATCTGGATTTATAACGCGACTTAGACCAGAATCGATTCAAGAGAGCAAACCCATGCTGAACGGCTACCCACACAGGAGATGTTATGACGACGCCGCTCAGCACCATACTGAAGATCACCGCAATGTTCGCGCTTGTAGGTGGTCTCGAAGCACAGTCCCGATTCTTATATACGAACAATGACGTTCTTTCCGCCAACACTATTTCAGGCTTCTCCGTAAGCGCAAGCGGCGCCTTGACGTCGCTCGCCGGGTCGCCGTTCTCAACCGGAGGTGGCGGCACGGGCGGCGGCGCAATGGGAGCGAGCCGCATCACGGTGGTGGGAGAAAAGTTTCTCTACGCCTCCAACGGCGGTACGCACAGTGTCGCCGCTTTCTCCATTGACCCGAATAGCGGCGCTCTGACGGCGGTTGCGGGTTCACCCTTTTCCACAGGCATGGGATTTGGTGACATCTCGCTCGCTGCCTCAGCGGATGGGCAGTACTTGTTCGCCGGAACGGCGGCCAACACCAGTGTGATTACCTTCTCAATCGGAACGGACGGTTCCCTGACCGAAGTCTCCAGCCTGAATGTTCTGGAGCCTCCCGCAGGCATGAAGGTGTCGGCCGATGGGAATTACCTGGCTGTCAGCTTACCCAACTGGGGCATCTTTGGCTCGGTGGCCATGTTTGGCATCGGTTCGGACGGCTCATTAACTATGATCAATGGCGCGCCGTTCCCAAGCCCGGGGCCGGTTGGCAGCCTCTCCGATGTGGATATCGATTGCGGCAGCAGCCAGGTGTTCGTCGGCACCAACACCGGCGCAGTCGCCACGGTTGATGTTTTCAGTATTGGCACGGGCGGAATGTTGAGCCAGATTGCGGGTTCGCCCTTCTCGGCGGGTCCGGCCACCAATTCCACCGTCGCCATCCTGAGTCCCAACGATCAATTCCTGTTCGCCAGCGATCAGGGCAGCAGTGCCGTCACCGTGTTCAGCGTGAGTGCCGGCGCCCTCAGCGCGGTATCGGGTTCGCCGTTCACCGCGGGTGGCGGCGGAACCCCCGCCGGTATGGCGACCGATCAGGGGGGCACGCTCCTTTACGTGGCCGGCAGTCCCAGCCTGATCCATGTTTTCAGCATCGGGACGAACGGCCGCTTGACTGAAGTATCAGGATCACCGTTCAGCACCGGTCAGACGGGCGGGCAACTTCTCTCCCTGGCCGCGTTTCCGGCGAAGACGTGCGCCGCCGGTCCTGTTGGGGACCCTCCGCCCACTCCGAATCCGCCGCCCCCGGCTCCGAACCCGCCGCCCCCGGCTCCGAATCCGCCGCCCCCGACTCCGAATCCGCCGCGAAGCACGACGACCGTCCAGATTCAGTTGCGCAATAGTGATTGCGACGATGATGACCCTCCGGCCGCAGTCATCGACCCCAAGACCCACCACCACATCCGTGTGTCGATCGTCTCGACTCCCACGTTTAATGCTCCGGCGAGGGTCAACATGTCTTCGTTAACGTTCGGGCATTCGGGTAATGAGAAGAGCCTCGTGTACTGCGAAACTCATCGGCACGACGTTAACCACGACCGCATTCCGGACCTGGTGTGCCATTTCCGAGTGGACAAAATGAATTTCCTGAAGGGCGACACCAAGGGAATTCTACAGGGTATGCTGCTCGACGGAACCACACAAATCACCGGCAGCGCTCCCATTAAGATCAGGCGCTGAGCAATACGCCGGCCGGGAAAATCGGTTGTTCCCGGCCGGCGCTCCCGTTTTTTCAGCAGGCGGCTGGCCGCCTCGAACAGCCTTCCCAAGGGAGTGAACCACTCGTGAGCCTGCAACGCTGCAGCCAGCCAACTGAAAGGGTAGCACGGCGCGGGCCGGCTCAGCCGCCGGCCTCCCCCCGCAGATAAACCGCGCGCGAGGGAAACGGTATCTCGATCCGCTCCTTCCGCAGTCGTTTCAGAATCCGCTTGCGAAGTTCGTGTTGAACCTGGTACTGCGCAACGAATTCCGCGACATTGCAGTTGACGGTAAAGTTCAGCGCAAAATCGCCAAATCCGGGGATGAGCTGCACCGATGGTGCGGGCTCGGCCAAGAGGCCGGGGACCTCGCCGGTTGCCGTCTTCGCCACTTCCAGCAGCACTTGCTCCACATGGTCCGGATCACTGCTGTAACTCACGCTCACTGGAATGCTTAGGGACATGCGCCGCTCCGGAAGGAAGTAATTCGTGACAACCGCCTGCGCCAGCTTGGCATTCGGAATGATGATCAGGTTGTTGGACGGCGCCCGGACCGTGGTGCTGCGCCAGGTGATGTCGGCGACGTAACCCTCTTCGCCGGTGTTCAGCTTGATATAGTCCCCCGGCCTCACTTGGCCGGCCACGCTGACGTAGAAACCGGCAAACAGGTTCGAGAGTGTGTCTTGCAAGGCCAGGGCCACCGCCAGGCCGCCGACGCCGAACGCCGTGAGAATGGGCGTCACCGAAACGCCAAGCTGGTGCAATAAAACCAGAATCCCCACCACCACAACCAGCAACTGCGCCAGATTCTGGGTCAGCGTCGTCACTGGCATGGCTCCCTGCACGCGCGCGCCGTAAAACCGGATCAGGTTGCCGGCCAGCCGCGAGACCATCATGGTGAGCGAGAGGATCGTCAGGATCAGCAGGGTGCGCTCGATGAGGCGCGTCGACTTGTCCGGCAGGTCCAGAGTCTCAGTGGCAAAATAAATGCCGATAATCAGCGACCAGATCAGGATGGGCCCGCTGAGGCTCTGGACGAGAACCGCATCCACCTGGCTCGAGCTGCTTTGGCCCCAACGGCGCAACGCGCGGAACATTACCCGCCTCACCAGATAACCGGCGGCGAACGAAATCAGGAGCAGGGCTAGCGGCGCCACCAGTCTCAGCGGATCGTGCAGAGCGATTTGCCGGATCGATTCCATTCAGCTATTCTCCGTTATTCGGAGTCTATCGCATGAAACCGATGTTCCTGCGGCAATCAGGAAACTGCCTTGCGGAGCGCGGCTACATCTACTAGCCATGCGCGTCCGACCTGCTACCGCTGACGATGCCGCAGAGATCGCTCGGGCCTACAACGAAGGCATCGCGGACCGTGTAGCCACTTTTGAGACGCGGCCGCGCTCCGCCGAGGACGTGCGCGGGTGGTTCGACGGAGTGCATCCGGTCGTAGTGGTGGAGGATGGAAACGATGTTATAGCGTTCGCCGCGACGGCGCTTTACCGTCCGCGGGACTGCTATTCGGGGATCGCGGAGGTTTCGGTGTACGTCTCGGGTACTGCGCGTGGCCGTGGCGCGGGCCGGATGGCTTTGGGAGCGCTGCTCGAATGCGCGCGGCAAGCCGGTTATTGGAAGCTGGTCTCCCGCATCTTCCCGGAAAATCAGGCCAGCCGGAGACTCATCCGTGCGCTGGGATTTCGCGAGGTCGGCACCTACGAAAAACACGGCAAGCTGGACGGCGTCTGGCGCGATGTCATCATTGTCGAGAGGCTGATTCCGGAAAATCTGAAAACGTAGGCGACTCGGGCCGGTTATTCCATCGTAAAGTACAGTTCCACGGCTCGCTTCAGGTCCAAAAGGCTGGCGGTGGCTTCGCGGTTCTCGTAGTTCGCGATGGAGTTCAGAATATTGCAGACATCGATGGGATAGCAGGCGCGGAGTTCGTTCCTTCCGTCGGCCAGGACAAGCCGGCGCAACTCCGGAAAACTCTCCGGTACCGTCTTCACCTTTCGGGCGCGCGCCACGCGGCGGAAGATTTCGTCGAATGCATCCGGGGAAACGCAATCGACCCGAATCTTGTTGTGGATGCGGCGGAGAAACGCCTCATCCGCCAGCTCACTGGGCTTCAGGTTGGTGGCGAAGACCACCAGCACCTGGAACGGAATCTCGAACTTCAGCCCGTATTTGAGGGATAGATAATCCACACGGCGGTCGAGAGGCACGATCCACCGGTTCAGCAGTTCCCGCGGCGACACGAGCTGCCGGCCGAAATCATCGATCACGAAAACACCGTTGTTGGCTTTCATCTGCAGCGGCGCCGAGTAAACGCCTGAGGTCTCGTCGTATCGCAGATCGAGCAGCCCCATGGTCAGCTCGCCGCCGGCAATGATGCACGGCCGCCGGCAGGGTACCCAGCGGGGATCGCGATCGTCGCTGTCCTCAGCTACGCGCTGGTGCATGGCGGGATCATACAAGGAGATAATCTGCCCATCCACTTCGACGGCATAAGGAATGAACACCGAGTCCTGAAAGACGCGCAGCAGCCTTTCGGCCAGACTGCTCTTGCCATTGCCTGGCGGACCGTACAGGAAAATGGACGACTGCTCGATCAACGCCGGACCAAGCTGATCCAGCAGGGTATCCGGGATCACCATGTCGGAGAAAGCCGCGCGCAGCGTGTTGCGGCTGATCTCCACTTCGGTGGCCTGCATTTTTACAGCCTCGGAGTAGGCTTTCAGAGAAACCGGGGCCGCACCGGCGTACTGGGAGACCTGTAACCGCTCAGACACCAGCGTACGGCCCGCGCCCGACAGCGAGATGCGATAATCGTTACCTGCCATTCCCTTCACTTCGACGAGCTGCTGCTGGCGCAAATTAGTGAATACCGAGTGCACGATCGCGACGGGAAGCTTCAGAAAACTGCTCAGCGACTGGATCGTACCAGTACTCTCGACTGACAGGCGCCGCAATACCAGGTCCATCACCAGCCCTGGAGACAACCCCAGACTCTCCATATCGCGGGGAACCGGCGGGGTAAACAGCCATTGCTCTTCGCCCAATAGCGGCATGAGTTCTCTCGAATCTATCGGCTTTGGCAGCGGTAAAGTTTATGCACGCGCGCAGGCTCTTGGACGTCATCCTGTTGTGCGGTCGCTTGCGCTGGTTGTGTCCCTGGTCGCAGGATCGCTGTCTGTTCTCCCGCTGCCGGCCGCCGATGCGGCCAAGATTTTCGAAGAGGGCCGAAAAGCGGAGCATGCGGGCCGCATGGTCCAGGCGTACCTGCTCTATTCCCGGGCGGCTGCACTTGAGCCCACGAATCCCTTCTATCGCCTGAAGAGCGAAGCCGTGAGGTCGCGGGCCGCTCTCGAATCTCCGCCGAAGCCGCCCGATCCGGCTCCCAAGGCGGAAACCACAGCAGCCGACCCGGCCGCCGCATTCGATCCGCTGAATGGCACCGATCGATCGGCCGAACGTACACCCAAGCCCCCTCCGGAACTGAAGGGCGCGCCAGGGCTGAAGGACTTCGACTTGCGCGCGGATGCGAAGTCGCTATGGCAACAGGTGGCTCATGGGTTTGGCCTGGAGGCTGTTTTCGACACCGACTATGAATCCGGACCTCCGCTGAGATTCCAGTTGGATCAAACCGGCTATCGCGACGCCCTGCGAGCCGCCGAAGCCACCACGGGTTCTTTTGTCGTGCCCATCTCCAGCCGGCTGTTTATGGTGGTAAAGGACACCGACCAAAAACGGCGCGAGCGTGAGCCCACCGTGGCGCTGACCGTTGGTGTGCCGCAAGCCACCACAACTCAGGAGCTTACGGAGATCGGGCAAGCCGTCCGGCAGCTTTTTACGCTGGAACATATGGCCTGGGATTCGGGGCTCAATTTGGTGGTCATGCGCGATCGCATCTCGCGAGTGATTCCCGCTGCCCGGGTCTTCGACGAGCTGCTGCACCACCGGCCGCAGGTCGACATCGAAGTGGAACTGATGGAAGTGGACCGTACCGCTTCGCTCGCGTACGGCGTGGACTTGTCCCCGACTCTTCCCATTACGTACCTGGGAACTTTCTGGAACCACGCGGCGGCTTCAATCACCGGGAATTTCTTGACCTTCGGCGGCGGGCAAACTCTGTTTGGAATTGCTATTGCAGAAGCGACGGTGATCGCGAATCTGTCCCGCTCCTTCTCGCGCACGCTCCTCCGATCGGAAATTCGAGCGGTGGATGGAACGCCTGCCAGCATGCACGTGGGGGAAAAGTTTCCCGTGATAACGGCGGGTTATTACGGTCCGGCCAACTTTCAAACCGGCGGACAGGTTTACACGCCTCCGCCGTCGTTCACTTTCGAAGATCTGGGCATCAGCTTGAAAGTGACTCCTCGCATTCATGGAATGGATGAGGTCACCCTGGATCTCGAAACCGAGTTTAAGGTGCTCGCTGGAAGCAGCAGCAATGGCATTCCTATCATCGACAACCGCAAACTGACATCGAAGATCCGGCTGCGGGAAGGCGAGTGGGGTGTGGTCGCCGGCTTGTTGACTTCCAGCGAGGCGCGCAGCATCTCGGGCATTGCAGGCCTTTCCAGCATCCCCGTGCTGGGCCGCCTGTTTCAGCAGACCAATAAGAACGAGAGCACCAGCGAAGTCCTCTTGATCATTAAGCCCAGGCTGCTCAACCTCCCTCCCGACCAGTTCGTCACTCCCACCATCTGGACCGGGTCGGAAACCCGGCCCATCACGCCGCTGTGAGGCAGCGTGGCACTTCGGTTTTCCCGATATCCGCAATTCCTTTTTTGAAGTCTTGCCTCTTTTAAAGGAGTCCCATGCGTGGTCCAATTAAAGATTCCGCTGCGCGCTTCCAAGGCATGAAACTCCTGGGCAATGCACAGTTATTGAAAACCGGTCCCGTCGACCATGCGGACTGGAACTACCGTCCGTTTCTGGGCGCCATCCAACGCAGCCGATTCCGTTTGGCGCTCCAGCTTTTGAATACCAGGCGCTTTCGCCGGCTGCTCGAGGTTGGCTACGGCAGCGGCGTTTTTCTTCCCGAGCTGGCTTTGCACTGCGATGAACTATATGGAGTCGACGTACACCAGATGCCAGAACCAGTGTCCAGGGTCTTGGCAAGCGGCAACGTGGATGCAAAGCTTTACACCGCGAGCGCCACTCAACTGCCGTTTCCCGACGGTTTTCTGGATGGGATTGTTGCAGTCAGTAGTCTGGAGTTTGTCGAAGGCCTACAGCAGGCCTGTGCAGAGATCGCGCGTGTGCTCACGCCGGATGGATGGCTGGTTGTGATCACGCCCGGGCATTCACCGCTCGTCGACCTCGGACTGCGGCTCCTCACTGGAGAGAGCCCGAAGGCTGATTATGGAGGGAGGCGTGAGCAATTGATCCCCCAGGTGCTGCAGCACTTCAAGGTCGCACGCGAACTGCGAATCCCTTGGGCCTTAAGTTCTCTTGTGTGCCTATATCGAGGGCTCCGTCTGTTGCGGCGGGACTAACAGTCACGGGACGGCATCGCGCTCCCCTAACCCGGGCGATGCGAGCCTTGCCGGCCACCGCGAACGTGCCTGCGTCAGGCGAACCGGAAAGGTGAATCTGGCCACAGCGCTCTACTGTGATCGTCTGATTCGATACCAGGAAGCATCCGAATCGTCGGCGATTCGCTCGTAGTGTTCGGTCAGATAGGTCAGTATCTCCGGTGACCGACTCTGCAGCATTCCCAACCAAGGCTGCCCACTTGCCACGATGACATAGGGAGGTTTGAGACGCTGCAGATCGCGCAACAGTTGCGCACGTTGGTCGGCGAGGAGAAAGCCAAAAATATACCCGCTATAATTGCCCGCCTGTAAGCGTCCCGAAAGTAAATAGTAGACCGGACTGCCAAAGACATAAATATCGCCTGGAAGTGCGTCTGAATCACGGAGGCGGCTAACCTGGGCAGCTAGGACTGGGTACTCATAGGAGATTGAACCATAGAAGTTGATTCTATCCACGGCAGTCGTGGCGAAGTGATAACGGGCGAGCCGGATGCAGTGTCCGACCAGCGCCCTCTCTTGATCCAGAAACAGGAAGAGGGCGGCAAGCGCAATCCCAGAGGTGCTCCAGAACCGGTATCGGGTCATGAATTCTCCACGGCCCGCAAAGCGAAGGGAATGTAGTCTAGCGCTTCGGCCGCCAGCAGTCCGAACGGCACCGAAAAAATCATGAAGTGGTATTCCCAGCCGGAATGTGTCTGAATGACTACCGCAGTAGCGGCGACGAAGCACCAAAGGAGTAAGCAAGGAACAAAAAAGTCCCGCCGGCTGGCTAGCGAGAGCCCCGCACCGAGCAATCCGAGAATGACGACAGGCCTATAGGCCCCGCTAAACCACTTCACGCCGTCGACCAACCTCGAAAATAGTGGCGGGGGAGGCAGTTCCGCCAGGATCCTTGCTGGCCAGACAATGGCGTTTTCATATAAGAGGTAGAGGCTCCCATGCCAGATAAAGTAGCCAATGACCACCGCGACCGGCGCCAACATACCCGCCGCCCACCAGACTGTGTTAGCGCCAATACTTCTCACGGAAGTGTGCCGGGAGCGCAGAGTATAAGCTGTCACTGCGACCCAAAAAGCGACTGGCAACAGCACATAGATCAATTTGAACACTGTCACAACACCGCCGCCAAAGCCGGCTACAAAAGCGAGGAGCCCTTTGGACTCCCGCTGCGCTTGCATCGACAGGCGGGCCGAGAGAAAGAGAGGGAATCCAACCAGCGACTCTATTTGGGTGCGATGCCAAACGTGTGTGGCGAGATAGTAATAGGTTACGGTTAACAAAGGCGTGAGACTCGCCACCCACCGGTTTTGGTAATGGTGTCGAAGCAGCAATATAAGTGCGACGCTGAAAGCTAATAGATAGAGAAGTTCCAGCGTATGCACCCCGGCCTCTGAAAAACCAAACAGCCTTCCACCAAGCCAATAGAAGAAAAAGATCCCGGGCTGTTTAATGTCCGAGAAATCCTGATACAGAACCCCTCCGTGGTTGAGTCTAGCCGCGCCAATCAGAAAGTTGGCCTGATCGCCCATGAACGGATAGGGTATA
>Ga0335077_10002386_pt1 | contig 22381 bp, 21 predicted proteins | sample Lox_Sample_31_FD_207151 | JGI IMG/M metagenome (GOLD analysis project Ga0335077, IMG submission 207151) | Soil microbial communities from Loxahatchee National Wildlife Refuge, Florida, United States - Lox_Sample_3.1 | ecosystem: Environmental > Terrestrial > Soil > Wetlands | place: USA...
TCTCGGTGGTATCGCCCGGCCGGCTCCGCCGCGTGCTCGAGGTCATGCTCGACGAGAGAGAGTTCCTGTCGCCACACGGAATCCGTGCGCTCTCGGCGTCTCATCGGGCGCACCCGTTCGAGCTTCGCGCAGATGGCCATGCCTACATGGTTCCGTACGAGCCCGCAGAGTCGTCGACAGGGCTGTTTGGCGGAAATTCCAACTGGCGGGGTCCCGTCTGGTTCCCGGTAAACTATCTGCTCCTCGAATCGCTGCAGAAGTACCACCGCTACTTAGGCGATGACTTCGAGGTCGAGATGCCCACCGGCTCGGGCCAGCGAATGGGCCTCGACCGGGTGGCGGCCGAGCTTTCGCGGCGGCTCTCGCGGATCTTCCTTCGGGACGAGCAAGGCCGGCGCCCGGCCTTCGGGGAGCAGCGCCTCTTTCAGGAGGATCCGCACTTCCGGGACCTTCTCCTCTTCCACGAATACTTCCACGGCGATACCGGTGTTGGACTGGGCGCTAGCCACCAAACCGGCTGGACCGGCCTCGTCGCCAAGCTGCTTCAGCAGAGCGGCGAGTAACGCCAGTGCCAGAATCGTGACGGAGGCTCTTGGAGGCGCACATGAAGGCCATCGCCGTCGTCCCGGGCAAGAAGAACAGCGCGCACCTGGCGGAGGTACCCCCGCCCCAAGTCACGTCGGTAGGCGCCGGGCGCGGCGTGGTCGTGCGGGTGCTCCGCGTGGGGGTCGATGGGACCGATCGGGAGATCAACGCGGCGGAGTACGGGGCAGCACCTCCAGGCGAGGAAATCTTGATCCTAGGTCATGAGAGCTTCGGCGTGGTCGAGGAGGTGGGGCGGGGGGTGGTCGAATTCCGGCCAGGGGACTACGTGGTGGCCACGGTGCGTCGACCCGGACGCAGCGTCTACGACGCCATCGGCCGCCCGGACCTCACTACCGACGACGTCTACTGGGAGCGGGGGATCAACCTTCTCCATGGATTCCTCTCCGAGCGCTACGTGGACTCGGCCGATCACATCGTGGCTGTGCCCCGCGGACTCGCCGAGGAGGGAGTCTTACTCGAGCCGCTCACGGTGGCTGAAAAGGGGATCGCGGAGGCCTTCGAGGTGCAGCGGCGCCTCCGGGTATGGCATCCGCGTCGGGCCGCGGTGACTGGGTCCGGGACCCTGGGCCTGCTCGCGGCTCTCGTGCTCCGGCTTCGAGGGCTCGAAGTCACGGTGTTCGGGCGGACCCCTAAACCCAACCGGAACGCCGCCCTGCTGGAGGGGATCGGCGCCCACTACCTCAGCACCGGGGAGACCACTCTCGCCGAAGCGGCCCGCCCAGCGCCCTTCGACCTCCTGCTCGAGGGCTCCGGGTTCTCTCCACTCGCTTTCGACGCCATGCAGGCGTTGGCCAAGAACGGGGTACTCGTCCTCCTCAGCGTCACCGGAGGCGCTCGCTCGGTTGAGGTGCCGACGGACCGTATCAACCTCGATTTCGTCCTTGGGAACCGCGCCATGCTAGGCAGCGTCAACGCCAGTCGGGAGCACTTCGAGGCGGGCGTCCGGGATATGGCACTCGCCGAGGCGACCTATCCGGGTTTCTTGAAGCGCCTGCTCACTCATCCGGTGCGGGGCCTGGAGCGCGTTGCGGAGCTCTTCGAGACGCTCGGCGCCCCGGGGACCATCAAGGTCTTTTGTGAGGTCGCGCCCCTTTAGGCGGAGGTGACATGCGTCCCGGGTCCCCGCGCCCCACTGCCGTCGAGGGCGCCGTCTGCCGCGACTACGCGCGCTCCTCACGCCTGGAGTGGCTCGAGGCAAACGGCCGCGGGGGGTTCGCCATGGGGACGGTCTCCGGGTCGAACACCCGCCGATACCACGGTCTGCTCGTTGCGGCCCTCCGCCCCCCCGTCGATCGCTACGTGCTCCTTTCCCGGCTCGACGAGAAAATCATCGGCGCAGGCAGCGAGGCGGCGCTCTCGACCCAGCAGTACCCGGGAGCGCTTCACCCCGACGGGTGGCGCCGCCTGGCCGGATTCCGCATCGATCCGTTTCCCACCTGGACATGGGACGTCGGCGGAATGCGCGTCGAGCGATCTCTCTTCCTGGTCCACGGAGAAGATACCGTCGTCGTCCGCTGGCGCGCCTCGCGCCCACTGCGGCTGGTGGTCGAGCCGCTCCTCACCTTTCGAGACCACCACGGCCTGGCCAGGGCAAATGGCAGCCTCGATCTCGCAGTGCGACTCGAGCGGCGCGAGGGGGGCGGGACGGTGAGGGTCCGGCCCTACGCGGGGCTTCCCGAGCTGACCATCCACCATTCCTCGGGCCGGTTCGACCCGAAAGGCACATGGGTGTACCAGGCGGAGTACCTCGAGGAGCTCGACCGCGGTCTCGATTATCGCGAGGACCTCTGGCGAGTAGGGGCGTTGGAGTTGGACATAGGAGAGGCCGGCGCCTTCCTGGTGGCGACCTTGGCGGATCGGGTGGCCGACTGGGCCGCGGTCGATACCATGGAGGGGGCAGAGCGGCTGCGGCGGCGGCCGTCGACGAGCGATCCACTGCTCGGGGCTCTTGAGCATGCTGCGGATCAGTTTCTTGTGAATCGCGCAGATGGCTCGCGAACCCTCATCGCCGGCTATCCCTGGTTCACCGATTGGGGCCGCGACACGATGATTTCGATCCCGGGCCTGCTCGTGGCGCGCGGCCGGCTGCGCGAAGCGCGCGACGTCCTGCGCGGCTTCTTGGGCTACCTGGATCGGGGCCTCGTGCCAAATCGGTTCGACGACGGCGGCGCCCGGCCAGAGTACAACACCGCGGACGCGACCCTCTGGCTTTTCCCGGCGGCTCACGCCCTGCTCGCGGCTGGCTCGGATCAAGCGTTTCTTCGCGAGGAGCTCTACCCAGCTGCACTCGACATCCTCCATTGGCACCGCCGCGGCACCCACTTCGGCATCCGCATCGACCCCGCAGACGGCCTCCTCGTCGCCGGCGATCCCGGGACGCAGCTCACCTGGATGGATGCGAAGGTCGGGGACTGGGTGGTCACCCCGCGGGACGGCAAGCCCGTCGAAGTGAATGCGCTGTGGTACAACGCCCTCTCCCTCACGGCTCGATGGGCGAGGCAGCTTGAGTTTTCGGAGCGGGCCGACAGACTCGAGGCGGAAGCCCGCGGAACGGCCCGCAGCTTCGAGGGCGCCTTCTGGAATCCGCATCGGTCCTTCCTGAACGACGTAGTCCGGCCCGACGGTGTGGACGACCGGCTGCGGCCGAACCAACTTCTAGCGGTTTCCCTGCCGTTCCCGCTGCTTGGTCCCGAAAAACAGCGGTCCGTTGTCCGGGCCGTGGCGAGCGCTCTGTCCACACCGGTGGGGATCCGCACCCTGGCTCCGAGCGAACCTGGGTACCAGCCCGTCTATCGCGGGGGGCAACGAGAGCGGGACGGAGCCTACCACCAGGGGACGATCTGGCCCTGGTTGCTCGGTCCGTACTTCCGCGCCACGCTCCGTGCCTACGGGACTGAGCAGGCGACCATCGCCCGTGACTGGTTCGTGAAGGGGATCTCTCGGCACATCGGCGAAGCCTGTTTGGGCACCGTGTCGGAGGTCTTCGAGGCCGAACCGCCGTTTCGCCCGGCGGGGGCGCCCGCGCAGGCTTGGAGCGTGGCCGAGGTTCTCCAAGTTCTCGAAGTGGACCTCCCTCTCACCTCCGGGGCGTCTGGCGGCGCTGACCGGGCGGTGTCTTCCCAGGGAAGGTCCCCGTGACGTCCACGCTGCGGGCCCACTGGCCGGAGTACCTCATCGAGGCCGCGGGGCTCGCGCTCTTCATGGTTTCCGCTTGCACCTTCGGCGTCTTCCTCTTTCACCCGGGCTCGCCTTTCCACGCCGCCCTGAGGAGCGATTTCACGCGTCGGGAGGTCATGGGGGTGGCGATGGGCGCGACGGCGGTCGTCATCATCTACTCGCCGTGGGGCCAGCGATCCGGCGCACATGTCAACCCGTCCACCACCCTCGCGTTTCTGCGGCTGGGGAAGCTCAGCCGCGCCGATGCCGCCTTCTACGTTGCCTCCCAGTTTGCAGGGGCCCTATCCGGCGTGGCCGTCTCCTGGGCGCTGCTGGGTTCCCGGCTGTCACATCCGGCCGCGAACTTCGTCGCTACCGTCCCCGGTCCGGGGGGCCCATTCGTGGCCTTCGCGGCGGAATTCGCCATCGCCTTTGTGCTCATGTCCGTGGTGCTCGTCGTCTCCGGATCGCGGTTTCAGCGCCTCACCGGCCTCTGCGCCGGGGTGCTCGTCGCGGCCTTCATCACCTTCGAGGCCCCCGTGTCGGGCATGAGCCTCAACCCGGCCCGTTCGTTTGGCTCCGCCGTGTTCGCGGGCGCGCTCAAGCCACTCTGGATCTACCTCCTGGCGCCGACGCTCGGCATGCAACTGGCGGCGTCGCTCTTGCCCGCGCGCGTGAAACGGGGTTGCGCCAAACTCGACCACCCGCGAGACCGGGACTGTATTTTTTGTGGTCAGGCGTCCGTCGCGAAGCGGCCAGGAAAAGTGACCTTCCCCGCTGCTCGATAAAGGAGAGCCATGGCTTCGCTCCCCGAACCCTCCCAGCGCTCCCTGCGGCCGGCTTTGGCCCCCGGCACCGTCCGGCTGCTGCGGCGCGCCGCCGCCGGACTGGCGGCAGGGGTGTTGGCGAGCGCGGCGCTTGTCGCGACCCAGCGTCCGAGCGCCTTCGCCCTGGCCGCCCTTGTGGGCATGGTCTACGGCCTCTGGTTCCGGTACCCGCGAGGCGCGGTTCTCGACAACGCGATGACCGCCGCTGCCCTCGGGATTCCTCTCTGGTGCCTCCTCAGCGTGGTGCTTGTGCCTCTCCTTGCCGGGCAAGAAGTCATGTGGACCGCAGCGGGCATGCGCGCGCTCGTTCCGCAGCTCGTGGGGTGGGTCCTGTACGGTGCCGCGCTCGGTCTGGCCTCGCAGCTACTCTCCGACGCGGCGGACCGCTGGCTCGGGCCCGAGCCGGTTCCCGCCCCGCCGCCGGCCTCGCAGCCACGCCACGTCGTGATCGTCGGTGGGGGGTTCGCAGGAGTCGCCGCAGCGCGTGAGCTGGAGCGACTCCTCGGCGCCGAGCGCTCGGTCGCGATCACGCTGGTCTCAGACACGAACGCCCTTCTCTTCACCCCCATGCTGGCGGAGGTGGCGGGCTCGAGCCTGGAGCCCACCCACATATCGAGCGCCATCCGCTCGAGCTTGCGCCGGACGCGCGTGGTGCGGGGGCCCGTCCGTCGCCTGGACCTCGCGGCGAGGCGGGTGGAGGTCGCCTCCGAGCCGCCGGTCGCGCTTCCCTACGATCAACTGGTGCTCGCGCTTGGCTCGGTCACGAATTACTTGGGGATGGAGAACGTGGCGCGCCACACGCTCGGCTTCAAGTCGCTGCGGGAGGCGATGCGAATCCGAAACCAGGTCATCGACGCTTTTGAGCGCGCCGAAGTCGAGCCCGATCTCCTGCGGCGTCGCGAATTGCTCACCTTCGTCGTCGCCGGAGGCGGGTTCGCGGGTGCCGAATTGGCTGGCGCCCTGAACGACTTCGCGCGAGGGATGCTTGCCGACTACCCCACGCTGGGGACGGCCGACCTCTCCATCATCGTCGTTCACTCAGGCGACCGGATTCTGCCGGAACTATCGCCGCAACTTGCGGAATACGCTCGCAGCCGCATGGCGGCACGCGGGGTCACCTTCCGCCTGGGCGAGCGCGTGACCGACGCGCGCCCCGGGGCTCTCCTCCTCAAGTCGGGCCAGGAGATTCGCGGCCGGACCCTGGTGTGGACGGCGGGCTCGACCCCGCACCCACTTCTCCAGGATCTTCCGCTGGAGCGCTCGAAGCGCGGCGCCGTGCTCGTGGACGAGAACCTCGCTGTCCCAGGCCATCCGGGCGTCTGGGCAGCGGGCGACTGTGCGATGGTCGTCGACGCCCGCTCGGGCCAGCCCTGCCCCCCGACTGCGCAGCACGCCCTTCGGGAGGCTCGCACCCTGGCCGAAAACGTCCATGCCGCGTTGCGAGGCCAGCGCCCCCGGGCCTTTCGGTTCCAGGCCCTCGGGGCTCTCTGCGTGGTCGGGCACCACACCGCCTGCGCCGAGCTGCGCATCCCCTTCTCGAGACGTCACGTGCGTTTCTCGGGATTCTTGGCCTGGCTCCTGTGGCGCTCCATCTACCTGGGGAAATTGCCGGGCCTGGACCGCAAGGTGCGCGTGCTCTCCGACTGGACGCTCGAGCTCTTCTTCCCCCGCGACATCGTCCAGACCATCGATCTGTCGGAGCCCCAGCCGCGAGACGCCCGCGCCCCGTGAAGGTCATGCCCAAGATCCCCCACCGCATCGGAGGCGCCATCCTGTGTCTCGCAGCGGGGGCTCTCGGCGGCGCTGTCGGGCGCGAGCTCGTTCCCACCTTCGGGGTCGGCCTTCTCCTCGGCGCCGCCTACGGCCTGCTCTTCGCCCTCTTGGCTGCGCCGCGCGCCACGACGCCCGGGGCCGGGCTGCTGTGGGGGCTCGGGTTTGCATACGTGCTCTGGCTCGTCGTACCGGTGGGGTTACTGGGATCGGGTCCGGCTGGGTTCCGCACCATGGGAATGCTCGACAGCGTCCGCGCAAGTTTCCCGCAGCTCGTCGCCTACGTGCTGTGTTTCGGGGCTCCGCTCGGATTGGGACTCGGCACCTGGGGGCTTCTATTCAGGGAAGAGGATCGGCCGCGCTTCAGCTGGCCTCGCGCCATCGTCGTCGGCGGCCTGGCGGGGGTGGTGGGGGGCTGGGGCTTCGGGAAGTGGATGGCCCAAGTGGGGTTCTTCCCGCTCATCGCTGGGCTCGTCGGCTCGCAGTCGCGCATGGTGGGGGTGACGCTCCATTTCACCTTCGCCATCATCATCGGGGCAAGCCTGGGCGTCCTCTTCCAGCGCGACCTGCGCGGCTTCGGCTCGAGCATGGGATGGGGAATGGCGTATGGGATCTTTTGGTGGTTCTTGGGCCCGCTCACCATCCTGCCGATCTGGGCCGGTCAGCCCCTCGACTGGTCGTGGCAGCGCGGCTCGGCGCTCTTCGGGTCCCTCGTCGGGCACATCGTCTACGGACTCTTGGCCGGCCTCATTTACGCCGCCATTGACAGGCTGTGGCAGGGGTTTTTCACCGAGTCCGACCCCATCCACCGCGAGGCGGAGGGACCCGGGCTGACGCTGCTCAACTCCCTCAAGTGGGGAGCGCTGGCCAGCCTCCTCGGGGGCCTTGCCCTGGATGGGGCCTTCGTCGCCTCCGGCTCCCTGGAGCAGTTTGTCTGGGCGATGGGCGGATCGCCTCTCGTAGGCTTCCTTCGCGGGCTCGCTCTCTCCACCGCGCTCGGGGCGTGTTACGGGATCCTGTTCCACCGGGAGGCGCCGTCATTCGGGAGTGCCGTCATGTGGGGACTCCTCTTCGGACTCATCCGCTGGTACGTGGACCCTCTCACCCTCGAGCCCATTCTCCGGAGCGGGACCTTTGACTGGTCGGCGCGCGCTGCGGGCGCCCTCGTGCCCTCGCTCGTCGGCCAGCTCTTGTTTGGGGCGGTGACCGCCTGGTCGTTTCTCGCCCTGGAGCGGCGCCACGTCGCCTGGTTGCTCCTCGACCCACGGCTCGCGGCGCGTGAGGCGCGCCGTCGGCGGCCTGAAGGAACTCCGGCGCCAGCGCTGTGGGTGTTCGCTCTGGGGACGGGAGTCCTGCTGCCGATCCTTCTCGGCTAGGGGAGATTCCATTCGATGAAAGGAGTGGGAAGCGCTGGCACCGGGCAGAATCGCTTCAGCGAGCTCGCGGCGAGGGCGCTTTCGTGATCCGGCCGCACCCGAAGCCGTTTGGCAGGTCGATCGGGATTGAGCAGACAGGTCGCTCACGCCCGTCCCCGCGAACAAGCACAGTTAGCCGGAGTGAAATCGCCAGTGGAGGAGGATGGGCAGTTTCCTGGCAGAGGCTCACGCTGATGTGATGCTCCTCAGAGCTCCCCGGCGGACGTTCTGGCTGGACGCCTATCGCCCCTACGCGGCCTTTCGCTGCACGCCGCCGGAGCGGGCGCGACGAAAACTTAATCACTTTACGCATGGAGCATGGAGGGTCTCGGCCTTGCGGCGCATCGCGTTAGGGGCCGCGGCGGACGAAGTAACTCCAGTAGGTGGGGTGCTTTACGATGGACAGGAGCTCGTGCCCGGTCATTCGGCACCAGGCGCCGAGATCCTCGTGCGCCGCAACGTCGTCGGTCACAACTTTGAGGACGCAGCCTTTTTCGAGCCCCTTCACAGTCTTCGCGAGGGGCAGGAGGAGATCGACGCACGACTGACCCATCCCGTCGAAGACGTCATCGAAGGCAGGCGTCGTGGCGCCCTCGGGCGCGGCCTCCGGTTGGGGCGGGCGAGCCGGCGCCACCTGGAGTCGCTTCTTCGGGTTGACGGACGCAATCCGTTCGGTGCCAGCACCCGCGGGCCGGTTCGTGAGATCCGGCGCGGCCGCGTGGGGCGCGCCAAGATCACCGGCGCGCTCGGCCTGCGTCCGCGCAAACGCGCGCACGCGCTTGCCTTCATCGACGTCGGCCTGGAGCACGCATGAACAGTGAAAGCTCCCGACCTCGACGCTGCGGTCGAGCGCGCGCGTGTACGGCCGCGCGCACTCCGCGCCCTCGCCTTCCATCGAACGATGAATCTTGGGGAGCGCGGACGTCGACGGATGCTCGGGCGTCGCTTCCTGCCAGAGCAAGTCATACGTCATGTCCATGTACGTCTCGCAGTACGGCTCGGCGGCTTGGAAGCTACCGCGCCCTTCGGTGGCGAGGCTGTTTAGCCATGCCGAGCACCCCGTCCCCCCGCCGCACAGGAACTTCAGGTGGCACTCGCTGCAGCCTTCGCGATTCTGTACCGAGGTCTCGCGCAGTGCCTGCAGCACCGGAGACGCGAGCCAGATGTCGCGGAGAGACGACTGGCGGATCGACCCGCAGTCGAGGCTCGGGGCGCCGGCGAGCCAGACGCACGGGTAGACCCGCCCATCACTGAAGATGCCAAGGCTCTCGTAGCCGCAGTTACACAGGTCGGTCTTGCGGCCGCGTTTGCCCCGTACGCGGACGCGGTGCGAAGCCTCGTTGTCGATCACCATGCCGAGGCTGGCTGCGACCGCCGACGTTTCGCGCCTCGCCTCCGTCACACGCGAAGGCGGCAGGCCGAGACCTTGGTTGTCGTATGCGCGCCCTCGGTCCTGGAGCCAGTGGAGGTGGTGCTCTTTCACGCCGAGCGTTCTAAGCAAGCTCGTAACCTCAGCCAGCCGGTCGATGACATGGACGGTCAAAGACGTGCTGACGGCGGGAACAAGGCCGAGCGCGACGAGCTCGCGGATACCGTGCAATGTGCGCTCGAACGTGCGCGCGCCGCGCACGGCCTCGTGAGTCGCTGCGTCAGGACCGTCGAGCGAAACCTGGAAGTGCAACCGCCGCGGCGCGCCCTCGCCCGGGCGGCCGTTCGCACGCTCGGCCGCCGCCGCGAGCTTGGCCAGGAGCGGCGCGTTGAAGGTCGTCGCGTTCGTTAGGATGACGAGCTCACTCGCGGCGCAGACGTGGTCGACGAGCTCGAAGATGTCCTTGCGCATGAACGGCTCGCCGCCGGTAAAGTAGAAGCGCGCCACGCCGAGATCGCGCGCCTCGTCGATGAGCCGCATCATCTCCTGTGTGCCAAGCTCGTCCGGCGGCACGTAGTCCCCTGACGACACGTAGCAGTGCGTGCACCGCAAGTTGCAGTCGTTCGTAACGAAGACGTAAAGCTCGGCCAGCCTGCCCGGTGCAACGGCCTCGGCGCGACCGAGGTACGCCGGCCGCGCGAAGGGCGAAAGCGAGGCCATCCCGACCGCCACGACCTCGTCGAGGAAGGCGCACAGCGCCCCCGCGAGCTCGCCGTCCGCCTCGCGCGCGGCCTCCGGGAAGCGCTCGCGGACGAGCGCGGTGATCTCGTCGACCGAGCGCCGCCCGTCGGTGAGACGCAGCACTTCGGCGCCCACGTCGTTCGTCGACAGCCAGCACGGTCCCTCTGGGTCGAGGACGAGCCCGAGGCCATCGTCACGGCGATGGAAAACGAGCGGCGGGGTGTGGTAGACGCGGGCACCCTCGCAGCCGGCGTACGCTCGGAGCCGCGCGTCAAGCGCTCGTCGGACCTCTTGGGCGCGGGTCTGCATCGGGTCTCCGATCGAACACGGGGCCGCTCAGTAGGAAATGCAGGGCGAGCCGTCGGAGAGGAACTCGACGAGCTTCGCGCCCCCGACGATCAAAGCGCCCGCGACGAGCTTCGCCTCGTTGAGCCCGCGCTTCTTGAAGCACGGCGAGCACACGTAGATCTTGCCGCCCGCTGCCGCGAATTTATCCATGAGATCCTTGAGAGGGGCAAAGCCTTCCTCGCGGATCTCGTCGGCGTAGCCGGTCTGCGACAAGCGAACGCCCTCGGCGCTCAAGAAGACCATCGTCTCCTTCTCGGAGGCGACGGCGGCGTTTGCGACGACGAAGGCCACTGTGGCCTTGTCCGGATCGTTCTTCGAGCAAGTCAGGTTCACGCAAAACTTGGTCGCCATGGGTTCACGCGTCCTCTCGTTGGATGTCGTAGTGCTCGTCAGAAGGTCTCCCCACCAGGCGGTGACCGGTCATGCGGCACCAGGAAGGGATATCGTAGGGCGCGCCGGGATCGGTGGCGCGCAAACGAAGGATGTCGCCAGGCCGGAGACGGAGCAGGCGAAGACGCAGCTCGAAGACGAGCTCGCCGCAGCCCATATCGCCCGCGTCCCACTCGTCGGCCACGGCAGCGCCCATCGATCGGCAGGGTATCATGCCCGCGGACCGTCCTGTCCGCGCCGGAGAGCGCGGACTCCGGTGCTCCATGAAGGCGGCTCCGATCCGACCCGAAATCGGTGGGGCGTATCAATCGTGTGGACAGCGAGGGGGGGAACTGCGGCGGCGGGCAGCGAATCATCGAGGTCAGAGTTCATGCACGTTGGCGGTGTTCAATGCGCCGCCCCCGAGCATTGCTCGGCTTCGGGCCACCAAGAGTCACGCGTGGAACCGTACGAAGCTAGACCCCATCGGGGGCCAACGCCTGCCGTTACTGCATTAGCGCGCCGGGACGGAGAGAACCGGCCGCCCCCCGCGCCGGGCGAGGGGTCTCTATCCGCCCACGGTCGCTCGGTCACTCCCCGACATGGAACGTGACCACAAGCAATCCGTTCACAAGGAGCGAAGACAAGCCCTCCTGTCCCCCATCCAGTGTTGTGTCGCCGGCTTAGGCGAGCGGCTGTCGGGATCGAAACCGCCAGGTCGCCGTTTTCGCTTCCCGGCGCCTCGAGCGTTTTTCGACATCATTCGGCTCACCTGCGGCTGCGTAGCTCTTCATGGTCGGGAGGCGGCACGGTTCTTCTCCTGGCATGCTGGAGCCCACTCCCGGGCGCCGACGAGCTCGGCGCCTAGGAGAGGCAAAGGTCCACTTGCCCGATTGCCTGGTCGTGACGGAACGCCCCCACCGGTTCATCGATTACGTGCGCGTGCCTCGGCTATATTTGGACGCGACGACAAACACCGCTCAGAAGCCTTACTGCACCCTGAGGAGAGGTGATGGACACCGACCTGACACAAACCGTCCAGGGCCATCGGCGCGCTTTGGCCGTCTTGCGCATGACCCTCGGCGCAATGTTCGTCTGGGTGTTCTTCGAGAACCTCGGCAAGGGCGCTTACACGCCGGCGGGGTACGCCGGGGTAATCGGCTACTACCTCCAAAGTGGACACGCGCCCGCGGCGTGGAAGGCCGTCATGTCGCTCATGGCCGCCCACGCCTCCGTCGCCGGGCCGTTGCAAGCCGTCGCCGAGCTGACGTTCGGAATCTGTCTCGTGTCCGGTACCGCGACCCGGCTGGTCGCGGCTGCGGCCGGGGGATTCCTCTTCACCCTATGGCTGTCCGAGTTTGGCGCCGCGTGGATCTGGGAGCTGCTAATGCCCATCGTGGTGGCGTTCAGCGTCGCTGCGTCCCGCGCGGGCCGTAACTGGGGCGTGGACGCCACGCTGGCGCGTCGGTACCCAACGTCGCCATTCTGGTAGGCGGCACCGGGGTGCGCGTCACGGTCGTCATCCCGACGTACAACGAGGCCGCGGCAATCGCGCGGGTCCTCGATGACATCCCCCCCGCTCTAGTGAGTGAAGTGCTGGTGGTCGATGGGGGCTCGACCGACGGGACGCGCGAGCTCGCAGCGGCACACGGCGCACGCGTAATTCTCGAGCCGCGCCGCGGTTATGGCCGCGCCTGTCTGACGGGCCTTGCCGCCGCAAGCAATCCCGGTACGGTCGTGTTCCTCGACGGGGACTACAGCGATCGCCCTGGTGAGATGGAGCGGGTCGTCGAGCCCATTCGCCAGGGGCAAGCGGACATCGTCCTGGGGTCGCGGCTGGCTACTCCCCTCGCGCCCGGCGCAATGCCGTGGCACGCCAGGCTCGGGAACCGCCTCGCTGCGAAATTGATCCGCTGGCTTTACGGCGTCACCCTCACCGACCTGGGCCCTTTCCGGGCAGCCCGGTATGAGGTGCTACGTGCGATCGACCTCCGAGAGCCGACCTACGGGTGGGCCGTCGAGCTTGTGACCCGCGGCGCGATGCACGGATACCGCGTGGCAGAGGTTCCGGTGAGCTACCATCCACGCATCGGCGTGTCGAAAATCAGCGGGACCGTGAGAGGGTCCGTCGGCGCTGCATGGTGCATCCTCACCGGTATCGTGAAGCACCGTTTTGCAGGAAGGAGGAGTTCAACCAAACGGGGAGTGGCAACGTGAGCCGCCAGGGGAGGCTTCCGCCCCGACGCGCGAAGTTTGACGGGGGTGAGGCGCCGGAGCGCCGTCTTGCGGCGCCGATCGAGCAGCGCGGAGCGCTCGTCATCATGGCGAAGGCTCCACGCGAAGGTCTCGTGAAGACCAGGCTCGCGAGAGCGTACTCACCACCTGAGGTGGTTCGGCTGTACGAGTGCATGCTGCGGGATACGGTTGCGCTGGCTCGATCGTTGCGTTCGGTGCACGTGGCGGTCATGTGCCCGTCCGGGGACGTTGAGGAAGTCTCGACCCAACTAAGGCCCGACGTCTCGGACGTCGTTGGGCAGGAGGGCGGCGGGCTCGCTGCTGCGCTGACATCGGTCTTCCGACACTTCGTGCGAGCCGGCTTTTCCCGGGTCATCGCGCTCGACAGCGACAGCCCCCACCTGCCACGCTCAATCCTCGAGAGGGCGTTCGCGCTGCTTGACGAGAACGACCTGGTCATCGGCCCGACCGAAGACGGAGGTTACTACCTGGTGGGCGCCTCCGAGGCCCACCCGCAGTTATTCGAGGCGGCGCCGCTCGGCACCTCCGGCGCCTACGATGCGCTCCTGGCCAACGCCCGGGTGCTCGGGCTCTCGGTGGGGATCACCGAGAGCTGGTACGACGTGGACGTGCCCGCCGACCTCTCACGGCTCGCCACGGAGCTACGACTCGCACCAGAACGTGCTCCGCGCACGGCTGCGTTCCTCGACTCCTTGGGCAGGCTCTCAGCGCACGATGAGAAACGCCTCTAGGTGCCCGGCACCGACCCGCGCCTGGGCGCTGTGCGGGGCAGGCGTCACCATTCTCGTCGCCCTCCTGGCCCTGGCGGCGCTCGATCCGGGTCCAGGGACCGCCTCGTTCTTCGCGCTGCTCGGTCTCGCGAGCGCAGGGTATCTCACCGCCATGCGGCTAATTGCCAAGGGACTGCGTCCTTCGGGGCGGACGCTGATTGCCTGCGCTGTGCTGGCGGCGGCCTGGCGTGTGCCGCTCGTGCTCGCACCAACTCACCCTCTCGCCGACGTCAGTCGCTACGTGTGGGATGCTCGGCTCGTCCGCGCCGGGCTCGACCCCTACTCGGCCATCCCATCGGATCCTTTGCTCACCAGGCTTCGCACGCCCGAGAGTTGGCCCCTCAATAACCCCGACGTCCCGAGTCCGTATCCTCCTGGCGCTCAGCTTTTCTTCCTGGCGGCGACGGCGCTGCGCGAGTCCGCGCTCGCGATCAAGATAGGCATCTTTCTTTGCGAGGCGCTCATCGCCTTCGCGCTCTGGCGCTGGCTCACCTCGGTCGCCGTGAGTCCGGGCTGGATGCTCGGCTATCTTTGGAATCCGCTCGTCTCGTTCGAGGCCGCCCGTCAGGGACACGTGGACGTCCTCGGGGCGCTGCTTGTCCTCCTCGCCGCCCTCGCTCTGCTCCGGCAGCGCTCGCTCCTCGGCACCACCGCGCTTGCGCTGGCCGTGGCGGTGAAGCCCCTGGCCATCGTGCTGCTGCCACTCCTCTGGCGCCGCGTCTCGCGCCGCGCTCTCGCCGCCGCGATCCTCGTGCTGTTGTTGGTCTATCTGCCCTTCTGGCGTGGCGGCCCCTTGCCGCTCGGGTCCGTGTCGGATGTCATCCGGCGCTTCCGATTCAACGGCCCAGTCTTCGCGGCGGTCGCCTCGCATGCCGGTCCGACCATCGCGACGGCGCTCGCCGTCGCCGCGGGTCTGGCGGTGGCGGCGTGGGCGCGCCAGCGAGTGACCTTCGCGTCTCCAGTGGCCTGGGCTTGGCCGATGGCGATCGCGCTAGCTTGTTCCCCGCTCGTCTACCCCTGGTATCTAATCTGGCTCGCGCCGTTCCTCGTCGCGCCGGCTACCGTACCGCTCATGCTTTGGACCGTATCGATCCAGAGCACCTATGTCGTGTGGGCGCGAGCGCCCCTGGGAGCCCCGTGGGTAGTGCCCGGTTGGGCGCTTTTCTTCGAGTACGGAGGCGTCGCGGCAGCGACCCTCTGGCTTTTCGGGAGGCGGGGGACGAGGCGGTCTAGCCCAGAATAGCCACGGTAGAGTTTCGGGGTCGATGCAGAGGGGTCTGGGGGACACTACCTCCAGCCGACCTCGCCTGGTCGGGGGGTCCCGAACACGACGGCTGCGATGGCGAACGGCGTCGACCGCAGCGCCGAAGAGGCGGCGAGTGACCGTCAGCTGGGCGGAGTACGAGCGCCTAATTTCGGCCGCGCGAGCCGCAGGGCAACCGCCCTCCTGACAATCAAGAGTGCCGCCAGGCGGCCTCCGAATCGGGAGACTACGCCTTATGGCCTTGTGGATGGTCGCCGTGGATACCCCCACGGCGCCGGTTTCATCGGCACTGCGCCTACGACGACCGCTTCGACCTCAGCGCTGCCAGCGCCCCGCTCCAGGCAACCACCTGATCCAGCATGGCGTTTACCGATTTCTCATGCTGCGGCCCGGGCCGGAACACCGTGAAGTTCTCGAAGTCATTGAAGAGCGAGAGGGCAACTTGTCCGCGAACGTCGGCGACCTGCAGCTCCCCCATGACGAGGCGCAGGCTCTCGACAGCGCGCGTCCCGCCCGCGCCCCCGTATCCGACGAATCCCGCCGCCTTGTTGTTCCACTCGGCATATAGGTAATCGATGGCGTTCTTGAGCGCCCCCGAGGTGCCGTGGTTGTACTCGGGAGTCACGAAGACGTAGCCGTCGAACCCCGCGATGCGCTCAGCCCACGCCTTCGTGTGGGGTTGCGTATAACGGCCCAGCGACGGCGGCATCGGCTCGTCGAGCAGCGGCAGGTGGAAGTCCTCGATGTCGACGATCTCGTACAGCGCGTCGCTCCGGCTCGTCGCGATCTCATGCACCCACCGCGCGACCGCGTCCGCCTTGCGCCCTGGCCGCGTACTTCCAACGATGATCCCGATCTTCAGCATGACTCTTCTCCCCCGCGGTAGGAGCGAGACTACGCCGGATCCCGCACCGGTGTACCGTGCGCCGTGTCGATACGGGATCGGCGCGCACCTAAGCTCAGCGCACCCGGGCCAGCAGCGAAGATCGCGAGCAGGCCACCGCCGATGCTGACGTTCTTCAGGAACTGAATCGTCTGGAGCTGCGCTTCCGCACCCTGGTAGGCCCAGAAGTTGTGGAACACCAGCGTCACCGGGATGAGAAACACGACGAGGGCTGCCGCGCCCCAGCGCGCCTTCCACCCGGTGAGGACCGAGATAGCGCCGAGGAGTTCGAGAGCCGTCGCGGCGGCCAGGAGGACGGTGGGCACACCCTTGCTCCCTGCGAAGGCGGCAGTCGAACTCCATGCAGCCAGCTTTCCGACGCCGCTGATGAGAAAGATCGCCCCCACGCCGAGCCGCGCCACGAAAAGCGTTACACCCAAGTTCTTGTCCATTTGTCGACTCTCCCTGCCGTGCGATGTGCTCCCGCTTGCGGCAAGGTTAGAAGTAGACTGTTGCGTGCTAGGGGACTAGGTGTCGGTAGCGCAACCGACTGATGCGTTGGAGGCAACATTGGATCTGAACCGCATCGCCGTGTTCGCGCGTGTGGTGGAGGCGGGGAGCTTCACCGCCGCTGCCGCAGCACTGGGGGTTCGGAAGTCATCGGTGAGCCGGAGCGTGGCGGCGCTCGAGGAGACCCTCGGGATCCGGCTCTTGCAGCGCACCACCCGCAGGCTATCGCTCACCGACGCGGGTGCCGCGTACTACGCTCGCGCGCGTGATGCGCTCGCGGGCATCGAGGAGGCGCAAAGAGCTGCCTCGTCGCTGGGGACGGAGGCGCGCGGAGCCGTACGCATCACCGCTCCGGTCGATTTCGCCGGCGACCTCGCGACGGTGACGAGCGCGTTCATCCGCGCCCACCCAGCGGTACGGGTCGAGGTGTCCCTCACCGCCCGATTCGTCGATCTCGTGAAGGAGGGCTTCGATCTCGCCGTGCGGGCGGGACCGCTCGTGGACTCGTCACTGCTCGCCCGGAAGCTGGGCGAGGCCGAGATCGGACTGTTCGCCTCTCCCGCCTACCTCAACCGCGCTGGACGTCCCCGGCGCCTCTCTGATCTGGCACGTCACGATTGCATCCTCTACCGGGCCGCTGGCGCTACCGCGGTCTGGCGCCTCTCCGGCCCACGGGGCGAGGAGGAGGTTTTGGTGCGGGGCCACGTCGACACAGATGAGTTTGCGTTCGTGCGAGCTTCCGCACGCGAGGGCGTCGGGATCGCATTCACCCCCATCGGGATGGTCGCGTCGCTCGTGGAGAGCGGCGAACTCGAGCGCGTGCTGCCCCGTTACGCATTGCGCGGCGCTCCGGTGCACATCGTATGGCCAAGCCGGGGGTTCGAACCTGCCGCCGTGAAGCTGCTTCGCGACGCCCTCGTGGAGGCGCTGGCGCCGACACTGGCCCGGGAATATCGAAGGAGCGAGAGCCGGTAACGACCCAGCCCCCCGCATTCACCCACGGCCCCGCCCTGATCCGGCTCGCCGGCCACGAAGTCGTGCGCCGATCTCGAGCTCGCTATGGGGCCGCCCTAATGGCGTCCGGCGGCTGCGAGTAGCGCCTCGGCGTGCTCGGGGCCGAGCATCGACCCCGCCTGCTCGAGCGCCGAGGCCTTCGCGGCGACGACCGAATTCACCGAGCCCCCTTGGCGCTCACGGAGGGTCCCGTCGGGCGCGAGGCAGAGGCTGTGCCAACCTGTCGGGCTGCACCGGACTTCAAGACGGGGCAGCGAGAAAACCACCGAGGCGTCCGAGCCATCAAGGTTGAGGGCCCAGCCGTCGGTTGTCCTGGCCCAACCGGTCATGTTGCGCCCTCCTCTTCTGAGCCTCCCTCGGCTGCCAAGGGCGGCGGAACGAGTTTCTCCCAGCACTGGCCACGCCGAGTCGCGGCACGCGTCCCGTTGCTGCCGCAATTCGGGCATCTGCAAAGCTCAGGCGCCGGACCGAGAGCCAGGAGGCCCACGAGGCTCTCCCGAGACGGACGCAGGCCCCCGAGTTCCATGCCTCCACCCACCCGCATGGGATCCGCGAGCAGCACTACCTCCCGGCCTGCCGCTTCGACCGCCGCAGGAACGCCACCCGCTGTTGGCATGGTCTTCCTCTCGCGCCGTGGGTTGTTTGCAGACCTTGGAACGGAAACGCGCCGGAACCCGGCCGCGTCCAAACCGGTCGCGCCCAAACGGGCGAGAGAGGAGAGAACGATGTTTGATTCATATCATCCGCCACCAGCGAAAGCTTGGCTATCTCGGACCGAGTCGTCGCCGAAATGCGCAAGCGACGGCGTTGGGGCGCCGAAAGGAACCTTCGTGATCGTGGAGGGATCTCGCTGCCAAAGAGGAGATATACAAGTCGGGCCTTCTCCTTCTCGCGCTCGTTGTCCACCCGCTCCCCGGGTAACGCCGCATGAGGATGGCGCAGGCGGACGCACTGCGCGCCGCACGCATTGACGCGGGCGGGAGGCGCGGCCGCCCCGTTCAGGCCATCCCGTGCCGAGTAGCGGGGGCCCTCCTCGGGTGCTTGCTCGTGGGCGGCCGGCGCTTGAGAGTTCCACGCTGCGGCGGCAGATCGGAGCCGTGCGGCGTCGGCAGAGCCGCAAAGGCTAGCCATGACGAACCTAAGCTACGCGCGCTGGCTCATGGGAACCTCCCTCGCTTTCCACATCGTCTTCTCCGCGGTGGGCGTGGCCCTGCCCCTCCTGATGGTGCTCGCGGAGTGGCGGTACCGGAGGAGCGGTGAGCCCGAGTTCCTCGAGCTCGCGCACCGCTGGGCGAAGGGCGCCGCCATCCTCTTCGCGGTCGGGGCGCTTTCCGGAACGGTCATTTCCTTCGAGCTCGGACTCCTCTGGCCCGGATTCATGCGCTTTGCCGGACCGATCATCGGTATGCCCTTCTCGCTGGAGGGCTTCGCCTTCTTCGCCGAGGCCATATTCCTCGGCATCTACCTCTACGGCTGGGACCGCGTCTCACCGGGGTTTCACCTCGCGAGCGGCGGTGTAGTGGCCGTTGCCGGTGCCGCCTCCGCCTTCTTCGTGACACTCGCGAACGCCTGGATGAACCACCCGGCCGGCTTCGACCTCGTGCTCGGCCGCGCCACTCACGTCGACCCTCTCGCCGCGATGTTCCCTGCCGGGTGGTACGCCGAATCCGTCCACGTCCTCCTCTCCTGCTACGTCGCCACAGGCTTCGCGGTGGCGGGCATCCACGCCTGGCTCACGCGCCGGGACCCTGGCAACCGCTTTCACCGCGCTGCCCTCTCCCTGGCTCTCGCGGTGGGCGGTACCGCCGCGCTCCTGCAGCCCCTCTCGGGAGACGTGTCGGCCCGGAACGTGGCCGCGAACCAGCCGGTGAAGCTCGCGGCGCTCGAGGGGCAATTCCATACGGAGCGCGGCGCTCCGCTCAGGATTGGCGGCATTCCCGACCCCGTCGAGGCGCGAACCCGAATGGCCCTCGAGATCCCCCGCGGGCTGTCCCTCCTCGCCTTCCATGACCCCGGCGCGGAAGTGCGGGGCCTCCTCGAGTGGCCTCGCGAGGTCTGGCCGAACCCGGTCCTCGTCCACCTCGCCTTCCAGGCCATGGTCGGCATGGGCTCCTGGCTCGCGCTGCTCTCGCTCGCGGCCCTTCTGCGCCGCAGCGGAGCGCCCTACGGGAGGCGCTTCCTACTCACCCTCGCGGCGTCCGGGCCTCTAGGCTTCCTCGCCCTCGAGGCCGGCTGGCTCGTCACCGAGTGGGGCCGCCAGCCCTTCACCATCTGGGGGGCCATGCGGACGGCCGAGGCAGTAACGCCGGTCCCGAACCTGGCCGTGCCCTTCTGGACCTTCACCGCGCTCTACCTGTTCCTCGGAACGGTGTGCGCGGTGCTCCTCGTTCGGCAGTTCTCGAGTACGGCGAGCCCCGGCGCGCACGCCACGAGGTCGCCGTGACAGAGACGTTGCTCGGGGCCGTGATTCTCGCCTCGCTCGTCCTCTACGCGCTCCTGGCCGGCGCCGACTACGGGGGCGGCATCCTGGACCTCTTCGCCCGCGGCCCCCGCGCCGAGGCCCAGCGGCGCGCCGTGGAAGAGGCCATCGGCCCGATCTGGGAGGCGAACCACGTATGGCTGATCCTGGTCGTGGTGGTGCTCTTCACCGGATTCCCCGAAGCGTTCGCCACCATCTCCACGTGGCTCTTCGTGCCCCTCGTGATGCTCCTCGTCGGAATCGTTCTCCGCGGCGCCGCCTTCACGTTTCGCTCCTACGACCGCAGGGACGACCTCGTGCAGCGCCGCTGGGGGCGCATCTTCGCGGCGGCGAGCTTGGTCGCGCCCCTCATGCTCGGGATCGTGGTGGGATCCCTCGCTTCCGGCAGCCTCCGCTCGGCGCCCGGCGGGGGATGGTTTTCCTGGGCAGCACCCTTTCCTGTCCTCACCGGGGGACTCGCAGCGTCCCTCTTCGCCTACCTCGCGGCCGCGTACCTGACCGTCGAGACCGAGGGCGCGCTGCGCGAGGACTTTCGGACGCGGGCTATCGCTGCAGGTGTCGCCGTCTTCCTGCTGGCACTGGCCACCGGGGCGGCCTCCTATCGAGCGGCTCCGCTCGTGTTCGAGGGACTCACCCGGCGACGGTTCTCGGTTCCCCTCCACCTCGCGACGGGGGTGGCGGCGATCGGCGCCTTCGCCGCGCTCCTCGCCCGGCGCTGGCGTGCCGCGCGTTCCGCCGCCGCCGCACAGGTGGCGCTGATCGTCGTCGGCTGGGGCGCCTCCCAGTACCCCTATCTCCTGGTTCCCGATCTGACGCTCGCCTCTGCCGCGGCGCCGCGCGCCACGCAGCGGCTCCTGCTCGAGGCGCTCGGCTTGGGCGCGGTCGCCCTCTTCCCATCTCTCTACTTCCTATTCAGGGTATTCAAGGGTGGGCAGCCCCCTCGACCGTCGGGCCCGCCGCCGTGACGGTCGCGCCCACGAGGGGTGCCCGGGAGAGTTGCGCGGGTGCGCAACCGCGGAAGGATCTCCGGCGTCCGGGGAGACCCGGTCGCGACCGACCTCTCGACGAGCGCCTGCGGGGCTCGCAAGATTCCGCGCCGGACCCGGCCAAATCTTTGAAAGCAAACGATATTGGCTTAAGAAGTAACGGGACACGGAGATGGCGCGATTGGAGTTCATCACCTATTCCGGGCATCGCATCCTGAGGGTGAACCTCTCCGGCCTGGCAACCGACGACTTCATCGCCGAAAACGAGAAGGCGCTGCGGATGATCTTCGCGGAGCCGCCGGGATCGGTGCGGCTCCTCACCCTTCCGACAAAGAACCTCAACGAGCGAATGGCCTTCGCGCTCAATCGTTGGGCGCCCAGGAAGGCGACCCACGTCCTCGCCGAGGCGCTCGTGGGCGCGACCGCCTTTCACAAGCTTGTCTTCCTGGGCAACAAGGCCCGGCATAGCCTCGTGCGCGAGGTCTTCGAGGACGAGAAGGCCGCCAAGGACTGGCTCGCCTCCCTCTGAGGGAGGGGACCCCACGCCGCACCGTGGCAGGCGGACGACCGGCCTTGGAAGGGTCCGGCACGCCCTTTTTGGCGCGTTGGGCATCCGACGGGCGGCCCTGCGGGTGGCCGCGAAGCGGCTCGGGGAGAGGTATCCAGAAGGCGGCGCGCATCCCGGCAACCGTCCGCGGAACTCCCGGGTTATCCTTCGCCACCGGGGCTCGTAGAAAAAGGGAACGGAGCGTGGCGACCGTGCGAGGAAGACATCGGTGCGCGCAGGGCGCGGGTCGCGGCCGCGTGGTCGCCGATCGCGCCACCCGGGGTGCAGCGGTTTCGAGCGAGGAGGCGGTAGGAGTCTCGCGCCCCGGAGCGCTCTCGTGACCGCGCGGAGCGAGGGGGGCGGCCCAGGCGCGCTCGCGGCGCTCGTCCGAGCGGTCGCCTTCGGGGCTGCTGCCCCCGTCTACTCCTTCCTTACCGCCCACGACGCCTGGCGGGCGTCCTGTCGCGAACTCGGCGCGCTCGTGCCCGGGCCGCTCGTCCTCGATCTGGGCGTGGGCCCTGGCGCGAGCGCGCTCGAACCCAACGACGGGGCCGAGAGAATTCACATCGGCCTCGACATCTCGGGAGAGATGCTCCGGCGCGCCGCCCGCACCGCGCGGGTCCGGGGACTCCACCTCCCCTTGGTCCGCGCGGATGCCCTGCGCCTGCCAATCCGGGACGGCTCGCTCGACGGCGCAACGGCGCACAGCGTCCTCTACCTCCTTCCCGATCCACTGGCCGGTCTCTCGGAGGTCCGCCGTGCCCTGCGGCGCGGGGGACGGGCCGCCCTGCTCGAGCCGAGGGCGGCGCGGCCTTCCGCGCGCGAGGCCTGGGCCGGTGGGCCTCGGCGCCTCGTCTCCATGCTCCTGTGGCGCGGGATGTCCCGCATCCACACCCGCTTCGACGAGGGTGAGCTCGTGGCGCTTCTTACGGCCGCTGGACTCGGCCGCGCCCGCGCCTGGCCGGTTCTCGGAGGCTTCGGCGTCATGGCCGTCGCCGAACGAACCGACTGACGAGGTCGAGGTCGGGAGGGCGTCTCCCGTCCCGGGGCTCCGGCCGCACCTGCCGCAGA
>Ga0335077_10002387_pt1 | contig 22381 bp, 18 predicted proteins | sample Lox_Sample_31_FD_207151 | JGI IMG/M metagenome (GOLD analysis project Ga0335077, IMG submission 207151) | Soil microbial communities from Loxahatchee National Wildlife Refuge, Florida, United States - Lox_Sample_3.1 | ecosystem: Environmental > Terrestrial > Soil > Wetlands | place: USA...
TCAGAGCCTGCCACCGTTGAAGAACGTGCCTTGCTTCAAACGCGTCTTCAAAGAGGGCGAAGAACACAAACTGGGCAGCATTTACGCGGCGTTCGATCCGGCCACCTCGACGGCGATTGTTTTGCGCGGATACCGGGAATGATTCCTATGAGACTCAAAAGTTGTAACATTTTCCCTCCCATGTTTGTATGATTTGCATTGAACTTTTTTGCCAACCGACTGGTCGAATGAAGAACGTCAAAAACCGCGAAAAACGGAAAGGAGCGTTATGAAATGCCGATATATTACAGGGATGGTTGCATTGTCGCTTTGCCTTGGCGCTGCTGTGGCGCAAGCGCAATATTATTCTTATATACCCGAAGACGCCGGCCCGCTGTTTCGTTTGGGCGTTGGCCCGTCCTTTTTCCAGGATAGCCGGCTTACCCAATTTGGCGGACCTGTCTCCAGCCCGGTGGACTTCGAAACTGGCCTGGCCTTCGACGCGGCCTTCGGCTGGGCCTTCAACAAGTATGCGGCTGTGGATTTTGAAACCGGATACATCGGCGCAAAAATCAACAGCGTGCCGGGATATTTTTCGGACAACTCGCGCCTGTACAACATTCCGTTTCTCGTCAACGTCACGTTGTCCTACCCGATTCCGCGCACCATTCTGGTTCCCTACGTCGGCGCGGGTGTCGGCGGTGCCGATATGATTTTTGACACCGACAGCTTCAGCGACGGCGCTGACACGGTTGTCGGCAGTGAAAATGACGTGGTGTTTGCCGGGCAGGTCTTTGCGGGAATGCGTTTCCGATTGAGCCGGAACTTTTCGTTCGACCTTGGTTACAAATATTTTGCCACCAGCGATCCGACCTTCACTTATCCGCCGGACAATTTTAACGTCGGTTTCAGGGGCGTCCGGACGCACTCCATTTTATTCGGGTTGGTGTGGAAATTTTAGCGGGCGAAGACCGGGAAGAGGCGAGCAAATGCTGTTGTAGCACCTGCCTCCGGCGGGTTCAATTCGGCGTCCTGCCGAATTGAAAAGACGCGCGCATGCCGGGGGTCAATCGCATTGAGGAAAGTAAACCTCCATCCACCGAATAGTTTCGGGCGCGACGCCCAAAACAGCCCGCGGGACGCGGGTACTACAATATTTTCCCCGTGGTTTCATTCCATCCGTCCGGCTTTTCAATCCGATCGCATCCGGTTATTTTGTGTCGTTAATATAATGGATGCTGCACGACCAATGCCGCGGTTCGCGCCGCAAGGCTGGCCGCGTAAAAAATTTATACGCGGCTGGCTGGGACTGCTTCTGCTGGCCGTGTGCTGGCCCTTGAACTGGACGCTGCCCGGCGATCGAACAGCTTACCTGTTCTTCCCGCTGTGGCTGGGCTACATCTTGGTCATGGACGCGCTGGTCTGCTGGCGCACTGGATCGTCGTTGTGGACGCGCTCGCGAAAGGGGTTTATCCAGCTTTTCATCCTTTCCATCCCGGGCTGGTGGCTGTTTGAAATCATCAATGACCGGACGGGCAACTGGGAATATCTGGGCGCCGGCACGTTCACACCGCTCGAATACTATGCGCTCTGCACGCTGTCGTTCTCGACCGTCATGCCGGCCGTGTTCGAGACCGCGGAGTTCGTACGGACGTTCCGCTGGGTAAAATCGCTGCGGGCGGGTGGGCGCATCCCCGACACGCACCGGGTTTGCCTGGGGTTGCTGTTCATCGGCTTAGTCATGCTGGCGTTGACGTTGCTCTGGCCAAAGTTTTTCTACCCATTGGTCTGGATTTCATTGGTGCTGATTTTTGAGCCGGTGAACCGCTGGCTGGGCCGCCGGCATTTTCTGGCATGGCTGCAACACGGCGATTGGCGGCCGGTCATTTCGCTGTCGCTCGGCGCGCTAATCTGCGGCTTTTTCTGGGAGATGTGGAACTACTGGTCCTGGCCGCAATGGATTTACCACACACCAGGCGCGCAATTCCTGCACGTCTTTGAAATGCCCCTGCTGGGTTATGGCGGTTATATTCCATTTGCGTTGGAGTTGTTCGCTTTGAAAAATCTTCTCTGGTCGCGCGGGCCGAGGTTGGAACTGTGAACCAGGCTAAAACGCCGGATTAATTTTAGTTGTCGAAGGGGGCGCCAATTTTTAAGGTTCACGATTCCATCATGGAACCGCACACGGAAGAAAGGGTGAGAATTGCCGGCGAGATGTACGAAAAAGGGTTATGGCGGGAAGTGCTGGCCTTTGCCCAAAAATGGCGTGACGAAAACGCAGCCGATTACCGGGCGCACTATTACCTCGGCTTGGGTTTGGCCGGGCTGGGCAGGTTTTCGCAAGCAGAGGCGGCCTACCGTCGCGCGCTGGCGATAAACCCGACCGATTTCAAAGTCTGGAACGGATTGGCGGAATTGCTTTGCAAGAAACTGCGGCGCCCGGCAGACGGAATTCAATGTCTGGAGCAGGCTTTGAAAATCAATCCTCAGCACAAGTTTGGGTGGTTGAATCTGGCCACGCTGAACGGCCGGATGGGATGCCACGACAAGGCGCTGCGCTGCGCCGATCAAGCCCTCGCACTGGACCGGAAATTGGTGGAAGCCCATCTATCCAAGGCCGCCGCCGCCCGTGCACTTGGAAAAATGGACATTATTCAGGAAGTCTGCCGCGAGCTGGGCAAGCTTGAACCGGAAAACTTCCGTAGCGTGTCCTGGCCCAGCTTGTTTTGAGGCCGGTCATCAGTTAGTTTCAAATCGTGATTTACGACGCGTCATTGGACGAGTTGCTGCAAAAGGTCTGGGACGGCCAACGCATCAATCAGGCCGAGGCCCTTCGGTTGTATCATCTGTCGCTGGAAGAACTTGGCGCGCTCGCCGACCACCGCCGGCAACTGGCCAAGGCGAAGGATTTCGACGGCCGTGGCAATGAAATCGTCACCTACATCGTGGACCGCAACGTCAATTACACCAACGTCTGCAACGTCTATTGCAAGTTCTGCGCGTTCTATCGCGTGGAAAAGGACGACGACGCCTACGTCATCTCGTTCGACGAGATGGACCGGAAGATTGAGGAAACTATCGCGCTGGGCGGCACGCAGATTTTGATGCAGGGCGGGCATCACCCGAAACTGACGAAGCAGTGGTATCTCGATTTGCTGTCGCACATCAAAAACAAATTTCCCGGTTTCAATATCCACGGGTTCAGTCCCAGCGAATTCATTCATTTCCGCGAGGTGTTCAACGAACCGCTGGAGAAAATTATTTCCGATTTCAAGGCCGCCGGACTCGGCTCAATTCCCGGTGGCGGCGGGGAAATTCTGGTGGACCGCGTGCGCCAGCGCATTTCGCCGCTCAAGGCGATGAGCGATGACTGGCTCGAAGTCATGGATGTGGCGCATCGGCTCGGCTTGTACTCCAGCGCGACGATGATGTTCGGCCATGTCGAGACGATTGAGGACCGCATCGAGCATCTGGAACGGCTGCGGGCGCAGCAGGATAAATCGCTCGCTTATAAGAAAGGCCATTTCACCGCGTTCATCTGCTGGACGTTCCAGGCGGAGCACACGAAGCTCAAAGCTCCGACCGTTGGCGCGCACGAGTATTTGCGGACGCAGGCACTGGGCCGGATTTATCTCGACAACTTCACCAATGTCCAAAGCTCGTGGGTAACCCAAGGCCAGGAAATCGGCCAGGTCGCGCTCAAGTTCGGCGCGAACGACCTCGGCAGCATTATGATTGAGGAAAACGTCGTTTCCCAGGCGGGCACGACACATCGCATGACCGTGGCGGATATGCACCGGCTCATCAAGGAACTCGGTTACGAACCGCGTCAGCGTGACAACTGGTACCGACTGGTGAAATGAGCGTTACTGGATTTCGAGCCGGAGCACGGTGACGGAATCGGCCGGCAGCGTGTAATCGAACACGGACTTCACATCGGAAATCTCGGCGGTGACGGGCGCGACTTTCGTTGGATCATCAATCGAGTTGTTCGCGTCCGGTGCGGCAGCCAGCGTGATTGCCGTGCCAGTCGCTTTGAGTCCAGCGGCGCCTTTGATGTCCAGTTGCAGCGGTTGTAGCGTCGTTTCAGGGTTCACCAATTTGACCAGAATTGCCCCGCTCTTGCTGTCCTTCGTCACAGAGTAATGGAGCGTCGCATCATCCAGCGTGGCTTTGAGAATTTCGTCACCGACATTCCGGCTGAACATCTTGAAGGCATAGTAGCTGGGCGAGCCGTAGCAATGGAGCGCGTCGTAACCGATGAAGTCGGGCCGCCATTGTCTCGCGCCGGGATTCACATTTACCAACAACGGTGCATAACATTGCATTTTCACGATGTCGGAATTCCGTTCCATCGTGGTCATCCAGGCAGCGTCGCCCAGCGCGGCGGTCATGTCGGAAGTGGGCGGTTCGTTCCTTGATCGCGGGTCCCAAGGGGGGAATACCGTTTCATAAGCGGCCCATTCTCCCACGAAAATTGCCGGGCCTTTGCAGTCGTAATGGTCAAAGTGCGCCGAATCATTCAGGAAGGTTTCGGCCGGCCGGTAGTAGTGTTCATCCACCATATCGGGTTGACAACTATGAACGCGCTTGGATTCCGGTTGTTCCGTACCGACGGTGGAGATGCATTTGATGTCCGGGTATTTCGCCTTGATGGCGTCGTAGAATTGCGTGAAGCGCGCATCATAGGAACCGGACTTGTCAAACCAATCCTCGTTGCCAATCTCGACGTAAAGCAAGGGGAACGGTGCGGGATGACCGTCTTTCGCGCGCTCCGCTCCCCATTTTGTGGTTACGGGACCAGTGACATATTCAATTTCGTCGAGTGCGTCCTGCACATAGGGTTCCAGATTGGGGCCGGGCTTGACCTGCTGGCCGTCAAGTGAATACCCGGCATAAACCGCCAGCACCGGCTGGGCATCCATGTCTTCGCACCAACGGAGGAACTCCAGCAGTCCCATGCCATCGGTGGAACGGTATCCCCACGGGCCACGATGACCGGGCCGCTGGCTGAGGGGGCCGATGGTCTTTTTCCAATTGAAGCGGGTCGCAATGGTTTCGCCTTCCAAATAATTTCCTCCCGGAAACCGCAGAAACTTGGGTTTCAAGTTCACGAGCATTTGCATCAGGTCCTTCCGAAAACCGTTCGGCTGGTTCTTCCACGTCGGCGGAAACAGGGAGACCAGATCAAACCATACTTTGCCCGGGCGGTCGAGCGTCAGGACGTAACGCGCTTCGTCGGTCAGTTTTACCTTGCCGGTTTTGAGGACAACCTTGTATCGCTTCCACTCCTGTGTAAGTCCGGACACCTCGCCCTTCGCGTAAACCGTGCCACCGTCATCACTCTGGATGGAGACGATGATAGACCCCTTGAAGCCGGGCACCGCCTTTGCGTAAAACGACGCGTGATAAAGCGTTGTTGGATAGACCGGAATACCCCAATAGCCATCGTTGGCAATGCCAGCCGGATGGCGTTTGGACGCTTCGCGCACGTCCAATCGCAGACTGGTCGTCAGCTCGTCGTTGAGCGGCTGGGAGGGATCCAGCGCCATGGTCGCCGCTGCACCATTGCCCTGCACCAGAGACCAGTGCACGGGCGCATTCGAACTATCCAGAAAAGCGCGATTCTGGATCAGTTCGGCGTAAAGACCGCCGTCGTAGCTGTGATTAATCTCTTCGGTCATCAACCCGTAAAGTATTGGACTGGCTTGGGCAGCGGGCTTTCCGGCTTCAATTGTGAGCGTGGGATTCGCTGCGCCGACGGATGCAACGGCGCAAACTAAAAACAGAGTTGAGATTCGTTTAGTCATGGTTGCTTGAATACCAGCGGCCGGATCAAAAACAGCATTCTGGGTTGAGACTGCGTATCATTTCCAATGTTTCAATCAAGAGTTTTTTGATTGCGAGGCAAAACAATCAAAAACCATGGCTTGAGTGAAGGTTGCCAGGTCTCAGAATTATTTATGGATTTGCCGCAGTTTTCTGCGAAACTGATGCCCTGATGAATCCGTTAATCAAACTTTTGCTCGAAGGCGGCGGCCTGAGCACGGTGCAGATGGCCCAGGTGCTCAACCTGACCGAAGCCGAGGTCAACCGCCAGTTGGATCAACTCAAAAAGGACCGTCTCCTGCTGGGCTGGCGGCCGGTGTTGAATCTGGCAGAGGAGGACGCCGGCGTCGTGCGGGCCGTCATCGAGGTACGCATCACACCCGAGCGCGGCGGCGGCTTTAACCGTTTTGCCGAGCGTATCAGCCGGTTCGACGAGGTCGAGTCGTGTTATCTCATGTCCGGCGGTTACGATTTGCTGGTATTTGTGAATGGGTCCAGCCTGCAAAAGGTGGCGGGGTTTGTTTCGGAGAAACTTTCGACCATTGAAGGTGTGCTGTCCACGGCCACGCATTTTCTGCTGCGTTCCTACAAGGAACAGGGATTCCTCCTGGACGTGAAAGCTGAGGAAAACGACCGGCTGAAGGTCGCCCCCTGAGTTGACCTTGGATTCCGGACTTTGGACTTTGGACTAAGCTCATGGACACCACCCGTTTCATCGCACGCCACGTCGTAAACCTGCCCAAATCAGGCATTCGCGACTTTTTCGAAGTGGTTTCGAAGATGCAGGACGTGATTTCGCTGGGCATCGGCGAGCCGGATTTCGACACGCCCTGGCACATCCGCGAGGCGGCCATTTACGCGCTCGAAAAGGGCAAAACCCATTACACCTCGAACCTCGGCCTTCTGGAACTGCGGCAGGCCATTAACCGGTACGTCGAAAAGAATTTCGGCGTGAGCTACCGGCCCGAGGACGAAATCCTAGTCACGGTCGGTGTTTCTGAAGCGCTCGACATTGCGTTTCGCGCGCTGGTAAATCCGGGCGACAAGGTGATGTTCCACCAGCCGTGCTATGTGAGTTATCATCCGAGCATCACGCTGACGCACGGCGTGGCCGTGCCGGTACCGACCTATGCCAAAGACAATTTTGCTCTGACGGCCGACGCGCTGGCGGCCGCCTGGCAGCCGGGTTGCAAGCTGCTCATGTTGAACCTGCCGTGCAATCCCACCGGCGGCACGTGCGACCGCGTGCAGATCAAGGCGATTGCAAAGTTTTGCTTCGAAAAGGACCTGCTCGTACTCAGCGACGAGATTTATTCCGAACTGACGTTTGAAGGTGGCCACGTCAGCATTGCGAGTCTGCCGGGCATGAAGGAGCGGACGATTTTCCTGCACGGTTTTTCCAAGGCATTTGCCATGACGGGCTGGCGCATCGGCTATGCGTGCGGACCGGCGACGTTGATTGAAGCGATGATGAAGGTGCACCAGTATTCGATGATGTGCGCGTCCATCATCAGCCAGGAAGCCGCCATCGAGGCGCTGGTGCGCGGCGAGGATGCCATGAAATCCATGCGCGAGCAGTATCAGCGCCGGCGGGATTTCATTGTGCGCCGGTTCAATGAAATCGGCCTGAAATGTCATCTGCCGCGCGGGTCGTTCTACGCGTTTCCGTCCGTGGAAAAAACGGGCCTAAAAGAAACCGATTTTGCGGTGGGTTTGCTGCAGGCCGAGCACATTGCCATGGTGCCGGGTTCAGCCTTTGGCGCGAATGGCGCCGGTTTTTGCCGCGCGTGCTTCGCCACGGGTTATGATCAACTCATCGAAGCCGCTGACCGGATTGAACGTCACATGCAGAAGCTGGCTTCCAAGCGTTGAAGGTTTTTCTTGCTGGCGGCACAGTTTGTCGGAGACTTCGTGTTTTCGAAGCTTGTGGAAAAACCTGTCTTTACTGAAACGCGCCAACGCTGGCTGTTGCTGTTGTTGACGGCGTTCACGTTTTTCATCCTGCTCGGCAGCCGCGCGTTGAACGAACCCGACGAGGGCCGCTACTCGGAAGTCGCCCGCGAAATGATCGAGACTGGCAGCTGGGTCGTGCCCCAGCTCTGGTATCTCCCGCACTTCGACAAACCGCCGATGACCTACTGGCTGGTGGCGATTTCGATGAAATTGTTCGGCCAGAACGAATGGGCGGCGCGCCTGCCGCCCGCGCTGGCAGGCATGAGCGGCGTGTGGGCGGTGTGGCTGCTCGGCTGTTCCGTCGGCGGCCGCCGGGTCGGTTTCTGGAGCGCGCTGATTCTGCAAACCAGCCTGCTTTATTTCGCCATGGCTCGGATGCTGACGACAGACATGTTCGTGACTGTATTTAGTGCTTGGGCAATTTATTTCTTCTGGCGAAGCTGGCTTTGCCTTAATTCGGAATTCGGAATTCAGAATTCGGAATTTTTTTTGTGGCATTTGGCCGGGTGGGCAGCCATTGCGTTTGGGTTTTTGACCAAGGGTCCGATTGCTTTGGCCATCCCACTCGTGACGCTGGCGGCGCTGGTGATTTACCGCTGGAAAAACTTTGCGGCAAAAAAACTCCTGTGGGGCGGCTTGGCTGCCGGTGTGGTGCTGTTTTTGGTTCTGGTGCTGCCGTGGTTTCTGGCGGTTTTCAGGCGTGTTCCGGAAGCGTTTGATTACATGACGGTGTATCAGGCGGCCGGCAGTTTGCTCGGCACCACCATCAAGAACCGCAAAGGCAGCCTGTTTTATTTCTTCGGGATTCTCGCTGTTGGACTGTTACCGTGGACATTTTTGTTGGGCTGGTTGTGGCGTCGAGCGCATTGGTGCAGCTTGGACCTGAAATCAAAAGACGGTTGGCTTCTGCTCAACACAACGGCCATTTTCCCTTTCGTCCTGTTTTCATTTTCGCAGGCCAAATTGCCCGCTTACATTCTGCCGATTTTCCCGGCACTGGCGGTGATGCTGGCTTGGCGTTTCTTCAACGGGCAACCGGCAGCCAAACCCATGCCGGTGGCGGTGTGGCGTTTCTGCCTCGGTTGTTCATTGCTGTTGCCGGCGGTTTTCCCGCTGGCTGTGGTTTATGTCTTCCACGCCACGCTGCCCGGCTGGATGAAATGGCAAATACCGGTTGTGGTGGGAATCGTTCTGTTCGCGTTATGGCTGGTGCGAAAGTGGAAACCTTCCTTCTGCGCGGCCTTGACTGTGGCGCTGGCGTTGTCAGGCTTGGTGGTAACGGTGGCTGAAATTCCATTGTTCCAGACCACGCTCAAGCGCAATCAGACCCTCAAACCACTGGGACTGACATTGCGGGAGCAATGCCGGCCCGGTGACGCCATTGTTTGCTGGGGCGATTTGCCGGAAGGACTGGCCTTCTACGCTTATCCGCTGATTTGCGCGACCAACCGGCCTTATTTTGGTGACATGGACCTGACGCAGGTGCCGTTTGAATTTCCCGGCAATCAGAAGCGGCTGGGCAAGTTGCTTTTGCCTGACGAAAACGCATTGGTAAATCTGCTGGCGGAAAACCGCCGCGTCTGGATTCTTGGTTTCAACGACGAGGTGGAGCATTTTTTACAACGCCACCCCGCCACGCCGTTGAATCTGGTGACGAATGTTGGCCAATGGAAATTGTTTGTAAGTCGTTAAGCATCTTCCAACCGGAAACGCGGCGCATTTTTCTTGATGACTGAATTGATTTGCTCAAACATTTCGGGGATGACAAAAGTTCTTCTTCTGGGGTTGGGTCGCTGGGGTGTCAACCATTTGCGCAATCTCAATGCCATGCCGGTCGAGCTTTACGTGGCTGAAGTGGGTGAGAAACAGCTCGAACCGGCGCGCAAACTCGGCCTGCCTGACGCGCGCCTTACGACCAATTACAAGAATTTCATCGGCCAGGTGGACTGCGCCGTTATTGTCACGCCGGCACAACAGCACTTTGCGTTTTGCCGGGAGTTTCTGGAAGCCGGCAAGGATGTGTTTGTGGAAAAACCGCTGACGCTGGCCAACGAGGAATCAAAGCGGCTCGCCGAACTGGCCGACAAAAACAAGCGCATCCTGCAGGTCGGCCATATTCTGCGTTTTGACCCGGCGACCTTGTGGCTGCGTGACGCGGTGCAGGCCGGCCAGTTCGGGCGGGTTAACATGGTCAAAGGCCACTTTGGGGGCTTCAAACGTCCACGCAATGACAGCGGCGTGATGTTCGCCGACGGTATTCATTTCGCGGATCTGTTCAATTTCATCCTCGGCGCGCTGCCTAAGAGCGTACTGGCGATTCACCACGATTTCATGAAACGCGGCATGGATGACGTCTCGTTCGTCTCGCTCGAATACGACACGCCGCACGGCAAAACGTGGGCGACTGTCGAGAATGATTATTTCATTCCTGGCAAGTTCCGCGAAGTCATTGTTTGCGGCGACCAGTTGAGCGCGGTTTGCGATTACAACGTGGCGCAGTACAAAATCAAAACCTACGAGAACAAGCACGTCCGTGAGGGCAACAATTTCAAGGGCATCGAAGGCGCGGTGCACCAGATCGAATGTCCGCCGGAGGAACCGTTACTGGCCGAGTTGCGCGCATTCCTGGATTCCATTCAAACCCGCCAGGCCCCGCGCGCCGATGGTTGGGCCGGTTATGAAGCTGTGCGCGTCATGAACGCCGCGCTGGAATCCGTGAAAACTGGCAAGGCAGTCCAGATTTAGTTTAGCCACAGATGGTCACAGATGAAACACAGATAGAAGCACCGAGAGACTATTCGCTTCGACCAATTACGGAACAGATCATCGGAGCGGCATTTGAGGTCCACAATATTCTCGGTTACGGATTTCTGGAGCGGGTTTATCAGCGCGCCATGCAGGTGGAACTTCAACTGCGCGGCGTAAAAGTCGAATTGGAGCCATTGATAAAAGTTCAGTTCAAAGGCGTGATCATCGGGGATTATGCAGCGGATTTACTGGTCGCTGATAAAATCGTCGTGGAATTGAAAACAGATGCCGTTTATCAACCTGTTCATGAAGCGCAACTGTTAAACGAGCTTCGCGGCACCGGCATCAAGCTTGGCTATCTGATTAACTTTGGCCGTGAGCGCGTCGAGTATAAACGAACGGTCTTTTGAAAAAATCTGTGTTTCATCTGTGTTCATCTGTGGCTTAATAAATTTATGAGCAAAATACCCTTATCCAAATGTTTCGTGAACGCCGAAGTCGAGGAGGCCGCGCTGCGCGCCATCCGCTCCGGCCAATACATCCTCGCCTCCGAATGCAAGGCTTTTGAAGCCGAACTGGCCGCGTACACCGGCGTCAAACACGCCATCCTCGGCACGTCCTGGACGATGATTGTCTATATGCTCCATCTCGCGCAGGGCTTGAAGCCCGGCGACGAAGTCATCGTGCCGTCGCACACGGCTTTTCCCACGATGGAGCCGCTGATTCATTGCGGCGCCACGCCGGTGTTTTGCGACATTGACGACACGTTCTGCATGGACGTGGCGCAGCTCGAATCGCTCATCACGCCGCGCACCGTTGGAATCATTCCGGTGCATCTCTATGGCCATCCGGTGAACTTGGACCGCGTGTTCGAGATTGCGGCCAAACGCAAACTGTGGGTTCTGGAAGATTGTGCGCAGGCGCAAGGCGCCGAGTACAACGGCAAAACTGTCGGCTCGATGGGTAACTTCGGCGCGTTCTCGTTTTTCCCGTCGAAAAATCTGACCGTACTTGGCGATGGTGGCTGCCTTGTGACGAACGACGACGCGCTCGCGGAAAAAGTTCGGATGTTGCGCAATCACGGGCGCAAGGACAAATACCACCACGAATTTGCCGGGTTCAACGTGCGTTTCAATGAAATCCAGGGCGCGATTGGCCGTGTGATGCTGAAGCACCTCGACAGCTTTAACGACAACCGCCGCAAGATCGCCGCGCGCTACAACGAGCGGCTCAATGACGTGGTCAAAGCACCGGTGGAAAAACCGTGGGCACACGCGGTGTATCATATGTATGTCATCCGGGCCGAGCGGCGCGACCAACTGCAAAAATTTTTAGGCGAGCGAAACATTGGCACCGGCATCCATTATCCGGTCCCGAATCATCAACAGCCCGGTGTCACAAACAAATTCAAAAACATCCCGCGCCTGCCGAAGACCGAACAAGCGGTGAAGGAAATCCTTTCGCTGCCGATCCACGGTGAAATGACCTTGGACGCGGCAGACAAGGTCTGCGACGCGATTGCGGAGTTTTACGGGAAGAAATAATGGCTGAAATGCCTGAACTAAGCTTGGTGATTCCCTGCTACAACGAGCAGGACAACCTACGCGCGCTCATCAAAGCGATCCGCGAGGCGGTGGACCCGCTTAAACTGCCATACGAGGTCGTCATCACCGACGATTGCAGCAAGGACAAGTCGTGGGAGATTCTTAAGGAACTGGCGGCAAGTGACCCGCGCATCCGCGTGCAGCGGTTTGCGTTTAACTGCGGCGAAAGCGCAGCGAGCTGGGCCGGCATGAAGGCGGCGCAGGGCAAATACATTGTCACGCTCGACGCCGATTTGCAGAATGATCCGAAGGATTTGCCGAAATTTCTGGAGGCATTGAAACAATACGATTGCGTCTGCGGCACGCGCGTGAAGGCGCGCGGCGAGGGCGACCATTTTATCCGCGTGGCGTCATCGCGCATTGCCAACTGGGTGAGGAACAAGCTTTCCGGCGAACAGATTGCCGACGCCGGCTGCACATACCGCGCGTTCAAGCGCGAGTGCATCGGGAACCTGAAATTTTTCAAAGGTATGCACCGATTCCTGCCGACGCTGTTCAAAATCGAAGGCCACACGGTTACGGAAATTGAAGTGACGAACAATCCGCGGTTTGCCGGCCAAAGCAATTACGGTGTGTGGAACCGGTTGTTCGCGTCGTTTTACGATTTGCTTGCCGTGCGCTGGATGAAGAAGCGGATGTTCAAATACCAGATTGCGGAAAGAATCAATTGAAAGTAGCGGCGCTTTGGGAGTGCCGTTTCGGCGGTCATAGACCGCTGCTGCAACATGCAACGGTTTTTAATCATCGCCACGAACTGTGTGCTACTGGCATTGCTCCTCATCGGCCTGCCGGCGGCGACTCACGTACAATTAGGTGACTGGCAAATTGCCTCCGTATCCACGGGACGACATTTGCTGCTTTGGGGACTGATAATCGGGGTGATTGGAAACATTTTGGCCGGAAGGTTCATGGTTAAGGGGCGCAAAGGGAAAGTTCTGTGCTGGGAATGGACGGCGGTTTTTATCGGAATTTTACTGGTTTATTGGGGATACACGCGCGGCTATTTCAGTTTCAATTGGTTGAAACAGACGTTGCTCTGGCTGCAAAATCATTTTTGACCAGCGGACAAATTTCCAAAGTGCAACTTTTCGCGCGCCGGAATTAAATTAGAATTGCTGTCTTTAGCAATCTCAGCCATAAGAACTTCATGATCGCGAAGGTTTGCTCCGCCGCGCTCAACGGCATTGAGGCTTATCCTGTCGAAGTCGAAGTCAACGCCGGTTGGGGCGACACGTTGATTGTCATCGTGGGTTTGCCGGACGCCGCCGTAAAGGAATCGCGCGACCGCGTCACCACGGCGTTGAGCAATTCCGGCTTCAAATTTCCGATGGGCCGCACGACCATCAATCTCGCGCCCGCCGACGTGAAAAAAGAAGGGCCGAGCTTCGATTTGCCCATCGCGCTCGGAATGCTGGCGGCCAGCGAACAAATTGAAACCGACCAACTCGACAATTTTGTCATCGTTGGCGAACTCGCATTGACCGGCGCGGTGCGCCCGTGCAAGGGCGTCTTGCCGGTGGCCATTCGCGCGCGGGCCGACGGAAAGGTTGGTGTGCTGGTTCCGAAGGAGAACGCTGCCGAGGCCGCCGTGGTTTCCGGCCTGCAGGTTATTCCGGTTCAAAATTTGCGTGAGGCCGCCAGTTTCCTTGAAGGCGAAGTCAAAATCGCGCCAGCGAAAGTGGACATCGCCAAAATCTTTGACCAGCCAATGGAGGATGATCTGGACTTTGCCGAAGTCAAAGGCCAGGAAAACGTCAAACGTGCGCTGGAGATTGCCGCCGCCGGCGGGCACAACGCACTGCTGATTGGCCCGCCGGGCACTGGAAAATCCATGCTCGCCAAACGGCTGCCGACCATTCTGCCGCCGCTGACTTTGGATGAGGCGCTCGAAACGACGAAGATTCACAGCATCGTTGGCTTGCTGACGCCGGGCCAAGCGCTGGTAACGCGGCGGCCGTTCCGTGCGCCGCATCACACGGCCAGCGACGCCGGGTTGCTGGGCGGCAACGTCAATCCCACGCCCGGTGAAATTTCCCTCGCGCACAACGGCGTTTTATTTCTGGACGAACTGCCGGAATTCAAACGCAGTGTGTTGGAAACGATGCGTCAGCCGCTGGAGGAAGGCCGCGTCACCATTTCGCGCGCCGCCGGGACAATGACGTTTCCCTCGCAACTCATGCTGGTCGCCGCGATGAACCCGACGCCGGACGGCAAGATGCCCGGCGAATCGAGAAGTTCGCCGCGCGAGATTCAAAATTATCTCGGCCGGATTTCCGGGCCGTTGCTCGACCGCATTGATTTGCACGTGGAAGTGCCGCCGGTGAAATTTCACGAAATCGCCGGCGACCGCACGGGCGAAACCTCCGCGCAAGTCCGCGAGCGTGTCGTTGCCGCGCGCCGACGCCAGCACGACCGTTTCAAAAACAAGCCCAAAATCACTTGCAACGCGCGGATGGGCACGCGTGAGTTAAAACAATATTGCGAGCTGGACGAAGCGACCAAGGAGCTGCTCAAGAACGCGATGGCCGATTTGAATTTGAGCGCCCGCGCTTACGACCGGATTTTGAAGGTGGCGCGCACCATCGCCGATTTGGCCGGTTCGGAAACAATCCAAAGCGACCACATTTCGGAGGCGATTCAATATCGTTCGCTCGACCGGCAGTTGTGGGCTTAGTGTGGTCCACCGGCGCCTTGCAAATTTTTTAGGCTACGTTATTCTCACAGAGAATCACTCTTATGAACTACCGGATGCGCCGCCAAGGGGAGGACTTGGGTGCGTTTTCACTCGACGAATTACGCCGCCGCCGCGAATCCGGCGAATTGACCGGTGCCGAGTACCTTCAGGGTGAGGGCATGTCCGACTGGCAGCCGCTGGATTTAGTGTTGCAACAAGGTTATCGCGTCATTCCGCCCCCCTTGCCGCCATCGGCCTCAAAAGGCGGGCCCAGTCAAGGCATTATCTGGCTGATTATTGCCAGCGGGGTGATTTTTTTCATCTGCCTCGTCGGGTTTTTCGCTTATATGGCGGTCAACTTTCAGCGCGGTTATCAGGCCGCCATCCGACCCGCCCGGACGCAGCAAAGGTTGAATCAGTCGAATCCGGAAGCCGTGACTGCGGCCCGCAAACCGGTGGTGTGGACAACTAACACGCTGACTGCCTGGGACGTTCAGAAAAGGGACCGCGAATTCAGAATCCGCCAATGGCTGGAGGGCTATGAAAAACAGGGACGGCGCAATCCGGCTTCTGACGCTGAGGCGGTACAGTTCATCCGCGTCTGGATTGACCGTAATTACGGCGGGCCGGAGGCGACCAATAAAATGTCTTTGGAAACGGAAAGTGATCGGCTTGCCAACGACCCAAATTGCACCGACCCGCTGGTGTTGACCGTGGCGGCTGACAACAGCTTGAATTATTATGACTGCGTCCGCCGTTTTGAGCGCGCCTTGGCAACATATCCCGGGACAGACCATCGGGCGTATCCGCAATTTTACGCCACAGTCCGGCTCATGAGTCAATTGGGCAACGACTCCGACCGGGAAGGTGCGCTGGACACTTCAGCGCTGGAACTGTTGCCGAAGTGTTTTGCCGATGGCAGTTTCACACCGGGCGACCAGCAGGAAATCGCCGAGATTTTTGTGTACGGCTGGGGCGACAATTTTTTCTCGCACAACGATGCTGCCGTCTGCGAGATCGTACATCAGGCCGGCCCGTCGTATCAATGGCTTGCGCTCGTACTGGACGGCGAGCGTTATATCAACGAGGCGTGGCGGGCGCGCGGCAGCGGTTATGCTGATACCGTTACCAAGGAAGGCTGGCGGGGATTCAATGAAAACCTGGCGAAAGCGCGGAAGGCTTTGACCGAAGCGTGGAAATTGGAGCCCGATTTTCCGCTGGCGCCGTGCCGCATGATGACAGTGGCGTTGGGAGATTCTGGCATTGAAGAGATGCGGGTCTGGTTTGACCGGACATTGGCCGGCCAGATTGATTATCCTGGCGCGTGGTCAGAAATGCGCTGGGGTTTGCGTCCCCGGTGGTATGGCAGTGAAGCCGCCATGTTGGCGTTGGGCCGGACCGCCATTAACACGGGGCGGTTTGACACCGATGTCCCGCGGAAGTTTTTTGACTGTGTTGCGGACGTGGAATCGGAAATGAACCTGCCGCCGGGCCGGCATATTTACGGTCGCGCTGACATCTGGCCGGAGTTTCAGAAGATGTACCAGGGTTACATCGCCGCGCCGAAACAGACACCATGGCGCAATGGCTGGCGCACTTCGTATGCGGTGGTTGCGTATTTCGCCGGGAAATACGACGTGGACCGCGAACAACTGGAAGCCTTGAATTGGAAGCCGGTGCCGGCGAATTTGCGCAACTGGGGCGTTGACCTTTCTCTCATGCCGCTCGAAGTTGCCGCCCGCACCGGCCCACTCGACACGGAAGTTTCCGCCGCGGAATCCGCCTACGGCGCCGGCGATGTGACGTCCGCCTTGAAACAGTACACCAATCTTGCATCCATGCCCAATGCCGACGCCCGCACGAAGGAATTCATCCAATACCGGCTCGCACAACTGGCTATCGAAGAGCGCCTGCATCAAGGCAAATGGGTGGACCTGATGCCGGCAAAAGACCACGACCTCGACTGGGTGTTCAGCTTTGGAAAGGCGCACCGGCTCGACGACGGCACGCTGGAGGTTGAGTACGGGCCAAAAGGTCACATGTTATTCTCCAGGGCCCGCGTGGGTGCGGATTTTGAAGTGCGCGGCCAATTTGAAGTCGTCCGTTCCTCCAATAAAAATTTCCAGGCAGGTCTTGTTATGGGTTTGCCGGACTTCAACAATTACAACTGGTTTGGTTTTCGTATCAAGCGGCACGACATAGAAGGCGATGTCGCCTGCGTCGGCCTTGGCTGGTCGCGACGACAACTCGTTCAGCACGTTGTGTTGAATGACGTCACCAATTCGTTTGATTTCATCCTCCGTAACGGCCGGGTGACCGCGTCCGTCAACGGAGTGGAAGCCTTCCACCAAGCCGCGCTTCCCGGTTATATCCAGGCGCCCAATAATGCCTATCTGGTCGGGCTGGGCGCGTTTAGCGACAGCGCCGACGCCGTCATCCGCTATCGCAACGTGCAGTTGAGAAAACTTCAGTAGATTGAAGGAAGATTCAAAGTTGATTCAGCGCCGCCGCCTGTTCCGAACTTTGAGCCTTGAACTTTGAACTCTGAACTTGCGAAGTCCGGTAAAGGACATCAACCACGTTGCGGAGATATTGTTCGTCCGCGATGCCATCAGTGGCCTCGGCGGGAAATTCGACCTTTGTACGGAAATGCGCCGCCAGGTCGGCAAACAATTCCACCCGCGCCGTTGGCTCAAATTCCGCACGGCGCAGCAGCGACTGCAAGGCAACATCCGCTTCTGCCGGTGAAACCCGTTGGCGCAGGCGGGCGGCCAGATGCGGATATTGCCGCAGCGAGTTGTATTTGCCGGCGAGCAACTGGTCGAGGTCCGGCTCGGCGACGCGCGGGCTCCGAATGACAGCCGTATTGGCGGCAATGTCGCCGAGCCGCTGGCATTTGGAGTTCAGCCAGCAGGTCAGGCCGCCGACAAAATAAAACGCCGGCAACGAATCCACGAACCGCAGCAGGTTGCGCACAACAATCTGATTGAATTGCAGCCGCATGCCTTCCACGTCCATCACGCGCAGGCGGAGCAACTTCTTGCCCACGGTCTGGCCGCGCCAGTTCCATTCAAAAAAAATTCCGTAACCGATGTTGATGACAAAATAGGTGATGACGTACAGCGCGAAGCCAAAATTCCAACTGATCAGCTCCAGCAGATTCAACGCGGTTCCCAGAAAAAACATCGCGACGCCGATGCATAACTGGTCAATGAACCACGCGATAAATCGCGTCACTGGCCCCGCCAGCAGTTGCGAAAAAGCGATTCCTTCGGGCGCGCGGATGAAAAGCATGCTGGTTTTCATTCGTCTGGATTTTTGGGTTCTGGTCTTCTGGCACTCCCTGATTTTGCCAAAAACAAAGACAACAAAATCAACTCAACGGTACCAAAAGCGATTTTAGCATCGTACGGAATGATCGGTTCATTGTATTGCGAGAGAAACGCCTCAATAAACCCCGCCCAGACCAGCAACACGCCAACGCCAAAAATCAGCGTGACAATATCGCCTGAAATCTCGCGCAGCCGCGTCTTGAGCGGAGCACGGCTGCCGCGGCCGATGAGCGCCAGTGCCAGCATCAGGCCGGCCTGGCCCGCGATGAGAATGGCCGGGATCTCCACCACGCCGTGGGGCATCAGCCAGCCGAGGAGGAACTTTGTCTGGCCGGCGCGAATATAATCCACCGCCACGGCGCCGAGAGTCACCCCATTGTAGAACAACATGACAATGGTACCGACACCCCACGTCATGCCGAGGGCCAGGGTAAAAATGGAAACTCGTGTGTTGTGAGTCATCAGTTCCGCCGAGAACGTGGTTCTTAAACCTGCTAGCCGGTTTTTGGTGTCCTTTTCCTCCTCGGCGACCCGCTTGGCCGGGTCTTGGAGCAGATAGGAAAACGGCATCAACACCGGTTTGGAGCCTGGGTCAAACGTGATGGCCAGTCCGCCAAAGGCACAGCCCACCAGGGTAATGGCCACGGAAAGATAAAAGCACCGGACATGCCGGCGGAACGTCTGCGGCAGTGTCTGAAAAAACCATTTTAAGGGAACGAACCGGCGCTGTTTCTCGCGCGTTTCATGGATTTCTCCATAAGCGCGGGCCACCAGATTTTCCAGATACCGGCGGGTCTCCGGTTCCGAGGAGAGGGTGGTGATTTTTGCCAGATCGGCAGCCGTGCGCTCGTAGAGATGGTGAAAGTGTTCCAACTGCGGAAGCGTCATCCGCAGGTCCGGCTCTGCTTCCAACCGGTCAAGCATTCGCTCGAGTTCGGCCCAGAAAGGCCGTCCGACGGCGATGAAACGTTGTAAATCAACAATCACAACAGCTGCCTTTGTTTCACGTTCAGATATTGCGAAACCAGTTCTGCACTCAAACGTTCGTTGTTGAGGAGTGAAAATTGGACCCCGCGCCGTTGGAGGACTTTCTGCAATTCGCGCAGTTTCTGCCACCGCAAGTGGCCCCCCAGCTGGCAGTACAAATCATCTAGGTTGGCAACCTCCGGGTCGGTGAAGAGCGGGTTGACCCCCGGCATTTGCAGCATGTTGACCAGCACCAGATGCTGCCGCCGGATCAAATCCACATTGCGAACGAAGCTTTCCGCCAACGCCGGGTCGTCCAGCGCGGTCAGGAACACCAACAACGCGCGGCGGCGCAGCCGCAACCGGATGAACGTGCATACTTCATCAAAATCCGGCGTGGCAACTTTCGGTTCCAGGGTGTAAAGCGCATCGCGGCAGGTGCTGTAATGATTCTTGCCGTTTTTGGCGCGCACAAATCGTTCCACCTTGTCCGTGAAGGTCAGTAAGCCGAACAAATCCCCCTGCCGTTCCGCCGCCAGACCGAGCACCAGCGCAGCGGTCATGAAACGCTCCAAGACCGAAGTTCCAGGTTGCGAACCGTCTGATAACTTTGAATCTTGAACCTTGAACTTTGAACTTGCCGCCGTGCGCGCGCTCAATCGCGACGCGTCCAGAATCACGTACACCTCCTGCGTTTTCTCAATTTGGAAGACTTTCGTGATCGGTTTGCCACGCCGGGCGGTCGCCTTCCAGTGAATCTCATTGTAGTCGTCGCCGGGGATGTATTCGCGCAGCTTTTCAAAATCGCGGCCCTTGCCGACCTGTCGTTGTGCATGCATGCCAAAGGCGCCCCGGTTCAGAAACAATGCCGCGAGGCTCTTCCGTTCGTCGAGCAGGTTGGGATAGACGCGGATTTCCGACCGCACCGGAAGGGATTTGCGCACGCTCCAAAACCCGAACGGGGAACTGCCTTCCACATAAGCCGTGTCGAACCGGTAATTGCCGCGCTGGAGCGGCGTGCAGGACCAGGCCAGCCGCGACCATTCACTTTGCGCAGGCAACAGGGTGACCAAGGTTTCGGACGAGGTCTGAATTTCGCGCGGCCACGCCAAGGCAACCCGCAGTCTGTGCTGTTGTTGCCGTTCGTTGCGGATGCGTAATTCCAGTTTTGCCTCGCGGTCCTTGGACATGCGTGCGACCGCAGGTAGCTCCACGCCAATGCCCGCAAGGCTTTTGCCCGCGCCGATGGCATCGGCGAGCACCACGACCAGCAGCCCACCGATGCACAGCAGGGAAACACCCAGTGTCGGCGGCGACACCGCGCCAAGCAGCGCGAACGGCAGCACCACCATCGCCACCCAAAACAACAATCTGGATCGCGGAACAATCATCGCGGCACGGCAATTTGCTGGAGGATTTGCTGGATGACTTCCACCACGGTCAGGCCTTCGATTTCAAATTCCGGCCGGAGGATCAAACGATGTTCGAGCACCGGCGGCGTCATCTCTTTGATATCGTCGGGCGTGACAAAATCGCGGCCGGACAGGGCCGCCCGGGCGCGCGCGGCCATGATGAGCGATTGGGTGGCGCGCGGCCCGGCGCCGACCAGGATGCTTTCGTGCTGACGCGAGGCACGAACGATGTCCACGAGGTAAGCGACCAGTTCCTCGCGCATGGTGATGGCGGCCAGGCTTTCCCGCAAGGCGGCCAAGTCGTCCGCCTTGATGACGGGCTGGACGGTGCCCTGCGCCAGCACCGTTTCCGGCGCGTCTTTCGTCATCGTGCGCTGCGCCAGCGTCAGTTCCTCGGCGCGGTCGGGCGCCCGCATGGTAATTTTGAGCATGAACCGGTCCTTTTGCGCCTCGGGCAGCGGATAGGTGCCTTCATATTCAATCGGATTTTGGGTGGCGAACACAGTGAAGTTCGGCGGCAGCGGATGCGTTTCGCGGTCAATTGTCACCACGCGCTCCTGCATCGCTTGCAACAGCGCGGACTGGGTCTTGGCCGGCGCGCGATTGATTTCATCGGCCAGCAGGAACGAAGTAAAGATGGGGCCTTTGATGAACGAGAATTCGTTGCGTTGCAGGTTGAAAACGTTCGTGCCGGTAATGTCGGCGGGCATCAGGTCGGGCGTGAACTGGATGCGCGCAAAGTCGGTGCCGAGCACGCGGGCGAGCGTACGCACGAGCAGGGTTTTGGCGACACCTGGGACGCCTTCAACGAGGGCGTGGTTGCCGGTGAAGATGGCGATGAGCGCCTTTTCGATGACATCGTGCTGGCCAATAATGACTTTGCCGGCCTCCGAGCGTGCCTGTGCGAGAACTTCCTTGAGTCGTTCAGTATTCATGATTTTGGTGGTGCGTTTCGAGTTTTCAGGATGGAGCGGATTTTTTTGTAGGCGGCGATGGGATTTCGATCCCTGGACGGCAGGGCGTTTTCCATTTGAAACACGGCTTCAGCCTGCTGCCGCCGCGCGGCGGAGTATTGGCCGGCCGGCCCGCCGGATTTTTTCCATTCGGCAAAACAGATTGATAGCAGATCGCGCGGTGCAAGGCTGCGGCGGAGCAGATTGACGAAGCCCGCCGCCGAATCCTTGCCGATAATGTAGTCCTGCCGTTCCTGCTCCGCCTGCGGCGGGACGAGGCTGCTGGCATTTTTCCAGATGAACAATCCGGCCAGCAACAACAATCCGGCCGCCAGCCCCTGCAACCGGTATTTGCGCATCAACATCGTAATGCCTGAAGTCTCGACGATGCCGAAATGGGCCTCGTCAAAGACGACGTTTTTGTTTGCGCCGACGAGCCACGCCAGCAAATCTGCGTGCCGGTCATTTTCCATCGCTTCGTTGCTGACGAAATAGGAATCAGTAGCCATCACGACCGAACCTTTGCCAAACTGTCGTTCGATGAGCACCGCGTTGGTTCCGCGCGCGTAAATGACGCGCCACGAACTGTCGAGGTTCGTGAACACAAGGCCGCTGTGCCAGTCAAGCGCGCGCGGCAACGGCAAATCCGTCTTGTTCACCACCCGGGCCGGTTCGTAAACGTCGCCGGCCTGCGCGAGTTTTATCAAATCTACGCTGAATCCCCAGCGTTGGAACAGGTTCACGTCCTGGTTTTCTGCGGCGGTGTTCGCTTTCTTCTTCGTTGGTTTGTCCGGCGTCATTTTTTCATCCTTCGCCTTGGATTGGGCCGATTTCACCGAATTGGTCTCATCTTCATCGTAGTCGCGGAACTCATACAACGATGTCCGGGGGAAAAACGTGATGACCAGCCGGTTGCCGCGGGCCAGAAAGG
>Ga0335077_10002388_pt1 | contig 22366 bp, 22 predicted proteins | sample Lox_Sample_31_FD_207151 | JGI IMG/M metagenome (GOLD analysis project Ga0335077, IMG submission 207151) | Soil microbial communities from Loxahatchee National Wildlife Refuge, Florida, United States - Lox_Sample_3.1 | ecosystem: Environmental > Terrestrial > Soil > Wetlands | place: USA...
TCTTTTCAATTTCTTCGTTGAGCTTCTCCCGCATGGCAAACAGGGAGGCGTACGGTCCGAGGTTGTCGATCTGCGCGATGTATTTCTCGTAATCCTCGACAACGCTCCGGCTCAGGTCGTCGAAGTCCTTGTTCTCTTCGATTCCGGGAAAGTCGCTGAGCTCGTTGAGGATCTGGATCGAGGTTTCGAATTCCATTTCCGACACACTCGTATCGCCGGCGCTTTGGGCGGTGAGGGCGGAGAGATAATGCTGTCGCGCCTGTTCGAGCTTCTCGGCGATGACGGCATCGTCCTCCGAAGAGGAATCGGCGGCCAGGGGCTGACCGGGTGCCTGAATTGTCGTGTCCTCTCCGGAGAGCTGGAGATCCGACAGCGCGGTGGATGCGGTATCCGGCTTCAGTACCTGCGGGGATTTTTGATCGCGACGGTGAACGACCGGCGTCGCCCCCGGGGATTTCACATTATTAGTGGGTTCGGGAGGGCGGGTCGCTTGCTCGGTGGAGCAGCTGAAGAGAATGAGTGCGGCAAACAGAATGACAACGGGATGTCGCATCAATCCTTTGAAGTTGTTGTTTGATTCGTTGGTTGAGCAAGATAGGGGAATTTGCATGCATAATCAACAAAAGCGGAAAAGAGCCAACAAAACGCGTGTTACTTGTGAACAGCGGCCGATCTTGATTTCTGAGAAAGAGACTGACATAAATCCCGGCAAAGAGTAGTTACGCGCGAATACGAACCGTTGCTCCGAATATTCTTCGTCCTGTCTGGGCGATACGAGATTAGTTTCCATTCGCCTTAACCAGAAGTCAGTTCACGCGGAACCTTCGGCAGCAGCTCACTCATCACCGCTCAACATCTGCTGATTCTACTCCCTTCTCCCCAAGAGGATCCTTCCCTTCACATCCGTTCCCGTCGCATCAAAGCCCACCGCGACGACGAGGTTCGCGGAGACTGCAATGGAATACAACGGCTTGGAAAGCCCGGGCGTTTGTTCTTCAAACCATGTCAGTCCGTTATAATGCCACACCGTTCCGTCGTCCGATGCGACGGCAATGTTGTTCTCCGCGCTTCCCCGAATCCGGTGGGGCACATAGGCCAGAGGAATCATCTCCTGCGGACTGTCGCCTCCACTAACAGAGCTTCTGAAAATCCCAGCCGCTCCCACATACAGGTTCTTCTCTCCCGACCAGATGGTCAATACCAGACTTCCGTAGGGAGGGGTTGTGACGCCCTGTCTCGACCACAGACTCTTCCAGCTTGTTCCATTAAATTGAAGCAAACAGCTCTGAGAAAGGTCAATTGAATAACCGCAGGCCCAGACCGTCTTACCGTCGCTCGTTCCCCACACATCCTGTAAGTCCACCGTCGTCCCGCTCTCAAGCTTCGTCCACGTGGAGCCGTCGTAATATCCTATCTGGCCAAGAGGTCCGACTGTGTAAACCGCATTCTTGTTTACTGCCCACAGTTTGCTGACAGAGACCGGCAAACACGTGATTGCGCCTTGGGATTTGCCATTCCACGTTGTGATTTGAGAGTTCGAGGATGCAATCCAAACGTCAGAGTCATTGAAACACCAGATTGCCTCAGCAGGGGCTGAAGTCGTGCCGGATTGACCACAGAAAGTAAGAAACTCTATTCGGAGCAATTGCCAGTTATTTCCATTCCATTTTGCAAGGTTGTACGCGTTCGGATCCGGATTGCCGAGACTGTCTGTCAGGTAGACTGCTCCCACAGCATATGCGAGCGAGTCATTAATAATCGCCACGTCATCAAAATAGCTCGACCCGCCAGTTCCACCGAATGTATACTGTGTAAAGTTAAAGCTGTGGCTGGTCGTATCTGGCCCGCCTGGAGGACACGTCGTGCATGGTTCGTTCTTGTGACAGGAGGGGATGAGTAGCAGGAGCAAGAAGGAAGAAGCCAGAAGGGAAACAGAGCGCATCATATTCCCTGTGAAAAACTTCATCGAATGTTTACGGGGAGAATTGAGGACGGGAGAACTGTTGGAAGAACAACCAACAGTATGCTCACCACGATGATTATTCGCTTCATGGCGCCCCTCCTGATCTGACATGAGATGAAATAGTGAAATGGCCTTTACTGCCGTCGTCCCATATAGATCAATGCGGCTCCAAAACCGATGGCCGTTTCCACTCCGACAGCCACGATCAGGTTCTGCGAAACGGCAATACTGTAGAGCGGTTGGCCTGCGTGCTCGTTCAGGTCTTTCCACGTCGCCCCATTAAAGTGCCAGATCATGCCTTCGTCTCCTGCGAGGGCGATGTTATTACCCGCGCTTCCCCGTATCCGGTACGGAAACCACGGGAGTGATGCAACCGAAACTGTATCCTGTTGCCCGACCCGGAAGACTGCCCGACCCGTCGCAAAATACACCGGACTATCTCCCCATTCGCTGGTGACGAACGTACCAAAGGGGGACACGGACGCGCTCCCGTCTCTTCTCCAGACTGTTTTCCAGCTCTTGCCATCATAGCCGAGCAGAACGCTCGTTCCTTCATCATTCGACCAACCGCTGGCCCACACGACGCTTCCATCACTTGATCCCCACACATCCCGCAGGTCGATCGTCGTCCCGCTCTCAAGCTTCGTCCACGTGAAGCCGTCGTAGTGAGCGACCATCCCTCCGTAACCAACACCGAAGATATCTTTCGAGGACAAACCCCAAACCCGATTAATTGATTGTCCATTCTCCACACCACCAATGAGGGATATCCGGTCAAAGCTCTTATCAACCTGCGGGGAAACGCCATTCCAATGATACACGCCCCCATCCGCAAGCCAGATATCCGATGCGCTCAACGCGAGGACTCCCCTCACATTTGGAATCAGGTTGTTTTGTAGGTCGTAAAGTCTCTCTAGCGACCACGCTGTCCCATTCCATTTTGCAATGCTGTAGGGTTGATCGTCGACTTGCCCCGTACTATCGGTAAGATAGACCTCACCAACGGCGATGACGAGCGTATCGGCCAAGATCGCCACATCATTAAAATTACTCGATCCCCCACTGCCGCCGAAAGTATACTGGGTAAAGTTAAAGCTGTGGCTGGTCGTATCTGGCCCGCCTGGAGGACACGTTGTGCATGGTTCGTTCTTGTGACAGGAGGAGATGAAGAGCAGAAGCCAGAAGGAAGAAGTCAGAAGGGCAACGGAGCGCATCACGAAATCGTCGTGGTCACAGTTGAATTCCAAGTTTGGGCGAACAGCACTCCCAATGTAAGGGAGAAGCTAAGAAGCGTTGCGAGTAAGTGTTTCACACCCCCTCTTTGAGTTATTTGGTCAAAACGGATTTGATTGTTTGCTGGTAATTTTCGCATTGCAGACGGATGAGATAAATTCCACTTGCAACCCCTCTACCGTTGTCATCAGTTCCTGCCCACTGCACCACGTGATCCCCGGCCGACATTCTTTCATTTGCCAATGTTCGGACCTCCTTCCCAAGAAGATCAAACACGCGCAAACTGACTGTTCTTCCTTGCAATCCTGATGGAATTGTAAAGCGTATGGAGGTTCCTGGATTAAACGGATTCGGGTAGTTCTGACGAAGGATGAACTCCTTTGGAACGTTTGCTTCGACGCGAGGAACCGATGCAACGAAATTGGGCCGGTAAATCCGTGTAAATATTCGAAGTGCATAATCTGTTCCTGCCTGATCCATGCTTATGAGAAGATCATCACCCCCTTTGCCGTCAACATTGAATAGTGTTGCGCCGTAGTAGACGCTGTTTTGGTCAGCGAGCTCGTTCTGTTTCAAGTAGAAGATCTGATAATGTTGCTTACCCGGCTGACCGTCGAATTTCAGAATGATCACATGTTGGTCAATGCAGATGCAAAGCTCCTCTTTACCGTCTCCATCGATATCCCTGGCAAAACAGTTGTCTGCATAAAATGAGAATACCCCAACCAGGTCGATTCGATGAACGGGGACGTAGCTGTGAACGCCGTTACTTTCGAAACAAGTAAACCTCGTAATGGCGACTCCATTGTAGGTCGCATCTCCTCCAACCCAAAATTCGGGTTTCCCGTTGCCGTCGATATCATGCGTGGCCATTTCCATGTAAGCGTTATATGTCTCGACTTGTCCGGTCCAGACGTGTTCGTATTGCTTTTGGCCTTCACATTCAATCACATAAACATCGCCGTGGACGGACGCCTCCACGATATCTGTTTTGCCATTTTGGTCGAAATCACCAATGGCGAATCCCTCTGTGTACAGGTCTGGTGGTTGGAATGTAAAAATAGTATCAATCTGACGACTCGCTGTATCGATCTCTGCGATATACGTGGTAACGTCATCGAGCGTAAATAGATAATCGACCTGTCCATCAGAGTCGAAGTCTCCGAAAGTCGGATCATTAACCTGCAATTGGCCCGAGCGGGGCGGATTGAGGTCACTCTCGATGACAGTAGGAAGTTGTCCTTGAAGATCCGCGCCAGCAACGAACACGTTTCCGGCAGATCCGATCATGAGGACTTGCTTTGTACCATCACCCCTGACATTGAAGAGACCATAGGGCAAGAGGACAGAATCGCCAAATGTGAATTGTTTCTGAAAGTTGCCGGTGGAATCAAGTTCCCAGATTTCCGCGGGCGATTGCGATTCCTCTGAGCCGTGCCTCACTGCGCCGTAGAGCTCAGCCAGGCCATTGCCGTTTACATCTCCAACCGTTGGGGGCCGAACTTGTCCTCCTCCAACAGCCACCTCTTGCCAGAATGTGTAATGATCGGAAAGACCCGTCGTGTCGATGCTTCTCAGATCAATGACGGTGCTGTCCACGCCGGCGATTTTCTCTATCGAATGCAATGACCGCGTGTGGTACTCTTCAAGGTCTTTCATTCGATGGCTTGCCCCTTGCCGGAGCGGGTCGAAAATACCATTTCCGGCTGGCGGCTCAGCTCTTGCGGACTCCGCGCCGTAGTAGAGTCGACTACCGATGACAATGAAGATCAGAGATACGAGAGCCAGAGCATATTTGCGGTGCTTTCTTTTCAACGGAATTCTCGCGTTTGTCGGCGCCCTATCGGTGGGAGCTAAACCAGCGTGGTAGAAACTCTAAATGTACTTCTTCCCGAACCATGCTCCCATTTAGCAATGAAAAGTACCGTTGTTTAGTTGCGTCGGGTTTAACGACCGGTTAGGCCGCAACGCTTTTCTTTATTACCTTTGTTTGAATTAAATCAGGGACATCATCAATAATTGACGGTTGTTTAATTTCTTCAAAAGCCGGTATTGGTTTATTGTGCTTATAAGCTTTATCGCATTCCTTTTTCCAGTTCATGTGCCAAAGATATAATTCTGCCGCGTACATTTGCTCAATGAAAAATGTAAAACTCCACGCTAGCATAGAATATAAAATCACACCAAACCATACTTCATCTGGCAGTGTGATTTTTCCTTTTTCCGAAATATATAGCAATAAAGCAACTGGCAAGAATACAGTAGCAGAGGCCATTCCCGTTAGAACAAAACCGCTTGCAAATATTTTTAATTGCCCACGCAATACTCGAAAACCAGAATGAATAGCATCCATTGGATCTTTATCTTCCCATGCTATTGCGGGAAGAATAAGAAATACTATCATTCTGATACCATTCTTGATGGACTCAATAAACGCATTTCCTAATGTCCACTTATAATCCATTCCTGCAATAACTTTGGCAGCATTTTCTGCTGTAAATTTCTCGTTTTCATTATCTCTCTTGCGCGTAAATAGTACTTGAATGACCGAGAGTATGAACCAACACACGGCCCATATCAACAATATTGGCATTGCTTGAATTAAATCATCATAAAACGCACACGAAAATGCCAAACCAAGATTTGGTTCTCGACCAGTTTCAACTTGTTTTATCAATTGGAGAAGAACCAAGCAAGAAAAACCTATTATTGTTGACAAGGCAAAGATTACGAGAAATGCGAAAGATAACTGTGCATACCATCTATAATCTCCCCATGGGAAGATAAATTTCGCATAAAGAATTATCAGAGCAATAAAACACCAGCATATAATTAAAGGAATGATAAATTTCGGATACTTACGAAATACAAGGAAACTTTGCTTAATTAAATCCCTTCCGGTTTTTACACTGTCGAACATATATATCTCCTTCTTGTTGCCGCCTAACGGTGGGAGCTCCGCCCAAAGATGGAACATGGCGGACAAGTCCGCCACAAGATGAAGCACGGCGGATAAATAAGCCGCTGGGTAGACACTCTCAACGTACTCTCCACGAACAGTGTCCTCGTGTGGCGATGACTTTCACACTCGTTTAGTTCCGTCGGCTTTAGCGACTTGTTAGGCAGCGTGCGTTCAAAGAAATATTGCGAATCCTGTACCGATTGAAATCATATAGCTATGGTTTTCTGTGTTACCGTACAGTTGGGGAGTAAGACTGTAACCCATTTTCATAACAAGAGCCCAGTCCTTGGAGATGAAGGCTTTAACGCCTCCTTCGAAGGATGGAAAGACAATAGTGGGCCTTGACCAAGCTGACGGGATAATCGAAGGGCTGTATGTCATCCGGTTCCAGTAGAGCCTACCCGTCGCGCTAACATAAGGAACGAATCTTTCGTCAACTGGGAAATGATATCCGACTCCGGACAAAATCCCGAGCTCCGACGAAGTAATCGTAGAAGGCGAAGCCAGACCGATCGAGTTCTCTGCGGAAGACACTGAGTATTCTGGCCCCACGATAATTTCAACCGTCGAAGAGACGAAGATTCCCAAACTCGGCTGAATCTCAAGATTGCTCATCTTTAGGGTTGCCCCGTAGCTCGTCAATGAAGAGTAGCTGTATGATAGGCTGCCGCCCAACTCGATCCGCTGATTCAGATCGGGCTGGGCGAAGGATTGCTGACAGAGAAGTAGAAGGGCCGCACTAACAGTTTTCTTACACATTTTAATCCCCATTTGAATATTTGTTTTCGATGATAGCACGCTGCCTAACGGTGGGAGCTCCGCCATAAGATGAAGCACGGCGGACAAGTAAGCCGCGGCGGCAGAAATTTCAAATGTACTTCTACCCGAACCATGCTCTCCGTTGGCAATGAAAAGTACCGGCGTTTAGTTCCGTCGGCTTTTTTGCCCGCCGATCTTGATGGCGGGAGCGACCGGTTAGGTTGCGAGTGTCGGCGTTTCAAAATTGCTTGGATTAGCATGTCTTAGCGATAACCTCTCAAGACGACTGGAATAGTGTTAATGCCTGTATAGTAGAATCCTCCGAGAACGACGAAATCCTTCGTAGCCTGGACGCTGAGAAACCAAGCCGAACCGCCATTGAGTACTTTTAGCTCTGGATACTTGTACCAGGTCGAACCATTATAATGACCAACTTCACTTCCCTCGGCGGCGATGAACATGTCGTTTGCTTTCAACGCCCGAATTCGAAACGAAACATACTGTATGGGTGTTCGTAATTGGGAGTACTTTCCTGCGGATAAATCTAGGAGTGTTGGAAAGCTTCCGCCAACCAGATACAGCCGCGTCGGATCGTCAGTCCACAATGAGGCAAATTGAAATTCATTAAGGAAAGGCTGCCCAGTGCTATCGTAGATTTTCCTCCAGACGCCATTGCTATCCTGGAGGATCACACAGTGGCCGTCACCATCGTTGTATCCTGTTGCCCAAACGTGGTTGGCATCGGTGCCCCAGACATCTTGCAGGTTGACCCTCGTGCCGGTATTCACCTTGATCCATGACCCATCATAATGAGCGAGAGAACCGCTGTCGCCCACGACGAATAGGTCGCTACTCGAAGTTCCCCAAATCCTTGAAATCAAGAATGGCCCCCAGATCGAAACCAGATCGTCTTGTGCCACATAGGATTGTCCGTCCCAGTGGACCAAACCGTTGCCCCCAAACCAGATATCACTCTCGCTGAAAGCACAAATGGCATACAGGGGACTCGAATAATGGTGGCCGCCTGTAGAGTAGTAAACGATATCACGTTGCCAATTCTGACCATTCCAGTATGCTACATTATAAGGAGTAGCCAGGCCGCTGTCTGACCTGGGCGTGTCGAATTCACCTACTGCGATAACGTTGTTCTGAGAAAAAACCCACACATCTCGAACCAGTCCACGTTCGCTTAGACTGTCGACAATCCATTGAATATTGTGGCTCGTTGTATCCACTAGCTGAGGCGGACAAGTCAAGCATGTTTCTGATTTCTTGCATCCGCTGGCGAGCACAAATACTGATAGCGTGGTGCGAGAGATTACATGGAAGCTTACATGCAAGAATCCTTCATTTCGACCACTCAGCTTTATCATCTTAGATTAAAGGCACTAACAACCTAACGGTGGGAGCTCCGCCACAAGATGAAGCACGGCGGACAAGTAAGCCGCGGCGGTAGAAACTCTCAAATGTACTTCTTCTTGAAACATGCTCTGCTTTGGCGATGAAAAGTACCGTCGTTTAGTTCCGTCGGCTTTTTTACCCCAATGTTGTTTATCGGGGAGCGACCGGTTAGGCGGCGATTAATCAGTGTCTCGTAAATTTCCTGAGGCGTAACAGAGCGAGCATAGGGCCAAGGTAGAATGCTATCTGCGAGAAATCAGGCATGATAAAGAGTTGAGCTAGTCTCTGAAATCGATTTTGTTTCATCTGCTCTTCGGAATTCCGGATTTTCCAAAACTCGAGACTGTACCATCGGTTCTCAGTCACAGGGACATTGGCCAGCAGCGTAACGGCACTGTCCACATATGCCTTATCGAATCCGTCTCGGCGTTCGAGGTCTTTGGCGCGGACATCATTCGTATAGAGGAGAGCTCCGAGAATTAAGGCTGCAATGCTGACGGCCTGTCGTGTCATTTCATCTCTGGAGGAGAACAGACCGCCGATGAGTGCTGCGAAGAGGGCAGCGAATAACAATCGTGATTGCATGCGATCACTTCGGTGTGCAGCGTTATCTTGAGCACGAACCATTTGGTCCTGTGTCGTTAACGTGATCAGAGATTGGAGGCGCGCCTGGAACTCCGCTGGGAGTAAATGGCGAGTTGAATCGACTTGTAAACACGAGTCTTTGTTCACTAAGTCGGGCGGGGGGCAGACGACTCCCAGTATGATAATGAGAGCAATCAGTGGAAGAGAAACTTGCTCTATCCGCAATGCACATCTGCCGAAGTGCAAATGTGTCTTTTCATTGTTTCTATGTTGTTTCGTCAAGATAAGGATTCAAGTATGGTTGTTATTGGGCGTGAATTTTGCGCCGCCTAACGGATGGCGGCTAAGCTGCCGCGCTGATAACTTCCAAAATGTACTAAACGAATCAAGTTCATTCACTTTCCTTTCAAATCCGCACTCAACCTCTACACGCCATGCAAAATGCAACCACGCTCATTCGGTCAGCTTGAGCCGATGGTTAGGCCGCATTTCTATTTAGGAGTAGATTCTAAGGCTCGATGAATTGCGATACCTCCGCTCCAACGACTTACTGCCTTTAAATAAACTGCACGTGCCCTATAACGAAAGAGAATTTGAGTTTTCGAGGTGAGGGGCAATGAAACTGTTTTATCGAAATCCATATCTCGTGGATTTGAGAAATCTGCTAGAGAGTCTTTCTGTATTTCGATACCAATTGCGCCTTTAGGGATAACGCAATGTAAAACCATTTTACCGTTTTCGCTGGCTAAACTAAATATAGGGTAGTGGGCTATTTTGAAAATGACAAAGCGAAAACATAAGAGAAGAACGAGTCTTTATAGATTACAGACTCAGATATTGAGGGAGCTTGTGGAGCTAAACAAATTCCTAAGAAAGCCCATCATATTGGAATCATCAAAACTTAGGAAGTTCGCCCAGAGGAGTTTGGATTCTTTGGGGAAGTAACCTCTCCAAATGGAGTTAATTCGAGGCCTATTTCCGTGTACATTTTCTCAGAAGTTTCTTTGAAGAAGTCTTTGGCTTCTTTGGAGGTCTTGTTTGAGATGGATTTGTATATCTCGTACAAGATCGTGTTTGAGATTCTTACTTGATGCAAGATGACGGTTGCGAGAAAAATATACGCATCCTCCCGTTTGTCTGGGTTAAGTTTAATGGACCAGTCTTTAGATGGATTAAACGGCATATATCCTCCAAATAGTGAACGATGAAAAAAGATAAGGAATTGATGTTCCAGATGAGTGTACCGTTACCTAAACATGAGGCCGTGAGCTTCGGTAGGACAATGACCACAGATGAGCCTTACTACGTCTACAAGGTCAGCGAGAACCCCACAGCCACACACAGGAGCAAACGAGAGAGCTGGGTAGTGTGTCGTTATCCCCGTAAGGGAGAGATCGTTAAGGGAAACTATGCCTTGTGGGTGGAGAATCGACAACTTGTCAACATTTGACCTCTATTTTTCAGTTTGAATTAGCAGCTAAGTAGTCATTCAGAAAAGAGTTTGTGCAATCCCGTATTCGTTCACCGATAAACTCCGACCTTTCTATTGGAACAACTCCGTAGGAAGTAGCCTCCCAAAGACGGACTGGCCCCAATTTACTCGTAGTGTTTGATAGATTAACCACCTTGATAAGACTAAGCTCAACCAGGAAGATCATCCCATCTGGATTATCGGCTAATGGAACGCTGTTAATTTCCACATCAAGAACACACTCTAAAGTATCTGCTTTCTTTGTAGATATTGGGATTTTGTTTTGACGTAATTGAAGTTCTATTTCTGTCTGAATCTGATCGGTCGAAATTCTGGCTTCTAATCTCGGATTCTTAATATCCTCCACTATCACCAGAATCTTGCCCACCTTGTGCAAGTTGTTGCGAAATGTATTAGTCCTCTGAGAATATGCGAGAGAGGTGGCAATGAATAAACAAAGGATAGTTAGTCGCATCGGTTATCTTTCCTAAATTAGTGTGAATGAAAAAGCCCAAGCGCAGGGGAGGAAACGCTTGGGCTTTGCAACTGTCATTAGATTCCTATTAAATACCCAACTCCTTCAAGATCAGAACAGCAAGAGTATTCTTGATTTCGTTATGTCGTGGGATAGCCGCGGTTTTTCCGTTCTTGGGGTTTTTATATAGATCGTGTTTTGCTCCGTTTCTTTTCAAGAAGCATCCCGCTTTAGTAACCTCGCGGATCAATTCCTTTCGCTTCAAGCCGGGATCGAGACTTCTGCTGTCTGAAAATCTCGCTTAGGGACTGTTTCCGTGGAATCCTCGACTATCATACGATATACGTCAATGATGTTTTCAATGAGTTCATTGTAGGTCTTTCCTTGACTGAAAACATTTGGTGCTTCCCTAAGCCGCCCGACAAACCAACCGTCGTCTTGCCAATATTGAAGTGTAAATGTTCTCATGTTCTGAACCTTTTAGTTATTACCCGATCAAAGTAAACCGGGCGTTCATTCTACGGCCAACCTAATCTTACTTAAGATTATAAGTTGGATATATTGGGTAAACAATATAAATATCTTAACAAAAGTAAACAAGTTGTGGCGGACCATGTAGCTATGTTAACGATTTTTAGGCCTAAAAGTTCTTCCTATACCCGTTAGTAATCACGGTTTCCAGTGAGTACTATTTGCTCTCACCCACTTTCTGGGAGATGGAGCAATGTCAGGAAAAGACTGGAGCGGGGTTGTTGAAAACAATGACCCAACCGAATTTTTCGCAAAGGTGAGGGAGAGATATTCGACAGAGGATTATATCAAGGTTCTCCAAGCGTTGCTGTGGTCAACCATAAATAACGTGACTCAATTAGCAATAAAAGATGTTGGATTAGAACGGTTACTTAATCAGACGGGAGACAAGCTGAAAGAGTTAGTGCCCATTGTCCAACACGGAAAGAAGTTCATTGGCCGGAAGGTTTCGAGAAAGAATATCCGCCTGTACGAGGAGGTTGAGCAGGTCTACAAAGCTGGAAAGAAAGAATATGGGGCATTTGATTATACGCTTGCCGTGAACAAGATAGCGCACAAGTATAAAGTGGATAGCGCGCTACTTTATGCGCGTTATATGAAATGGAAGAATAGACGTTACGTATTGTCCAACAGGAAAAGACGAACGTAAAAGCTATTCTTTTTAGACTTCCGCAACGGTTCTCCTCGCCTTAGTACCTTACTTCCATCCTATAAAACGAAAAGGCTCTCAAACTGAGAGCCTTGTTGTAACCATGAACCAAAACCGAAGCGCGTCAACGCTTCGAGAAAGGAATGGTGTATGAGTAACGCGCTAAAGATACCAGATTAGTATCGGACGGAAGCGATGCTCAAGTGGTAATGAGCGGTAGTCTTATAAACTACGATCCGCCAGGATTTGGGGGTTCGACACCCCCCGCTTCCGCTTATTGTAAAGGTAGGGATTTTTGCGGGAGAGTGTCAATAGATACCCTCTCAAGTACGGGGTGAAAAATAGTTGAAGAATTAACTTGACAATTGATTATGTATCAAGTATATTACAGTTGTATGAAAAAGGTCAAAGAACTCAAAGAAGCGATTACAGCGGACTACTTCACTGTGGACGAGGCGGCGAGAGTGTTGGGAATCAAACCGACAGCAATCCGGAATTATCTCACGTGGGGAAAACTCACCACGTACAAGTTTAAGACGTTGACGCTACTCGGAAAGTCTGAGATCGAACAATGGAAGGAAAAGCAACGGTAGGGCGTTAAAATAACGAGGCCGTGAATGCTCGAAACACTCACGGTCTCTTAATCAATCACCGCTCTTGAGAAGCGATGACCGACCTAAGTCAAGATACGCTTCTCAGGGGAAAGAATCAAGGAGCGTATCATGGCAAACTTCCTCAGCCTCGAAAAGAAAGCCCTCGTATTAAACTCCCTCGTTGAGGGTAATTCAATCCGATCTACCGTTAGACTCACAGGCGTAAACAAGAAAACCGTTATGCGATTGCTCGTTGAAGCGGGAGAGCAAGCGCGGGAGATTCTTGACCGTGAGCTTGTCAACATTCAATCCCGCTTTGTGGAAGCGGACGAGATTTGGTGTTACGTAGGAAAGAAGCAGAAACAGGTAACGCAATCCGATAACTCAGAGATGGGAGATCAATACGTTTTTGTCGCGATGGATGCAGAGACAAAACTGATTACGTCTTACCTCGTTGGGAAGCGTAACTTCAATTGCACTCTTTCATTCATCAAAGACTTGCGGTATAGAATCTCAACGAGATTCCAGCTTACGACAGATTCCTTTATTCCTTATTTCAATGCAGTAGATTCAGTCTTTGGAACTGAGATTGATTACGCCCAGGTTCACAAGGAATATGCGGAGGAGAGACAGGCCGAGAAGAGATATAGCCCGGCCCAGATAATACGAGTAACGATGAAGCCCTTACTCGGACAGCCTCAGAGACAGCATATTTCAACGAGCTACGTTGAACGTCAGAACCTTACGATGAGAATGCAGATGAGGAGATTTACGAGGCTTACTAACGCGTTCTCGAAGAAACTGCACAATTTAGAGTGTGCTGTTGCCTTGCATTTCTATCACTACAACTTTATGCGTGTTCACCAAAGCTTGAGAGTTACCCCCGCAATGGAAGCGAGAGTAACGAATAGACTTTGGACGTGGGATGATCTGCTTACAACGAGAGAACTGAAACAAGCTGCTTAACTGCACTCAGGTTTGTATTGCGAAACCACGAGTGAGTGAGTAGTTTTGAGGCATGGAGATTACAGTACTCAACGCCCTCGACAAGCTTGCGCTTGCCTTAACAGAACACAAACACCAGTGGACGAGCGAAGAACGCTCTTTGTACGAAGAGGCTACTTCTTCTTTCTTGGACCGTAAGGAGCGCGGTTGTGAGGCTCAAGAGAGATATGTTTCTCGCTTGCCTTTGCGTAGACCGCCGATGGTGTCCGGCCAAGCTTCAACCCGATAACGCGGGTTGGTGTGTTATGGTTAGCCAAGTCTTTGAGTTGTGAAACCTCGCTTGGCTTCCATTGCTTACCAGTGTTGCGGGTGGATTTGGACATGATAGCCCCCGGAATTGGTGAGATGAAAGAACGGCACAACGTACTAATTTCGGACGAGGAAAACAACGTGCCACAAATCAACACTCAGGGGCTAAATTCCTTGAATGTTAAATCGAAAGTAGCCCACTACCAAATATAGCTATTGGAAGTTGCGGGTCGACTCGTTGATTTTGCCCGAGACCGAAACAACTAGAGTAATTAAATGCTAATACAAGTAAAATGAATGTGATTGTTTGCATGAGAAATGCCGCCTAACAGTGGGAGCTCCGCCACAAGATGAAGCACGGCGCCTGCCTGCCGGCAGGCAGGGACAAGTCCGCCCAAAGATGGAACATGGCGGATAGGTCCGCCACAAGATGAAGCACGGCGGATAAATAAGCCGCTGGGTAGACACTCTCAACGTACTCTTCACGAGCAGTGTTCTCCTTCAGCCATGAATTTCACGCTCGTTTAGTTCAGTCGGCCTTTTTACCCGCCGATCTTAATGGCGGGAGCGACCGGTTAGGGCGCACGGCCATTTCATTTTCCATGAATCACAAACCCAGTGATCTGAGTTCCGGATCCGGCGATGTATCCGCCAATAAACACTTGGTCGCCGCTCCTCCAGATCGATGTGCAAGCCGTGCTGGTGTTCTCGAACTGGTGCGTTTCAAGAGTGTTATTTCCATCGTAGTACAGAATCATACCGTAGACTCCTGCTGCGAAGAGATCTTGATCGCGACCACAAACGGCCGAAATCGGATTAATGTTCCCGAACAGTTGTGGGCCAAAGAGCCGAGACCAGCTCGTCGGTCCGACTTTTTCATAGACTCCGTTCCCATACGAGTACAAGGAGCCTTCGGGGGAAATGTAGAGTCCGACGCACCCCCAACTTGTGCCTGCAAAGGTAGTAGAATCCAACACGCTCCAGCTCGTCGTTTTCTTCAGAAGGTAGTAGCTTGTGCCGTCTGCCCCGTTCGCCGTGCACCAAAGGCTTCGGTCTGCAGTTTGGATTAAAGCGGCGATCGGCGTCTCCCCGATGTTGATGGGCATCGATGGGAGGGGAAGAGAGTCTTTATTCCAAACTGTTCCATCGAAATGCCAGATGGCGCGATTTCCTGTAATCCAGATGTTGTCGGGCCGGTCACCCCAAATGCGAGCCGTCAGGCCGGCTTCTCTGCCTGGAAGGTTTGGCCGCGACCAGACGGCTCCATCGAAATGGAACACGGCGCTGCTGTCAAGGAAGTTCGGTGGGGGCGAAGGGTTGTCGTAGAATTCTGCGCCAGAAATCCAGATATCCGTAGATGAAAATCCAACGATCGCGTCAAGTTGAAAGGTCCGTTGATTTGTGCGAAGATTCCGAAAAGGGTTTAACTGGGTCCATCGCGTTCCATCAAAATGAAATATTGACTCCTGTGTCCCAGAGTTGCCCCCAACGGCGTAAACATCTGTCGCAGACGATCCCCATACACCCATAATCTCCGTTTGCAATTCTCCGGCCCCGCTCAAGTTTCCCGTTGCGATGATTGTATCCATGGTCCATGAGTATGTCCGCGGATCCTTCGGTGGAGGTGTCGGTTGGGTGCTATGATGACACCCTTCGCCGGAAAGAATCAGCGCAATCAACAAGAGGATTAAAGAGCCAGCGAGCTGGCAAGCATTCTGAATCGGTGCCATTGTAGGCTTTATGTTTCCCAACTCAATCAAAAGGGCGCAAACATTGCATTTGGAAGCACGAGCGCTCGGGCGTGCGCCCTAGCGGTGGGAGCTCCGCCCAAAGCTGAAGCATGGCGGACAAGTAAGCCGCGGCGGTAGACACTTTACTCTCCATCTTCCCGAAACATGCTCTCCGTTGGCAATGAAGAGTACCGTCGTTTAGTTCCGTCGGCTTTAACGACTGGTCAGGGCGCTTCGCCCTCGCTCAAAAGTCTTTGGGGTTTGGGTGATCATAGATGATAGTTTGTGTAGATCCTCCTTTCCATGCGCCTTCCTCGTACCGATATTTATAAGTGTCCCTGTCGTCAACGATGTAAAGTACTTTGTCGAATTTCTTGTCGAGTCTGCATTCGATCTCCTCTAGGATTATGGTCCTAACGTTGGGACCTTTGTAAACTGCCGCGAAACGCACCACGTTGGGATTACCGTTCTGTCTGGCCGCCATTTCGAGCTGATCTAACGTCAGTGGAATATACCTTCCGCTCGGTAACTTAGGCAACCAAGAGTGATTAATCAGAGAATCGAGAATAAACACGTCCTTATGCTCTTCTGCGCTATCGGAATACCAATTATGCAAACGGTGTAGGTAGTAGTCTTTAAGGCTTAGCTTGATGAGGTGAACGTCGGCGGAATCAACTAGCATTGGTATGGAATTGGCTAGGTTCTTGTGCTGGGGCTGCTGGAACAGAAGCAAGGGCAGGGATAGCTCAATAATCAATTGATGCACAGACAGATTCCTTTTTTTCTGATCACGCGAAGCGCCCTAACGGTGGGAACCAACTCGTTTAGTTCAGTCGGCCTTTTTACCCGCCGATCTTAATGGCGGGAGCGACCGGTTAGGCGGCCGGGCGTTAGTTTCTTCTGCAATGAACAGTCGGGTGTTTATCAAAGGTTTCCAATGATTGCATTGAGGATGAATCTTTGATCCAAGCAACGGGTATTGGTCGCTCTGGAATGGCCACATTGATAAGATCGAAACGTACTTCGCTCACCGAGTCTGGTGCGACCCGCACTCGAAGTATGTCCGTCCGGTAATAGAAAGGCTTGCTTGAAAAGATGTCGTACGTACCTGCGGCCACTTTGCGAATAATATAGCTCCCATCTGAGTTCGTCGAGGTCATTAGTGTGTCAATGCCTCGGACAGCAACCCACACATCTGATAGATCCATGCCTGTCATTGCGTCGCGTGCACACCCAGCGATGGCACCGCTATGCGTACCGCTGACAACGGCGATCAAACGGATTGTTATCAGAAAAGTTATCAATGTCGGATTCTTGTGACTGGATTCATTCCGTAAAGAGCCCGGCAACCTAACGGTGGGAGCTCCGCCACAAGATGAAGCACGGCGGACAAGTAAGCCGCGGCGGCAGAAACTTCAAATGTACTTCTTCTTGAAACATGCTCTGCTTTGGCGATGAAAAGTACCGTCGTTTAGTTCCGTCGGCTTTTTTACCCCGATGTTGTTTATCGGGGAGCGACCGGTTAGCACGCACATCTCGCGGTGCAGGCTAATTTCACCCTTTTAATTCGAAAAGGTGTAATTGATTTTCTTTTCTGTCCGGAGATAATCTACAAGGATGGATAGCGTGCCCCCCGAATGATTAAATGTGGTATCCTTGTAAATTTGATCGTTCAGATCAGTAACTCGCAGGGTGTGGATGCCATCAACGATGCTCGTTTGCATTGAACTGCCACCACCATATGAAAGCCAATCACCCGATTGGCCATCGAATGATATTGATACAGAATCTGATTGGAAATCATTTTGCAACAGTACACGAATTCCGTACGAACTCACTGGTTCCACCGAATTACTTTTCTTGCATTCAATGTTTAGGGTTGCGATTAGTAGGCCGAGCAATATCGTCTGTTTCATCTTGTTCTCCCAATGTGCGTGCTAATGGAGGTCACTCCAGCTTTCTTTCATAGTCTCGCTGGGGGACAGATTTGGCCAATCGCGATAACAGAAACTTGATCGTGCGCGGCTTGAAGACCATACCTTGAAAACATCACACCTATGCCTATTTACTTCCTTAATCGGCTCCCAATAAAACAACAAAACCTCCATCATCGCAATGCGAATCCGGAGGTCTCTACGCTCTAAATGATTTATGCGAGTCCCCCCGGACTCACCATCTACCAAAAGTTATCTTTGCAATGCGAGAATGTCAAGGTCACGTTCTCAGAACTGACACATCCCCTATGCACTCCGTGGGAGTGACAGTATCATATTGCCAAACTGCCACCTACCATAGAGATTGTCAGGATGACAGTATGAGACTGCCGTCATCCGTGTAATGACAAAAGCCGCCAGCATGATGAGCTAGCGGCCTTTGTCTTTCCTTTGCACCCTCGCAGAATGAGTTGCTACTGGCAGGTTCTGGACCTCGCAATGAACAACGTCGAAGACAAACTCCTGATGTGAGATGTGATGAAATAGTGAAATGGCCTTTACTGCCGTCGTCCCATATAGATCAATCCGGCTCCAAGCCCGATCCCGACGTTGAAGTCTGACCCTACGCCTACAATCAATTGGGAGGACACGGCCGCCGAAAACAACACTTGGTTTGCGTTTGTCTCGTTCAGCAACCTCCACGTTCCCCCGTTATAGTGCCAGATCATCGCGAAGTCTCCCGCTACCGCAATGTTGTTCTCGGCGCTCCCACGGATTCGATAGGCGAAATGGTCTATCGACAGTATCTGCTTTGCCATGTCAGCACCAGAGATATCCTGTGTATAAATTCCGAGATTGCTGGCAACATACAACGTGCTTGTTCCCCAGAGACTGGTCACAAGGTCTCCGTAGGGAGGAGTCGTGGTGGCTCCCAAAGTCCAAACGGTCTTCCAACTCGTCCCGTCATACTTGAGGAGAATGCTTTGGAAATTGTTATAGGTGCGGCCACACGCCCAGACGGTTTTGCCGTCGCTCGATCCCCACACATCCTGTAAATCCACTGTCGTCCCGCTCTCAAGCTTCGTCCACGCGGAGCCGTCGTAGTGGAGAATGTTTCCCCCATTGCCCACAGCGTAAATGGAATTGGCACTCTCTCCCCAGAGCTTGTTGACTGAGAATGATACTGGAAGGCAAACGGAAGCGGACTGAGTGCTCCCATTCCACCGAACAATCTGATCTCCCGCCATCGCAATCCAGATATCTGAGTCGCTAAAAGAAAGTATTGCTTTTGCTGGATATGGAGTTTGGCTCGACTGCCCACAGATAGTGAGGAATTGTATTCGTTTCAACTCCCAGTGGACCCCGTTCCATTTTGCAAAATTGTACGCGTTCGGATCCGGATTGCCGAGACTGTCTGTCAGGTAGACTGCTCCAACCGCATACGCCAGAGAATCGTTGATGATTGCAACATCCTCGAAGTGGCTCGATCCCGCGTTGCCGCCGAAGGTGAACTGGGTAAAATTAAAGCTGTGGCTGGTCGTATTGGGGCCGGAAGGAGGACAGGTTGTGCAGGGTTCGTTCTTGTGACAGGAGGAGATGAAAAGCAGAAGCCAGAAGGAAGAAGTCAGAAGGGAAACGGAGCGCATCATATTCCTTGTGAAAAACTTCATCGAGTGCTTATGGGGAGAAATGAGGCCGGGAAAACAGAACGAAGAAGGGAAAAGATGATGAGTGCCGCTGTTGCGAACAATGCACGCTCCGCGATTTTCATGATTGTTCCCTCCATGTGAGAACGGTTTGGTTAGCGTACCCTCCGACCTATCGCAATCACGGCTCTTGGATTGTCCAATCCGACCGCCATCACCAAGTCTCCCTTCATCGCCACGGATTCATACGAACCGTCCGTCAAAGGGACGATGTTCTGGAAGCTCTGCCACGTGCTTCCGTTGTAATGCACAACGTCTCCATAGGCCCCGACAACAAAGAGGTCATTGGCCGCGTTGCCCCTAATCATCCATGAGTAATAGGGTGTGATCTCCAAAGCATGCCCGCTCCAGAGATTGTCGCTTAAGGAAGTTTTCTGATAAATCCCATCGCCGACCACGTAGTAATGCTGCCCCGGAGCAAACCACACGCCGCTTATGCTCCAGGGTAAGCCGCTGTCAGGCAGAGCCGTAACCGTGGTTCCGTCGATACGCAAGACTTTCTTGTCCACCTCCTGGAATCGTTCCGAGCCGACAGCAAGCACCGTAGTTTGTGCTGTTGATGCGTCCGTTGCTCCCCAGATATCGTTAATATCCAGCGTCGTCCCGCTCTCAAGCTTCGTCCACGTGGAGCCGTCGTAGAAAATCATACTGCCAATTCTTCCGACAAAATACATGCTCGAAGAACTTGTTCCCCATGCTTTTGATACAGATTCACTATCCAGTCCCGGCACCGATCGTACATCAAACATTGTCCAATTCTGTCCGTCGCCGTGGATTGGCAGACTCCCGACAAGCCAGATATCGATTGGGGAGAACGCAAAAATCCCTTCAAGCGGCGGTGTGATGAAATCGCCTCTGAAGCTCACGGTTATCTTCCTGAGCGTCCATTCTCGTCCGTTCCACACCGCAACGTTGTACGCGTTCGGATCCGGATTGCCGAGACTGTCTGTCAGGTAGACCGCTCCAACCGCATACGCCAGCGAATCGTTGATGATTGCAACATCCTTGAAATAGCTCGATCCCGCGTTGCCGCCGAAGGTGAACTGTGTGAAATTAAAGCTGTGGCTGGTCGTATCTGGCCCGCCTGGAGGACACGTCGTGCAGGGTTCGTTCTTGTGACAGGAGGAGATGAGAAACAGGAGCAAGAAGGAAGAAGTCAGAAGGGAAACAGAGCGCATCACGAAATCGTCGTGGTCACAGTTGAATTCCAAGTTTGGGCGAACAGCACTCCCAATGTAAGGGAGAAGCTAAGAAGCGTTGCGAGTAAGTGTTTCACCCCCCCTCTTTGAGTTATTTGATCAAAACGGATTCGATTGTCTGCTGGTAATTCTCGCATTGCAGGCAATGACTTTCACGCTCGTTGAGTCCAGTCGGCCTTCGCGACCGGTTAGGCTGGCGGGAACGATCAATGAAGTTCCTTCGATTTGGGATGGTTCTCCCCTTCAATTGTTATGTCGTTTGGTTCGATCAGCACGTCGGTATATTGTAAACTGCCAATTCCGATTTGGATAAGCGAACCCGTCACGACAACACTTTTTCCCACAAGCTCGGCAAGTCGAAAGGAATGAGAATTCCATATTCCGATTGTGTCTTCGTCGAAAAACGCATCCCATTCCTTCACTGAATCGGCCTTGACGTTGATGGGATCATTCAGCTTCAGTGCATAGTAGGTAATCCTCGAGTCGTTTTTGGGATCTTCGCCGAAGTTCGGGGGGCCAAGTGTATGTACGGCGATGATGACGCCATTCAGAGTTGTTATCTCCGGAGCGTATTCACACCATGTCTTTGCGGCCCTAGGAGGGTTTCGTTCAATACTTATGATGTTAGTCGTATCAACGTGAATCATGATGATGTGTTTTGCCTGCTTCTGTGCTATACTAGCTGATGATACCAAGAGTATCATGAATCCGATGCGGAACAAGCGGAGTGATTTCATTAAAAATAGTCCCGCCAGCCTAACGGACGGAGCTAAGCTGCGGCGGTAGAAACTTCAAATCTCCCACTAACCGACAGCCAGGACCTTCTCCCGCCATGAATCTCACGCTCGTTTAGTCCAGTCGGCCTTAGCGACCGGTTAGGGCGCACGCTTGTGACACCTATCTGATTGATTCAAGTTTGGTATAACTGATTTCTGACTCACCACGAATCACTCGTAAGAACAGGCCGCATTGCGCGGGATCAGCGCACATCTCGTTATCTTCGACGACATAAGTCCATTTTCCGCTTTTGAAAGTGTACAACCACCCACCAGCTGAACCCTGAGGTTCGCCAACTCCGTTTAGGAGTATCAAATCTGGTTTTTCTGAAATTGACTGACCCTTGGTCCATGACACATACCGAAGTCCCTTCCCGGTTTCATCGATTCGAATAAGCACATTCTTCGATTTCGCCACAAGAACGTTTCTTGTCCAATCGCGGATGCTGGGATACATTCGCGATTTGATATCTTGGGTCAACTTCTGTCTGAGGTGGAATTCTTCGGCAGACTCGGAATTTATCGCAAGGATCTTGCCATCTTCTGAGATCCAAATGTCTCCGTTAAAAGCTCCACCAACTAAGCCGTACACACCATTACGATAAAACACGCAGGAATCATCGTAGAGCTTGAGCCTTTCCTTGAAGACTTTGTCAAACAAGAGCGGAAAGTTTTCAATGAATTGTTGTTGAGTATTGATATTTGGTAGCGGATTTGTCCGGGCGAGCGGATACGATACGAGCGGAGCCAACTGCGCCGCTTGATCCTTCAGGATAAGAGAGATTATCAACTTGTATGAATGGTAGACTGTATCGGGCGCGTTCTGTGACTGAAGGGGTGAGAAGTAAGCGGAGCCTAAGAGAAGTGTAATGGCGAGTTTATTCATATCTGGTAGATAGGATCTTTTTATATCGTGCGCCCTAACGGTGGGAGTTCCGCCACAAGATGAGGCACGGCGGATAAATAAGCCGCTGGGTAGACACCTTCAGCGTACTCTCGACGAACAGTGTTCTCCTTCGGCAATGAATTTCACGCTCGCTTAGTCCAGTCGGCCTTTTTACCCGCCGATCTTAATGGTGGGAGCGACCGGTTAGGCGGCCGCCCCGCATGCGATTCCTCGGACCATTCTATAATCTGAATCAGGA
>Ga0335077_10002389_pt1 | contig 22364 bp, 14 predicted proteins | sample Lox_Sample_31_FD_207151 | JGI IMG/M metagenome (GOLD analysis project Ga0335077, IMG submission 207151) | Soil microbial communities from Loxahatchee National Wildlife Refuge, Florida, United States - Lox_Sample_3.1 | ecosystem: Environmental > Terrestrial > Soil > Wetlands | place: USA...
CTTGTTGTCGGATACGCCATCGCTCGAGCCATCGTCGCCGGCTGCCGCGGTGACCGTGACGCCCACGGCGGCGGCATCGGTGACCGCTTCCAGCATGGCCTGCGCCGATTGTTGCGTCCAACTGTCTTCCGGACCACCCCAACTGATGGAAACTACCGAAGGCTTGTGGGTGGTATCGTGCACCGCGGTGGTGATTGCGTCCACAAAGCCCTGGTCGGTGTTGGGCGCGAAGTACACGACGATGCGGGCGCCTGGCGCCACTGCGCCTGCTACTTCAATATCCAGCATGACTTCGCCATCCTCATTCTTGTCGGCTCCGGGATGATTCACCCCATGATCGACGGAGACCGAGGTCACCACCGGAGGTGTGATTCCCAGTGCTTGGAAATATGTTTTGAGATCGGAGGCTTTATATCCCCCGCCTAACTCGATGATGCCGATGGTCTCGCCGGCGCCGTTTACCCCGGCGGGAAAACCGTATAGCTGGGCAACCTGCACGGGCGTCAGTGAAGTGGGCGGCTGCGCCTTATGCATGCGGATGTGGGGCTTGGCAACGGGGCGGTTGTCGAGGCCAAGTACCGCCGTCACGACGTTTTGTAGCTCTTCGGGGATCATGACGGGGCCGGTGCGGCCTCGGTAGGTCCCGCGCGGCGATTGGTAATAGGCCAGTGACGTCCCGAATGCCCGCTGCATATTCTCGGCAGTGCCCGAGAGCACGACGCTGCGCCGCGCCTGGCTGCGCTCGCTGATGGTGAGCCCGAATTCGTGGGCAAAGGCTTCGATCGTGGCGATGTCGGCGGGGGCGGCTCCGTGAATGGTGCCATATTCCTCGCGCGGATGGTGGGTGACGGTCTGCGGATCTTTGTAGGCAAAACTCTCGAGCGCGGCGGCCGGGGTCCGGCGCCGCAGGACCACGGTTACGTGCACCACTTCGTTGTTATCAATAGCTCGCGCTACCGTTGCCCCCGCAAGCGGTTCACGATGGCTGCCAGCTAATGCGATCTTCTTTTCAAATGCCATTAAGTCCTCCTTATTATTTTTCTTATGGCCGGGGCGGTCTAGCTGCAGAGTAGAACCACAAAAAGCAGAAATCAAGGGATATATTCAGGGGTGAATTCCCGTGACTGGTTGGCTAGGATTAACTATCTCTGTTGGTCGGGTTGCGGTTTCAGTGGCTCGCCAGGGCAGGGATGCCGGTTGCCTCATCGCGCGGCAAAGATTTCAGAATATGGGCAATCCTGTCGCGCAGCTCGGGGCCGGCGATTACATCGGCAGCGCCGGCTTCCAGCAAATCGCTCCAGCCCCCATCAAACTCGGGCAGGCACACGATTACCGGAACGCCGCCTGCCAGCCGGGCAAATTCCACCAAGTCGGAAATGCAGCCGTCGGGCATCTGCGGCGCGCAAAAGATCGCTCGAATGGGAAGACCGGACGTAAGAGTGCGGCGAGCCTGGGCCAAAGATTTCACCGAACATGCAGCGGCGCCGCATTGTTCGAGCGTGCCGGTAATCTGGTCGCAGCACACGGTCAAGACCGGCACGGGCGCTGGGCGGGCGGCGGCGCGCACAGCCTCTCCGACCACCGACTCCGCAATTTTGCGCAGGGCAGTCCAGTGCAGGCCGCTGCCTAATTCGCTATCGGATCCGGCGGCCATGTTGGATCCGCCCCAGATCTTGGCGCCGGGAAGATCTTCGGCGGCCTGGAACGCGCGAACCAATTGCGTGACTGGAAAGGTATCCTCGTCGAATGGAGAGCCACGGATCACGCTGTAGGTATACCGGCCGCTCTTGCGCCGGCACAGCAGGCTGATCAGATTCGTGATGCCTTGCGACGCCAGCACCAGCCGGGAATTGGGGTCGCCCTTCTCATCGGCGATCACAAAGCCGTTGGGCGAAGTGTACAGGATCTCCGGTTCCGCCGTAATCGGCGCGCTACCGGCCTTCCCTTCGAGCAGGAGCTTGAGACGATCGCAAACCTGGCGGATGGTCTCCCTTACCAGCGCCTCATCCCCCTGCGTTTTGCCGTGCATGCGCTGCTGGCGGTAAGGCTCGAATACCCACGTGAAGTGGTTGCGCTCGAGCTCAGGCAGATCGACGGGATAGAGACCGCCCGATACATCGATCTTATTATTGAACTGGACAATCCACCGGAGGAGCGGATCGCTATGGAAGCGTTCGAGCAGCTCGTGGTATTCCAGGATAAAGGCTGCCAGGCAAACGTCCTGGTCGGCATTCCAGACGTAGACGGGGATGGGGGAACGGTGCGCCAGCCACCGCTGCATGAGCTGTCCCTGGCGTACCGCCATGTAGGCTTGCATGGCAGCGCTCATGGTGGCTTCCCGGACCACGCCCACGTGATGGTCAAAGTGCACGTAGTGCCCACGGTGTCCGGGAGTGTCGTCGATCACCTCCAGCCCGATGGAGTATTCCGGGACGGAGTCGATGAAGTGCTGCCAGCTCTCGAAGCGCGTGGCGGGCACACGGAGGTCGATGTAGCGGAAGGCGCGGCCGTTCATTTCAATGTCGGAAGGCATGCCGAAGGCCCTGAAGCAAACCGTGATGCGCCAGATGCGCCGGCTGCGCGGACTCAGCCTCCAGATGCCGCCGGCGCAGTTCTTCGCCCAGGAGCCTTTGCGCGATGGGCAAGAAAGAATCCTTATTGGCAGCGGCGTGTTGCAGCTCTCCATCCGGCATCGCCGCGTAGTAAATTCTCAATGCCTGTTCCTGTGTCCGCGTGGCCATATCCCACCTCCAAGCCAACGACAATGGGTTAGTGCCCTCTGGGGCACCAGTTATCTCATGAGGAATATTCCGAAATACACGACGACAAGCAGGGCAAGAGTCAAAAGGACGACTCCTGCGGTGAGAAATGCCCGCTCCATCGTGGTGAAGAGCACGTCCCCGAAGTGGTGGGTTCCGTGGCGCAAACTCCCCAGCATGGCGCACCTCCCAAGTAGTGTTGGTTGCTGTCCACTTTCATTCTAGCGCTAAAGCCCTAAAAAGATCTGAATTTATTGATCAGGTTCTCTCGCGAGCTCGTGGGGGATCTTACTCAGGAGCGGCTGGTCGAAAACCGCAAAAAAGACCGCCAAACGCACCTGATTGGCTAATGCTTTTGGCGATTGGTGCCGAAAATTATAATCGGATGTCAAAATCCGATAGTGGCCGACAAATTGCAGAGATTTGCAACAAAGGCACAGGGAGGCAGAGATATGGTGAGCACCAGAACCCGTTTGGACCCGCACAAGCCCGGCCGCCAGGCCGAAGCGCTGGAAGTCAACCTACGACGACTTGTGGTTGGACAGGACGAAGCGATTCGCCGGATTGTGGAGCTCTACCAAATGTATGTCACGGGCATGAATGCTCCCGGGCGCCCCATCGGGAACGTTCTCTTTCTCGGACCGACCGGTTCGGGAAAAACCCGCCTGGTGGAAGCCACCGCGGAAAGCCTCTATGGGAGCGCTGATGGGATCATCAAAGTGAACTGTGCCGAGTTCCAGCACAGCCACGAGATTGCCAAACTGCTGGGCGCTCCTCCGGGATACCTGGGCCACCGGGAAACGCACCCCATGTTCAGCCAGGAAACGCTGAACCGGGCGCATACCGAGACGGTGAAGCTCAGCTTGGTGCTTTTCGACGAAATTGAAAAAGCCAGCGATGCCCTTTGGAATCTATTACTTGGCGTTCTCGATAAAGCCAGTTTGACTTTGGGCGATGGCCGCCAGACCGATTTTTCCCAATCTTTCATCTTTATGACCAGCAATCTGGGCGCATCCGAGATGGAAGGCCTGGTCCGCCCGCGTTGGGGCTTTGCCACCAAGCCGAAGTTTGATGAGGAAGGCGGCGGCAAGGAATTGTCCGAGAAACTGTCCAAAGTGGGTGTGGAAGCCGCCCGCAAGAAGTTCGTTCCCGAGTTCGTGAATCGTCTGGACGCGATGGTAGTGTTTAACGCTCTTGGGCCGGCGGAGCTGCGCCAGGTTGTGGAAATCGAGCTTCGGCGGGTTCAGGAACGAATCCTGAGCTCGAAAGCCGGCGCGTTCGTGTTCCGCCTGAGCGAGGATGCCGTGGACCAATTGCTGGAAGATGGCACCGATCCGCGGTACGGGGCGCGCCACCTGCGCCGCGCCATCGACCGTCTGCTGGTTCAACCCATTTCGAATCTAGTGGCTTCGGAGCAGGTTCGAGGCGGCGATTGCATCATGGTCGAGGCCGATGCGGAGGCGAAAGAAATGGTCTTCCGCAGAGAAGCCGAGGCTCTTTCGTTGGCCACCATGGCTCGTCTGGCGCAAATGCCGTTCGGTGACGAACGCACGACCGCCGTGGCCAAAGCCGATCGGTCTGAGAATGGGTTGGTTCGCCGTTTTCAGTCCTGGGCAACCTAGCATTGGAAAAGAAAAGAAACCACCGCTTCCTCTGGTCGCGGCTCGGTTAACGCGCTTACGCGCCTTACGGAGCCGCGACCAGAGAGAGCGGTGGTTTATCACCCGCGCACCGTATAATAATAGGCACTGGTCAGCTCTCCTCCTACCTCCCATGTCGCAGGCGACTGCGGTGAGGGTTCCACCAGAAAGCTCTGAAAATGCCGATACGGGTCGCGCTGCATCACAAGACTGTTTATCACTATGACCAGCTGGTGAGCCTCTCGCCGCAGGTCATCCGCCTGCGGCCCGCGCCGCATTGCCGCACGCCGATCGCGTCGTACTCTCTCAAGATCGAGCCGGCCGGCCATTTTCTCAACTGGCAGCAGGACCCGCAAAGCAACTACCTCGCACGGGCCGTGTTTCCGGAGCGCGTCCACGAATTCTCCATCGAAGTCGGGCTAGTGGCCGACATCTCGGTCATTAACCCGTTCGATTTCTTTCTGGAAGACTACGCTGAGAAGTTCCCTTTCCGGTACCCGGACTGGCTCGCGAAGGAACTCGCCCCCTACCTGGAGAAGCAGCCTGCCGCCCCACGGCTCCAGGCGCTGCTCAACGACATCGACCTCAGCCCCCAACGGTCTATGGATTTTCTGGTGGGGCTCAACCAGAGCTTGCAGCGGCGAATTGGATACTTGATTCGTCTCGAACCCGGTATCCAGACTCCCGAGGAGACTCTCACGCTCGGTACCGGCTCTTGTCGTGATTCCGGTTGGCTGCTGGTGCAGGTTCTACGCCACCTCGGCCTCGCGGCGCGCTTCGTTTCCGGTTACATGATCCAACTGAAGCCGGATGTGAAGCCGCTGGATGGCCCGGTGGGTCCCGGGGAAGATTTCACGGACTTGCACGCTTGGGCCGAGGTGTACCTTCCGGGAGCGGGTTGGATCGGCCTCGATCCGACTTCGGGTCTACTGGCAGCAGAAGGCCACATTCCCCTGGCCGCCACGCCAGAGCCCGCGTCCGCTGCGCCTGTTAGCGGCGGCGTGAGTCCCTGTGAAGTTAAGTTCACGCATGAGATGTCGGTGGCGCGCATCCATGAGGACCCGCGCGTCACGCTTCCGTATCGCGAATCGCAGTGGGAGCAAATCGAAGCCTTAGGCCACCAGGTGGACGCTGAAATCCGCTCCGGCGACATTCGCCTTACTATGGGCGGCGAACCGACTTTCGTTTCTATCGACAACATGGACGGCGAGGAGTGGAACTTCACCGCCACAAGTCCTGAAAAGCGTCTGCTGGCATGGCGTCTTCTCGACCGCCTTCGGGACCGCTTTGCACCGGGGGCCCTGCCGCACTATGGACAAGGCAAATGGTATCCGGGCGAACCGCTGCCGCGCTGGGCATTCACCTGTTACTGGCGAAAAGATGGCGTGCCGCTATGGCATGACCGCTGCCTGCTGGCGCGCGAGGATGTGGCATCCAAGTTCACCGCACTCGATGCACAGCGGTTTGGGGAAACGTTGGCGGGCCGTCTCGGCGTGGATCCCGATTACACCAATCCAGCTTTCGAAGACCCCTTCTACTATCTGCAGAAGGAGCGTCTGCTCCCCATCAATGTCGATCCGCTCGAGAACCGTCTGGAGGATCCGGGCGAGCGGGAGCGCGTGCGCCGTGTGTTCGAGCACGGTTTGAACCAGCCCGTCGGCTACGTGCTTCCCTTGCAGCGCGGCTCAGGAAAGAGCGGGCCGGAATGGCAAACCGGATTGTGGATGTTGCGCGGGCAGCGCCTCTTTCTGGTGCCGGGCGATTCGCCGCTCGGATTGCGACTGCCGCTGGCAAGCCTGCCTTGGGTGGCGAAGGAGGACGAGCCGAAGATCAATGAAGTCGATCCTATGGCCAACCGCGGCAGACTTCCGCTGCCTGAGCGCGTCTCACCCGCCGATCCCGTTCTGCAACGCCGCCGAAATACCGAACGCGACCGCAAACCGGCCACCGGCGAATCGGCGCCGTGGATCGTCCGCACGGCGCTTTGCGTCGAGGTACGCAATGGCCATTTGTATCTCTTCATGCCGCCGCTCACTGCGGTGGAAGACTACCTGGATTTGGTCACTGCGATCGAGGACACCGCCGCTCATCTGAACATGCCGGTGGTGATCGAGGGTTATCCGCCGCCGCACGACCACCGCATCAACCAGATCAAGGTCACTCCCGACCCGGGCGTCATCGAGGTCAATATTCATCCGGCTCACAATTGGGCGGAACTGGTGGCCAATACGACGGCGCTATATGAAGAGGCAAGGCTCGCGCGGCTGGGAACCGAGAAATTCATGCTGGATGGCCGTCACAGCGGCACCGGCGGCGGCAATCATTTTGTGTTGGGCGGCCCCACAGCGGGCGACAGCCCATTCCTGCGCCGGCCCGACCTGCTGCGCAGCATGATCGGTTACTGGCTGCAGCATCCCTCGCTTTCCTACATGTTTTCGGGGCTGTTCATCGGGCCTACCAGCCAGGCGCCGCGCGTCGATGAAACGCGCCAGGACAGCCTGTACGAACTGGAAATCGCCTTCAACCAAATCCCTGACCCCAGCGAGGGCTCCTGCCCGCCATGGCTGGTGGATCGCATTCTGCGGCACATCTTAGTGGATGGAACGGGCAACACACACCGCGCCGAATTCTGCATCGACAAGCTCTATTCGCCCGACACGGCTACCGGACGGCTCGGCCTGCTGGAGCTCCGCGGTTTCGAGATGCCGCCGCATGCGCGCATGAGTTTAACCCAGCAGTTGCTGGTGCGGGCGCTCATCGCCTGGTTTTGGAAACAACCGTACGTGCGGCGTCCTGCGGCCTGGGGAACACAACTGCACGATCATTTCATGCTGCCGCACTTTATCCAGCGCGATTTTGCCGATGTGTTGGAGGACCTGAACCGTGCGGGTTACGCCTTCGAAACGGAATGGTTTGCTCCCCACTTCGAATTCCGCTACCCGGTGCTTGGCCGGGTAAATTATGGCGGCGTCGATCTGGAATTGCGCCAGGCTACCGAGCCCTGGTATGTCTTGGGCGAGGAGCCGGCAGTCGGGGCGACGGCGCGCTACGTCGATTCATCCGTCGAGCGCCTGCAGGTTGCCGTAAACGGGCTCTTCGGCGATCGCCTGCTGGTGGACTGCAATGGCCGGCGGGTTCCGCTGCACGCCACCGGAACGCAGGGCGAGTGGGTGGCGGGTGTGCGCTACCGAGCCTGGCAGCCGCCGTCATGTCTGCACCCGACCATCCCAGTTCATTCGCCGCTGGTTTTTGATCTGATCGATACCTGGACAGGCCGATCGGTGGGCGGCTGCACATATCACGTTTCCCATCCCGGCGGGCTTGCCTACGATACGTTTCCCGTAAATGCCAATGCCGCCGAATGCCGGCGGGCCGCGCGGTTCATGCCTTTCGGTTCGACCACCGGGCCGGTTGCCATTCCGGCTGCAGAAGAAAACCCACAATTCCCGTTAACCTTGGATCTACGCCGCGTGCCCTCCAGTACGGCACGGCGCACGTAGCCGGCTGCGGTTATGTGAGAATGCGAGAAGGGGATAGGGGTTAGCGCCCGCGAATGAACCCGGAGATTGCCCAGCCAGAGGAGCGCCTTAACCGCGAGTGGCTCTACGAGCCGAACGCCAGCTTTCATGATGAGATGCTGGCGCCCGACGGCACGATACGGGCGCACTGGCGGAAGCTCATGGAACCGCTGGCGGAGATGGGCGGCGCCAGCTTTGCGCGGCGTTGGCAGGAAGGGCGGCGTGTCATCCATGAAAACGGGACTACGTACAACGTCTACGGCGACCCCCGTAGCACTGATCGTCCCTATCCGCTCGACCCGATTCCGTTGGTGATCGATGGCGCGGAATGGGAAGCCCTCGAAGCTGCCGTCGTGCAACGCGCCAAGCTGCTGAACGCGATTCTGGAGGATCTTTACGGGTCGCAGCGGCTGCTGCGCGATGGACTGATTCCGCCGGAGCTGGTGTTTCCCAATCCGGCGTTTCTGCGCCCGTGCTGCCACGTGCCCGTGCCCGGCGGCGTCCACCTGCACATTTATGCGGCCGACCTGGCGCGCTCTCCGGATGGCCGCTGGTGGGTGATTGCCGACCGGACGCAGGCGCCATCGGGCGCCGGTTACGCGCTGGAGAATCGCCTGGTTTCGGCGCGTATGCTTCCGGATATTTTTCGCACCGCGCACATCCATCGGTTGGCGACCTTTTTCCATACTTACCGGGAGACGTTGCGGACGCTGGCGCCCGGCCGGAGAGAAAACCCCCGCATCGTGCTCTTGACTCCCGGGCCTTACAACGAGACCTACTTCGAACACGCATTTCTGGCGCGCTACCTGGGCTACACGCTGGTGGAAGGCGCCGACTTGACGGTCCGCGACAATCGCGTGTACCTCAAGACACTGCGCGGCCTTTTGCCGGTGGATCTGATCGTGAGGCGACAGGACGATACGTATTGCGACCCTCTCGAGCTGCGTTCCGATTCGATGCTGGGAGTGCCCGGACTGATGCAGGCGGTGCGATCCGGTACGGTGACGGTGGCCAATGCCTTAGGTTCCGGACTGGTGGAATCGGCCGCCCCGGCGAGTTTCCTGCCCGGCCTGTGCCGCCACATTCTGGGCGAAGAAACGAAGATGCCCGCCGTGGCCACCTGGTGGTGCGGCGAACCGCCCGCGATGTCCTATGTAGTGGACAATCTATCGAAGCTGGTGATCAAGCCTGCGTTCCCGTCGCCTGGCGCACAGCCGATCTTCGGCGTGCGGCTGACCGCCGAAGAACGAACCGCGCTGGTCGAGAAGATTCGCAAGTCGCCCGGTTCCTATGTGGCGCAAGAACAAGTAGCGCTCTCTACCGTGCCGGTTTGGGAAGACGGACCGGTTCGTCCGCGCCACCTCGTACTGCGTGTGTATGCGGTGGCCACGGGCGATTCTTATAGCGTGATGCCGGGCGGCCTGACGCGGATCACGAGTTCGCTCGACGACCTGGTCGTCTCCATGCAAAGCGGCGGCGGCAGCAAAGACACCTGGGTGCTGGCGGGCGGTCCGACTTCGCAGTTGAGCCTGCTGCCATCAGCGTCATCGCATCTGGACATCAGCCGCGCCACTTTCGATTTGCCCAGCCGCGTGGCCGATAATCTGTTCTGGCTGGGGCGTTACGTAGAGCGCATCGAGCCCGCCGTACGCGTGGCGCGCGCGGTGTTGCCGCGCCTATTTCAGGAATCGGACCTGGCAGCGGCGGCGGGGGTTGCCGCGGGCATGCGGATTCTCGCGGGCCTCGGTTCCGTGCGGACGGAAGTGCAAGCATCGGCCGATCACCCCGGCTCACTCGAGCACGAAGTCTTGGCGTTGATCTACGACAGCCGCTCCCGAAACAATCTGCCGTCTCACATCCGGCAGGTGCGCCGGGTAGCCTGGCTCCTGCGCGACCGCATTTCGGGGGATGCCTGGCGCGTCCTGAACCAACTGGACCAGCAACTATCGTCGCCACCGCCTCCGGAACCGCTCCGAATCAGCGGGGCGCGGGCGGTGCTCGATCAATCCATCACCACGCTTTCCGCCTTCAGTGGCCTGGTAATGGAAAGCATGACTCGCGGAGATGGTTGGCGCTTTCTGGATATCGGGCGGCGTTTGGAGCGTGCCGTCCAAATGGTGGACCTGATCCGCTACGGGCTGGGCTATGAGTGCTCGGCCGACAGCGGACAACTGGAAGTCCTGCTGGAGATCGCCGATAGCTCGATCACGTACCGCTCCCGTTATTTGACCTCGATGCAAGCCGATCTGGTGCTGGATCTGCTGCTCCTGGATGAGGCCAATCCACGTTCGGTGGCGTACCAACTGGCCCGGTTACGGGAGCATGTGGATCAGTTGCCGGGGAGCCGTTCGCCTAACCGGCGTCCGGCGGAGGCGCGCGTCGCGATTTCCCTGCTGGCGGCCGTGCAATTGGCGGACGTCCGCGAATTCATGTGCGTCAACGGAGATGGGCGGCGCGACCATTTGGAAAGCCTCTTGAACCGAATCACCAACGAACTCCGCCTGTTATCGGAAACGTTGACGAGCGCGTATTTCAGCCAGGCGGCTCCTTCGCGGCAGTTGTCCGTCACTTAGGAAGATAGGATGCTGCGCACTACTCATACCACGACCTATCTGTACAGCGAGCCGGTTTCGATCTGTCACACCGAAGTGCACCTGGCGCCGCGCGGCGACCGGAACCAGCACCTGATCGAGCACAATCTCACAGTCAATCCGATGCCCGACATGATGTTCGGGCACAAGGACTACTTCGGCAACGATGTGATCTATTTTTCGATCCACGAGCTGCACCAGACGTTGACCATCGAAGCGGAGAGCCTAATTGAGATCTCGGATGGCGATCCTTTGGAGCCTGCGCTGACGCCGGCTTGGGAACAGGCGTGCGGTGAGGAGTGGCGGCACGCCGATTTCCATGCGTTGAAGGCCTACCAGTTTGTGTTCGAATCGCCGCGCATTCCGTTGGGTCAGGACTTCATCGACTATGCCGCGCCCTCTTTCAGCGCGGACCGGCCGCTACTCGAGGCGGCGCTGGATCTGTGCCACCGCGTCCATACCGAGTTCCACTACGACCGGGAAGCCACGACGGTGTTGACTCCGGTTGCGGAAGTTCTCCAAAAGCGCCGCGGCGTGTGCCAGGACTTCGCGCATTTCACCATTGCGTGTCTGCGGTCACTGGGTCTGGCGGCCCGCTATGTGAGCGGCTACCTGCGCACCAGGGAGGGGATCGGCAGCCAAGCGAGCCACGCCTGGGTTTCGGTTTTCTGTCCCGGCTTCGGCTGGCTGGACTTCGACCCCACCAACGACCAGGTAGTGAACGGCAACCACATCACTCTGGCCTGGGGCCGCGATTATTCGGATGTGGCGCCGGTGCACGGCGTGGCGCTCGGTGGCGGCGAACAGGTGATCAATGTGTCGGTGAAGGTGGGGCCGGCGGAAGAGTAGGCGGCGCGGTTAGCGCTCGTCGACGGGAGGTTTTCCGCGACCGGCGCGTTTGAGGATGCGCTTCGCTTTGTTGATATTGGCTCTGGTAGAGCGTTCCCGGAAGTACTCTTCAGTGCGCAAGGCGGAGAGCTTCTCCGCCACGGCGACGTTAATTAACTGGTTCAGAGCAACCCCTTCGGCATCGGCGACGCGCTTGGCCTCCTCTAGCAGCGAAGTTTGTAAACGGAGCGCAACGTTACTTTTCCTCATGTGTCGTCCTCCGAATCTCCCGCCAGATGGCTCCGGGCGGCGCTGCGTGGATACCAAATGCCCTTGCCGCCGAGACGAGATGACGCAGGTTGAAAGTAGCCAAATGATCGGCCCTACCGTTCACCGCGGTTTCCAGGACCATTTCATCGGCAGGGTCCTTCAGTTGTGGCCGCCAAAGAAACCTCATCGTTACGGGCTCTGCGATGGCGGCTAACGCGTCGAGCACCAGACTTATCTCTTCGATGGTGACACCGATCTGGTCGAGGTGCTCCCGCCTGGTTAATACCGCCTCATACTCGAGCATGCCGCCGCCTTTTCAGGCGGCGCGCCGGGCAGAAGCCCGGCGGCGGGCCGGAAGGCCCGACCCGACTAGCCGGTAACGCTCATGTCGCTGGATGTGCCGCCGGCTGCGGGGACGTAGCACTTCAGCGTGTAGTCCATCACCATGCGGTCGGCGTTGAATCGCCAGCCGAGAGTGCGGATGGTGCGCTTCATGCGTTTGATCCAGCCGCGCGGCAGGCCGTCGCGGTCGCGCTGGTAGTAGAGCGGAATGACTTCTTCGCGAAGCACGCGGTAGAGCTCATCGCCATCGCGGCCGTCGTGCACGTCCATGTTGGAATGCGTACGGCCGGTGCCGATGGCGAAGCCGTTGAAGCCGTCGTATGCCTCCGCCCACCAGCCATCCAGGATCGACAGATTGAGGCCGCCGTTCAAAACTACTTTCTGGCCGCTGGTGCCGGAGGCTTCGAGCGGCCGCCGCGGGTTGTTCAACCACACGTCGACGCCTTGGACGAAATGACGGCCCACGTTGATGTCGTAGTCTTCCACGAAAACGAATTTGTCGGCGAACTGGCGGTCGCGCATGAGCTCAGCGATCTGCTGCAGAACCCGTTTGCCGGGGTCATCGCGCGGGTGGGCTTTCCCGGCGAAGACAAACTGCACCGGCCGTTTTGGATCGTTGACCATCGCGGTGAGCGTCTCAATGTCTTTCAGAATGAGATTGGCGCGTTTGTAGGTGGCAAAGCGGCGCGCGAATCCGATGGTGAGCGCGTCCGGGCTGAGGACCCGGCTGAGTTTCTGCAGGGTGGCTGGCTGCTCACCGCGCAGCTCGGCCTGCTCGACCGCACGGCGGCGCACAAACTCCAACAGGCGCGATTTGAGGCTGAGATGCGTCTCCCAAAGCTCGCCATCGTCCACGCTTTCGATTCGTTCCCAGATGTGAGCGTCGCCGCTGTGCTCATGCCAGCCGGTGCCCAGGTGGCGATCGTAGAGCCGAAACATTTGCGGCGCCAGCCAGGTGGGGACGTGCACGCCGTTGGTGATGTGGCCGATCGGTATCGAATCTTCCGGGCGCCCGGGGTAAAGCCCCGTCCACATGGCGCGCGAGACTTCGCCGTGCAGCGCGGAAACCGCATTGGTGCGCCGCGAGAGCCGCAGGCCCAGGACGGTCATGCAGAACTCTTCGTGAGGATTGCCGGGGTTCTCACGTCCCAACGACATGAGTCCATCGTGGGAGAGGCCCAGTTGTTCGCGCAGAGGCCCCAGGTGTTCTTCGATGAGGCCGGCGTGGAAGCGATCGTGGCCTGCCGGCACCGGTGTATGGGTGGTGAAGACCACTTCACGGGAGACTCGCGACAGGGCCTGATCGAATCCGATCCCCTCATCTTGCATGCGGACGCGGAGGGCCTCGAGCACGGCGAATCCGCTGTGGCCCTCGTTCAAGTGCAGCACGCCGGGCGTGACTCCCATGGCGCGTAGCGCGCGGAAGCCGCCCACGCCCAGCAGCAGCTCCTGGCGGATGCGGACACGGCCGTCGCCGCCGTAGAGGCGGGAAGTTAACTCGCGATCTTCCGGCGCGTTGCCTTCCACGTTGGAATCAAGGAGCAACAGGTCGCAGCGGCCAACTTTCAGCCGCCGGACCTTGGCACGGATGGGGCCGCTGCGCGTTTCAATCTGGATGGTAATCGCTTCGCCTTTTTTGCCGATAGCCGGCTCCATCGGCAACTGGTTGGTGTCTGTCTCGAGGTATTCTTCCTGTTGCCAGCCGCCGCGATCGAGCCGCTGCCGGAAGTAGCCTTGTCCGTAGAACAGGCCGATGCCAACCAGCGGAATATCCAGGTCGGACGCGCTCTTGATGTGATCGCCGGCCAGAACGCCGAGCCCGCCGGAGTAGACCGGGATGGATTCGTGGAGCCCGAACTCGGCTGAGAAATAGGCGACGGGACGGGGACGAAGCACACCCGCATGAGCCGCGCCCCAGGTTCGATCGGCCTGCAGATATTCCTGCTGCCGGCGGTAGGCGTAATTGATGCGGCCGTACAGCACCAGTTCGCCGGCGCGGCGCTCGAGCTTGGAGAGCGGAATCTCCGATAGAAGAGAGATTGGATTGTGATTGATCTGGCGCCAGCGCACGGGGTCCAGGTCGCGGAACAGGCTGGTGGAATCGTTGTCCCAGCTCCACCACAAATTGCGGGCCAAGGACCAGAGCTTTTCCTGAGAAGGAGCGATGAAGCGATCGATGGCGCGCGCCTCGCTGATGACCGGCGCTACCTCAGCCGCGGCTTCGACCAGCGCGCGGATTTCATCATCGCGGAAGACACGCGCTTCAATCGTTTGGACCACCAGCACGCCCTGGAGAACGCCACGATCGATGAGAGGGACCCCGAGAAAGGACTGGTAGGCATCTTCACCGGCTTCGCTGAAATACTTGAAACGCGGATGATTCTTGACCTGGTCCACCGCCACCGGCCGCACTTGTTCCGCAACCAGTCCTGCGAGCCCCTCGTGCAGTGCCAGCCGCACATTGCCGATCGACTGCGGCCGAAGCCCGACGGTTGCGGCCAGGACGAGGTTGGCGCGGTCCGGCTCCAACAGGTAGGCCGAGCAGACATTGGTTTGGAAGTGCCGCGCGATCAGCGCGACCACGTTCATCAGGGTCTCGGCGGGTTTGCCTGCTTCCTCGGTAAGCTTGGCGATTTCTTCAATCGTGAGGACGTAATCTGGGTTGCGGTCGGGCATCCGTTGGGCTGACTGGGACATACTAAAGCTCCCACCGACTAAAGCACTACCGAAGTGCGAAATGCGAAAGATTTTGGCTGGACGGAGGCCTAAGGCTGGAACGATCAGTCGTTCTTCGAGAGCCTTTCCCAATTTTGTGCTGCGAGGGTCGAGGAGTCAACAAAATCTTTTCGATTGGAGTTATCAGGAACTGGTGCGGAGAAGAACCGCTGCTTTGAGTCGCTGTAACGGACTAGTGGGAGTGGGATGTCCCGGTGATATCGATAGCCTTTTCAAGGGGCGGCGGGCCGGGCAGAAGCCCGGCTGCGGGCCGGAAGGCCCGACCCCACTTTGGCAACTACTCCACTAGTTGCCGCCGTCGCTGACCAGGGCCAGTTGCGAGATTCTGTGCCGGTCGGCCTCCGAAAATGAGTTGTGCGGGGATAGTAACTCGGAGGTACTTTGCTCATAGCGCGCCAGGCCGCTGTGGGAATGGTCAGTGGTCTTAAGCAGAATGTGATACAACTCGTGAACTGTGACGCGGCCTAAGGCGCGGCCGAACAGCTTGTCCCGATCCGCGGCGGAGGCGGCGCGAAGATCGCGGTCGATGAACTCGTGTACCGCGTTGCACAGCACGTCAGCAATAGGCAGCACCTGGCCTTCTGAGATGTGTGTCCGGCCAAGAGTCAGGGATAAGTGCGCCTTTTCCATAACGGGTGCGTCGGCCCGGCATTGACCCCGGAGATAGATGAGGACCAACTGGCCATGGACAGACCGGCCGTCTAAGTCGTGACCGAACCTCCAGCGCAATGAGACACCGATGGGTGTCAGCACGGTGTTCACTTCGCTCTCGGCAACCCGCAAAACGGCCGGGCTGAGAGATTCGCCGCGAACCAGGATGGTGACCCGATCCTCGCTACGCGCGATGGACGAAAACAGTACCGCGAAGTACAGTGTCAGCAACAAAGCTGATCGCATGGTGGCCTCGAACTTGGAGTCCACGGGTAGCATATCACAGACCAAAAGCACTTATAAACGCTATAGAAATTATTCGTGACAGGGCTCACAGGTCTTCTGGCATACTGGCGGCGGCGGGGACGTTGAGTCAGTTTGGCTGCGCAACGGGTGCGCTGGTGTCGCCCGGACAGCACCTACTCACGCTGCGGGTAGGCGTATGACATCGAACTTGGGATTGAATTTAGGCTCCTTGCGGCACCTTTACCGTTCCGGCACGGCGAGCCCGAGCGACGTGGTGGCCGAGGTCTATGACCGCATCCGGTCTGGCCCGCTGGCACCGATTTGGATCAGTTTGGTATCGCGCGAGACGGCGTTGGCGCGCGCGCGAGCGCTGGAACGCGATCCGCTGGCGGCGGCTCGCCCGCTTTACGGAATCCCGTTCGCGGTCAAAGACAACATCGACGTGACCGGTCTTGCGACCACTGCCGGATGTCCGAAATATTCCTACTTGCCTAAACAAAGTGCCGCAGTAGTGGAGGCGCTGATCGACGCGGGAGCGATCCTGGTGGGGAAGACCAATATGGATCAGTTTGCCACCGGCCTGGCGGGGACGCGCTCGCCATACGGCGACTGTTCCTGCGTTTTCGATGAGCGGTACATTTCCGGAGGTTCCAGCTCGGGTTCCGCTGCCGCGCTGGCCAGTGGCCACGTGAGTTTCGCTTTGGGGACCGATACGGCTGGTTCCGGACGCGTGCCGGCGGCATTCAACAATCTGGTTGGATTGAAACCGACGCGCGGCCTTCTCAGCACGCGGGGCGTGGTTCCGGCGTGCCGGACGCTCGACTGCGTCTCCATCTTCACCACCACATGCCATGATGCGCACACCGTGTGGCAAGCAGCGCGCGGCTTCGATGCTGCCGATCCGTTTTCCCGCAATCGCAAGCCCGGCGAGGGTGCAGCGCCCTGGTTAGCCGGAGGATTCCGGTTTGGCGTGCCAGACGATGAGCAATTGGAATTCCTTGGCGACGAAGAGGCGGCCGCTCTTTACTATCGCGCCGTGCGCGACGTGGAAGCTCTGGGCGGCCACCGCGTCACCATCGACTTTTCAGCATTTCGCGCCGCGGGGGACCTGCTATTCGCGGGGCCTTGGGGCGCGGAACGGTATGCAGCCATCGGCCCGTTTCTCGAATCGCATGGGGATCAGATGGATCCCGTGGTGCGAGAGGTGATCGCGAGTTCGCGATACTTTACAGCAGTTCAGGTATTCGAAGCTGAGTATCGATTGCGCGAGTTACAGCGCACCGCGGAAGCGCAATGGGCGCACATGGATCTGCTGCTCGTTCCTACGGCAGCGACCATATATACACATGAGGAAGTGGCCGCGGATCCGATCGGATTGAGCACCAATTTGGGGTACTACACGAGTTTCGTAAATCTGCTCGACCTGGCAGCCGTCGCGGTGCCGGCAGGCTTTCGAGCGAAAGGGTTGCCGTTCGGCATTTCATTGATCGGTCCGGCGTTCAGCGATGAAGCCCTGCTTGCAGTCGCCGATCGATATCATCGCTGGCATGCACAGCCGCCCGGTCCCGCCGTGAGCCTGGAATTTGATGCGCCGGGGTGTGTCTCCGTCGCTGTGGTGGGCGCTCATCTGAGTGGCGAGCCGCTGAACTGGCAGCTTATCGAACGGGGAGCGCGTAAAGTGAAGACTTGCCGAACGGCTCCCGGATACCGGCTCTATGCGTTGGAGCACACTCTGCCACTCAAGCCGGCTCTGGTCCGCGATGAGAGCTACTCCGGGCAGGGCATCGAAGTGGAGGTTTGGGCGGTGCCGGAAGATGAGTTCGGCAGCTTCGTCGCCGCGGTGGGGCCACCGTTCGGAATTGGCAATGCCATGCTCGATAACAGTGAAAGCGTCAAGTGTCTGACCTGTGAGCCCGGCGCTGTGGCAGGCGCTTCCGAAATCACGCGATTCGGCGGATGGCGGGCCTATCTGGCGCAAGCCGTCTTCGCGAAATGAGTGGGTTCTTACGGGGCCGTGTGATACCGCGTAAGCTTGTTTACACCGTTGAAAGCCGCCTGCTTGTAACACTCGGCGAGTGTCGGATAGTTAAAGACAGTCTCGATAAAGTAGTTGACAGTCCCCTTCAGGGTCATCACGGCCTGTCCGATATGGAGTAATTCGGAAGCCCCTTCGCCAATGATGTGCACGCCGAGTATCTCGAGCGTTTCCCTGTGGAAGATGATTTTGAGACGGCCAGTGGTGTCGCCGCGGATCTGGCCGCGCGCAGTTTCGCGATAGTAAGCAAGCCCCACTTCGTAGGGCACATCCTCGTCCGTTAACTGCTCTTCGGTTTTTCCGGCGAACGATATTTCCGGGATGGTGTAGATGCCGTACGGATAGGTGGCAGGATTCGATTGGATCTTCAGTCCGAAAGCATGCCCTGCGGCGAGCCGCCCTTGCTCCATCGAAACGGAAGCCAGACTGGGGAATCCAATGACGTCGCCGGCGGCGTAGATATTGGGCACCTTGGTGCGGTATTCGGAATCGATTTGTATACGGCCGCGGTTGTCGGCTTCCAGGCCTGCGTTGGCGAGACAGAGCTCGTCCACGTTGCCTTGCCGTCCGACGGCGTACAGCAGCGCGTCGCCGGAAATACGCTTGTTGCTCTTCAGGTTCGCCACTACTCCGCCATCGGGTGATTCCTCCACGCTGGCGACCTCTTCGTTGAGCCGCATGGTGACGCGGCGGTCGCGCAGGTGATAGGAGAGTGCCTCCACCATTTCTGCGTCGGCGAACTCGAGCAGGCGGGGCCGCTTTTCCACGAGGATCACGCGCACGCCGAGGATGGCGAACATGCAGGTGTATTCCACGCCGATGACCCCTCCGCCGACCACAATCAGGGTCTTGGGAATCTCGGGCATGCTGAGGACTTGATCGCTATTGATAATGTTGCGGCCATTAATCGGTACGAGCGGTGAAACCGAGGGCTTGGTGCCGGTTGCAATCAATGTATAAGGCGCTTCGAGTTGAAAGGTCGCATTGACGCCTTCCACTTGCACGTGAGTAGCATCGACGAAGCTGGCTTGCCCGCGCACAACCTCGACGCCGTTCCTGGCAAGCTGGCCTTCCGTCACGCTGGCTTCGGTTTGGATTACCTGGTTCACACGCATCCCGAGGTCGGATATCGTGACCTTCTCTTTCACGTGATAATTAGGACCGTAGATCCCCTGGGCCTGGTATCCGGACAGGAGCAACACGGCTTCCCGCATCGTCTTACTGGGGATGGTTCCGGTGTTGATGCAGGTACCGCCCACGATTGCCCGCTTCTCCACTACCACGACGCGGTGACCGCATTTGGCGCCCTGCACGGCGGCACGCTGCCCGGCTGGTCCCGATCCTATTACAATCAAGTCATATTTCTGCATGAAGAGATGGCTTCCGTGCGCCAGAATACCACGGACGCATAATCGCAGGGACCGCGGATGGCTACTCGTTAACCGCACTCAACCAATGCATTAAATTTTTGTAGCCTGGACATAAAGAGAATCTATGAGTGTTTCGGCCTGAAGGGATTGCGGGATGGGTGCGTTTAGCCGACAATCAACTTTCGGCGCAAGAAAAGAGCTCGTTTCCTCTCCGACGTCCGGCCAGTCCTCGTAAATTCCTGGCTCGCTCCCGGCCGTCCACGTGCGCCAACAATCAAGGAGACATTATGGTGAACGGATCCAATGGACTGCAAGATTTTCTGAGCCTACCCTACAGTGAACTCGAAGACCTGAACCTTCACTCGAAAGAGCAGCGCCTCGGGCGTGTACCGATTGACAAGATCCAGGAGGAACGGCTCAAGTATCTGACGGACGAGAAGCGGATCAAGGCAGTAACGCTGCTGTTCAGCGACCTTGAGGGCCGCCTGCACATGCTCGATTACGACAAGAAGTGGCTGGTGAAGAGCTGGGACAACATGACGTTCGACGGCTCTTCCATTCGCGGCTTCACCGCGCAGCGCGAAAGCGATTTGCGCCTGGGTGTGGATTGGGCGTCGTTCTACTGGGCGCCTGCGGACGTCTTTGGTCCGGGCAAAGTCATGGTCTTCGGCGAGGTGATCGATAAAGACGGCACTCCGTACGCGGCAGACATGCGCAGCGTCCTCAAGTTCTACGCCAAGGGTCTGTACGAGAAAGAAGGCTACACGCTTAACGCCGCGAACGAGATTGAGGGCTTCGTCTTTCAGGGCGTCGACGCCGAGCGGCGATATCACGAGACCGGCAAGTTTGAGTATGTGAGCACGGGCGGCTACTACCACTCTCTGCCTGGCGACCCGCTGCGCTTGTTCATCGATCATTCCGCAGAAGTACAACGCGCCATGGGCTTCGAGAACGAGAAAGACCACCCGGAAGTGGCACCATCGCAATTCGAGATTAACTACGGTTATTCGGAGGTGGTGAATGCCGCCGATCAAATTCAGCTTTACAAGCTGATCTGCCGGCAGGTGGCCAAGAAGATGGGGCTCACGGCGTGCTTCCTGCCCAAGCCGATTGTCGGCGTGAACGGCACCGGCATGCATACCAACGTTTCGATTACGCAGAAGGGAAAGAACCTGTTTTGGGATCCCAAGGGCGAGGAAAAAATGAGTTCCTGCGCGTGGGAGTTTATCGACCGCATTCTCTCGCACGGCAACGACATCTGCCTGGTGATGAATCCAAGCGTGAATGCGTACCGGCGCCTCGATCCGCATTTCGAAGCACCCAATCAGCTTAAGGCGTCGGCCAAGGACCGCGGGTCGATGATTCGAGTACCGATCGGCAATTCCAAGAGCGCGCGCGTGGAAGTGCGCTCGGTGGCGCCGGATGCCAACCCGTACATGGTCCTATACTCAGTTTTCCGCACTGGTCTCGAAGGCGAAATCCTGGAGCATGCCGATTTGCGCGCGGGTGCGGAGCGCTATCTGCCCGACAACATCTATGACGCCCTGGCGAACTTCGAGAAAGCTGAGTGGACCACGATGCTGTTCGGTGAAGACGTCAAGGGCCGTTACATCGATCTGAAAAAGGCCGCTGCGGACCGCTGCCCGCGGGTACTGGGAACGTTTGTCAAAACTCCGGAAGTCCAGTATCACCACGAAGTCTACAATCAGTTCTTGTGGAATCTGTTCTAGGCCGCGTCCTTTTCCAGTTTTCCACTTTTGAGCCGCCACTGGGTAACCATTGGCGGCTCGTCTTGTTTCGGCCGGCCACCCAGCGTAGCCTATCTGAATAACTGCGTGGGCTACGCCGACTGGTAACGCTCGGCATCTTCCCGCCAGGGGCTCCTATAATCTTGACGACGTAACCAGCAAGTCTAGTCCTACCGGCTCGCCTCTCGTGCGACCTTCAGAATCACCGTTCGCCTATTGATCTTCTGCAACGGCTCCGCATACTCGATTAAGCCCTTTGACTAATCCAGAGCGACTAAGACGCACGGCTAGGCCATCTGCGTAATTGACCGGGCTAATACGGCATGTTAGTTTTCCGTAGCTAGCCCAGTTAGCTTACTCATGTCACACTCACTCCCCTCCCTCATTCGCAGCATCCGAGGCCACAGTCTTGTGGCCTCTTTTTTTGCCGCGCTCGCGGCTTCTGTTGGTTTCGCCCAAACTACTGTGATGCTGCCAGGCCACGTAATGCCGCACGTTTCGGCTGCAACCAAGCTCGGAAGAGTGCGGCCCGATGAATCCATGCGAATCGGCTTGGCTGTGCGTCTCGACGACGCGCTTCTGAAGGAAGCCCTGGATCAGCTCTATGGCGCTCGCCCGGCGGCCAAGAAGTTCCTGACCTCCGCGGAATTCGCGCAGAAATTCGAATTACAGGCCAAACGCGCACAATTGAAGGAGTTCGCGCAGGCTCGTGGAATGGAGGTGGTGGCTGAGGAAGACCGGCCCGAGAGCATGGTGGTCAAAGTTTCCGGCAACGCTGCAACCGTGGAGCAAGCCTTTGGCGTGCAACTGAATTGGTATCGGGATGCCGCGGGGCGCGTTTTTCGCGCGCATGAGAGCGATCCCGTCGTGCCGGCCGCGCTCCAATCCCACCTCAGCGCTGTGGTGGGCCTGTCCGATATACAAGGCATCTTCCAGCCACACCTCACAGGCGGCCCGGTGGCGCCCACTTTTCAATCGTTCTCCCTGGCGGGAACCGGTCCAGGCGGCGGGTTGGCTCCCAGCGACATCAAGACGATGTACCAACTGCCGACTGCGACGACGATGGGCGCCGGCCAGACCGTAGCCTTATTTGAATTGGCCCAGTTCAACCCAGCCGATTTAGCTGTGTACACCACGCAGTTCAATCTACCGGCTGTTCCACTGACTGTGATCGACCTGGATGGCTTTTCGAGCACCTGCAATCCGGGCGGCTGCATCGGTTTGGGCACTGCCGAAGTGGATCTCGATATGGAACTGATCGCGGGTATTGCGCCGGGACTGTCGCAGATCATGGTTTATGACGGCATCAATAGCGAGCAGGGGGCGCTGGACGTTTTCAACCAGATCGCCACCGACAATCTGGCCCAGGTGGTGAGCACCTCATGGGGCCAACCTGAGGCCAACGCCGGATCAGCCATTCTCCAGGCGGAAAATCAGATCTTCCAGCGCATGGCCCTTCAGGGGCAATCGATGTTTGCCGCCTCGGGCGATGCCGGGAATTACGGTGCGAATGGAGTGAACGCTTTGGACCCGGCGGCGCAGCCCTATGTAACTTCGGTGGGAGGGACCAGCTTGTCCGGTAGCGTGCAGGCTCCTGTGGAGACCGCCTGGAGCGGCTCGGGAGGCGGAC
>Ga0335077_10002390_pt1 | contig 22363 bp, 16 predicted proteins | sample Lox_Sample_31_FD_207151 | JGI IMG/M metagenome (GOLD analysis project Ga0335077, IMG submission 207151) | Soil microbial communities from Loxahatchee National Wildlife Refuge, Florida, United States - Lox_Sample_3.1 | ecosystem: Environmental > Terrestrial > Soil > Wetlands | place: USA...
AGTTCGCTCTCGATGAGGGTTGGCACCAGCGAGCCGCAGTCCACCGGGATGAACGGTTTGTCGCGGTAGGGGCCGGAAAAGTGAATGGCGCGCGCCACCATCTCCTTGCCGGTGCCGCTCTCCCCCATGATCAGCACAGGATGGCTGCTGTGCGCTGCTTTGGCGATGATGCGGTAGAGCTTCTCCATCTCGGTTGCCCGTCCGATAATGCTGCCGAAGCCCTGCTTCGACTTCACCTTTTCCCGCAGGATGCGGTTCTCCGTCTTCAGCTTGAGATGGGCCGAGACCCGCTCCAGCAACAGGCGCAGCTCTTCCATGCTGAAGGGTTTGGTCACAAAGTCATAGGCGCCGTTCTTCATGGCCTGAACCGCCGATTGAACCGTGGCGTAGCCGGTGACCACGATGACGGCGGCATCCGGCCGCCGCTCCTTGATTTGGTGCAGCGCCTCCAGTCCGCCCGCGCCGGGCAGGCGCAAGTCGAGCAGCACTACATCGGTGGCCTGGGCATCGAGCATGCGATAGGCGTGTTCGGCGGAATCGGCCACACAGGTGTTGAAACCCATCGATTGCGCCACTTCGCGGCAGACTTCGCGAACCGAGCGCTCATCGTCAATGATCATCAGATTGAGAAGGTTGGCCCCTTCGATCTGGGGCGGCGTGTACGAAGTGGCGGCAACGAGCGTGCTCATACAGAAGTACCTCACGGCATGGATCGATCAGAATTGGGGGAAGGGGCCTGCGGCAGGCGGACGATGACGCGGGTCCCCCGGCCGGGAGCGCTTTCCACTTGCAGAGTTCCGTTTTCCTGCTGGACGATGCTGTGCACAGTGGCTAGGCCAAGGCCACTGCCTTGCCCCGCAAGCTTGGTGGTGAAAAACGGCGTACACAGGTGAGCGCGGGTCTCTTCATCCATGCCGGTTCCGCTATCGGTCACGCTGAACTCGACCAGCCCAGGTTGGGCAATCTCACCGCCACCGGTGGGCGCGAGCACGCTGCGGGTCGCCAGGGTGATCTGCCCTCCGTCGGGCATAGCGTCACGCGCGTTGAGCACCAGATTGACCAGCACCTGCTGCAACTGCACCGGGTCAGCCTCTACCAGAGCCAGATCGGCGGCCAGGTCGGTGGCCAGGACGATGTTTTCACCGATCAGGCGGCGCAGGAAATCGCTCCACTCGCGGACCACATCGTTCCACGACGAAAGCTCGCGAGGGCGCGGCTGCTGGCGGGACAGATCCAAGAGCCGGCGGATCAGCCCAGACCCGCGCTCCGCCGCCATGCCCATTTCTTCCACATAACGGTTGAGCTGCGGTGTCTTCCGCAGCCCGGCGCGCAACAAATCGCAGTAGAGAAGAATGCCGGTCAACAGGTTGTTGAAATCGTGCGCCACCCCGGCGACCAGCCGTCCCACCGCCTGCATCTGCCGCCCAGCTTGCGAAGACTCAGCAATTGCGGTCGGGACGGTCACCACTTCCCACTCCTCCCCGTGAACGCCAAAGCAGGCCTTTGTAAGCTGAAGCCGAGTAGTTCCGCCGCCGCGAGAGGCAGTGCACGTCCGCGCCTGCTGCGTGTGATCTACACTCCCGCCTCCGCCAGATGCCGGCAGGACGTGAATCGGGTTGATCGCTGCTACATCAGTTGCGCCGTCGGGCAGGAACTCGGCGAGCTCGCGCCCACGCATCTCCTTTGCGTGAGGCAGGCCAAACGTCCTGGCGAATGCCGGGTTGGCATACTGCACGCAGCCTTGATGGACAATGGCGAAACCCTCAGAGCAGGCTTGCAGTGCGGCGCTCAGGACCGCGGCGTCGGGAAATTCCTCGCTGGCCGCCGGAAAGGGTGCGACTGCACTCATGCCTGGTTCCCGAGGTTCGCCATTCGAGATACTCGCATTGCCAGGAGAGAATTGCCCCGTCGCAACCGGCTTCTGTCGCTCCCTGCGACCGTGCCCACAAAGGGAAGCTCTCCCAGCCTGCTCTTGCCGGAGTTACTTCCAGTCAGGAATGAATCCTCGCCCCGTTTAAGACCGCGTCTCGTGCTCCCCATTCGGGAAGTTTAGGCTGAACAAACACCACTGCTAAGGTTATTCGTCACATAAATCTGTGACGGCCGAACCAAATCGGGAGTGGAGAAATCAGAGACCACAATGGGAAAACCGTGGGAGTGGGTTCGCGCGATCAACGCGTTAAGCCATCTTTTCGGGCTTTTACTCGGGGATCGAGATCGGGCGAATCAATTTGAATGTAAGCCGCTGTGCCGGCGGCAACTTAACTTCGCGATGGGCAGCGAGAGACAGGGGTATGGCGCCTGCGGGCCGCGGGATCACAGGATTTGCCGCGCTGCTCCAATTCTGGAGTTGACCCGTGGGTCCGGTGAAGTCCCCGGCTTGCCGCGCCTTAAGGTGGTGCAGTTCGGGGGAATCGCCTTTGACAAAGAGATCAGAGGTCTCCAATTGCGCCGTCCCGCCGTCTAATTCGATCTGCAGCAGAGTCAGGCGGAGATAACCCAGCCTTTCGGGCGGGCTGGACGCTCTGGCAGCAAGCACTTTTCCCAGGATTGCAGCACCGCGGTTGAGCAACACGCGACCGCGAACTACTACCGGCTGATCGAGCACCGCGGCGAACGACTCTCCGCCACGGGCGCTCGAACTGGACAGCCGCTTCGCCAGTCGCACCGTGAGCTGAGTTCCAGCGGGAACCGAGTTTGGGAGCAGGGAAGCGGTGGGAGACTTGCCCTTGGCCGCGATCTGCTCAAACGGGAGTTGTTGGCTGTTGTTCTTAACCTCGGCATCCTGCTGGGGGGGCAACCGTCGTCCACATCCGACGAACAGATTGAACGTAAGTACCGTGAGCAGTACCAGCGTATTGGCACACAAGTACTTCACTGGGACTCGGCTCCTCAACGCCGACTTGTTAAGTTAAGGACTCGCAAGAAATGGGCCAAGACGTGCTCGTCGAAAAATCAACCACTTAAGCGCTTTTCAAAGCCGGTGGGCAGGAACTTTCTGCCAGATAACCTTACCCTCGGCACTACCCGAGGGAAGACCGGGAATTGCAAGAGTCAACCAACGGATATCAACCTGGATCACGGAAGCAGGGCTGAGGCGGGGAGAAAAAAGGCCCACGCGCAGGCGGGGGCCTCATCTGTTCTCCGGCAAAGCTGCTGAATCTAGTTAGAGCTTCCGCCAATGGCGGCGGAAGCGCTGGTGGCTTCATTTTCGGGCTGTGCGATCACCCCGTCAAATGGAGTGGCTGCCAGCAGGCGGCCCCGCCCTGCGCTGATCCGGCGCAGAGGGTAGCCTGAATCCGGGCCGCGCTGCCAGCTGCGCCCGCTATCCCGGCTCTCGAAGATGACTCCTGTGGCGAGGCTGGTGGCAAGGAGCCTTCCGCTTTGGTCGTCATACTCAATCGAGCTGATGTTCTTGTCCGGAATGCCGTTCACCACGTGCTCCCATGTAGTCCCCTTGTCCGAGCTTCGGAAGGCCCCTTCGCGGGAAGCGGCCAGAATTTGTCCCTCCGGAGTGACCACCACTCCGCGAATGCCGTTGACGTAAGGAGCTGGGCTCGACTGCTGCCAGGTCTCCCCTCCGTCGGTTGATACCAGAACGTACATCCGGGTGGCGGCTACAAGGAGTTTGCCCTTGCCGTGCGCCGAGACCACATCATTCTTGCCCAGCACCGGGCCACCGCTCCAGCTCTTGCCCTCGTTGCTGCTAACGTAGAGTCCGGCGGAGGTCGCGGCCAGCCACCGGTCTGAATCAATCTCAAGATCGTTCACGCGGCCATCGAGCACCCCGCGGGTAACGGACTTCGAGGAAACCGCAACTTTCTTGGCTCCCTTCTTTACCATGCGGGTTGTGGTCTTGGTGTTGAGTACGGCTGTGCTGGGCCGCCACAGGCTGGCATGAGATTCCAGTAGAAACAGACCGCGGTTGGTGCCAGCGATCAGTGTGCCATTTGGAGCCTGGGCAAGTGCGAAGACGTCGCGGCCGCCAAGGCCCGAGCTTTGCTGCGACCAGTGCTGCCCGGCGTCATGCGAGGCGAACACCCCACCCCACTCCCGGTCGTTGACCACTCCCACCAGGAAGGTGTTGGCGTCCTTGCTGTCCACAACGATCGAAGTCACGTAGCGATGCGTATAGCCGTGATTGGAGGCAGTGAAGCTCTGTGCTCCGTCATCGCTGGCCAATACGCCGCTGCGGTCCGTGGCCAGGAGGACGCGCTGCGAATTGCGGGGATCCACCAGGACATCGTTCACCACGACTTCCGAATCGCTGACCCGTTTCCAGGTCTTGCCGCTGTCAGAGGTCTTCCACAGGCCTTCGGTCGTGCCCGCATACACCGTGTCGGGATTGGAGGGGTCCTGCTTCAGCACGCGCGTGCGGCGCGCGGAAAACGGGATTCCCTGAATCTTGTGGAAAAGCTCACCTGAGTTCTCACTGCGGTAAATGCCCGAACAGGCGCTGGCGAATACGATGGCGGGGTTCGAACTGTTCACGATGATCGAGAAAACGTCGGAATCGTCAATCATCCCCTTGTTGATGTGGCTCCAGGTAGCGCCACCGTCTGCCGTCTTCCAGGCCAGGTGCCAGGTTCCGGCGTACACAACGTTGGGATCTTTCGGATCCACCGCGATGGACTCGATGTTCTTGATCTCGCTCTGGCTGGAAGGAGAAATCCGTTCCCAGCTGTTGCCGCTGTCTTTACTGCGGTATACCCCGTCGAGCGCTCCCACTATCAACACACGGGAATCGGAAGGTGCCACCGACAGGGCACGAATCGACTTTCCGTGCATTCCCGAGAGCGTGTCCCAGGTTCTTCCGCCGTCGTGGGTACGGAAGAGGTCGCCAGCCTGTTGGTTTTCCACGCTCCAGGCAGCGACAAACATGGTGTTGGAGTCGTGAGGATCAAAGGCAATGTGGTCGAGGACGTAGTCGTCGCCGCCCAGGTGGGCAAAACGACCCCAGCGATGGCCGCCGTCGGTGGACAGAAAGATCGTTCCCGTGCTGGTGCCGAGGAAAATGCGGTCGGGGTTGTGTGGGTCATAGCTGAGGCTGCGAACGTCACCGCCATCAGGACCGAGTACTGCCCATTGCGAGGCCGACAGAAACGTGCCAGCCGACAAAACAACGAATAGCGTTATCAAGGACTTATAGAATGCGGGCCGAAAATGCATAGGTCGTTAACCCCTGGTGGAGAGAATGTCCCCGTGCGTCAGGGTGACAGCGTAACACGGGGGTATCAAGTTACTGAAGGGAAGACCTGAGGCGCGCAGCGGCCATTTCCGCCACTGGGCCGTCCGATTGGGCCCGTAGAGCCATACAGATGCGACGCATAACAGGCGGAGAGATGGCTTCAACTCTCCGCCTCATGCATTAAAGGGAGTTCAGGAAAGTAAGCAACTGGTTCTCCTGACGGTCGCTCAACCTCCGAAAAGCCCGTACCGCCTGGCTGGCCTCTTTGTCATGCCGGAGGATAGCGTTCTCCACCGTTACCGAGAGGCCATCGTGCATCAGGTGGGTACGAGTGCGCAGTCCCCAGAGCGGCGCAGTGCGCAGTTTGTTGGCGGTGTCGGGTGGGCCATTCTGCACGATGCCATCTCCAGTGCCCACATCATGGAGCAGAAAGTCACTGTATGGATGAATGATCTTGCTGCCGAGGGCATCAGGAATCGTGAAGGTACCGCCGTTGATCACCGTTCCTGTGGGTGCGGTGGTGATCGAGGGAACGTGGCACATGGCGCATCCGATATCGGAGAAGATCTTCTGCCCGGCCTGCGCACTGCTGGACCCGAACTGCCGGCGGTCCACGGGCGGCGCGAGGGTGGCGCGAATGAAGAAAGCAAAATGATCGATGTCGGCCAGGCCGGTGTCGTCGGGTTGGTCCTCGGGATCGGTTGTGGTCTTGCAGACCGCAGTCGTGTCCGTTGGATTGAGGCGGTTGCTGATGCCTTGCTCGTTCAGATAGGCGTCCGATGCGAAGGAAAGCAAGCTGCCGTGCTGGTCTTTCCATCCGAAGCGTCCGATGCGAGTCTGTCCGGGCGCTTCGAGGACCGGCACCTGGATGGCCTCGCCGGCGATGCGGCCGCCACTGAGCGTCGCCTGCTGGTGTGCGATGTTCAGCAGAGTGTTGTCGTCAATGGCTTCGACGAAGCCGTCACCAAGCGTATTCACCGACAAGCGCAGAGTGCGGATGTCCTCGGACTCCGGAACCAACTCTTGCGCCTTGGCGCATATGGCGCGGTCGTTGATCAGTGAACGGTTGGCGATGGTGGCGCGGCCATCGGCGATTTCCACCGTGGGATTCACGAACTGATCGCGGCGGCCGCTGTGGCCGGCGCGGAATTCCGTCACCTGGCTGCCTCCTCCGGTCACCGGATTCTGGTGGCAATCCGAACAGGAGCGGGCATTGAATACCGGCCCTAGCCCGCTATCGATTCCGTCGGCCTCTTCGAACGCCGCTTGGTCCCGGGCGAAGCTGTCGCCGGCCGGAGCCGAAAGCCCGTTGTTCACGCTGTGGGAACCGGAATCTTCGCTGTACGTGGGAGTTTTGAAGCCCGTGGGGGCTTCCGTGGCAGCGGGCGAAGGAGAATCGCTTCGCAGGATGGTCACACTGGCTGGAACCATAGCGGCCACGGCGAGACAGATAAGGATCGAGAGCCCTTTCACGTGGTTCATTCCGTACCTCCATGCACGGGGGATGGTTGGGCACACTGCGGCCTCTGCCGGACTGCACTCTTGCCGCCCGCGACCACAGTGGCTATTTGTTTCTCAGATCAAGTGCCGGGAGGGACGATGTTGCGCTCGCGTGCTGGTTCGCTGCTCCCCCACTGAAGGCCTGCGCCTTCATTTCCTGCAGGCTCATCTCCTGCAGGATCATCTCGGCGTCCGCAGCAATTTCCCGTGACATCAACCACGAGGATGCGACGAACGCTGCGTTTTTTCGAACACCTTATTCAGCGAATCATTCGGGCAACGTGCATCTCCGCTGCCGGGTGCAAATTGCCGTGAGCCCTTTGTGTGTGAGGAAAAGTCCCGGTGGGGAAAAACAGAAAGGAGGGCCGCTGGTTTCCGCGGGAGAGGCTTGACTCGCCAAACCACCCGTCTTCCGCAACTCACGCAAAACAAAAAGCCGGCCGAGTCGGAACCCGGCCGGCTTGGCGCTCGGAAGCGCCTTATTGGGCTTTAGGTTTGGCCGCTCCTTTTTTTTGCGGGTGCCCGGGGATGATCGGGAATCGCTTTCACTTTGGCCTCATCCACAGGCTGCGTGCCTTCGCCGTTGTAAGTAGCCCCGGCAGGAACTACCCAGTACTCGGCAGTCTTGGTGCCAGCACCACCGGTGCGGGTTTCGATGCGGCTGGGATCGATCCCCTGCTTGGCCTCGCCGCCCGAGAGATAAGCCTTGGAATTGACGGCGCGTTCTGCCGCCAGATTCTTGCGCTTTTCCTTCGGATCGGCGTTGCCCACGATCACGAGCTTGGCCTCAGGATCGTGCTGCAGGCGCTGCGCCACATCATCCAGCACAGCCTTGCAGGTGTTGTCCACGCGCCACGGCTTCACTTTGTTGGGGAATTCGCACTCGCTCAGCTTGCTGGCCTGCGGTGGCGGAGGTGGCGGAGGCGGAGCTTCCACGGTTGCCTGGGTTGAAGCCGACGTGCTTAGTCCGCGCGGATCGCTGCAGGTGGCGCTCACTGTAACCGGTCCCGGCGACGCCCCGCTGGTATTCAGCGTTGCAGTATTGCCGCTGCCGGAAATGCTGCCCGAGGTTGCCGTCCAGCCACTCACCGTGACCGGAACATTGTCCGGGCTGCTGCAGTTGCAGGTGACGGTCACCGAGCCTCCAGCCTGAACCGACGTCGGACTGGCGGAGCAGGACATCGTCGGCGGATTCTTCGGCGGTTCCTTCACCGAGAAGTTCGCCGTGCAGCTGGCCTCGCCACCGGTCTTCATCTTTGGATCGGCGACATGAGCAGTGACGGTATAACTGCCGCCTGCTACGCCGTTGGTGTCGATGCTGGCGGTGTTGTCCTTATTGGAAACCTTCCCCCCGGTGCTGCTCCACGTGTAGGTCAACGTGTGCTTAGGGTTGAAATTAGTGACGGTGGCGGTAGCGGTGATCGGCTCGCCCACCATCACCTCAGAGGGTTGTACCGAGCATGAGGCGGCGGGAGGAACCGGCGGTGCTCCGCCAAAATTCCAAACGATGCCCGTGCGCAGCCGGGCGCCCTCCAGCTTGGGGCGACGAAGACTGGGATCATCAGGGCCAACGGCATCAGGGAAATGATGGGCCGCCCAGACGTAGTCTGCCTCGAACAGGCGAAGGCTGATGGGGCGGGATATTTTGAGATCCATACCACCGCCGAGGATGGCGCCAATGCCATTGCTCGGGTTGAGTCCGCTCACCTGAAGGCGGTTGTAGCTGAGCAGAGTGTGCACAAACATATTTACGCCTTCGCCCCGCCAGGTGATGCGGGGACCAATCCCCCCCGTGCTCTCGCGAACGGTATCATTCCAGTTGTGGCCGAAATCACCTTCCAGTCCGAAGACGGGAGTGGCGTTGTAGGTAAGGCTGGCGCCAAATCCGTCCGCCAGCGAAGGGAGCTTGAAAGGAACGGGCGCGTTCGCCGGTTGAAACGGCGTGGGCACAGTTCCTCCCGGATTCAGCCACTGATATCCGGTGAATAGTTCGTACTTTGGTGTATGTTCCTCTTGCGCGAACGCAGTTGCCGAGACGGCTGACAGAGCAGAACACAACATCAGAACAGGAAGGAGTCCACGCCAACGAAGCGCCTTTCGACGTGACATGCAGAAACCTCCGAATAAACTGGGGCCTTCGCCCCGGGAATTTCAGGCCATACCAGGATGGTCTTACTGGTACGAAGTCTATCACTAGCTTACAGGATAGCAATGATTTAGCTCGCTTCGGGAGTATCTAATACCGACACTATTTACGGTCGGTTTTGTGCAGCCCGGCGCCGTCAGCAGTGATCTCATGTTGATACATGACAGGCATTGACAACATTCCGCGGCCATCGTCGCGCGGAACGACGTTGCGCGGGAAAGCCGCATGCTTGCGGGGAAAGGCGAAAACCTCAATAATGGCGCAAGCCCTGTGTTTGAACCAGGAGCCTGATTTCCAAGAGTTTAGTCACTGTCCTTATGAACCAGGAAAGAGTCCTGATCGTCGAAGACGAGGAGAATGAGCGGACCGGGTTGGCTGAGCTGATCTCGGCTTGGGGGTACCGCACGGAAACGGCTAGCGACGGTGCCGAAGGCCTGGAGAAAGCGACCAGTTGGGGGCCCTCTATCGTCGTGACAGACATGAAGATGCCCCGCATGGGAGGCCTGGAATTACTGGAACGGCTGGCCGGGGATGCGCGCACCATGGCAGTAATCATGGTGACCGCCCAGGGCACGATCGACAGTGCGGTACAGGCCATGCGCATGGGCGCTTACGACTACATCACTAAGCCCATCGACACCAACCGCCTGCGAACCATCCTGCAGAACGCAACCTCCCTGCTCGGTACAAAGGTCGAGTTGGAGGTCACGCGGCGCAAGCTGCGGGACGCCGGTTCGCTCGGCAGCTTGGTGGGGTCCTCCAAGAAGATGCAAGAACTCTTCCGGTTGATTGAGATGGTGGCTCCGAGCACGGCATCGGTCCTCATCACTGGAGCGAGCGGCACGGGCAAAGAGTTGGTTGCCCGCACGATCCACGAACTCAGTCCGCGCCGGAGCAAGCCTTTCATCGCCATCAACTGTGCTGCGATTCCCGAAACTTTGATTGAGAGCGAGATCTTCGGGCACGAGAAGGGAGCCTTTACCGGAGCTCTGGAGCGCCGCACGGGATGCTTCGAGCTGGCGGAAGGCGGTACTTTGTTGCTGGACGAAATCGGGGAAATGCCGGTCGCGACTCAAGCCAAGCTCTTGCGGGTCCTGGAAGACCGCAAACTCCGCCGTTTGGGCAGTAAAGTCGAGACGACCGTGGATGTGCGGGTGCTGGCGGCGACCAACAAAGTCCCGGAGGAAGCAGTGGCGCGTGGCGAACTGCGCAACGATCTCTACTACCGCTTGAACGTCTTCAACATCCAGATGCCTACCCTGCGCGAGCATCGGGAGGACGTCCCGGAGCTGGTGCAACATCTGTTGCGTGAGATGGATGCCAAGCACGGGCGCAAAGTGGCCACCGTCAGCGAGGCTGTGCTGCACCAGTTCCAGAATTACTCATGGCCGGGCAATGTGCGCGAATTGCGCAACACCCTGGAGCGCGCGGTGATCGTGTGTGAGGGCGCGGTGATTGAGACGAAGCATCTGCCGCCGGGGTTCGGACAGATTACTCTGCGCACCACCGCTGAGGATCCGGATGCGGTGCGGCTGGGCGTTGGAACGACCGTCGAGGAGGCCGAGAAACGGCTCATCCTGAAAACTCTTGAGGCCACCAACAACAATAAGACTCGAGCGGCGGAGATCCTGGGGATCAGCCTGAAGACGTTGCACAACAAGCTGAAGGAATACGGCAGCGCCGCGGCCGAGGCTGCGCTGGAACCGGAATAGCGCCGCTCCGATCCGGCATCCGGAGAGCGTTGAACTTTGCGCCGATGAGGACGGCATGCTTGCACGGCGCCTGGACTGCGTTACAAAAATCACATGCGTCGTCGGACCAAGATTGTGCTGGGCATTACTTGCATGGCCACCGCCCTGGTCACGCTGTCCTCCTACATCTACATTTCGCAACTTCTTCGCCAGCGTATCACCACTGCCCAGGAAACTGCGGCACAGCTGACCTCCCAGGTCGCTTACCTGGCCACCAATGCTGCGCCTGATCTGAGCAGCACCCGTGTGGATACCAACAATCCCGAAGCGGTGCGGCGTGGCATCGCCTACTACTTGGGAACCGATCGCGATCTGAATGTCATGCTGGAGTCGCTGGTCGGCAGCTGGCCCACGATTTACGACGCGGCATTAGTGGATGCCGAAGGCAAAGCACTACTGCATACCAATCCGAATTTTGTCGGCAAAACGGCCCCTGACCGTCCGGACTTTGACGTTGTGGTCAATGCCGGTTTCCGCCGCCAGCTTCGGCTGGTGTACAGTCCGCCGGCGGTGTATGACGTGCGCATGCCCCTGCAACTGAATGGCGCTCCTTTCGGTACCGTGCGTGTAGGCGTGTCCACTGTTTTCCTGAAAAATGAAGTGACCCCTCATCTCCGCCATGCTGTGGTGTTTTCCGGCGGAGCGATTTTGCTCTCATTAATCTTGGCCGCGGCGCTCTCCAACCTGGCCCTGGGTCCTCTGGAGAGCATCGCGCGCAGCCTGGACAATGTAACCGCGGGCGATGCCGCTGCCATCGGTGAAAGCCCGGCCCACGACGAGTACGGATTGGTGACTCTCAAGATTGCTCATCTGGGCCGTCAGATGCGTGATGCAAAAGAGATCTTCTCTGCTCTGAAGGACAACGTGGACCAGATCATGGCCAACCTGCAGGACGGCCTGATGCTGTTCACGCGAGACTCCCGCGTAGTTCTGGTGAGTGCATCCGTGGAACGGTTTCTGGGCCGTCCCCGGCAGGAGTTGCTGGGGCACATGGCGAAAGAGATCTTTTCCGCGCAGACGCCCTTAGGAGACATGCTGCTCAGCGCCTTCCAGTTCCGGCGTGGAATTGCGTCGCGAGAAATTGACACCGGAAACGGCAAGCGGGTGCAGGTGGCGCTGGATTTCATTCAGGAAGGTGGTACCCAGATCGGTGCGCTGCTCACCATCCGCGATCCGGAGTCGGTGCGCCGGATTGAAGATGAAATCGAGATGTCGCGGCGTCTTTCTGCCAGCGGTCGCCTTACCCGGGGGGTTGCTCATGAAGTGAAAAATCCCATCAACGCCATCGTGCTCCACCTGCAATTGCTGCAGAGCAAACTGGAGAAGATAGATCCCGACACCCGCCGTCACATGGATATTATCGGCAGCGAGATCCACCGCCTGGATCGCGTGGTACAGATTCTCGTGGACTTCACGCGTCCTCGCGATCTGCATCTGGAAGATGTCGACCTGCGTCGCGTGCTCGAGGATGTGGCGCAGCTGGCCGCGCCCGATGCCGAACAGCACGGCGTGACCATTCACACTGAATTCACCGATGATGCCCTGCCGGTGAAAGTGGACACCGACTTCATGAAGCAGGCCATTCTCAACGTGGTGCTCAATGGCGTACAGGCCATGCCGAACGGAGGAACACTCTCAATCAGTGCCAGGAGGGACGAAGAGATGGTCGTCACTGAAGTTCGTGACGAAGGCTCCGGAATCCCCGCGGACTTGCAGGAAAAAATCTTCGAGCTGTACTTCACTACAAAAAAAGACGGCACCGGCATTGGCCTGGCACAGACCTATCAAGTAATGCAATGGCACTACGGCTCTGTGGGTTTCGAATCCGCCGAAGACCAGGGAACCACATTCCGCCTGCGGCTTCCCCTGGCCGAGGCACGTTCCAACTCTCTAAAGGAAGCGGTAGCCGGAAGCTGAGGGGCGGGGTTTACAATTCCCCTAAGAGTCTGCTGGGAAAAAAAATATGCCTCTGGCCACCACTGCCGTACTCTGCCTGTTGTTAACGCCCCTGCCGGGTCGCGCTGTGATCAGCGTGTCCTGGGTAGCCGTCGACTTCCAGGCGCAAACTGAGAAACCGCCGGATGCGGCCTCTGGCCCAGAGGCACAGCGGCCAGCCCCGAGCGGCGACTCCGAGCCGCAACAAACTCAACCGCAAGGGGTAAAACCCGACCAGGGTGCGCCCGGCGAGGGGGGAACGGCGCAGGAGCCGTCGGCAGCGCCACAAGAGCCCCTGCAAGAGCCGCCGCAAGAGCCAAAGACGAATTCGGAGACGCCGCAGGAACCCGCCGCCAATCCCGAACAAGCCAGGCCTGAGCCGGCTGCGCCGGCGCAGCAATCCTCGGAGCCTGCCAAGGTTCCTCCGGTTGCTCAACCGTCGCCCGTCCGCAAGAAGCCTGCAGCCAAAAAGGGGGGCGCTGCCAAAACGTCCTCCAACAGGAAAAGCACAGCGAAGAAACGCCTGCCTCCCAATCCGGCGAAACAGACCGACAATGCGGCTCCCAAAGTCGTCATACGCAATGGCGGCACCACCGATCCAAAAGTCGAGCTCTCTCGGACTCTCACCCAGCAACAGACCAACGCTCAACTGCAGAACACCAACCGGCTACTCGACGCTGCCGATGCAAATCTTAAGAAGGTTTCGGGACGCCAGCTCAGTGCGGCTCAGCAAGATGTAGTCAAGCAGATTCGCGCCTACATGCAGCAGGCGAAAACTGCGGCCGGCGATGGGGACGTTCAACAGGCAAACAATTTGGCGACGAAAGCGCGGATGTTGTCAGATGAGTTGGTGAAGCAGTAGAGGTGCTTCTGGCTTCGACCTCCTCGTTTTGAAGTCCTCGCTTCCTAGAAGCTTACCGACCTGTCATCCTGAGCGAAGCGAAGGACGTGCCGGTGCTTCTACGCGTGATGAATATCCTTCGCTCGACAGTATGTAGTGACTCTACCTTCCCTGGGCGCGGGCGGCGTTGACCTTGGTCAGCAGATCGCGCGACATCTGCTGCACCGGGCTGGTGATCTTGACTCCCTCTGTGAGAACGTCGCGCGCGTCGCTCACCCGGTTCAGTTTCGCGTAGGCGAAGCCGAGCCGGTATAGAGCCACAGCATAGGACTGATCATCCTGCCCCTTCAGCAATCCGGCGGCGGCTTTCAGCTCGGTGACCGCCGCTTGAGTCTTATCTTCCTTCATGTAGGCGTAGCCCAACGTCGAGTGCGCCACCCCGGCAGACACCTTGCGGGAACGGTCGGCGTCGGGGGCATCGGCCTTGGCGATAGTAATGGTTTTCTGTGCGTAGGTGACCGACTTGGCCAGACTGCCAGCCTTCGGGTCGTCTGCGTACGCGTTGGCGAGCAGAAGTAGTGTCGGGAGATTTTCGGGACTGGTTGCCAGAACCTTTTCTCCGTACGCGACCAGTCGCGGCATATCGTTGAGTTCGGAGAAAGACATCAACGCGTAGGAAGTGATGGCCTCGGCAAAGCGGGAATCAGGAAACGCCGGGGTAAAGCGCTCGATGTAGCCCACCCGGGTCTTGGCATCGGCGGTTGAGGTGATGGCGTTGTAAGCCGCCGCTTCCAGGAACTCATAGGAGCTCTGTGCCGCGGCTTTTTCGTCTGTGACGTGTGCCGCAAAGTCGCTGTCGCTCATTCCCTCAGGCTTAGGCTGCTTGGCAAGGGAATTGTAGACCTCACCCCCGTGCACCGAATATTCCATGACTTTTCCGTTGTTCTTGGCTGCCTGGGCAATACCCACCATAGTTACCAGAATGTCGATGTCATGCGGGCTGGCGGCCGCTGCCTTGTCGCCTGCAGCCAGAGCCTTTTCCAGATCACCTTTGTCCTGGTAGGCCTGCGCGATCTGCCATTGGCCGTAGGCGACCGCTACCGGGTTCGACGAAAACTTCTGCACGAAGTCCTGATACATGGCAAGCCGCTTGTCGCTGTCGGATTCCTTGGAGATGGCTTGCAGTGCCTGATCTTCTGGTGTGCCGGCGGGAATGACGAGCTTGTCAAGTTGTGCGCGCAGAAGAGGAGCGCAAAGACCAAGCAAGGCAAGCAAAGTCCAGTAACGCTTCATACATCACCTCCGCAGGTGAGGAAAGGCTTCTGGCCAGCAGCGCGAATCCTAGCGCGAAGCGGAGCCGGTTGCAAGCTGATCATGTGGCAATGGTCGTGTGGCGCGGGCGCCCCGCCCGCGTGGCGCCGTCAATCTGTAAGCCGCAGGCTAAATACGACGACGGTGGCCGGGCTGGTCCCCCGCTACATGCGCGGATGATGGTATTCTGCTCTGGCGGGCGCTTCGTTCTGCGAATAGCGGCGAATGAACCTTCCGGATGCGGTGATTCAACCCCTCCTTTTGGAGTCCGCGGGACCCTCCGCGAACTGGCGGGGATCTGTCTCGGTGATCGTGCCCATATACAACGAGGTGGCGCATGTGGAGGAGCTTCTGCAGGCCATCGCCGAATCCCCGGTGCGCAAAGAAGTCGTGATCGTGGATGACGGTTCCACCGATGGCACGCGCGAGAAACTCCTGGCTCTGCCCCATGCAGACGATGTGACACTGGTATTCCACGAAAAGAACTGCGGCAAAGGCGCCGCCGTCCGCACCGGCCTGCAGCACGCGCGCGGGGAGTATGTGCTGATCCAGGATTCGGACCTGGAATACGATCCGCAGGATTATCCCGCGTTGTTGCAGCCTCTGGAAGAGCACAAAGCCAACGTGGTGTATGGCGTGCGGCCGGACCGCCCCGAGCGCGGCCTGCGCTTCTATCTGGGAGCAAAGTTCCTGACGCACCTGACGAACCTGCTCTACGGCGCCGGTATTCACGACGAGGCTACCTGCTACAAAGCTTTTCGACGCGACCTGTTGGGCAAGATCACGCTGCAATGCCGGCGCTTCGAGTTTTGTCCCGAGGTGACGGCGAAACTTTGCCGGCTAGGGGAAAGAATCTGGGAAGTGCCGATTTCTTACGCTCCGCGCAGCCGGCAGCAGGGCAAGAAACTGCGGCCTTCGGACGGCTGGCTGGCCATCTGGACCCTGCTGCGTCTTCGCTTCGCCCGCAGGCGGCGCCTGCTTGCCGCACCGAATGTTGTTGAGAATCCGCCGTTCGCCGTGAGCTTTCTGCGCCTGCCACCACGTTGAGCCACACTCCATCAGTGATCGCAACCGGGACCAGCAGCTCCGCTCAGATCCGCCGCTCGCTCTTGTGGATGGTTCTGTTGTCGTTCGTTCTTCAGGTGATTGCCATTGGGGTGCTGCGCCAATACCGCATCCGCACCGAAGACGACCACTTCGGCTTTGGCTGGGAGATGGGCCGCATCGCGCGTTCAATCGCTATGGGCCAGGGCTACAGTAATCCTTACGGCGGCTCTACCGGTCCCAGCGCTTGGGAGCCGCCACTCTATCCCTATCTGATGGCGGGCGTGTTCAAGCTTTTCGGAGTCTACTCGGCGGCGTCGGCGTGGGTACTGCTCAGCATCAACAGTCTTTTCACAGCGCTCACCTCCATTCCTGTTTTCTTCATCGCGAGAAGAACCATCGGCGACCGCCGGGCGTTTTGCTGCGCCTGGATCTGGGCGCTGTTGCCTTACGAAATGTACTGGTCCATCCACTGGTTGTGGGACACTACGCTGGGCCCGTTTCTTCTCGCCCTCATCTTTGTGGTTTCGTTGAAGCTGCAAGATTGGCGCGGTTGGAAGGGCTGGGTAGTATATGGCGTGCTGTGGGGGTTGGCCGGGCTGTCCAATCCTTCACTGCTCACCTTTCTCCCGTTCTCGGGTTTGTGGGTGTGGCGCCGGCGGCACAGGAACGGCCTGAGTTCGTTCGCCCACGTTGCTCTGGCTTCGGCCGTGTTCTTCGCCTGTCTCAGTCCATGGATTGTCCGAAATTACGTCACATTTGGCCGGTTGATTCTAGTGCGCGACGACTTCGGCCTGCAGTTTCGCCTGGGGAACGGACCGGACGCCGCCGGCATACTCCGCGCCTACATGCAACCCAATCTGAACGTTCTGGAGTTCGACGAGTTTCGCCGCCTGGGAGAGATCGCCTACGAAAAGCGCTGCCGCAAACTAGCCTTCGACTGGATGCGGGAAAATCCAGGCCGTTTTGCCGCCGTCAGCCTGAAGAGATTCTTCTACTACTGGGGTGGCGTGCCCCGTCCGACGAACAGTACTGCGCCGGTGGATTTTCGCAACTCGTTGTTCTTGGCGTCTTCGGTGCTAGCCATCTGGGGGCTGATACTGGCGGTGAGAAGAAAAATTCCGGGTGCCGGACTCTATCTCTGTCTCGTACTCACTTACCCGACCCTCTACTACTTCATCTATCCTCACGCCCGCTACCGGCATCCCATCGAACCTGAGTTGCTGGTGCTCGCGGTGTTTCTGATCGCGAACCGTAGCGCCGGCGTCCCTCCGGCAACTGTTCAGACTTAACTTCTCCCACCTTACGTTCCTATCTCGACCGAATGAATCAATCTCACTGTCGACGGTGAGCCGACGGCTGCGGTCAGTTGGGCGCTACAATCATGTCTTCAGTCAAATTAAATCTGTGCGTGCCATCCTCCAAAAACGTCCGCTGCAATTCATATTCGTCGCCAACATGATCTCCATGTTGGGCAGTGGAATGAATTCCGCCGCCGTAGCCTGGTTCATTCTGCAGACGACCCATTCGGAGATGGCTCTCGGCCTGTTTGCTGTGCTGCAGACCCTTCCCGCCATGCTGATGATGCCATTCACCGGCGTCATCATTGATCGCGAAGACCGCCGGCGGCTGGTCATGATGCTCGATGCAGCGCGGGCGATCATCATATTGACGGTTGCCCTCCTCGCGTTCGGCGGCAAGGTCAAAGTCTGGCAGGTCTATTTGATGAACACGCTTGTGGCCGCCGGCTTCTGGATGTTCTGGCCAACAGTCACTGCGCTAATCCAGGAACTGACGCCGGACGAAGAATTCGTCCATGCCAATACGTTTCTGCTGGCTGGAGTTCAGGGTGGTTGGCTGATGGCGGGAGCGATCGTTGGCTTTGTCTACAACCACATCGGGCTGGGGGGCGTGCTGCTGATTGATTTCTCCACCTACGTGGTCTCGTTCTTCTGCTATTTCGCGGTGCGGAAAGGACGCCATGTGGTTCCGCGTCCTGCCGAGCTGCACCACGATCTGATCGCAGCGGAGACTGCATTCGCGCGCTTCTGGCGCGAGATGCACGAAGGGATCAGCTTCCTCCGCGGCCACCGCAGCGTGGTGTTCCTTGGATTAAGCTGGGCCCTCTTCTTGGGCGCGATGCTGACGGGAGTCGTGGTCACGCCGCCATTGAGCGATCACGTCTTTCACGCAGGCGCAACCGGATATGGCTGGCTGAACGCCGGCTGGGGGACCGGCGCGTTCCTCAGCGCCTTGTATGCTCCGCAGGCGATTGCCTGGATCGGCTCGCGGCGCGTGATCGCCGTGGCCATGGGGACGCTGGCCGTCTGTATGAGCATTGCTCCGCTTGCTCCGGTGCTCGCGCTGGCAGTGCTGTGCTACGGAGTCCTGGGTTCCGCTCGCGGCCTGAGCGGAGTCGCCATGAACACCAGCCTGATGGAGCAGGTCCCGCCCCACTTCATGGGAAGGGTTCAGAATGCGTTTTACTGTGTAGGGACGGCCACACAGATTGTGCTCGGGTTCCTCGTTGGCGTCGTCTCCCAATACAACTTGACCGCCGGCTTCGCCCTGATCGGAATTGTTTACGCGCTGGCGTTCGTGAGCTCGAGCTGGCCCATCTCAGGCAAAACCGCAGTGCAGGAGATGGCGGACTAGTCCCGGGCCTTCGCGATCCTTGCGCTCTTCGCGGTTACTCCTTTCCTTCCGCGATGAGTGCAAAGAAAACTGTTCCCGTGTAGTAAATCTTCATCCGCCCCTGTTATCCTTTCCGGTCACAATAGGAGACCTGCATGACATCCAGCCTCGAGGGCCGCGTGGCCGTGGTTTTCGGCGTGGCCAACAAGCGTTCCATCGCGTGGTCCATTGCGCAGGGACTGCATGCCGCCGGAGCCAAGCTGGCGATCACCTATCAAAACGAACGTCTGGAGCAGGAAGCCAAAGACCTGATCGACTCTTTGCCCGGCGCCGAGGGCTACATGTGTGATGTCTCCAGCGACGCCGAAATCGATCGCCTCTTTGCCCAGCTCAAGGAGCGTCACGGCAAGCTGCACGTCGTGGTGCACAGCGTGGCCTACGCTCCCGCCGAGGAATTGAAGGGCGAGTTCATCAATACTTCACGTGAGGGCTTTCGCGTTGCCCATGACGTGAGCGTGTACTCGCTGATTGCTGTCTCGCGTGCCGCCGCGCCTTTGATGGAAGACGGCGGCAGCATCCTCACCATGACGTATTTCGGCGCGGAGAAAGTTGTGCCCCACTACAACGTCATGGCCGTCGCCAAAGCCGCGTTGGAGTGTACCGTACGCTATCTGGCCTATGACCTGGGCAAGAAAAAGATCCGGGTCAATGCCATCTCCGCCGGACCGATCAAGACGTTGGCCGCCAGGGGCATCTCCGCCCTGGGCGACATGCTGAAGGGCCACGCCGAGCGCTCTCCCCTGCAGCGCAACGTAGACGTGAAAGAGGTGGGAGCGACCGGAGTGTTTCTGGCCTCCGACGCCAGCTCCGGCATCACCGGCGAAGTGATCTACGTAGATTGCGGCTATAACATCATGGGCTTCTAAGAACACCTCCTTGGCGAACTCTGAGGGTGGTCTTTGCGTCTCGGCGATTTGAGATTTTCCCGTCACCGAGGCCCACCCCTCGCAGGCAACGCCGGCACTGGAATGACTCCTCTCGTAGCACTAGACTAGTATTTGGAGTAAGGCGTCAGAAGCGCGCTTTTCGGAAAGCGCCCAGCTTCTCAGTTCCCGGATCGTAGTTCTCAGCGCGTACCTCGCACCATCCCGGGAGGTGATCCATGAACACATCCGTCCGTCATCCCGCCGTTGCGGGACGATTCTATCCAGGAGAGCCGGACATTCTACGTTCTGATGTGCGCTCCTATCTCATGCCGGAAGCGAAGGTGGCACGAGCCGTAGGCTGCATCGCTCCTCACGCCGGATACATGTATTCCGGGCACGTCGCGGGCGCGGTGTACTCCGAACTCGATCTGCCACAGCGGTTCATCGTCATGTGCCCCAACCACACCGGACGGGGAAAGCCGCTTGCCATCATGAGCACCGGCGCCTGGGAAACTCCGTTGGGGGATATCTCCATCGACGCGGAACTGGCGCAGGAACTCAAGAAGCACTTTTCTCCACTCACGGAAGATCCCGAGGCCCATCGCGCCGAACATGCCGTCGAAGTGCAGTTACCCTTTCTGCAAGTCTGCCGTCCAAAGGCCGTCTTCGTGCCGATTGCCCTGGGAACCGGAAGATTTGAGGTCCTGCAGCAGATGGGAGAAGCCGTGGCCGAAGTCGTGGCTGCGCAGGACAGCAACGTGCTGCTGATCGCATCGAGCGACATGAACCACTATGAGAACGACGCCGTAACTCGTAGCAAGGACCACAAAGCCATCGAACGCATCCTCGCCCTCGATTCCCGCGGACTGTTCGAAGTTGTCATGAAGGAAGACATCAGCATGTGCGGTATTGGCCCCGCGGTGGTCATGCTCACCGCCGCAAAGCGCCTCGGCGCCACCAAGGTGCGACTGGTGAAGTACGCCACCTCCGGGGATGTCTCTGGCGAACGCGACATGGTTGTGGGATACGCGGGAATGGTGGTTGGCTAGCGCTTCTTGGCCTTCATCGCAACCTCGGCGGCTAACGATTTCCGGCAGCCCCACGCGACCGATTACCATCGGCAGGTCGCAGGCGCTTCCCACGGCAGTATACTTCCGCGAATGGCCAACATCCTCTACGGTGTGAATGGTGAGGGCGCCGGCCACTCCTCACGCGCGCGCGAAATCATCACCCACCTGCTTGCCCGCGGACACGTCGTGCATGTGGCCTCGTTCGATCGAGGTCTGCAGAATCTGCGCGAAGATTTTGAGGTAACGGAAATCTATGGTCTGCGCTTTGCCTACGTTAACAACAAGGTGCGCTACCGCCGCACAGTAGCCAGGAATCTGGCCACCGTTCGTCAGGCAGCCCGCAGCGTTGCTCAACTCAGGGAACTTGCCGAGGCCTGGCAAATCCAACTCGTGATTACCGACTTCGAGCCTTTGACCTGCCATATAGGTCACCGCCGGCGACTGCCCGTGATTTCCATCGATAATCAGCATTGCCTCACCAACACCGATGTCGCGTATCCGCGCCGTTACCGCCGCGACGCCGCACTGGCCAAACTGGTGACGGGGATGATGGTCCCGCGCGCCGACGCCTACCTCGTGACCTCGTTCTTCACGGCGCGGGTCAAGCGGCGCGGCACGTTCCTCTTCCCGCCGGTACTTCGCCGGCAGATTCTAAATGCCCTTCCCACCGCGGGCGAGCGCGTGCTGGTGTACGTAACTTCCCCTGCTCCTGCCCTGGCAAAATTGCTGAGCACCGTGCGTTGCCGGTTCACCGCCTACGGCTTCGGTCGTGAAGGCGAGGAAGGCAACATTCTCTACAGGAAACCGAGCCTCGACAGTTTTTTGTCCGACCTCGTCAGCGCTAGAGCCGTCATCGGGAACGCCGGCTTCTCGCTCGTGACGGAAGCTCTCCACCTGGGTAAGTCATACCTGGCGGTTCCGGTGAAACACCAGTTCGAGCAGATCTTCAACGCCTACTGGCTCAATAAAATGGGTTATGGCGCGTATTGGGAGGAGTTGAACAAGGAGCGCATTGAATCGTTTCTCTTCAATCTTCCCCAGTACGAAGAAAAGCTTGCCGGCTATCCGCGGCGCGGAAATGTCGCGCTCCTCGACAAACTGGATGAGCTTATTGCGCAGTACACTTCCCCGCGCGCGCAGCGGTCCAGCACAGCATGAGCGATGACAGCATGAGCAGTGAAGACAATCTCCGCCTGCCCGAACTGGAGACCGCTCCCAAGCCCGTGGCAGTCATCGAGTCCGCAGTGGTCATATCCCTGGTGCTGGCAGTGCTCTCGCTGTTCTTGTTTGCCTGGATTGCGGAAAGTGTTTCGCATGACCAGGCCCGCCGCTTCGACTCCTGGGTGCGGGAATCCGTTCACCAGCACGCCTCGCCTGCGCGGACCAGGGCCATGATTGCGATTTCATTCCTCGGTGGCGATGGTCTTGTGGTCGCAGCCGTTTCAGCCATGATCTTGTTCCTGAGGTTGCAATGGCGGAGGGCGGCGCTCTGGCTGCTCACCACGATCCTGGGAGCGCTGGTTCTCGACCTGACTTTGAAATACGCATTTCACCGAGCCAGGCCCACCCCCTACTTCGGGCCTCTCCCCCATACGTATAGTTTCCCCAGTGGTCACGCGCTTTTCTCATTCTGTTTCTACGGCGTGCTCGCTGGACTGCTGGCCGACCGCATCCGCTCACGGCTGCTGCGGACTCTGATCTGGGGTTGCGCGGCGCTGCTGGTGCTCGCCATCGGTCTCTCCCGCATCTATTTGGGAGTGCACTATCCCAGCGATGTCGTCGCCGGGTATTTGACCGCCACGCTCTGGGTAAGCACCATGATCGTCCTTGACCACGTGCGCAAACGGCGAAAGGGACAAGCTGGTTCAAGACTCGGCAGCGACATCGAAATCTGAGCCCAGATACCGTGAACTTCACGGTTCCAAACCAGGGTCAGCAGAGGGCGCAGCCAGGCAACGGGAACTGGTTCGGCCGGCTGGAAAGCCTGGTCCAATCCCACTTCTGCCCCCCGCTCTGA
>Ga0335077_10002392_pt1 | contig 22355 bp, 20 predicted proteins | sample Lox_Sample_31_FD_207151 | JGI IMG/M metagenome (GOLD analysis project Ga0335077, IMG submission 207151) | Soil microbial communities from Loxahatchee National Wildlife Refuge, Florida, United States - Lox_Sample_3.1 | ecosystem: Environmental > Terrestrial > Soil > Wetlands | place: USA...
GGTCGGCCGACCTCCGGCAGGCGGTGGCGCTCACGGTGCCGGACCCCTTCCTCTACGCCGAGCGCGAGGGCAAGCCGCACGTCTTCGCCAACTCGATGGAGGCCGGCCGCCTGCGCGAGCTGGGGCTCTTCGAGGTGCACCTGCACGACGACCTCGGCAGCGACGAGCTGTTCGAGGCTGGCCTCGACCGCCGCGAGGCCGGTGCGCAGCTCATGCTGCGCGCGGTCGCCTCGCTCGGCATCGAGCGCGCCTCCGTGCCGGAGACGTTTCCGGTCTGGGCCGCCGACCGGTTGCGCACGGAGGGCGTGGAGCTCGACGTCGACCAGGACCTCTTCGACGAGCGTCGCCGGGTCAAGACCGAGGCGCAGATCGCCGGCTTGCGTCGCGCGCAGCGCGCCGCCGAGGCCGCGATGGACGCTTGCCGCGAGCTCCTCCGCAACGCGGAGCGCAACGGCGAGGGCCTCGTCCTCGACGGCGAGCCGCTCACCGTCGAGCGCGTGAAGGCGGCGATGAACGGCGTCTTCGTCGCGCACGACACCACGGCGGACGAGTTCATCGTCGCACCCGGCCCGCAGGGAGCGGCCGGCCACGACATGGGCTCCGGGCCGATCGCGGTCGGCGTGCCGGTCGTCGTCGATATCTGGCCGCGCGACAACGCGTCGGCCGTCTACACGGACATGACCCGCACCTTCGTCGTGGGAGACGTTCCCGACGACGTCGCCGAGTGGCATCGCCTCTGCAGGCAGGCGCTCGAGCGCAGCCTGGCCGCCGTCTGTCCCGGCGCCTCGACGCTCGCGATCTTCGACGAGAGCTGCGAGGTCTTCGAGGCCGCCGGTGAGCCGACGCAGCGGACGAAGACGTCGGGTGAGCCGCTCGTGGACGGCTTCTTCCACGGGCTGGGCCATGGGGTCGGGCTCGAGGTCCATGAAGAGCCGGGCATGGGGCGCAGCTCGACGAAGACGCTCCTCGCGGGCGACGTGATCACGCTCGAGCCCGGCCTCTACCGGTCGGGCTACGGCGGCGTGCGACTGGAGGACATCGTCCTCGTCACCGACGGCGGCGCAGAGGTCGTCACGCAGTATCCGTACGACCTCGAGCCGTAGCTTTCTTCGCCCTCGCGCTTGACGCGGGCAGGGTGCGTCGGTCAGATTCTCGGAGTCACTTCGGCGCTGCCGGCGGTCCGAGGGGGTCCGAGCGGCGACGCCGACCAAAGGAGGCTGCTGCATGAGTGCTTACTCTTCGGGGCAGGGCGGTGTGACGAAGGTCGAGAGCACACCTGCTGCCGACCCGGCCCCGCTGGGTCTCGCTGGCTTCGCGCTGACGACGTTCCTGCTCAGCGGCCACAACGCGTCGTTCATCCCCGACCTGATCTGGGTCGGCCCCGCGATCTTCTACGGCGGCCTGTGCCAGCTCTGTGCCGGGATGTGGGAGTTCCGCAACCGGAACGTGTTCGGCGCGACCGCGTTCTCGACGTACGGCGGGTTCTGGATGGGCCTCGGCCTGTTCATCATCCTCGCCGTCGGCAACGGGAGCTGGGTCAAGGGCTACACGGGCGGCGACCTCACGAATGCGCTCGCCTGGTATCTGTTCGCGTTCGCCGTCTTCAACACGTACATGCTGATCGGGAGCGCGCGGGTGAACATGGCGGTGTTCGCGGTCTTCTTCGCGCTCGAGATCACCGAGATCGTGCTCGTGATCGGCTTCTTCAATGCTTCGCACACTGCGGGTGCACACCTCTGGTGGCTGCATGCCGGCGGCTGGTGCGGCGTCGTGACGGCGGCGGTCGCCTGGTACACCTCGGCGGCCGGCGTCTGGAACGGGGTCGCGGGCCGGACGGTGCTGCCTGTGGGCAAGCCACTGATCGCGAACGCTCCGGCGGCCGCGCTCGCTTAGGATCCGAGTGCGATGCGTTACCTGGTGGGCCCGCTTCGGCGGGCCCACCGGCCCGAGCATCATTGTCAGGAGGAGGTGAGCACGTTGGGATCCGTAGACACCGAAGTCTCCGAGGCGCAGATCGCCGTCCACTGGCGGGAGGAGGAATATGTCCCGCCGCCGGCGGCCCTGAAGGAGACGGCGAACGCGAACGACCCGGCCATCCGGGACCGTTTCTCCGAGGAGCATTTCCCGCAGTGCTTCGAGGAGTATGCGGAGCTTCTCACGTGGGACAAGAAGTGGGACACGATCCTCGACACGTCGAACCCGCCGTTCTTCAAGTGGTGGGTCGGGGGCAAGCTCAATGCGTGCGTCAACTGCGTCGACCGGCATCTCGAGTCACGCGGCTCCGAGAACGCGTTCGTCTGGGTGCCCGAGCCCGAGGATCAGGAAACGGTCGAGCTGACCTACGAGGAGCTCCACCGCCGCGTGAACGAGCTCGCGGCGCTACTGAAGGACTTCTGCGGCGTGAAGCCGCAGGATCGCGTGACGTTCCACCTGCCGATGGTGCTCGACCTGCCGGTCGCGATGCTCGCCTGCGCGCGTCTCGGCGTGATCCACTCCGAGGTGTTCGGCGGCTTCTCGGGCACGGCGTGCGGCCACCGGATGGCGGACGCGCAGAGCACGATCCTCGTGACGATGGACGCCTATTACCGCAACGGCGAGCTCATCGACCACAAGGTGAAGGCGGACGAGGCGATCGAGGCAGCCCGCAGCGAGGGCACAGAGGTCGAGAAAGTGCTCGTCTGGCGACGCCATCCCGGCGAATACCACTCGGAGAGCCCGATGGTCGAGGGCCGGGACTTCTTCCTCGACGAGCTGCTCCCGCAGTACGCGGGACGGGAGGTGGAGCCCGAGTCGATGCGTGCGGAGGACACGCTCTTCCTCATGTACACGAGCGGCACGACCGGCCGCCCGAAGGGTGCGCAGCACTCGACCGGCGGCTACCTCTCCTACGTCACCGGCACGTCGAAGTACTACCAGGACATCCATCCCGACGACACGTACTGGTGCTTCGCCGACATCGGCTGGATCACCGGGCACAGCTACATCGTCTACGGCCCGCTCGCGCTCGGGACGACGAGCGTCATGTACGAGGGCGTGCCCACGTACCCCGACGCGGGGCGGCCGTGGCGGATCGCGGAGAAGCTCAGCGTGAACATCTTCCACACCGCGCCGACGACGATCCGGATGCTGCGCAAGCTCGGCCCGGACGAGCCGGCGAAGTACGACTACCACTTCAAGACGATGACGACGGTCGGTGAGCCGATCGAGCCCGAGGTCTGGCGCTGGTACTGGCAGTCGGTGGGCAAGGGCGAGGCGGCGATCACCGACACCTGGTGGCTGACCGAGACGGGCGGCTTCCTCGGTTCGACGCTGCCGGCGCTCGAGCCGATGAAGCCGGGCAGCTGCGGCCCCACTGTCCTCGGACTGTACGGCGTGATCTACGACGAGAACGGCGACGAGGTTCCCAGGGGCTCCGGCAAGGCCGGCAACATCTGCATGCGCAATCCGTGGCCTGGGCGGATGCTGACCATCTGGGGCCAGGACGAGCGGTACGTCGACACGTACCACAAGAAGTACAACCGCGACCCGAAGAGCACCGACTGGCACGACTGGCCCTGGCTGTGCGGCGACGGCGCCGTGCAGGCGGCCGACGGCTACTACCGGATCCTCGGCCGCATCGACGACGTGATCAACGTCGCCGGCCACCGGCTCGGCACGAAGGAGCTCGAGTCGGCTGCGATCGAGGTCCCGGAGGTCGCGGAGGCGGCCGCCGTGCCGGTGATGGACGAGCTGCGCGGCAGGGCGGTCGAGATGTACATCTCGCTCAAGCCGGGCGTCGAGGCGGGCGACGAGGTTGCCCAGAAGGTGTCGGCCCAGATCGAGAAGGACATCGGGAAGATCGCCCGCCCGAAGAACGTCTGGGTCGTGGCGGACATGCCGAAGACGCGCTCCGGCAAGATCATGCGGCGCGTGATCGCGAGCATCTCGAACTTCATGGACATCGGCGACGTGACGACGCTCGCGAACCCGGAGATCGTCGAGCAGATCAACGAGCACGTCCGGGCCGAGAAGGTCGCGCGGGGCGACGTTCCGCGCGAGCTCTCGGCGCAGGAGCTGGAGGAGATCAAGGCCTTCGGCAACGTCGAGTAGACGAGCGGAGCGGGGGGAGCCTCCGGGCTCCCCCCGCGCGATCGAACGCCGCCGCCCGGCGGCGGAGACCGAGAGCACGTCGAGCCGCAATTTGCGCAGATTCTGGTCTGACGGAGGATTCAATCCGTCGCGCGCGAATGGTATGAACGACGTCTGCGGATAGCGGCGGAGGTCGAAGGCACTCCAACGGGCGGATCCGGGTCAGGTGCCAACTGGACCGCCGACCTGCACGTCAAGCGCCGCCGTTCGCCACGCTGGATGCGCCGGGCAGAGGGTCTGCTCGGCGTGCCCGCGGCTAGGCCGCGAAGACGAGACGGCTGCGGCCGAGGTCGTACGTCACGGCCTGACGCCGGAGGAAGGAGTCGCCGACGAGGCCGTCGTGGACGATTCGCTGGAACATCGCCTCCGGCCGCTCCTGCGCGAGGGCCGGCGCCCCTGACGGCTGCACGCTCCCGTCGAGCGTCGCGAACGTGCGCCGGAAGGCGCCCCCCGTCTCGTCGGTGCCCTCGACGCGCCGCACGTCCGGCGCCTCGAGGTCGACGCCGACCTCCGCGGCGAACCGCTCGTCGAGGACGAGCGAGTCGCTGCCCATGTCGACCTCTGCCGAGATCGTCCGGCCGCCGGGCAGCGCGAGCGGCAGGAACGCATCGAGGGACGGGCCGTCGCGCGCGAGCTCGACGTCCACGGCGACCCCCTCGCGCAGGCGCGCGGCGAGCGTCTCGTCCGTCTCGAGCGCGACCGTCTCCTGCGGATAGTCGACCGTGAACGGGTGCGTATCGAAGAACGCGAGCGAGAGAAAGCCGCCGATGTCGGCGAGCTCCGGCGGCAGGCCATCTCGGAGGTCGAAGACGCCGACCTCGAGCTCGCGCCGTTCGAGCGTGTCGAAGCGGAGCGACGGAACGCGGGCGAGCGGCAGGACGATCTCCTGACCCGACATGCGCGGGCCGGTGAACCGGTCGCCCGTCTCCTGGCCACCGGCCGCGGCGCAGAGCTCCGGCGTCAGGAGCGTCGGCCCGATTCCCGTGTCGAGGACGAAGCGGCGCTCGATCCCGCCGGCGACGGCGGGCACGAGGACGAGATGGCGGAAGCGCTCGAATGCGACGGCCACGTTCAGCCGTCGAGCAGCGGCTCGAAGCGGGCTGCGTCGTCGAACGGGCCGATCACCGCGAGCCGCAGCCGGTCGTCGGCGATCAGCTCCCCTGCGACGCGGCTCACGTCCTCCGCCGTGACGGCGGCGAGACCGTCGAGGATCTCCTGCGGGTCGGGCAGGCGCGCCTCGAGCACCTCCCGCCGCAGCCCGAACAGGATCAGGCCCTGCGGGCTCTCGAGCTGGAGGACGAAGCGGCCGCGGGAGAAGCTCCGCGCCTTCTCGAGCTCCTCCGCCGGCACCGGCTCCGCCGCGATCTTGCGCAGCTCGGCCGCGATTGTCCCGATCGCCTCGTCGATGCGGCCGATGTCGACGCCGGCCTGTGCGTAGAGGCTGCCGGCGTCGGTGTAGCTGTGGTTGAGGCCGTAGACGTAGTAGGCGAGGCCGCGCCGCTCGCGTACCTCGCTGAAGAGGCGCGAGGACATGCCGCCGCCGAGCACCGTGGCGAGGAGCTGGAGCGCGTAGCGGTCGGGGTGGTCGAGCGGGTAGCTGTGGACGCCGAGGGAGACGTGCGCCTGGTCGGACGGCTTCGTGAAGACGCTCACGCGGCCGTTCCGGTACGGCTGGACCGGCATCGGCTCGCCGGTCTCGGCGGCGGGAAGGTCGCCGAGCAGTTCCTGCGCCCGCTCGAGGACGTCGTCGCCTGTCTGGCCGGCGACGCCGAGCACCATCCGCGCCGGCTTGTACCAGCGGTCGAGATACCCGAAGAACGCCTCGCGCGTCGCGCCGCGGACGGTCTCCTTGCGGCCGATGATGTCCCAGCCGAGCGGCTGGTCGCCGTAGAGGAGCTGCTCGTACAGACCGCCGATGTAGTCGCGCGGCGTGTCGAAGTACATGTTCATCTCCTCGACGATCACGCCCTTCTCGCGCTCGATCTCCTCCTCGACGAAGCGCGAGTTGCGGAGCATGTCGACGAGGACGTCGAGCGCGACGTCGCGGTGCTCCGCCGCGCACCTGACGTAGTAGGCCGTGTACTCCTTGCCGGTGAACGCGTTGAACTCGCCGCCGATCGCGTCGATCTCGCCGGCGATCTGGCGCGCGCTGGGGCGTCGCTCCGTGCCCTTGAAGAACATGTGCTCGGCGAAGTGGGCGATGCCGTTCGTCTCGGGTGTCTCGTAGCGGGAGCCGGCGGCGAGCATGAGCATCACCGTCACCGACTGCGCGTACGGCAGGTCGGCCTGCAGCACGCGGAGCCCGTTGTCGAGCGTCTCGCGGCCGAAGACGCTCATTGCGCGGCCTCCACGGGCTGCAGCCTGCGCCGCCAGCGCTCCGGCACCTCGACGCTCCGCTCCGCGGCGTAGTCGTAGCCGACGAGAACGCTCTTCGCCTCGGCGACGAGTCGCTCACCGGCACGCAGCTCGTACTCGAGCTCGAAGCTCTTCCTGCCGAGCCGCGACGGTCGCACGCCGATGGCGATCGTCTCGCCGAAGAACACGGGCGAGCGGAAGTCGATCTCCGTCCGGGCGAGGATCACGTCTCGCAGCGGCATCGCCTCGCCCGTCTCCTGCGAGCCGAACCAGGCGAGCCGCGCCTGCTCGAGGTACGTCGAGAAGACCGCGTTGTTGACGTGGCCGAAGCCGTCGAGATCGCTGAAGCGCACGATCTCCTCGTGCACGAACGGGAACGCCTCCACGGCGGCGATGGTATAGACGGGGTGATGATCGGCGAGCAGACGAGGCGCGCGATCGCCGCGCAGCCCGAGTGGCTGGCCGGGGTGCCGACGGACCGGCGGCTCCCCGACGGCGCACGGCCGCTCTTCACCGGCTGCGGCACGTCCTTCCACGCCGCGATGACGGCCGGCGAGGCGGTGCAGCCGCTCGAGCTCGTCCTGCGCCCGGAACGCGACGCGGACCTGCTCGTCATCGTCTCCCACGAGGGAGAGACGCCGCTCACGCTCGAGGCGGCCCAAGCATGGCAGGGGCGGAGGTGGCTGGTCACCGGGCAGGCCGACGGGCCGATCGCCGAGCTCTGCGAGGAGGTCATCGTCTGCACTCCGCAGATCGAGGAGAGCTGGTGCCATACCGCGAGCTACACGTGCGCCGTCGCCGCGCTCGCCGCACTCCGAGGCGAGGACGTGTCGTGGCTCCCCGGCGCGGTGGCCGAGGCGCTCGAGGCGCCGCTGCCGCAGGTCGGCGAGCAGGAGCGGTTCCTCGTCGCCGGCGCCGGACGCGACCTGCCGACGGCCCACGAAGCGGTGCTCAAGCTGCGCGAGGGCTCGTGGGTGGCGGCCGAGGCGTACGAGACGGAGCAGCTCCTGCACGGCTACTTCGCCGCCGTGGACGAGTCGGTGCGCGCGTTCGTCCTCCAAGGCGAGGGGCGGGCGGCGGAACGCGCCGCGGCGGCCGCGGCCGGGCTCCGCGAGCTCGGCTGCGACGTCGACGTCCTGCCGACGCGGCATCCGGTCGTCGACGTCGTCCGCTTCCAGCGGCTGACGCTCGAGCTCGCCGAAGCGCGCGGGCGAGAGCCCGACCGCATCCGCCGTCACGACCCGCGCTGGGCGGCGGCGGCGAGCGCCGCCAAGGCCGACAACGCCGCCTGACCGGCTTAGAGCTCGCGGAGCGCGGCGAGGAGCCGGTCGACCTCGTCGAAGGTGTTGTAGTGGACGAAGCCGGCACGGACCGCGCCTTCGGGCTCGAGCCCGAGCCGCGTCATCCCCTCGACGGCGTAGTAGTCGCCGTCCCAGACCGCGATCTGCCGCTCGCCGAGGCGCTCCGCGACCTCGCGTGGCGCCAGCCCCTCGACGCCGAAGGCGAAGGTCGGCACCCGCCCGTCCATCGTCGCGAGCCCGTAGAGCGCGCAGCGGTCCGGCAGCCCGTCGAGGAAGCGCTCCCCGAGCGCGCATTCGTGGGCGCGGATGGCGTCCCAGCCCAGCCCGTCGAGATAGTCGACGGCCGCGACGAATCCGGCGAGCAGCTCGTGCGCGAGCGTGCCCGTCTCGAAGCGGTGGCCGGTCGGCTCGTCCGCCGCCGGCCGCACCTTGTACGGCCGCCAGGAGCGCAGGAGGTCGTCGCGCCCGAACGCGAGCCCGAGGTGCGGGCCGAAGAACTTGTACGGCGAGCAGAGGAGGACGTCCACGCCGAGCTCTCGGACGTCGATCGGGCCGTGCGGCGCGTAGTGGACGGCGTCCGCCCAGGCCAGAGCGCCGGCGGCGTGCGCGAGCTCGACGATCCGTGCGGCGTCGGTGACCGTCCCGAACGCATTCGACGCGAGCGGAAAGGCGACGACGCGCGTGTGCGTGCCGAGGCGACGCTCGAGATCGTCGAGGTCGAGCGTCGTGTCGTCGCGGATGTCGACGACGTCGACATGGAGGCCGAGATCGCGGCCGAGCTCGAGCCACGGCGCGACGTTGCCGTCGTGGTCGAGGCGCGTGACGAGGATCTCGCCGCCCCGCTCGAGCGTCCGGCCGAGCGCGCGCGTGAGCGCGAAGTTGAGCGTCGTCATGTTCGCGCCGAAGATCGTCTCCTCCGGCCTGCAGCCGAGGAAGCGGGCGGCCGTCGCATGCGCTCGCTCGACGAGCTCGTCGCTCTGCCGGCTCGCCGCGAATGCGCCGCCGAGGTTCGCGTTCGTCTCCCGCAGGTAGGCGGAGATCGCCTCGATCACGGTCTCCGGGCACTGTGTCCCGCCCGGTCCGTCGAGGAACGCGACGCCGCTCGCGAGCGCGGGGAAATGGGAGCGGACGGACGCGATGTCGGGAGCGGCGGCGGCCATGCGTTGACGCTACAGGACTACGATCGAGCCGTGAGCACGACGCTGACGCCGCCGCGCGAGCGGCTCGACCGCGGCGGGAAAGCCGGCCTCGGCGGCCCCTGGAGCGTGATCGTCCTCAACGACGACCACAACACCTTCCAGGGCGTCGCGGCCGCGCTCTCGAGCGTCGTGCCGGGCATCAGCTACGAGCAGGGGATGCAGCTCGCGAACCGGATCCACGCGAGCGGTCTGGCGATCGTCTGGTCGGGCCTGCGCGAGCAGGCGGAGCTGTACTGGGAGCAGCTGCGCGAGCGCGGGCTGACGATGGCGCCGCTCGAGCAGGGTTAGTAGTCGTCCGCCGATCGGCCGTTCACCGTCCAGTGGTAGCGCGGCCTCGACGTGAGGGACGAGCCGACGAAGCAATCGCGTTCCGCCTTCGCGAGCAGCTCGCCGAGCTCGTCGTGCCCGGGCTGCGGCTCGACCTCGACGTCGAGCTCGACGTCGGCCTGCGCGATCGCGTACCGCTCCTCGCTCTCGCGCCGGGTGACGAGCGCATGGACGGAGCCGGAGCTCGCGCCGACGGCGAGGCCGGCGCGCTCGGCGTGGTAGCGGAGGCCGGCGAGCGAGCAGCGGATGAGCGCGGCGAGCAGCAGGTGCTCCGGCGTCCACTCCGGCGGCACGCGGAGCGCCGCGCCGCTCTCGTCGCGCAGCTCGCCGCCGGCGCCGAGATCGACCGCATAGTGGAGCTCCTTCGCCACGTGGGGATCGTCTCACAGCCCGGCTCCGACGCAGGTCCATCCGTCCGGAGCGGCGCCTACGCTGCGGCGGTGCGACGGCTGCGCATGCTCACCGAGGCCGAGTGCTACGTCCGCTGCTACGGCGGCTGGGATCCAACGGTGACCCTCGTGAAGCTCGAGCCTCGGCGGCCGCGCTACGAGCTGCGCGTCACGGGCGAGGATCTGCGCCGCGGGCTCGAGGAGCGGCTCGACGCGCGCGAGCCCGGGGCGGACGCCGAAGCCGCGTAGGCTCCGACGTCCAGCCTCGGCGGTCTCGTTACGGCCTGGCCTCGAGGACCATGTGGAACGGCGTCTCGGCGACGCGGCGGAAGCCCGAGAAACCAGCTCCGGTCACGACCTCGCGGATCCGGGACTCGCCCGCCTGGGCGCCGAGCGCGAGCCCGACCTCCTGCGAGAGCGAGGACGGCGTGCAGAGGAGGGTCGAGAAGCCGTAGTACGCGCGGCCGACCGGGTTGAGGTTCTCCTCGACGCGGTCGCCGGCCTTCGGCTCGACGATCATCCAGGTGCCGTCCGGGGCGAGCGACTGCCGGACGTGCCGCGCCGCCCCGGCGGGGTCGCCCATGTCGTGCAGGCAGTCGAACATCGTCACGAGGTCGTAGCCGCCGCCGTCATACGAAGCGGCGCTCGCCTTGCGGAACTCGACGCGATCCGCGAGGCCCGCCTTCTGCGCCCGCTCGCTCGCGGTCTCGATCGAGCCGTCGTAGTAGTCGAAGCCGGTGAAGCGCGACCTCGGGAACGCCCCCGCCATGAGGACGGTCGACGCTCCGTGCCCGCAGCCGACGTCGGCCACCGACGCGCCTCGCTCGAGCTTCGCGACGACGCCTTCGAGCGCCGGCAGCCACTCGGCGACGAGGTGCGCGTTGTAGCTCGGGCGGAAGAAGCGCTCGCAGCCCTCGTGCACGTCGTGGACGTGGTCGTGCCAGCCGATCCCGGCGCCGCTCTTCGCAGCGTCGACGATCCGCGGCGAGTCCATCACCGAGCCGAGCGCGATCTGGAAGAACCCGGGCAGGTAGGCCGGGCTCTCGGAGTCGGTGAGCGCGGCCGCCTGCTCCGGCGGAAGCGAGTAGCGCCCGCTGTCGGCCTCGTATGCGACGTAGCCGCCCGCCGCCTGCTGGTTCAGCCACTCGCGGACGTACCGCTCGGCCGTACCGGTCTTCTCGGCCAGCTCGGCCGGGGTCAGCGGGCCGGCGCCGGCGAGCGCGCGGTAGAGGCCGAGCCGGTCGCCCATGACCACGAGCGCCGTGTTGAGCGTCGCGCCGACCTCGTCGACGGCCTTGAACACGAACTCCATCAGCTTGTCGACGTCGACCTGCTGCGGTTCCTCGATGGTTGCCACGCATTCCTCCTCGTTCGGGGTCGCCGAAGACGCTAGGAGGGAGGCGAATCGCTCGCCTCGGGTGCCCCACCTGGTACGAGTTGTTCGTCCTGACCGGGCTCGCCTACGATCCCGAGGGATGCTCCTGGGCCGTGAGGCGGAGCTGGCCGAGATCCGCCGTCTGCTCGACGATGCCCGCGACGGCCGCAGCGGCGTGCTCGCGCTCGTGGGCGAGGCGGGAATCGGGAAGTCGTCGCTGCTCGAGGAGGCGGCCGCGCTTGCGGACGACATGCTCCTCCTCCGCGCCCGCGGGGTCGCGTCGGAAGCCCAGATCCCGTTCGCGAGCCTGCTCGAGCTGCTGCGCCCGGCGCTCGGCCTCCTCGACCGGATTCCCGGGCCGCAGGCGGAGGCGCTCGAGAGCGCGCTCGCCCTGCGGCCGGCGCACGCCGCCGACCGCTTCGCCGTCGGCGCGGCGACGCTGAGCCTGCTCGCCGTCTACGCCGAGACGCAGCCGCTTGCGGTGCTCGTCGACGACGCGAACTGGCTCGACGCCTCGTCCGCCGATGCCGTTCTGTTCGCGGCGCGCCGGCTCGTGGCCGACCCGATCGCGGTCCTGCTCACGGTGCGGGACGGCGTCTCGTCGCTGCTCGACGGCGCCGACCTGCCGGTGCTCGAGCTGGCGGGACTCGACCTCGGCGCCACGCAGCGGCTGCTCCCGGACGCGACGCCGGAGCTGGCCGAACGGCTGCACCGCGAGACCGGCGGGAATCCGCTCGCCCTGCTCGAGCTGGCGCGCGAGCCGCGCGAGACGCCGCCGCTGGACGCGCCGGTGCCGGTGTTGACCAGCGTCTCGGAGGTGTTCCTCCACCGTGCGGAGGCGCTGCCGGAGGCGACACGCGACACGCTCGTCCTCGCGGCCGCTACCGATCGTGCGGAGCCGGCCCTGTTCGTCCGCGCCGGCGGAGACGTCGAGGCGCTCGAGCCGGCCGACGCGGCCGGGCTCGTCACGGTCGGCGGCGGCCGCATCGAGTTTCGGCATCCCCTCGTCCGGTCGGCGATCTATGCGGCGGCCTCGCCCCAGACGCGGCGGCGCGTCCACCTCGCGCTCGCCGCGGCCCTTCCCGACGCCGACGCAGACCGGCGGGCCTGGCACCTCGCGCTGGCGGCTGTGGGGCCGGACGACGTCGCGTGCTCCGCCCTCGCGCAGGCGGGGGCGCGGGCCAGGGAGCGCAGCGCGTACGACGTCGCAGCCCAGGCCTACGAGCGCGCGGCGCGGCTCGCCGGCGACGACGCGCGACGGGGCGGGCTGCTGGGCGAGGCGGCCGACGCGGCGTGGCTCGGCGGCCAGGCCGACCGCGCCCTCGCCCTGCTCGACGAGGCGGCGCCACTCGTGGACTCGCTCGAGCAGGCTCACCTGCGCGGCCTCATCGCCCTGCGCCGCGGCCCAGTCGGAGCGGGCGTCGAGAACCTCCTCGCCGCGGCCGAGCGGGCGGAGGCGTCGCTCGCTCCGGTGCTGCTCGCCGAGGCCGTCTACGGCGCCTTCCTGTCAGCCGACGCACGGACGATGCAGGAGTGCGCGGAACGCGCGCGCTCCGCCGCGCTGGGCGCCTCGACCCCGGCGGAATCCTTCTTCTCGCACATGACGCTGGGAATCGCGGGCGTGCTCGCCGGCGACAGCAGCGCGGGTGCGGCCGCGATCCGCTCCGCCGCCTCCGAGTTCGAGGCGGTCGCCGAGCTGCGGGACGACCCGCGCCTCCTCGTCTGGGCCGCCGTCGGCCCGCTCTGGCTGCGCGAGGCGGAGGCCGGCCACGAGCTGACCGACTGGGCGGTCGCGACGGCTCGGGCCGCCGCCGCCGTCGGAGTCCTGCCGTATCTGCTGATGCACGTCGCGACCGACCAGGCCGCCACCGACCGCTGGGTCGAAGCGCTCGCCGGCTTCGACGAGGCGATCGCGCTCGCCCGCGAGAGCGGCCAGCTCGTCGTGCTGAGCTTCGCTCTCGCGCGCCTCGCCTGGCTCGAGGCGAGGCTCGGGCGCGAGGAGGCCGCGCGCGAGCATGCGGAGGAAGCGCTCCTGTTCGCGCGGGAGCTCGGCGTCGCGCTCTGCGAGATGTGGGTGCATGCTGCGCTCGGCGAGCTCGAGCTCGTCCTCGGCCGTCCCGACCAGGCGCTCGAGGAGCTGAGCGAGCTGGAGGCGCTGCTCGCCCGGCACGAGCTCGTCGACGCCGATCTCGCCCCGGCGCCCGAGCTCGTCGAGATCCACCTCCGCCTCGGGGACGAGGGCAGGGCCTTGCGCTCGGCAGCGGAGTACGAGGCCGCGGCCGTCACGAAGGGCCAGCCGTGGGCGCGGGCGCGAGCGGCGCGCGCGCGCGGGCTCGTCGCCGCGGACGGCGAATTCGCGCTCTGCTTCGACGAGGCGCTCGAGCTTCACGCCGAGACGCCGGACGTCTTCGAGGTGGCGCGCACCCGGCTCGTCTACGGCGCGCGGCTCCGCCGCTCGGGACAGCGAACGGCTGCGCGGGAGCAGCTCCGCGCGGCCCACGAGACCTTCGAGGACCTGGGCGCCGCGCCGTGGGCCGAGCAGGCGAGGGCCGAGCTCGCCGCGACGGGCGAGACGGCGCGCCGCCGCGACCCGAGCACGCGGGACGAGCTCACGCCGCAGGAGCTGCAAGTCTCGCTGCTCCTCGCCGAGGGGCGGACGACGAAGGAGGCTGCGGCGGCGCTCTTCCTCAGCCCGAAGACGATCGAGTACCACCTGCGCAACGCGTACAGGAAGCTTGCGATCCACTCGCGCGAGGAGCTGCGCGAGGCGCTGCGCGTCGAGCGGGCCCTCGCGCGAGACTGAGCGCATGAGCACGCCGAGCGAAGTCCCGGACGTGCTGGCGCCCGGGCTCCGCCTCGTCTTCGTCGGCATCAATCCCGGGCGCGTCTCGGCTGCGGCAGCCGCGCACTTCGCGAACCCGCGCAACGACTTCTGGCGCCTGCTCCACGTGGCGGGGCTGACCTCGCGGCTCTACGAGCCGCACGAGCAGTTCCAGCTCCTCGACGAGGGAATCGGCGTCACGAACGCCGCCTACCGGACGACTCCCGGCTCGGGCGACCTCCGTCGCACCGACTTCGCCGGCTCGGCCGAGCGGCTGGAGCGAATCGCGCGCGAGCTCGGGCCGGCCTGGCTCGCCTTCGTCGGCAAGGAGGCATACCGCGGCACGTTCGGCGAGCGGCCGCAGCTCGGCCCCCAGGAGCGGACGCTCGGCGGGACGCGCCTCTTCGTCCTCCCGTCGACGTCGCCCGCGAACGCGGCCGTGCCGTGGGACGAGCGGCTCCGCTGGTTCAGGAGGCTGGCCGCCGCGTCACGGTGACGGCGACGTCGTCGGCGAGCTGCCGCCGCCCGCGCGCCGTGACGTCCACCTCGTCGAAGGCGAGATCGCAGTGGCGGCCGACCGCCTCGACGAGCGCCGCAAGCGCCTTCATGGCGATCGCCTCGCCGAGGCAGCGCCGGTCGCCGATTCCGAACGCGGCAGAGGCGAACTTCTGCTCCGGCGATCGACCCTCGAGCCAGCGCTCCGGGCTGAACCGGTCCGGCTCGTCGTACAGACGCGGGTCGCGATGAAGGGCTGCGACGTCGACGACCACCCGCGTGTGAGCAGGCACCGGCTCGCCGCCAACGCTCGTGTCCACGAGGGCGACCCGCGTGATGTGCGGATTCGTCGGATGTAGCCGCGTCACCTCGCGGACGAACGCCTCGGTGTAGGCGCGCGACGTGCCCCCGTACCACTCGCTGCGGAGCCGGGCCGCTGCGGCCGGCTCCGCGCCGAAGCGGAAGAGCGCCCAGCCGGACGTCTGGACGAGCGGCCCCACCGCGCCGAGCAACAGCTCGCCGAGCAGCGCCTGCCGCTCGCGCTCGGTCGATCCGGGCGCGAAGTCCTCGTGCTCGAGGGCGACCGCGCTTAGCTCCGAGTACCGGCTCAGGTCGGCATGAGCCAGCAGGCTGCGGACGACGAGCGAGAGCCGCGCGAATGCGAGCGGCCGGGCCAGCGCATGCAGCGTGGGCCGCCGGCCCGTCACCCGCGGCGAGCGATCGGCCCAGCGGACGACGACCTCGAGCCGCTGGCGATCATCGTCGCCGAGCGGGCTCGCGAACGCCCCGCGGACGACGGCGTCGATCACGAGCGGGCGAAGCCACGGCATCAGGCGGATCCGCTCTCCGTCGTGCCAGCGCTGCGCCGCAGGCACGGCCGCGCCGGAGACGGCCTCCGCCGTCCGTCCGGCTCCGCTGCTCATGCCTCTCGCAAGCGCGCGGCGCAGCTTCGGGGGCGAGATTCGGCCCGGGGGCGGCTCGGGCCCCGGCCGCCCGACGGCGATTCGCTGCGAGCGCGGCTTCGCGAGCTCCTCCGCCCGCTCCACGAGCGTCTCGCGCACGGCGTCCGGGCTCCTCGTGAGGAGGAACCGCCCGCGTCCGGCTCGCACCCAGACGAGGTCGCCGCGCTCGGCGACTCGCCGCAGCGCATCGTCGGGATCGCGCCGAAGCTCGCGGACGGAGATCCGTGCCTCCGGCGCCGGCATCAGCCTCGCCAGCGGTTCGTGATCGGCGTCCGCCGGTCGCGCCCGAACGCCTTCGGCCGCAGTCGCACGCCCGGAGGCGCCTGCCGCCGCTTGTACTCCGCGCGGTCGATGAGAGCGACGGCGCGCTCGACGACGTCCGGGTCGAAGCCGTCGGCGTCGAGCTCCTCGAGCGAGCGGTCCTCCTCGACGTACGCCTCGAGCACCTTGTCGAGCTCGTCGTACGGCGGCAGCGAGTCCTCGTCGAGCTGGTCGGCCCGCAGCTCCGCGCTCGGCGCGCGGTCGATCGTCGACTGCGGAACGAGCTCGCGCCCGGCCTGCTCGTTCACATGCCTCGCCAGCCGGAACACGTCGGTCTTGAACACGTCCTTCAGGAGCGCGAATCCGCCGGCCATGTCGCCGTAGAGCGTCGCGTAGCCGACCGACAGCTCCGACTTGTTGCCGGTCGCGACGAGCAGCCAGCCGAACTCGTTCGAGAGGGCCATCAGGAGCGTGCCCCGGATCCGCGCCTGGAGGTTCTCCTCGGCCAGGTCCGGCTTCCGGCCGGCGAACTGCTCGGCGAGAACCGTCGCGAACGCGTCGACGGCAGGCTCGATCGGCAGCTCGCGGAAGTCGCAGCCGAGGTTCTCGGCCAGCCGGTGCGCGTCGCTGCGCGTCCCCTCCGACGAGTAGCGGGACGGCATCGAGACGCAGTGGACACGGTCGGCCCCGAGCGCCTCGACCGCGAGAGCCGCCGTCACCGCGGAGTCGATGCCGCCCGAGACGCCGACGACGACCTCGGCGAAGCCGTTCTTGCGGACGTAGTCGCGCAGCCCGAGCACGAGCGCCCGGCGCATCTGCTCGAGATCGTCGTACGTCGGCGCGATCGTCGCCGTCTCCGGCCGGTCGAGGTCGAACAGGAGCAGCGCCTCCTCGAAGCCGGGCGCCCTGGCGAGGATCGTCCCGTCCCGCTCGATGACGAGCGAGTGGCCGTCGAAGATCAGCTCGTCCTGGCCGCCGACCGTGTTGCAGAGAGCGACCCGGACGCCGCTCTCCCGCGCACGCGTGCGGAAGATCTCCTCGCGCTCGCGCTCGCGACCCACGTGGAACGGCGAGGCGGAGAGGTTGACGACGAGCTCCGCTCCCGCGGCGGCGAGCTCGCTCGTCGGCGGCCCGGGAACCCACATGTCCTCGCAGATCGTGATCCCCACCTTCACGCCGGCGACGTCGATCAGCGCGATCTCGTCGCCGGGAACGAAGTAGCGCTTCTCGTCGAACACGCCGTAGTTCGGGAGATGCCGCTTGCGCGCGAAGCCGGTGACGGCGCCGCCGGCGCAGATCGCGCACGCGTTGTAGAGGCCGCCGTCGTCGAGCGGGACGCCGACGAGCGCGACGATCTCCTGCGCAGCCGTGGCGATCTCGTCGAGGGAGCCGCGGGCGGCGCGAACGAAGCCGGGCCGCAGCAGGAGGTCCTCGGGCGGATAGCCGGTCACGGCGAGCTCGGGGAGGACGATGAGGTCGGCGCCGGCCCGCCGCGCCTCCTCGATGCGCGCGACGATCAGCTCGCGGTTGCCCGCGAGATCCCCGACGACCGGATCGATCTGCGCAAGCGCGAAGCGCATGGTCTCAGCCTACGGACGGCGCAGCCTGATGGCGTTCCAGTCGTGCTCGAGGATCTCGTCGACGCGGCCGCGCAGCGACTCCGGCGGGTCGTGCTCGGCGTGGAGGTAGCGGCCGGCGAGCGCGTCGAGCTCGCCCGTGGCGAGCGCGTGCACGAGCGCCGGCGCGCACTCGGGCGGCGTCCACGGCGCGTCGTCCGGGAAATGGCCCTCGGTCATCGCCGTCCGCACGAGGCCGGGGCTGATCACGAAGACGGGGATCCGGCCGCGGAGCTCGTTCGCGAGCGTCTCGCCGTAGCGGCAGATCGCCGCCTTCGACGAGGTGTAGCCGGTCTCCGTCGCCCCCGGCAGGTACGCCGCGCCGCTGCCGACGATCACGATCCGCCCCGTCCCGCGCTCGAGCATCCCGGGGATCGCCGTGCGGCAGCAGAGGTGGACGCCGAGGACGTTCACCTCGTAGACGCTCCACCACTCGTCGGGGTCGAGCTCCCACGCGTTGCCGCGGTTCCCCGTGCCGGCGTTCGCGACGAGCAGGTCGACCGGGCCCGCCTCGCCGAACGCCCGCTCGACCGACTCCCGCGAGGTGACGTCCAGCTCGACCGCTCTGCCGCCGATCTCGTCCGCGACCGCGTCGATCTCGTCGCGGGAGCGGGCGCCGACGACGATCTCCATCCCGGCGTCCGCGAGCTCGCGCGCGATGTTCGCGCCGATGCCGCGTCCGCCGCCCGTGACGAGCGCCCGCCCTTCGAGCTCGCTCATGGCGCGAGTCTACGCTTGCGTAGATAAGTTAGCGCCCGCTAACCTAGTGATCGCTAACTTCGGAGAAGGAGAACGGACGTGAGAGCACGGCTCTTCGCCGAGGAGAACCGCAAGTGGTGGACGCTCGCCGCGGTCGCCTTCGGCCTCTTCATGATCATGCTCGACAACACGGTGGTGAACGTCGCGCTGCCGACGATGGAGAAGGATCTCCATGTCTCGATCTCGTCGCTCGAGTGGATCGTCACCGCGTATGCACTGACCTTCGCGGCGCTGATGATCACCGGCGGCAAGCTCGCGGACATGTACGGGCGCCGCCGCATCTTCGTCGTCGGGCTCGCGGTCTTCACCCTTTCGTCGCTCGCGTGCGGGCTCGCGCCGAGCGCGGGCTTCCTGATCGGCGCGCGCGCCGTGCAGGGCTCGGGGGCGGCGCTGATGAACCCGGCGACGCTCTCGATCATCACCGCCACGTTCCCGCCGAAGCAGCGCGGGCAGGCGATCGGGATCTGGGCCGGCGTCTCGGCACTCGCGCTCGCGATCGGGCCGCTCGTCGGCGGGCTCATCACCGAGAACCTGAACTGGAACTGGATCTTCTTCGTCAACGTCCCGGTCGGCGCGCTCGGCGTCGTGGCCTCGCAGATCTTCATCCGCGAGTCGCGCGACATGTCGCACGAGCAGCGGCTCGACCTGCCCGGTCTCGTCACGTCCGGAACGGGCCTGCTCGCGCTGAGCTACGCGCTGATCGAGGGCAACGACCGCGGCTGGACCTCGGGCGAGATCCTCGGCTTCTTCGCCGCCGCGGCCGTGCTCCTCGTGGGATTCGTCCTGCTCGAGCACCGGCAGCGGCTGCCGATGCTCGACCTCTCGCTCTTCCGCATCGGCGCCTTCGCCGGCGCGAACGTGGTCGCGATGATGGTCTCGCTCGCGATGTTCGGCGTCTTCTTCTTCGTCTCGCTCTACATCCAGAACATCCTCGGCTACTCGGCGACGCAGGCGGGCGCGATGTTCCTGCCGATGACCGTCCTGATCATCCTCGTCGCGCCGATCGCGGGGAGGCTCTCCGATCGCGTCGGCTCGCGCTGGCTGATGGGCTTCGGGATGACCCTGCTCGGCGTCTCGCTCCTCCTCTACCAGCGGGTCGGGCTCCACTCCGACTTCTGGACGCTGCTGCCGGCGATGATCGTCGGCGGCGTCGGGATGGCGACCACGATGTCGCCGATGACGTCGGCCGCGATGGGCGCCGTGCCGATCGACAAGGCGGGCGTCGGCTCGGGAGTCCTCAACAGCTTCCGCCAGGTCGGCGGAGCGCTCGGGATCGCGCTCATCGGGGCGATCGTCTCCTCGTACATCCACGCCCCGGCACGGAGCGCCGCCGGCGCGCAGGATTACGTGAGCGGCCTCCACTCGGCGCTCGCTCTCAGCGCGGGGATCAGCTTCGCCGCGGCGATCGTGGCCGTCCTGACCGTCCGGACGCGCGCCGACGTCCAGCGGGCCCACATCGCCGAGATGCCCGCATGAGCGCGACGGCGACCAGGATGCCCGCGGCCGAGCGCCGCCGGCATCTCGTCGAGACGGCGATCAGGCTCTTCACCGAGGGGAGCTACCGCGGCACGACGACCGCCGAGATCGCGCGGGCGGCCGGCGTCTCCGAGCCGATCCTCTACCGGCACTTCGCGTCGAAGCGCGACCTGTACCTCGCTGCGCTCGAGCACGTCTGGGAGAAGACGCGTGGAAGCTGGGAGAAGTCGCTCGAGGATTCGCCGGACGCGTGTGCGGCGGTCGAGGCGATCGGCAAGGGGCACGTCTCGGTGCGCTCGGCCAAGCTCCAGCTCGCCGAGCTCTGGGTGCAGGCGCTCGGCGAGGCGTCGGAGGACCCCGACCTGCGGCGCCACGTGCGGCGGCACATGCGCGAGGTGCACGAGTTCGTCGCCGGGCTGATCCGCCGCGGGCAGGCGCAGGGCGCGATCTCGAGCGAGCGCGATCCGGACGCGGAGGCGTGGATCATGCTCGCCGGCGGCATCCTCGGCATGGTCGGCCGCCGCGTCGGGCTGCTCGACGACGCGGAGCTCGCCGCGATCAGGGCCGCCCGGCTCGCCTGGCTGCGAGCGTAACGGAGCGCTTGCGGACGCGCGTCCCGCCGCCGGCGGGACGTGTCTGCGCCAGCGGAGCGGACAGGGATAACAAGAAGGCCCCCTGCTGCGGCTCAGGGGGCCTTCTCGAGAGGCGCACCCCCCTTGGCGGGGGTTCCGAGGAGCGGATCTGCGGCCCATCCGTTCCTCGTACCTTCACCAGGAGCCCCGGCGCGCCCCCTGCAAACCTCGGCCTGGCGTCCGGCCTGGATTGCAAGGTTCGCCCACTATAGGAGCGGAATCCGGATCCGTCAAGTGCCTCGGTCAAGTGATTTCGCGAATCCCCCACTTGACAGGGTTTCCGCATGAACATGCCCTAAAAGGGGGAGGCCGTATCGGCCGGCTTGCGCTTGGGTGAAGTATCCGCTTGACTACGAGCGGGACGCAGATGACGACGAGTGACGCCGCAACCACCCGTCCGAGCCGCCGGATTCCGGAGGGGCTTCGCCTGGGCGAGCGCCTGCGCCAGCTCCGCGTCTCGGCCGGAATGACCCAGAGCGAGCTTGCCGGCGAGCGCTTCTCGAAGGAGTACGTGTCCCAGATCGAGCGCGGCAAGACGAGGCCGACGCGCGAGACCGTCGAGTGGCTCGCCGAGCGGCTCGGCGTCGACTCGGGCTTCCTCGCGAGCGGCGTCGCGACCGACGAGCGCGGCCGCCTCGAGGGCGCGCTGGCGCGCGCCGAGGCGCTGTACGAGGCGAACGAGGACCTCGAGGCCGAGGAGGCGTTCAAGCCGCTCGTGAGCGCGGCGCGGGCGACCGGCGTGCCGGAGCTGCAGGTGCGTGCGCTCTGCGGCTCGGGGCTGGCGAAGATGCGCGTCGGCGAGCAGCGGGCGGCGCTCAGGCTCCTCAACGAGGCGCGCGCGATCTCCGAGGCCGAGTCGTTCTCCGACGTCGAGCGCGCGGACATCCTCTTCTGGCTCGGCTCGTGCCGCTACCAGCTCAACAGCGTCCAGACCGCGCTCGCCCTGTTCGACGAGTCGCTGTCGCTCGCCGACCGCTCGGGCCTGCCGTGCGATGCGCTGAAGGCGAACATCCTCGCCTGGCGCGCACGCTGCTGGCGCCGTCAGCGCGACTACGAGGCGGCCCGCGACGACGTGGAGCGGGCGCTCGAGCTCGCGCGCGGCGTCGACGACCTGCGCACGATCGGGGCTGCGTACTTCCAGGCTTCGCTCATCGCCGACCGCGAGGGGCACTGGGTCCTGGCGCGGAACTACGCGGAGCGCGCCCGGGATGCGTACTCGAAGCTCTCCGACCGCGCCCACGTCGGCCAGCTGACGAACAACCTCGGCGGACTCAACTTCCTGCTCGGGAAGACGGACGAGGCGGTCGAGCTGTTGAAGGAGGCTTTCTCCATCGCCCTGGAGCTCGGCAACGAGGCCGACGCGGCGCGTGCCGTGTCGTCGCTGGCCCAGATCCACCTGCGCAGCGGCGAGCTCGAGCGGGCGGAGGAGCAGGCTCGCCACGCGCTCGAGCTGCTCGGCGGGCGCGCCGACTACATCGACGAGATCGGAAGCGCGCAGCTCACGTTGGGGCGGGCGCTGCTCGATCGGGGTCAGCTCGACGAGGCCGAGCAGGCCTTCGTCGCGGCCGAGGAGAGCTTCGGCGATCTCGGCTCCGCGAGCCATCGCGCCGCCGCCTGGGTGGCGCGCGGCGATCTCGCCGCCAGGCGCGGCGACCATGAGAGTGCGGCGGCGCTCTACCGTTCGGCCGCCGAGGCGTTGCAGGACGTTCGCTTCTAGGGGACGGAAGGGGGTGACGACGTGACCAAGGCGCGGCTTATCTACTTGCTGCTCGTCGCTGCGCTCTTCGCTTACATCCTGGCGGCCCTGAGGCCGACGGGCATGAGCGACGGCGGCGGCCTGTAGGCCCTTCTCGGAAGCGCCCACGGCGCCGTTTCCCCCCGTGCGAACGGTGGGCTGAATCGGCCGTGGGCGCACGTTGGCAGCGCGGGTCGCCGAGCGTGATCCGCGAAGTGCTCGCGCCTTGACTGCGCGGGCCCGGGGAGCACGGCGCCGCCTTCGTGGCGTCGGGCCTGCTCTTCTGCCCCCTTTGCGTTTACGGCAGCCCGTCTTCGGGCTGCCTCGATCTGGAAGGCTCCGGTGGACGATTCCGTTCGTGCACCTGCGAGCTGTAGACTCGATCACACTTCAAAAAAGAAAGCGAGGGCCGACGGATGGCGTACGCGAACGACGTCCTCGTCACGACCGACTGGCTCGCCGAGCGCCTCGGCGACGGCTCGGTCGTCGTGGCGGAAGTGGACGAGAACCCGGATCTCTACGAG
>Ga0335077_10002394_pt1 | contig 22354 bp, 26 predicted proteins | sample Lox_Sample_31_FD_207151 | JGI IMG/M metagenome (GOLD analysis project Ga0335077, IMG submission 207151) | Soil microbial communities from Loxahatchee National Wildlife Refuge, Florida, United States - Lox_Sample_3.1 | ecosystem: Environmental > Terrestrial > Soil > Wetlands | place: USA...
CGCGTAGATGATGCTCGATACGATGTAGGGAACGCCGAACCCGACGTGGAGCACATCGGCTGCCATGGTCCCGAACACGCCGACGGCGACAACCGCGAGCCAGTACGTCCAGGCGTTGTACCGGCGCATCCAGAACTGGAGCGCGAGAGCCGCGACGAACCCGAGCACGACGGCAACCTTCGGATCCATCGCGTGGACGAGGTAATCGGAGGTCGACTCGCCCATCGCCGTCGAGAGCGCCTTGATCGCCCAGAAGTAGGCGGTGATCTCGGGGACCCTGAGGGCGCCGCGAACCGTGAGGCGTCCGATCAGCACGCGATCCAGCACGCCCTAAGAACGTTGCTTGGCGTGCATATGACTCGGCGATAAGCGAAGTCTCACCGCTGTAAAGGCGGCGTCACGGGCGCGCGTTGCCGGCGTCGATCACGTGCGAGACGAACGCGGCCGTGTCGCGCCGGCGCTGGGCCGGGCGGCCGTGGTAGGGCAGGCGCGAGGGTTCGAACCGCCACCAGGCGAGTGCATCCTCGATCAAAGGGTGCCACCGCGGGTCGAACGCCTCGAGCGCATGCGCGCCGGCTTGCTCCTTGCTCGCGATCTCGCCGGTTGTGATCGTGTAGTGCAGCCTCGACACGCCGAGCGTCCCCGCTGCCGTGAACCGCCGATTGAGCACGGCCTCGCGCACGCCGGGACGGCGCGCCCGCTTGACCCACCGGGACCAGTAGGTGTTGAGGTTGGCGCGAGTCCAGGACCGCAGCTCGGCCTGGTCGGAATGCACTTGCAACCGCTCGCGCTCGGGACCGCGGACGGCGATTCCGTGGCGCGCGAGCGTGTGCCACGTCACCGGGTTGACGTCGAACCCGTCGCGCGGCGCAGGTCTGAACCGGCCGCTCACGTTGCCCGCTACCGGGGTGACTATGAGCGGCGACTTCGACAGGTCTTCGGACCTCAGGTAGATCCCGTTGCACAACAGCGGCCAGCGCCGACGCAGCGCGGTGTCGTGGACGAGCGCCGAGGTCCAGCGGCCCATGTGCACACCGCAGAGCCGGACCAGCTCGCGTCGCGACAAGTCCCGATCGACGATGGCGACGAAGTCGACGTCGCTCCGCCCGAGGCAGAACGCACCCGTCGAGGCAGAACCGACGACGTAGAGCCCCTCGACGCGGCCGGGGAGCGACCGGTCGAGACGAACGAGCAGATCTTCGACTAGGTGATCTACCGGCGCGGGCAGCATCCCATTCACCCGAGGAGCGGCGTCCGCAGCCGGTGCGATGCTGTCGGCGTGTTCGATCGGCTCGCGATCGCCCCCGCCCCGAACGTCCGTCGGCTGATGATGACCGCCGCCGCACGCGCGCTCGAGGACGGGCGCACCGAGATCAGCGTCCCGGATGTCCTGCTGGCGCTCTCGCACGACCAGGACACCGGCCCGTTGCTCGCCGAGATCGGCGCCAGCGAGAGCGCGATTCGCGCGGCGATCGCCAGCCCCAAGTAATCGCTCAGGCCGCGGGCTGCTGGTCGACCCACGCGAGGATCGCGCGCGAGTGCGTGATCACGATGCCGTCCGGCAGCTTGAGCGCCGGCAGCTTGGAGGCCCCGGTCGCCGCCTCGAGCTCGTCGCGTGATCCCTTGCGCAGGAAGGGGATCGGGCTGCCGTGGCCGGCGATCACCTTTTCGTATTCGATCCCCTTGGCGTGCATCGCTTCTTGAACGCGGCGGCACGGGTGAATGCGTGGGCCGCCCTCGTCGCCATGGCACACGTACAGGGTCGGCTTCGGGAGTTCGGTCGACATGGCCCGGATTGTCCTCCTGTAATCATCTAGAGCACAAACCCAAGACAGGAGGAAGGGATGAAGATAGGCCGTTTGCTACTTCGGATCACCGTCGGCAGCTTGTTCTTCGGGCACGGCACTCAGAAGCTCTTCGGGTTGTTCGGCGGCCACGGGCTCGATGCCACCGCCAACATGTTCGAAAGCCTCGGCATGAGGCCCGGGCGTCGCAACGCGATCGCGGCGGGGGTCGCCGAGGCAGGTGGTGGTGCTGCGCTCGCCGCTGGGTTCGCGACCCCGCTCGCCGCGGCCACGCTGACCTCGGTGATGCTCACCGCGATCAACCGCGTCCATCTCAAGAACGGACCGTGGGTGACCAACGGCGGCTACGAGTACAACGCCGTCCTGATCGCTGCGGTAATCGCGCTGGCCGAGGTTGGGCCCGGCGACCTCTCACTTGACCACGCGCTCGGTACCGAGCGGTCGGGCCCCGCCTGGGCGCTGCTCGCCCTGGCCGCCGGCGCCGCTGGTGCCGCCGGCGCTCACTACCTCGCCGAGTCCCACCCCGTGCCGGCGGCGCCGGCCGCCCCGGCCCCGGATGCGTCGGCGAACGGCGATGCGTCCGCGCCCACCGCGACGGAAGAGGCGGGCGCCACGCAGTAGCCATTCCCTGATGGCCGCGGTCGAGACAGACCCCGGGACGCTCGAGCCTCCACCGAGCGGCGAAGCGCCGCGGGTGCGGCTGATCTTCGGCGCGCTGCTGCTGGTGCTGATGCTGGCGGCGCTCGATCAGACGATCGTCTCGACCGCGCTGCCGACGATCGTCGGCGACCTCGGCGGCCTGTCCCACCTGTCGTGGGTGGTCACGGCCTACCTCCTCGCCTCGACGGTCTCGGGGCCCCTTTACGGCAAGCTCGGCGATCTCTACGGCCGCAAGAAGTTGCTGCAGATCGCGATTGTCCTGTTCCTGATCGGCTCGGCTCTATGCGGGCTCTCCCAGTCGATGACCGAGTTGATCGCGTTCCGCGCGCTCCAGGGACTCGGCGGCGGCGGGCTGATGGTGACAACGATGGCGGTCGTCGGCGACATCATCTCGCCGCGCGACCGCGGCCGCTACCAGGGCTATTTCGGCGGGGTGTTCGGCCTCGCGACCGTCATCGGGCCGCTGCTCGGCGGCTTCCTCGTCGACAGCCTGTCCTGGCGCTGGATCTTCTACGTCAACCTCCCGCTCGGTCTGGTCGCGTTCGCGGTGATCGGGGCCGTGTTCCAGCCCACGGCCGACCACGTTCATCACAAGATCGACTACCTGGGCGCCGCCGTTCTGACCGCGGGGCTGTCGGCGATCGTGCTGTTCACGAGCCTCGGGGGCACGAGCTATTCGTGGAGCTCGCCCTTGATCCTCGCGCTGATCGCGATCGGCGTCGTGATGATCGCGCTGTTCCCGCTCGTGGAGGCGCGAGCCGCCGAGCCGATTCTCCCGCTCGCGCTGTTCCGCAACCGGGTGTTCGTGGTCGCGAGCGCCGTCGGCTTCATCATCGGCCTCGCCCTGTTCGGCTCGGTGACGTACCTGCCGCTGTATCTCCAGGTCGTCAAGGGGCACAGCCCCACAGAGTCCGGCCTGCTGCTGCTGCCGCTGATGGGCGGCCTGCTCGTGACCTCGATCCTCAGCGGCAACCTGATCTCCAGGCTCGGCCGCTACCGCGTCTTCCCCATCGTCGGGACGGCGCTGATGGCCGTCGGCCTGTTCTTGCTCGGACACCTGACGCCGGGCACCTCGATCGTCACCGCCTCGCTGTTCATGCTGGTCATGGGCCTCGGGCTCGGGATGGTCATGCAGGTCCTGGTGCTCGCGGTCCAGAACGCCGTCGATTACAAGTACCTCGGCGTCGCCACCTCCGGCTCGACGCTATTCCGGCAGATCGGCGGCTCGATCGGCGTGTCGGCGTTCGGCGCGATCTTCTCCCACGACCTCGCCACCGAGCTCGCGAAGCGGCTCCCGCCGGGGGTCCACATTCCGTCGCAGGCGAACCCCGAGGTCGTCAAGCACCTGCCTCCCGCGGTTCACACCCCGTATGTCGATGCCTTCTCGGCGGCGCTGCACCCGGTCTTCCTAACCGCGGCCGGAATCGCCGTCGTCGGCTTCGCGCTCACCTGGCTGCTCCGCGAGGTGCCGCTGCGCCAGACCGCCCATGCCGAGGGCGTAGGCGAGAGCTTCGCCTCCCCGCGCCACGACAGCTCCGAGCAGGAGATTGAGCGGATCCTAAGCTCGCTCATGCAGCGCGAGGAGCGAGAGCGGGTCTACGAGCGGCTCGTCGACCACTCCGGGATCGAGGTGACCCCACCCGAGGGCTGGCTCCTGCGGAGGATCGCGGAACACTCTCCGACGACGGAATCGGCGCTGTCCGATCAGCTCCATACTCCGCTCGAGCGCCTGCGCGATCCGCTGGCCTCGCTTACCGGGCGGGCCTACATCAGCATCGATTCCGATCGGCGCATCGAGCTGACGGCGGCCGGACAGGCGGCCAGCGACCAGCTGCTCGCGGCCGGCCGCGAGCAGCTCTGCCGCCTGCTCGATGGCTGGGAGCCCGAGCACGACGAGGACCTCCAGCCCGTCCTCCGGCGACTCGCCGGGGCGCTCGTCGTCGAGATGCCCGGGCGTTAAGCACTCGCTACTGTCAGTCGATTGTCAGAGAGGGCGAGCATCCTGGCTTGACCCTAGGGGCTAACGAAACTGGAGGCTGTCGACTGTGAGAAGGCTTGCGCGCGTTTGCTTCACCCACCGGAGGTGGGTTGTGCTCGGCTGGGTGGTTGCGCTCATCGGCCTCACCGCCATCCATTCGGCGGTTGGCAGCGCGTACAGCGACAACTTCCGTCTCTCGGGAACGCAGAGCTTCGACGCCGTGAACCTGCTCGAGCGCAACGCGCCGAGCGCCTCGGGCGACACCGAGAAGATCGTGATCGCGGTCGATCGGGGCCGGGTTACCGATCCGGCGGTGCGCTCCCAGGTGCAGTCGAGGCTCGCGGCGCTCGCGCGCCAGCCGCACGTCACCGAGGTCTCGTCCCCCTACGGTCCCCATGGCGCGGCGCAGATCTCGCCCTCGGGCAAGGTGGCGTTCGCCAACGCGACCTTCGACGTTCAGGCCAACAAGGTGACCGCCGCCGCGGCCAAGGCGTTCGTTGACGCGGCGCGCGCGGGCTCGAGCCACGGCGTCGAGATCGAGGTCGAGGGCCAGGTCGCGCAGGCCGCAAATCAGCAGGGAGCGGGCGGGCTCCCGTTCGGCTTCCTCGCCGCGGGGATCGTGCTGTTCATCGTGTTCGGTTCCTTCCTGGCGATGCTGCTGCCGCTCGTGACCGCCGGCCTGTCGCTCGGCACCGGCGTCGCCGTCATCGGGCTGCTCTCCCACGTGATCCAGATGGCGTCGTTCAGCAACGAGCTGTCGCTGCTGATCGGGCTCGGGGTCGGCGTCGACTACGCGCTGTTCATCGTCACCCGCTACCGCCAGGGACTGCTGCGCGGACTCAGCGGCGAGGACGCAATCATCGAGTCGGTCGACACGTCCGGGCGCGCGGTGCTGTTCGCGGGGGTGATCGTCTGCATCGCGATGCTCGGCATGTTCGCGCTGGGCGTCAGCTTCCTGTACGGGGTCGCGGTGGCGACCTCGATCGCCGTTGCCTTCACCGTGGTCGCCTCGCTCACGCTCCTGCCCGCCCTGCTCGGGTTCTTCGGCAAGCGCGTGCTGCGCCGGCGCGACCGCCGTGCGCTCAAGGACGGCAACCTGCGCACCACCGACGAGTCGGCCGGATGGGCTCGGTGGGTTGGCTGGATGCAGGAGCGCCCCGCGATATTCGCCGCGGTCGCGGCCGGCGTGCTCGTGCTGCTCGCGATCCCGTTCTTCTCGATGCGTCTTGGCTCGGCCGACTCGGGCTCGGACCCGGCCGGCACGACGACCCGCAAGGCGTATGACTTACTCGCCAAGGGCTTCGGGCCCGGCTACAACGGGCCGCTCCAGCTCGTCGCCCAGGTGTCGGGGCCCGCGCAGGAGTCCGCGTTCGCGCGGGTCGAGCACGCGGTTGCTGCCACTGGAGGCGTGGTCGGAGCGACGCGGCCGCAGTTCATCCCCAGCCGTGCGCCGGGCCGTCCGGGTGTGGCGCTCGCGGACGTCTATCCCAAGGGTTCTCCGCAGGACGCCTCGACCTCCGACCTCCTGCACACGGTCCGGAACACGGTCGTTCCCGCGGCCGAGCGCGGAACCGGCCTGCACGTGCTCGTCGGCGGGCAGACCGCGATCTTCGACGACTTCGCGACCGTCCTGTCCAGGAAGCTGCCGCTGTTCCTCACGATCGTGATCGGGCTGAGCTTCCTGTTGCTGATGACGGTGTTCCGGAGCGTGGTGATCCCGGCGATCGCCGCCGCGATGAACCTGCTGTCAGCGGCCGCGGCGTTCGGCGTCGTGACCTTGGTGTTCCAGGACGGCGTCGGCGCCTCGCTGCTCGGGATCGACAAGACCGGCCCGATCGAGGCCTTCGTCCCGGTGTTCATGTTCGCGATCCTGTTCGGGCTGTCGATGGACTACGAGGTGTTCCTGGTGACCCGGATCTACGAGGAGTGGCACCGGCGCCGGAACAACCGCGACGCCGTCGCCCACGGACTGGCCGCCACCGGCCGGACGATCACCGCGGCCGCCGCGATCATGGTCCTCGTGTTCGGATCCTTCATCCTCGGCGGCGAGCGGATCATCGACCTGTTCGGCGTTGGCCTGGCGAGCGCGGTTCTGCTCGACGCGCTGATCGTTCGCTCGGCGCTCGTGCCCGCGCTGATGCTGATGATCGGCGACGCGAACTGGTGGCTGCCGGCGTGGCTTGACCGGATCCTGCCGCACCTCAGGGTCGAGGGCGAGACGGCGCGCGCAACGGCCTCGGATGCTCTTGCCCCGGATCCGACTCGAGCCGAGCCCGAACCCGTGGCCGGCTGATTACAGGTCGGTGTGCCGGGGCGCGTACCGGTGATGGAGCATCAGCGCGTTGCCGTCCGGATCCGCGAACAGCGCCATATGGCACACGCCGGTGTCAAGCGTGTCGCCGTGGAAGCTGACGCCGCGCCCCTCGAGCAGCTTCCGGCTCGCGGCGACGTCGTCCACGTGCAGGGCGACAGGGTTGCGATTGGGCTCGTGGGGGAGACCCATCTTCTCGGCGTCGTAGACGCTCAGCGTCAGGTTGCCGGTCTCGAACTCTGAAAAGTGGCGATCCTCGAGGTACACCGATCGCGGAAGCCCGAGCGTCTCGCCGTAGAACCTCGCGGCCGCGGCGATGTCGTGAGTCGGGATGCCGACGAAGTCGACCCCGCGGACGAACTCAGGGGTGGCGGTCATTGACTCTCCTCTTTGACGCCCCGATCAGGCGTTCTTGATGACGATTCCCTCGAGAATGAAGGCCGCCCGCTCGGTCGAGTCGATGGCGTTCTCGAGGCGCTCGAAGATGTCCTTCCACCGGATGACGACCATCGGGTCGATCCCGGTCTCGAACAGCGAGGCAATCGCCTCGCGGGTGAGCCGGTCACCCTCGTTCTCGAGCCTGTGCACCTCGACCATGTGGTTGGTGATGTCCTTGAACCCCCGGATCAGCGGGATCGCCTGGGCGATCTGGCGTGTGGCATCGCGCAGAACCGCTGCCAGGCGTTGCGCCTGCGCCATGGGCGCCTCGATCTTGTACAGGCCGAGGTAGTCGGCGACCTCCTCGGTGTAGTCGACGATGTCGTCCAGCGCGGAGCTCAGTTGGAGGATGTCGTCCCGGTCGATTGGGGTGACGATCGTCTGGTTGAGCCGCGCGAACACGTCGTGCGTGATCTGGTCGCCGTCGTGCTCGCACGCGAGGATGTCCTGGGCGAGGTGCTGGCTCTCCGGATAGCTCGCGAGCATTTGATCGAGCAACTCGGCGGCGCGCACGATGTTTGCGCCGGCTCGTTCGAACAGGTCGAAGAACTCCCGGTCGGTGCCACGCAGCAGGTTTGCGATCGAGGCCGTGTTTACCTCCTAGCCCCCTGGTGTGATCGCAACCAGCGCACTCGGATCACGAGCCGAGTCATCGCTACGTAGGATAGGCGTGGATGGCGACGCCAATGGGAAAATTCATCGACCATCGGGGCGCCGGCGTGAGCCGGGCGGCCTGAGCGTCGCGCATGTCCTACAGCGCCGGGGAAGCAAGGGGGCAGGTCCTCGACGACGTGGCCGAGGCCACCGACCAGCTCGCGCTCGCGCTGGCCAGCCTCGGTGAGGCGTACGAGGAGCTTGACGAGCAGACCGCCGACGCGCTCGAAGAGCAGCTGTTCCGCCCCACGCAGTCGGCGTACGGCCGCCTCAGACGCACCCATGCCGAGTTCGCCGAGCGCCACGGGTTCCCCGTCCGCGAGTTCGCGCCGAGCTCGGGTGGGTTGCATTCCGCTGACCCGCGTGTCTACGTCAACCGCGCGGTCGACGCGCTCGAGCGCGCCGACCACGCCCTAGCCGAGCTACAGGACTCGATGCTGCCCGTCGAGGTTGGCGACCGCGAGCTTCGTGCCGGCCTGTCGGAAACGCGATCGGCGATCGCCGAGCTTCCGGCGCGGGCCCGCCGGCTGATGCGGGTCCAGGGCCGCTAACTCCCGACGTCAACGTCGGGAGACGGCGGTCGCCCGCCGCCGTTTGGCCGGTATGCCCCCGGGTAGCCTCGAACCAATCGCGTGGGACTCGGAGACGTCCCGCAGGAGGTGAGGAAAGAAATGGCATTCGCTTTGAGACAGCCATACCGTCGTCGTGCCGCAGGACGCGTCGACGAAGCCCCTCCCCGGGCGTCGGCCACCCGTACGGCGGCCGCCCGCGGCGCGTGGGCTGTCGGCTCTGTGATGCTCGCGATCGCCCGTCTGGTCCGCCTCGTCGTCGGTCTGGTCGCGCTGGTGATCGTCGTCGGTGGCGTGCTGTATCTGGTCGGCGCCAACTCGAGCAACTCGATCGTCCACGACATCCACGCTGCGGCGAGCTGGCTTGTCGGACCGTTTAAGAATGTGTTCTCCTTCAAGGGTCATCCCAAGGCGACTCTGGCGGCCAACTGGGGTCTCGCCGCGATCGTCTGGCTGCTCGTCGGCCATCTCGTTGCGAGCCTGATCGCACGCATGGCTCCGCGGGGAGTCCACCCCTCCAGGCCGGTCGTCGCCGACTAGCTGCCGTCCCAAGATCGCAGCCACGGGGCGGCAATCTTCGGGTTGCCGCCCCGCGCGATCGGTTTGCCCGCCTCCGCGCGTTTGGTACGTCCGCGGACGTTAGGCGAACGTTGGCCAGTTTCATGCTTGAGATTTGTTACTCGCGGGTATCAAGCACGCATGAATTCTCTAGCGATCGCCCGAACCGACTCGGCAGAGCTGTTTACGCGCTGGCAGGAGCATGGAGACCGAAGCGCACGCGACGAGCTCGTCACGCGCTTTCTTCCGCTCGCCCGTAAGCTGGCCCGTCGCTATGCCGGGGCAAGAGAGCCGTTCGAGGACCTCCTCCAGGTAGCGAGTCTTGGCTTGGTCAAGGCCGTTGATCGCTTCGACGCGGAGCGAGGGACAGCGTTCTCTTCGTTTGCCGTGCCGACAATCCTCGGCGAGCTCAAGCGCTACTTCCGGGACCTGGGCTGGTCGGTCCACGTCCCGCGTGGCGCGCAAGAGATGGCGCTCAAGGTCGAAGAGGCTCAGCAGCAGCTGACCAGCAAGACCGGGCGTCCGCCGAGCGTGCCGGAACTCGCCCAGTATCTCGAGATGAGCATCGAAGATGTGCTCGACGCGCTCGAGACCGCCGGCGCGCATCACTCGACGTCGCTCGACGCCCCGCGAGAGGACGCGGAGGGCGATACCGGGTCTCTCGCCGACGCCTTCGGACACGAGGACGAGCGCTTCGAGCTGGTCGATGCGAGCGTCACCATTTCCGCTTCGGCGCATCAGCTCACCGCACGCGAGCGCCACGTTCTCGCGCTCAGGTTCGTGCAGGACATGACCCAGACGCAGATCGCCGAGGAGATCGGGGTCTCGCAGATGCAGGTGTCGCGGATACTCCGTCGAGCACTTGCTCGCCTGCGCGAAATGACGGAGAGTGGCGACGAAGCGTCTGGCAGCTGACGCTTCCCTCGATCAGACGGCGGGGGCCACGGAGGACCAGAACTTACGGCACGCGCGCCCGGTGACGGGCGCGCGTTCGTATGTGAGCAGGGGTCGCCGCGAGGCGGTCGCCCGTGGGCGGCACGCGGCCATACGCGTTGTCCCGTTAATCTTCGGAACGGCTACGCGAGTTGTCGGGACGCAGGGGGCCTCAGTCCGCGCGGCACATCATGCGCAACTGCGTTCGAACCATACTTCGGTGCGCCGTGGCGAACATTGCATCCCCCACCGGTCCGACAGTTGCTCCACCAGGCGCAGACCCCAGCCCCCTCGGCGTGCATCGTCACGACCCTTGGCGAAGCCGGCGAAGAATCCGGATCCCTCATCCTTCACGGCGCAACGGATGCTCCCGTTGATGCACAGATCGAGCATCACGGGGATGTCTTCTTCGTTGCGTCCGTGGACGATGCCGTTCGTGACGAGCTCGCTGACCAGCAGCTTCATGTCGTCGAGCTCGCTTGGTGAAAGCAGTGTGGACAGCTCTTCGGCGATGATGCGGCGTGCCTTGGCCGGACCCTCCGATTGGGCCTCGATCTTGTAGAGAGTGCGTACACGGGATTCCATGACTGGACATAGGTTTACCCCGCATTTCGATGTCAAAAGCATTGGAACCGTCGAGTGCTCCCGAGCAGGTGATCACGAGGCACAACGATGGCGGTGACGGCGGACTCCCCGGCCGTTCGGCTCGAGCTCGACTCCCGGCCCGAGACGCTGACGCTCGTCCGTGGCGTGCTGGCGGGGGTGGCCGAGCTCATCGGCCTCGACCCCGAGCTGCTCGACGATTTGAAGACCGCGGTCAGCGAGGCCTGCAACAACGTGGTCATGCACGCCTACGACGGGGCGACCGGGCCACTTGGCGTTCGCATGTACATCGACCCCGAGGCGATCGAGGTCGTCGTCGAGGACCAGGGCTCGGGGCTTCCACCGCTCGCCCCGGCCGACGAGACGATCCGGGGGGTAGGGCTCTCGGTGATCCGGGCGCTCGCCGAACAGGCCGAATTTCGCGCGTTACCGGAGGGAGGCACCGAAGTCCGGATGTCCTTCGCCGGGCAACGCGACGGCAAGCCACTGTTCCATCTGCCGAGCCAGGCCGGCCCAGACGACCAGAGCGGATCCTGGCTGTCCGGGGACGCGGTCGTGTCGCTGTCGCCGATCAGTCTCCTCGCCGGCGTCCTCGGCCGTGTGGCACGAGCTCTCGCCGCCCGGGCGCGGTTCTCGCTCGATCGCTTCTCGGACGTCTATCTCGTCACCGACGCGATCGCGGCGCACGCGGGACGAGCCGCGAAGGGGCCCAGGCTGTCGTTCGCGATCTCGACCGACGCGCAGCGGCTCGAGCTCACGATCGGTCCGTTCGTCGACGGGAGCGGAGGTCAGCTCTCGCATCAGGGTCCCGATTACAGCGCTGCCTCGGCGCTGACCATGCTCAGCGATGAGCTCGAGGTCCGCCACGAGGATGGGGCCGAGGTTCTCTACGTGGTGATGATCGACCGGCGGCGCTCGCCGCCGAGCCGGGTCTAGCGCCGATTCACCGCCGGCGTTGCGGAGGGCGCCCGCTCACTCCCCGGTGAGGAGCTCCTCCGGTGCGTCGACCAGCGTGAGCCGGTCGCCGACGCCAGTCAGGCTGAGCAGCCGCTGGACCTGCTGGGGGCCCTTGACCATCGCCAACTGCCGGCCGTGCTCCTCGGCCCGCTGATGCGCGCGAACGAGGACGCTCAAGCCCGTCGAGTCCATGAAGTCGAGCTCGCGGAGATCGATAATCAGCAACGCGGTGTCCGAGGACGCGAGGCGATCGAGCTCCTCCTGGAGGGCCGGACTTGACGCCAGGTCGAGCTCGCCGCTCACCGCGATGACGGCTGCCCGGCCATGGTTGCTGACTTCTACCCGGAAGTGACTCTGCATCGGCGGTGCGAGCCTACTGATCTTCGCTGGCGGATGCTGAGCTCGGCCTTGCGGCGAGTTTGCGGGCTATCCGCTCGGGTAAGCGAAGCCATGCCGGACCACGACCCCGCACGCGAGCAAGCCGAACGCGAGCTCATCAAGCACTCCACCCACGGGGATCAGCACGCCGCGCGGCGCGCCATCGAGGACGCCCCCAGCCCCGAACAGCTCTGAATGGCGCCCTGCATTACCCGCTCGTCAAGCGGGTAGCAAACCGGGAGCAAACCAGGCTGTTTTTGGCGCACCCAAAGGAGGAGTGGATGGTCGCACTAATCGTCTTGTTGCTGATCCTCGCCATCTTCGGCGGGCTCGGCTTCGCGGCTCACATCTTGTGGATCCTGCTGATCGCCGCGTTGGTTCTGTGGCTGGTCGGTTTCCTCATCGGCGGCGCGGAGGCCGGCATCGGACGGCGCCGAAGGTGGTATCGCTGGTAGCGGGCCGGTAAGCGCGAGCGCAGCTGGGGCTATGGCCTCGGCTGCGTGTCGCCGGTCAGCTGGCGCAGGCGCTGAAGCGACCGGCGCAGAAGCCGCGACACCTGCATCTGCGAGACGCCGACGCGATCGGCGATTTCCGACTGGGTGAGATCTTCTCCGAACCGCAGGAACAGGATTTCGCGCTCGCGCTGGGGCAGATGCTTGGCGGCCGCGAAGATCGTCGTCTGATCGTCGACGAGCCCGAGGCGCTCGTCCTCGTCACCGATCGCGTCGATCCGGGTTGCATCCTCCTCGCCGGCGAGCGGCGCATCGAGCGACACCGTGCCGTACGCCTCGGCTACCTGGAGGCCGTCGAGCACCTCTTCCTCGCTCAGCTCGAGGTACTGGGCGAGCTCGTCGACGCGGGGCGGACGCCCCGTCCGCGCACTGATCGCCTGCTGGGCTTCGTTGATCCGGCGAGCCCGTTCCTGGGCTCCCCGATCCACGTGGATCGCCCACCCGGTGTCGCGGAAGTAGCGCTTCAACTCGCCGACGATCGTCGGCACCGCGAACGAGGTGAACGCGAAGCCGCGCCCCGGATCGAAGCGTTCGACGGCCTTGACCAGGCCGAGACTCGCTACCTGGACGAGGTCGTCGTAGGGCTCGCTCGACTGGGCATACCGCCGGGCCAGCTTGCGCGCCAACGGGAGGAAGCGCGCGATCAGCTCATCGCGCGCTTCACGATTCTGATCCCGCCGCCAACGTTCGAACAGCTCTTGGGAATCAGCGGCGGACACAGGCCCGCCAGCCGGGGTTCCCGACACGTGAGACGTCCTTTCGCAGACGACCCTCTTTTAGCACAGACAGACGGCCTTCTGTAGCAGCGAAGATCGCCGTCGGCGCGCCATTGTCGGGACCCCGGGTGCCGCCTGCCGTCAGCGGGTGCGGCGGCCGACCGAAAGGCGACTCTCGGCGAGCGCGCGGGCGCCGCGCCGCTCGAGCTGATCGAGCTGACGTGCCCGGCGCGCCGGGCTGGTGTACGTCAGAGCTGTCTGCCGGACGGCGTCGCCGGCAAGGGCCAGCGCGCCCACCGGGATCAGGACCGCTCGCTGCGCGCTCCGAGCCACGGCGCCGAACTGTGTCGTAGCGGTGTCCGCTGCCTTCGCGGCGGTGTCCGCCGCGTACGCCGTAGTCGTGCCGGCCGTGCGCGCCGTGCTGCGCGCGTTCCGCGCGGTCCCGGTCGCGGCCCCGCGCGTGCGGCGTGCCGACGTCTTCGTCGCGGATGCGCTGCGTTTGGCGGCGTTCCGCTTGCGTGTGGCTGCCGCGCGCTTCGCGGCGGCCTGGCGTTGGGTCGGACTCTGGGTTGCCATTGTTATCTCGTCTCCTCGTATTGGGTCTTCGATTCGACTTGCTTATGTCGCCGCGGAACTCGATACCGGCCCACGGCGCGCAGCAACCCCCGGGTATATGTCCTACCCCGGGGCAACCCTCCCCACCCATACGTTGCGATACTCACCACAATGCCCGGTTCTTACACCTCTCAGCTCGCCGAGGCGCTTGCGCCCGACGTGCTAAACCGCTTTTTGCGCTATGTGCGAATCGACACACAATCGCGCCGCGATCGTGTGTCCTCGCCGAGCACACCTGGCCAACTCGATCTCGCCCGCGTACTGGTCGCTGAGCTCGAGGAGGCCGGTCTTCACGACGTTCGCCTCGACGACAACGGCTACGTCATCGGAACCCTCCCCGCCAACGAAAACGGGAGCGGGAACGGGAACGGCAACGTCATCGGCCTGATCGCCCACATGGACACGAGCCCCGACGCGCCTGGTCAGGGCGTCGAGCCGCTCGTCCACCAGGGCTACACGGGTGGAGTGATCGAGCTTCCCCGCGAGGGCACGGTGCTCGACCCGGCGGCGATGCCGGAGCTCGTCGACAAGCTCGGGCACGACATCGTGACCGGAAGCGGCGACACGCTGCTGGGCGCGGACGACAAAGCCGGCGTCGCCGAGATCATGGCCGCAGTTGCGCACCTTGCCGCACACCCCGAGTTGCCTCGCCCCACGCTTCGAGTCTCGTTCACGCCCGATGAGGAGATCGGCGAGGGCGCCACGCTGTTCGACATTCCACGTTTCGGCGCGCGCTGCGCCTACACGCTCGACGGCTCTGACATCGGCGAGCTCCAGGATGAGACGTTCAGCGCCGTCGAGGTGGTCCTGACCGTGCGCGGGGTAGAGGTGCATCCCGGTTGGGCGACGGGCAAGCTCGTCAACGCCCTGCGGCTGGCGGCTCAGATCGTGGCCGCGCTTCCGTCGGCCACGCTGACCCCGGAGACGTCGGCGGGTCGCGAGGGGTTCATCCATCCCACCGAGATCACTGGAACGGCCGGCAAGGCGGAGGTCAGGTTCATCGTGCGCGACTTCGATGACGACCTGCTCGAGCGCCACGTGGCTCTGCTCGAAGACACGGCCAGGCGGGTCGTGGCGGCCGAGTCCCGTGCCCGCCTCGACGTCAACGTCCGCGAGCAGTACCGCAACATGCGGCGCTTCGTCAGCGCCGTTCCGAACGTGACCGATGCCGCCGAAGCCGCGATCCGGGCGGAGGGCATCGAGCCGATCCGCAAGCCGATTCGTGGCGGCACCGACGGCTCCCGACTGAGCGAGATGGGGCTTCCGACCCCGAACCTGTTCACCGGAGGCCACGAGTACCACTCGGTCCGCGAATGGGCGTCGCTGCAGGACATGGCGGCAGCCGCCGCCGTGGTGGTGCGCCTCGCCGAGGTGTGGTCGAGGAACGGTGATGGCTAGCGCGCCCGGTTCGCTCGCGTCGCTAGACGGTGAGATCATGCTCGCCTCCGAGGCGACGATTCCCGCGACCGATGAGGGCCTGATCCGCGGCGACGGCGTGTTCGAGGTGATGCGGGTCTACGCCGGGCGGCCGTTCGCGCTCGACCGTCATCTCGCCCGGCTCGACCGTTCCGCTCGCAACCTGCGACTCGAAGTCGACCTCGAGGCGATCCGGGCCGACATCTGGCGCCTGCTCGCGCAAGCCGGGTCGGGACCCGACCACGATCTACTGAGGGTCGTCGTCACGCGGGGAGGGCGCCGGCTGCTGCTGACCGAGCCGCTGCCCGCGATCCCCTCGACGGTCCGGTTGGGGTCGGTGACCTACTCACCCACGCGGGTGCTCGACGGCGTCAAGTCGCTGTCCTACGGAGCGAACATGCTCGCCAGCCGGCTGGCTCGCGAGGGAGGGTTCGACGAGGCGCTACTCGTCACGCCCCACGGTCGCGTGCTCGAGGCGCCGACGAGCTCGATCTTCTGGGTCAAGAACGGCGAGCTGCTAACGCCGCCGCTCGATGAACACATCCTCGCCTCGATCACGCGAGCGATCGTCATAGCGGGCACCGGCGCGGCCGAGCGCTCCTGCACGTTCGACGAATTGCTCGAGGCGGACGAGGCCTTCCTCGCCTCGACCGCCCGCGAGGTCCACCCGATCTCGGCGATCGACGAGCGCACGTTCGATGCGCCGGGGTCGGTCACGGCCCGAACTGCCGAGATCGTCGCCGGACTGGTCCGTCAGCAGCTGGAGGATGAGACCGGGCCTGCCGAGTCGCTGCCGCTGGACGCCGACACTCGATGAAGGTCCTCACGGTGATCGGGAACCGCCCCCAGTTCATCAAGGCGGCGGCGGTCTCCCCGCGTCTGCGCGAGCAACACGAGGAGGTCCTGGTCCACACCGGCCAGCACTTCGACGACGAGCTCTCCGGCGTGTTCTTCACCGAGCTCGGCCTGCCCGCGCCCGACTGCCAGCTCGGGATCGCGCTTGGTTCCAATACCTCGCAGACGGCGCGAATGCTGAGCGCGCTCGAGCCGGTCGTTCGGGAAATGTCGCCGGACGCGGTGCTCGTCTACGGGGACACGAACTCGACGCTCGCGGGCGCGGTCGCGGCCGCGCAGGCCGGTGTGCCGGTCGCGCACGTGGAGGCCGGGATGCGATCGTTCGACCGTTCGATGCCCGAGGAGTTCAATCGCGTCCTCACCGACCACGCGAGCTCGCTCCTGTTGTGTTCATCTGAGGTCGCGGTAACGAACCTTCGGCGCGAGGACGTCGCTGGCGCGGTCGAGTTGGTCGGGGACGTGATGGTGGACGTCGCCCTTGCTACGCAGCCTCGCGCCCGCCAGCGAACTGACGTCGTCGAGGCGCTTGGACTGACCCCCGGCGAGTACGTGCTTGCCACCGCCCATCGTGCGGGCAACGTCGACGATCCGGCACGGCTCGCCCGGCTCGTCGACCTTTTGTGCGCCGTGCCAGTCCCTCTGGTGTTTGCGCTCCACCCCCGCACGCGCAGCCGTCTCGTCTCGGCCGGGCTGCTCGATCGGCTCGAGTCCTCGGAGCGGATCGTGCTGACTCCGCCCCTCGGATATCTCGAGCTCACGGCGCTTCTCTGCCATGCCCGCGCTCTCGTGACCGATTCCGGTGGGCTCCAGAAGGAGGCGTACCTCGCCGGCGTGCCCTGCGTGACGCTGAGACGAGAGACCGAGTGGACCGAAACGGTCGAGCATGGCTGGAACACGCTCGTCGACCTGGATCCGGACGCCGCGCTCCGGGCACTCGAACGCGAGCCGCCGCGCGAGCGCCCGCCGCTCTACGGCGACGGGCGCGCCGGCGAACGCGTCGTATCGGCTCTTACACTCCACCTCGGATGAGGTGCGGTACCAAGTGAACGGGAACTCTGTACGGGTCGCCGTAGTCGGTCTCGGCTATTGGGGTCCGAACCTGGCTCGGAACTTCGCGGCGATTGCCGGCTGCGAGCTTGCCTGGTGCTGCGATCCCTCGGCCGAAGAACGCGAGCGCGCCACCGCGCGCTTTCCGCAGTCGCGGATCACCGGCGATCTCGCCGAGGTGCTCGCCGACGAAACGGTTGACGCGGTTGCGCTCGCTACCCCGGTCGCGACCCACGCCGATCTCGCGGTTCGCGTGCTCGAGGCCGGCAAGCACTGCTTCGTCGAGAAGCCGATGGCGCAGTCGGTCGCAGATGCCGAGCGCGTCGTCGCGGCCGCCGACGAGCACGAGGGAGTGCTCATGGTCGGGCACCTGCTCGAGTACCACCCCGGCGTGCAGCAGCTCAAGCAATTGACCGAGTCCGGCGAGCTCGGCGACCGGATCTACTACATCTACGGCAACCGCCTGAACCTGGGAAAGCTGCGAGCGGACGAGAACGCACTGTGGAGCCTCGGCGCCCACGACGTGTCGGTCCTGCTCTACCTCGCCGACGAGGAGCCCTCGGAGGTCGTGGCCCACGGAGAGTCCTACGTCCAGGATGGCGTCGAGGACGTCGTGTTCTGCTTCATGCGCTTCCCGTCCGGGCTATCGGCGCATCTGCATCTGTCCTGGCTCGATCCCCACAAGGAGCGGCGGTTCACGGTCGTCGGCTCGCGCAGGATGGCCACGTTCGACGACATGGCGCTCGAGGGGAAGCTCAGCATCTTCGACAAAGGGTTCGATCAGGACTCGCGCGGCTACGGCGAATACATCACCCGGACGGGCGGCATCGTCTCCCCCCAGATTCCCAACGTCGAGCCGTTGCGCGTCGAGCTCGAGCACTTCGTGGATTGCGTTCGCGAACGGCGGCGGCCACGGTCGGACGGCGCGAGCGGGCTGCGCGTGGTCCGCGTGCTTGAGGAGCTCCAGCGCTCGCTGGACGCGCCCGCGCGCGATACCCGCGTAGGCTCCACTCGGCCGTAGCGTCAACGCCCCGTAGCGTCAAACGCCCCACAGTCTCAACCCCCGCAGAGAGGAGACCGGATGGAGACCTGGCACGTCACCGAGCTTGACATCGAGGCCCACCATCCGCAGGTCCTGCGCTCCGACGCCGAGTCGCGAGCGATCGCGATCCAGCTGCCCGCCGGCGAGCAGCTCCAGTCCCACCAGGTTCATGAGCGCACCTACCTGATCGTGGTCGCCGGCGAGGTCGAGATCTCCCAGGACGACGGTTCCGTCGAGGGCGGCGCGGGACTGCTCGCCCATTTCGAGCCCAACGAACGTCGCACGATCAGGGCGATCACCGACGCCCGGTTGGTGATGGTGCTCGCGCCCTGGCCAGGCCAGGGTCATCCCTCGGCGCGGCCCGGTTAGCTCGGGCTGGAGGGAGCGGATCGCGGTCGGCCGGGGTCGCCAACCGTCAGGCCGCGGCGGACGCCGCCTTGCCCGAGCCCGCCATGCCCGCACCGGCCTCGGTCCAGATCACCTCTTCGCGACCCGGCCCGACGCCAATGAGCGCGATCGGCACGCCCACGAAGTCCGAGATGAACTGCAGATAATCGCGCGCCGCCGCCGGCAGGTCGGACTCCTCGCGGACCTCGGTCAGGTCCTCGCTCCACCCGGGCAGATCGACGTATTCGCCGGTGACGTGATGGAGCATCGTCTGGTGGTAGGGGAAGTCGTCGAACTCCGCGCCCTCAGGACCGCGGTAGCGGGTGCAGACGCACAGCCGGTCGAACCCCGACAGGACGTCGAGCTTCATCACCGCCAGTGCCGTGAGCGAGTTGATCTGAGCCGCGTAGCGCAGCGCGACCAGGTCGATCCAGCCGACCCGGCGGGCACGGCCGGTCGTCGTGCCGTACTCGCCACCGCGCTCGCGGATCTCGTCCGCGAGGTCGCCGTCGAGCTCGGTGGGGAACGGTCCCGCGCCCACGCGCGTCCCGTAAGCCTTGATCACTCCCCACACCTCGTCGATGTCCTTCGGGCCGACGCCGGCGCCCACGCACGCCGCTCCCGCCACCGGGTTGGACGACGTGACAAACGGATACGTCCCGTGGTCGATGTCGAGCAGCGCGCCCTGCGCGCCCTCGAACACCACCGTCTGGCCCGCGTCGAGCCGCTCGTGGACGAGCCGCACGGTGTCGGCGATGTAGTTCGCCATCCGGTGCCCATAGGTCAGATACTCCTCGGTGATCGTCTGCAGATCGAGCCGCGGATCCTTCGCGAACGGACGCAGCGACAGCCGCTTGGGCTCGAGCGCGGCGACGATCTTCTTCTTGAGGATCTTCTCGTCGAGCAGGTCCTGGACGCGAATCCCGAGCCGCGCCGCCTTGTCCGCGTAACACGGCCCGATCCCGCGCCGGGTCGTCCCGATCTGGAGCTTGCCGAGCTTCGCCTCGCCGGCATGGTCGAGCATCATGTGGTACGGCATGATCAGGTGAGCGTTGGCCGAGATCCGCAGCGATCGCGTGTCCACGCGGCGCCGCCGCAGCTCGTCGAGCTCATCGGTCAGCACCTTCGGGTCGACAACCACGCCGTTCCCGATCACGCACAGCGTGTTCTTGTGCAGAATGCCCGACGGGATCAGGTGCAGCTTGAACGTCTGCCGGCCGCGAACGATCGTGTGGCCGGCGTTGTTACCCCCCTGGAAGCGCACGACCGCATCCGCCCGCTCGGCGAGCAGATCGGTGACCTTTCCCTTGCCTTCGTCGCCCCACTGGGCGCCGACCAAAACGATTCCTGGCATCGTCAAATGAGTGTACGCAGGGGGTGGGCGGACCCGCGGTTTCCGGGTGTGTCCCTCCCCGCACGTGGGTAGGCAAGAACCCAATATGGTCGAAACCGCCCCCACCTGGGCCGCTCCCTCGCAGGCCGCCCCCAGCCGGGACGTTCCCTCGCGGGCGGCCCCCACCCGGGACGCCCCCACCCGGGCGCGCGCCGCCTGGGCTGGCATCCCCGGACCTCCCGGACCGGGTCCTACGCCGGGGCCCTCCGATCCCACGCCGCCGGCACCTGGACCGGACCCGTCGCCCGCGCCGACCCCTCCGGATCCGTCGCCACCCACGCCGACGCCTGATCCCTCGCCGCTCCCGCCGAGTCCCGGCCCGCAGATCTAAGCCCTCGCCGGCGCCGCGGCCCGGCTAATCCGCCACGTCCGCCGTACCGACCAGCTCGATCCGGTTCCCCCACGGGTCGGCGGTGAAGAATCGTCTCGTCCCCGGGATCGCGTCGTCCCACTGCACGGTGAAGCCGGCAGCCTCGAGCCGCCGCGCCAGCCGATCGAGATCCGCGAGCCGGACCAGCAGCGCCGGATGTGCCTTTGTCGCCGGCGCGAACGGATCGGCGATCCCAACGTGGAGCTGATGGTCCCCGCACGCGAACCAGACGCCGCCGCGCCCGCGGAGCGTGTCAGGCTTGGGTAGCTCGGCGAGGCCGAGCAGCTCGCCATAAAACCGCCGCGCGTCAGGTTCGGTTCCGGCCGGAGCCGCGACCTGCACGTGGTCGAGCCCGATCGGAGCCAGGGGAGCGTCAGCCACCGATCGATCATCGCACGGCCACCACTCCGCGCCGGGTCCACCATGGCGGATCGCCGCTGGTGGCGCTACGTTCTGGGCATGACGGATGAGCACAGCACGACGGATGAACACAAGACAGAAGAGCTCAAGGTCATTCAGTCGGAGCGCGAGGCCGACGAGCGCAAGCGCGCGAAGTCGGCGTTTGACGAGGACGAGGCAGAGCAGCACGAACGCCGCGCCGACAAGGCGCGATACCTGCGTGAGAAGCTCGAAGAGCGCGCCGAGTCAGAGCGCCGGCTCAAGGAGTGACGCGCCGCCGGCGCTCAGGCCGGTCGAAACTCCATTCTCAGGTCGTGACCGAGCAGCGGCAGCTCGTCGCACATCTCGGTCAGGCGCGAGACCGTCCGCGCGGTGATCTGCTCGCACAGCGCCTCGCGGTCGCTGATGTTGGTCGTGATCACCATCGATCGCTCGTCTTCGTAGCGCGCGTTGACGATTGAGTAGAGCTCTTCGAGCACCCAGTCCGTAGTCCGTTCCGCTCCGACGTCGTCGATGTGGAGCAGGTCAACCGCCGTCAGCCGGTCGAGCAGATCGACGTGCGAGCGCTCGGCCCGGTGGGTATCGCGGATCTCGTTGAGGAGCCGCGGCAGCGAGTAGATCGCGACCGACCGTCCAGCCTTGAGTGCCGCCTTCGAGACCAGCATCGCCAGCGTCGTCTTCCCGGTCCCGACCGGACCCATGAACCAAAGGCCGCGTCCGCCGTCCAGCCGGTCGTCGATCGCGTCCGCGAACCGCCGCGTCGCGGTAACCACCGCGGGGTCGATCTCGGTCACGGGATAGCGCTCGAACGCCACGTCGTGGTAGCGCCGCGGGATCACCGCCGACAGGCTCCGCGCCTTGCGCAGCGCGATGATCTGCTTGCGGCATCGGCAGTCGTACGCGGTGTTCGTCGACTCGTCGTAGACGAGGCCGCTGCCGTCGCAGATGTCGAACGGGCAGTCGGTCACCCCGCGAACCGCTCGCCCGCGTAGTTCATGAACTTCGGGTACTCCTTCTGGAACGTCAGCACGACGTCGCCAACCGGCCCGTTGCGGTGCTTGGCGATGATGATGTCCGCTTCGCCGGGCCGCTCGGACTCCTTGTCGTAGTACTCCTCGCGATAAATGAACATCACGAGGTCTGCGTCCTGCTCGATCTGGCCCGATTCCCTCAGGTCGGACAGGATCGGGCGCTTCTCGCCACCGCGTTGCTCGACCGCGCGGCTGAGCTGAGAGAGCGCGATCACGGGCACGTTCAGCTCGCGAGCGAGTGATTTCAGTCCTCGGGAGATCTGACCCACCTGCTCGACGCGACTCTCCACGCGCCCCTCGTGGCGCATCAGCTGGAGGTAGTCGATGATGATCAGGCCGAGACCCTGATCGAGCTGGTGATGCAGCCGGCGGGCCTTGGCGCGCACCTCGAGCACGCCCGTGTCGCTCGAGTCGTCGACCCACAGCGGCGCAGCCGAGAGCCGCTGGCAGGCGTTGAGGATCTTCGGCCACTGCTTCTCGGGCACCCGGCCCTTGCGGAGCTCCTCGCCCCGGATGCGCGCCTGCGAGGCCACGAACCGCTGTGCCAACTCGGACTCCGACATCTCGAGCGAGAACAGGGCTACCGAGCTGGGATGCTGGGATGGGTGACCAACTCCGAGCACGGCGTTCTCGGCGACGTTCGCCACGAGCGCCGACTTTCCCATCGACGGCCGCGCGGCGACGATGATCAGGTTGCCCGGCTGAAAGCCGCCCGTCATCTCGTCGA
>Ga0335077_10002396_pt1 | contig 22344 bp, 14 predicted proteins | sample Lox_Sample_31_FD_207151 | JGI IMG/M metagenome (GOLD analysis project Ga0335077, IMG submission 207151) | Soil microbial communities from Loxahatchee National Wildlife Refuge, Florida, United States - Lox_Sample_3.1 | ecosystem: Environmental > Terrestrial > Soil > Wetlands | place: USA...
ACCGGAGCCGATGTTGCTATTCTGGTTGCTGTCGTTGAACTGCGTTACGCGCGCCTCGTAGGCCACACCGCGATAGACCGTGCCTACGGCGATGGCCAGATTGAGATTTCCCGGCATGCCCGCGGCGCTCAGCGTCATGAATCCGCGGTTGTCCGGCCCCACAGAGTAGGTGCCGGTAACCGCAACATTCTGCGAGATGCCGCCCTGGGAGTCGTTGACATCCACGACGCCTGTGATATTTCCCGCGCCGTCAAAGCTCAGGCTGCCTAGGGCGCCATTTTCCTGGTCGTTGCCATCGTTGAATCCTGTGAGCGAGAAGGCGTACTGGCCCTTGAGCAGACCGGGCTGCGTATTGGCCGGCGCGGCGCCGATGGTCAGCGAAATCATCACGTTCCCTGTCGTCTGCGAACTCGAGTCAGTCACCGTCACGCCAAACGTAAATGTGCCTGCCGTCGCCGGCGGCGTACTGGTGTTGTACACGTGCCCCGGATTGACATTACCGCTGCCGGTGGTGGTGATGGAGAAGCCGGCCGGCAGCGCGCCGCTGGTGACCCCAACGAAGTAGGGCCCCTGGCCGCCATTGAATGAAATATCCGCGCCATAGGGCACGCCGACGGCGCCGTTCGGCAGCGTGGCCATCGTAATCGTCAGCGTCGGAACGAATCCCCCGCCCAATGCCGCCGTCGCCGCATTCGAGAACGTGCTCTCGAGGCCTCCGGAAACGGCCGTCACCGCGTAACAATACGTGCTCCCGGCCATCAGGCTGGAATCCATGTCCGGATAGGCGGTGGTGCTGATCGATGACGCGATGAGCGAGTACGTGGCCGAACTGGCAGGCGCGCACACACCGCCCGACTGCAACATGCGGTAGACGTTATACGTCACGCCCCCGGTCGGACTCGCCATCCAGCTCAGGTTCACCACATGTGTGCCCGGAGTTGCAGTCAACCCCGAGGGAGCTCCCGGAGGTGCACCCCCCGATCCGTTGCCCACCAGCATCAGCGACGCCGGGGTTCCCGTCTCGTTGTCCATGAGGCTGACGCTAGCGGTACGAAGACCCGTCCCCTGCGGTGAGAAGGTAATGCCGAGTGTGCAGCTCGCCGTGGGTGCGAGAACGAACGTGGCGCCGGTGCAGGTGCCGCCTGCGGCAAAGGCAAAGTCACCGGGGTTGGCCCCGGAGAACGACACATTTGACGCGTTCAGCGGTCCGGTGCCGCTATTGGTCACGGTGATGAACTGGGCAGCGCTGGTTGTGCCCGTCTGCTGGCTGGTAAAGGCGAGGCCGGCGCCGGGCCTGAGATAGGACACCGGAACCGGCGGAATGGTGATGAGCCGCACCCGCCCGCTGAATTCGTCCTGCGTGTAAACAAGAATATTTCCGCTGCCGTCGATCGCGGTTGCCAGTCCGTGGAACGGCCAAATCCCCGCAGCCGTCGCCGGTCCGCCGTCTCCTCCGAAATTGGGCAAGCCGTTGCCGGCCAGCGTGGTGATGATTCCCGTCACCGAGTTCACCATGCGCACGCGCAGGTTGCCGCCGTCAGAGATGTACATATTGTCGTAAACATCCGCCGCCACGCTCGACGGAGCAAACAGCGCTGCCGCAGTCGCCGGTCCGCCGTCCCCCCCCATTCCTCCGCCCGCGTTGAAGTTCCCAGCCACCGTTTCGATCGAGTGCGCCGCGAATCCTGCCGGTGGCGTACACGTGGGCGACCCCGTGGCGCAATACACTTCGCGGATCACGTCGTTCCCCTGGTCGGAGATGAGCAGATTGCCGGAAGCGTCCAACCATATTCCGGATGGATTGTTCAATTGCGCCAAGGTGGCTGGGCCTCCGTCGCCGGAGTATCCGGGAGAGGGTTTGCCGCCGGTGATCAGCGACGTGTTTCCGGCGACGGTCGTGATCGTTCCCGTTCCCACAGCCACAAAACGGATTACATTGTTCGCCGCGTCGGCGATGTATAGATTCCCCGCGGAGTCCGTGGCCAGTGACCGGATAATGCGCAACTTGGCGCTGGTGGCCGGGCCGTTATCGCCTGAAAAGCCGGGATTCCCAGTGCCGGCATAGCGTGTAATTACCTTCGAATTTCCGTCCACCCGGCGAACTGTGTAATTGTTATCGCCGAAATAAAAATCGCCCGACAGGTCAACTGCGGCCCCGCGGGGGGAAAAAAGCTGCGCCGAGGTGGCCGGCCCGTTGTCTCCGCTCGGCGGGGGCACCGGCCCGACGTCCATCCCCGCGACGGTGGAAATGTTCTGGGTGCTGTGATCCACCATGCGCACCCGGCCGTTGGGTGTGTCCGCGATGAATAGATCACCGGCGGTATCCACGGCCAGTCCGTAAGCGAAGAGAGCTGCACTGGTAGCCGGGCCCGCGTCGCCGACGCTTCCATTGCCCGCGATTGTGGTGATGACGTGGGTGGTGCCGTCGATCTTTCGAACCCGGAAGTTGAACCCGTCCGTAATGTAAATCGTGCCGGTGACCGGATCCACAGCCAGATCCGGATTAGTACCCTGGCCCAGTGCGTTCGCAAACGAAGCGGACGTGGCCTGACCGCCATCCCCGGAAAACCCGGAAACGCCGAATTGCCCGGCGATCAGCGTCACAACCTGCGTGGTTTTATTGACGCTCACGATGCCGGGAATTCCGTTGTCCACGATCAACAAGTTGCCCGAGGGGTCGAATGCCAGGCCCGTGGTGAACCGCAGCAAAACGTTTGTAGCGGTCAGAACGCCGTTCGGATTGCTCGTGCCGCCGCCCGCAATCGTCGTGATCACATGCGTGGTCGCGTTCACCATGCGCACATGAGACGAAAAACTGATGGGATCGGAATCGGCAATGTACAGGTTGCCCGAGCCATCCAGCAAAATGCCGATCGGATTCTCCAGTATCGCGCTGGTGGCCGCGCCGCCGTCCCCCTGGCCGCCGCTCGCCCCGCAGCTTCCCGCAACTCCCGCAACAGTTGTAATGATCCCCGTTGAATGGTCTATTTTCCGGACTACACAAATACCGTAGTCTGCAATATACAGGTCTCCTGCCGCATCGAAAGCCAGGCCGGAAGGGGCAGACAATTGCGCGCTGGTGGCGGGACCGCCGTCCCCGGTGCCATTGCAATTACTGAAAAAGTAGACATCCATATTCGGGGTGCCCGCCACGGTCGAAATGTCTCCTGTGGATGCGTCAATCCGCCTCACCGTGCAGGAGATACCATCGGCGAAGTAAATGTTGCCGGCCGCATCGGTTTTCACCGGGGCAGGAGGAGTGGAGATCCCGATTCCGGTTTGTGCGCTGGCCGCCGGGCTCCCGTCACCGCTGAATACGCCGGTGCCGTTGCCGGCCAGTACCGAGATATTGCCGCTGGTATCGAGTTTCAGGATGGCGCCGGTTGAGGAAGAGAAATACAAATTCCCGGCGGCATCGCGGGCAATTCCGCCGCTCTCGCCGATGCCCGTGGCTGTGGCCGGCCCCGCCGTGGGCAGCCCGCCGCCCGCATAGGTCGTGATGGTAGGCGTTTGAGCGCGTACCGCCGTTGCGGCAGCCAACAACAACACAAGCGGGAGGGCGACCAGCCGGGTCCAGCGCGTCATGAATCTGCCTCCTGCCCCCCGCTTGATTGAGGAGGAATCAAGCAGCACGAGCATGAATTTGGGCTGGGCGGCGGCAAGAATTCAGAAGACGATGCGCTAATAGGACATGTGAAACGCGGCCTGCCCAAGCCTCGGATGGTCGCGGAGGATACTGCGAACGCTGGGTTTCCGCAAGTAGTCGAGGTGCATTCTTCCCCCATCCTGTGCGCGCTGTAGTGTAATGCGCCCACTCCCTGACCTCTGCCCGCCTGCCATCCTGTGCCGTATCGCCCGCCAGTCCCGCTCCCGGCCGTGGTGCCAGCCAGCGCCAGTCAAATGCCCGGAGTATGCTGCACTCTGTCTCCCCGTCTCCGAGAAGCTGCTCCTCGGTCGCTGCCGTTCCTCACCGCCCCGGTGATACACTCGCCGCGTCCGATTCATTCCCGAGCGCCCGGAAGTCTCCAGCGGAGGTGGCCGGTCCGCAGGCGTCCTCTGGAATGACATTTCGATGGGCCGCAACAGCCGCCTTCGCCAGCAACGCAAACAGGCCGCGCGAGCCCCGCAATCCGTGGGCCCCGCCCCGGCACCTCCTCCTCCGCCGCAGTCACCCGTCGCGCGGGCCAGCCTGTGGCTCGCCGCCGCCTTCCTGCTGCCCAATCTCGGCGCGCTGGCCTGCCGGTTTGCATTCGACGACCGCGTGCTCATCGTGGAGAGCGAACCGCTCCACTCGCTTCGTCATCTTGCAGTCATCTGGACCTCGGGCTACTGGCCGGACCCGCGCGGTCAGGAGTTGTACCGGCCGGTGGTCAAGACGCTGTGGGCTCTCGAGTGGGCCATAGGCGGAGGCTCCCATCCCGCCATCTATCACGCCGTGGGATTGGCTCTCGGCCTCGCCGTCGTGCTGGTGCTCTACCGCTTCCTGCTGGAGGTGGCCACGCCGCCGCGCACGGCGTTCATCGCCGCGCTGCTGTTTGCACTCCTGCCCATTCACACGGAAGCAACCACCTCGGTGGTGGGTTCTGCGGAAACGCTGGCCGCGGCGTTCGCTCTGGCTGCGCTGATCCTCTATTACCGGGGCAGGATCGCCTGGCCCCTCGTCCTATTCGCTCTCGCCGTGTTCTCTAAGGAGAGCGCCGCCACGTTTGCCGCGCTCCCCGTCGTTTTTCCCCGCGGGGACGCGCCCCGGCGCACGCAGTTCACCGCCGCCGCGGGCGCCGCGGCCATCGTCGCAGCGGCCCTCGCCGCGCACTTCGCGGTTTCGCGCGGTCCCGGTACGATTCCCGCCATCGACAATCCCGCCTCGCTCGTCTCACCGGTGCAAAGGATCCTCACCGCTCTGTGGGTGCAATGCCTATACATCTCGAAGAGCGTGGTGCCCCTCACGCTCTCCGCCGACTATTCCTACAAACAAGTCCCGCTGGTCATGGGGCTGGACGATTGGCGCGCCTGGGCCGGCCTGACGCTCGCCGCGGGATTCGTCCTGCTGGCGCTGGACCGCCGCTACCGCGCGCCCGCCCTTGTCTACGGAATTCTGTTCTGCGCCACGGACAATCTCCTCTTTCCCATCGGCACCATCATGGGCGAACGATTGGTCTATGCTCCCAGCATCGGCCTGGCATTGCTGGCGGCCATCTGGCTGGCCCGCTCGCGGTATTGGACGCACGTCCTTGTGGCCCTGGCGCTGCTGTTCGGCGCGCGTACGGCGGTTCGCAATCTGGATTGGCTGGACGCCAGGCATTTCTACCTCAAGCTGGTGGAGACCGCTCCCGGCAGCGCCAAGTCCTGGTATTCGCTGGGAGTCCTGCGGGCGTCGGAAGGCGACGACGCGGGCGCCGTCGAAGCCTACGACCGTGCCATCGCGATTTTCCCGGCCTATTCGGAGGCCTTTCACAACCGCGGCAATTCGCTGGTCCGGCTGGGGCGGCGCGCCGAAGCCATGGAGAGTTACCGGCAATGTCTCCGCTTTGATCCCGGGCACGCGGGAGCGGCGTACAACCTGATGCAACTCGAGGCGGGACGCCCGCTCAACCCGCCGCGAAAACCTCTTTGAGTTGTTCCGGGGACTAGACGACTTTCAGGATCAGGACCACGCGGTCGTCTTCATGCGCGCCGCCGCGGGAGAATTCGTCCACTTCCTTCAGCAAGCCGGTGACGATGTCCTGTGCGCGCTTCTGCCGGTGGCGGCTCACCGCCTCCTCCAGCCTTTCGAGCCCGTACTCGTCGCCTGCGCGGTTCATCGCTTCCGTAATTCCGTCCGTGCAGGCGATGAACACGTCGCCCTTCTCCAGCCGCAGAAAGCCGCGCTCGTATGTCTGCCCGGGCAGCACCCCGATCACCATGCCGCCTTCGCGCAGCGATTCCACCTTGCCGTTCGCCCGGATCACCGCGGGAGGCACGTGCCCCGCGTTGATGTAGTGCAGCCCGCGGTGACGGCGGTCCAGCATGGCCACGAACATGCTCATGAATTTCCGCTGCCGTCCCTCCGACGCCATCAGGTTGTTGATCGCCTCCACCAGCCGCTCCAGCGAATGCAGGTGCCCCACCAGCGTGTGCAGCATGGCTTGCAGGTTCGACATCATCAGCGCGGAGGCCACGCCTTTGCCCTCCACGTCCGCCACCACGGTCAGCAGCGTGTCCTGGTCCAGCATCAGGAAGTCGTAATAGTCGCCGCCCACCATCTGCGTCGGCCGGTGGAATACGCTGATCTCGAATTCGGCCAGCTGCGGTGGCGTGTCCGGCAGCAGGCTCGACTGGATGCTCCGTGCCAGCGCCAGGTCGCGCTCCAGCCGTTCCTGCGCCAGCATGGCCCGGTGCATGCGCGCGTTTTCCAGCGCCAGCGCCACGTGCAGCGAGATCGCCTCCAGGAATGACTGGTCGCCGGCGTTGAAGGCCCCGGTATTTTTGTTCAGCAGTTGCAGCACGCCGACCACCTGCTCGTTGTTGTTCCGGATCGGATGGCACAGCACCGAGCGCGTCAGGAATCCCGTCTTCTGGTCCGCCGCGCGGTCGAACCGCGAGTCCTGGTAGGCATCCTCGATGTTCACCGTCTGCCCGTGCGAGGCCGCCCAGCCCGCCAGCCCCTGACTGATGGGCATGCGGATTTCCTGCTGCTCGAGGCCCAGGCCCACCAGCGACCAGATCTCCTGGCGTTCCGTGTCCACCAGAAACACCGTGGCGCGTTTCGCACCCGTTTGCCGGCTGGCCAGCCGGAGGATGATGTTGATCAGCTCGGCCAGGTCGATCGTCGAATTGAGCGATTTCGTAGCTTCGATGATGCTCTGCAGGTCGGCCATCGCTCCGCGCCGCTCGCTCGACGCCAGCGCCACTCCCGCGTACCGCCCGAAGAGCATCAGCACGCTTTGCGCCGCTTCATCCAGTGGTCCGCCCGCGGAAATCTCCAGCGCGGAGGTGGCCACTCCGTCGCCCGGCAGAGCGCACGTCCACCGGTTGCCGTCCGCCAGCGCCGCAAACGCTCCCGTCATCGCGCCACGGATATACCCCGCGTCCGCATCCTCCAGCGATCCGATCTCCTGCCATACCGATGGCCCGCCCTCCTGCACGCGCCATAGCCGCGCACCCGGCATGCCAAACTGCTCGTGCGCCGCCTCCACCACGCGCCGCGAAAGTTCCGCCGTGTCGCATTCCGGGTCCAGATAGGCCAGCGCCTTCCCCAGCCGTTCCAGCCAGGCCTGCGTGCCGCTGCCGGAGGATGGTGCGCTCATTTCGCCGCTCCGAGGTAATGAATCACCAGCAGCGTCATGTCGTCGCTTTGCGACGCCCCGCGCGTGAACTCCCGGACCGTGGCCTGGATTTTGGCCAGCAGCTCGTCCAGAGTTTTCCCCGGATCCTGTTTCAGCAGTTCGCGCAGCCGCGGCTCCCCGAAGAATTCGCCCTCCGGGTTCGCCGCCTCCGTGAATCCGTCCGTGTACACCAGCACGATGTCGCCTGGCGTGAGCTTCACCTTCGACGAATGGAATTCTGCGAAGTCGAACATGCCCAGCGGAAAGCTCTCCGAAGTCAGCGGGTACACCTGCCCCGTGGCCGTGCGCACCAGCGGGGGCACGTGCCCCGCGTTCACGTATTCAAAATTGCCTTCCGCGTCCAGCGAACTCAGGAACACCGTGGCGTAGCGTTCGATTCCCGACCGCTCGTAGAGATAGGTGTTGATGCGCATGGCCACTTTCGCCGGGTCCAGATCGAATCCCGATGCCGTGGCCACGATCCCCTGCAGCATGCACGCCAGCAGCGCCGCGGCGATCCCTTTCCCTGCCACGTCCGCCACCACAAACGCGTGCTTCGTCCCAGGCAGTTCCAGAACGTCGAAGTAGTCTCCGCCCACCGAGTGGCACGCCAGGTTCCAGCCCGCCACCTGGAAGTGCGGCGCCTGCGGAAACGATTTCGGCAGCAACTGCTGTTGCAGGTCGCACGCGATCTCCAGCTCGTGGCTCATCCGTTCCATCTGCCGCGCCGCCGTGAACAGCCGTGCATTCTCGATCACCGTCGAGGCTTCTATGGCCAGCGACCGCAGCACCGCCCGGTCCAGATCCGAGAACGCCGCCGCCGGCTGGTGGCTGTCCAGATACAGCACGCCCAGCAGTTCGGACTGCTGGCCCGCCGACGTGGTGTCCAGCGAATCTCCCATGCGCATCCGTTCCAGCGGCAGCGCCACCACGCTGTGGATCTGCAGCCGCACCACGCTGGCCTGCGCCTGCCACTGCGTTTCGTCGCCCATGTCCGTGACGATCAGTTCACGCCGCGATGCCGCCACCTGCCGCAGCACGCTCTGCGACACGTCCACCGACTTCGATTCGATTGTCGTACGGTGCGAATCCCGCGCCACGGTCGGCGCGAATTCGCCGGTGGGGGTCAGCATCATCAGCACTCCGCGTTCGGTGTGCGTCACGCGCACCGCCGCGTCCACCACCGACCCCAGCACGTCTTCCAGCGAGAAGCTCGACTGCAGCGCCCGCGCCACGTCCAGCAGCACGCCCAGGTGGTACAGGTCTCGCGACGGCGTGTCCGACGAAGCCGCCGATTCCGCCCGCTCGATGATCTCGTCCAGCGACGCCTCTTCGCCCGCGTACACGATGCGGAACGAGTCCGGCACTCCGAAGTCGATCGTGTCCTTCGGCTTCAGTTCGTGCCGCTCCACCTTTTCCCCGTTCACGCGCGTTCCGTGGCGGCTCTGCGAGTCGATGAGCAGGAATCGTCCGTCCTCGAACACGATGGTGGCCTGCTGCCGGCTGATGCGGTTGTCGCGCAGCGTCAGTTCGTTGCCGGCCTGCCTTCCAATGCGGAAGGGCAGCTTCTTCACGGCAAGCTCCTGCCGTGCGCCGTTGGGGTCGACGAGTATCAACCGGGGAGTACGATGCATGGTTGTTCGTCCCACACTCCTGTACGGCCTGAAGCTCACGCCTCCCCTATCGGCGGGCGTGCCCCCCTCAGGCGGGCTGGATTGGGCGCGAAGACAGGCAAATGGTAGGCAAAACCTGCCCGGAAGTAAAGGCAACAGGCGACTGCTCCCGCCGCGGCCGAACCCGAGTCGCGGCGCGTCCGCCATGCATCGCGCATTTCACAGTTTTGAGGCTTTGCGAGAGGGCCGTTCCCTGTCCTACCCTAGCGGGCATGCCTGAAATTGGCAGCACGCCTCCCGTTGGCCCTCCGGCGGGCCTGTGCTCTTCCTGTGTGCACTCCCGCCACATCGAATCTGATCGCGGCGCACAATTTATTCTCTGCGAACTCGCTGCCACGAACGCGGCATTCCCCAAGTATCCCCGTTTGCCGGTCCTGGTCTGTGCTGGCTACTCCGCGACGGAGCTGAAAAAGGAAGGCGGCTGATGCCGCGAGTGTTCGGGGGGTAGTTGTGCGCTGCCCTGCGGCCTCAGCCAATGTGCTGCGGACGCTGCCGCGCTTCCGTGGCGCTGCTGAGCCGCCGGATCGTCTCGCGCAGCCGCACGGCCAGGTCCGCGATGGTTTCCAGCCGGAGTACGGCTTCTTCCGGCAGCTGCTGTCGCCGGTTCAGCAGCATTTCCGCGTTGCCCAGAATACCGGTGAGCGGATTGTTCAGTTCGTGCCGCAGCAGCGAACCGAAATCCACGGCTTCCTCGCCCTCCGCTTCTCCCACGCGCTCCAGCAGGCGACTTCCCGAACGCAGCCGGCGTTCCAGGAGTGCCGCGGTCAATTCCAGGAACTCGCCGCCCGCAGCCACGCAATCCACTCCTCCCGCCACCACCAGCACAGCCAGCTCGCGCGCGGCCTCCGGATTTACCGCGGCCACCACTGGCGCATACCGCGCCAGGCCGCGGACCGCGGAACGTGCTTCCGCTGCGGTCAGATTCGCAGCCTCGTAGTAAATCACGGCGGGTTCGAGCCGGTCGATCAGCCGGCGCGCGTCCCGCAACGATGCCGTGTGGTGGATCTCGCACTCCGCCGGGCTGTCCGCCAGCCAGCGCGATAACCGCTCCGCGGTTCCTTCCTCCGGGGTAACGGCCAGCACAATCGAGGGAGTTCCCGTCGTCACGTCTCCTCCATGCGGACGGGGTGCTCGGTCCCTGCCCCTGCTGCGCTCGCCATCTCGGTTCGCCCGCCCAGCACCTGCCGCACCTTCTTCGTGAGTTCGTCCACCAGGAAAGGTTTTGCCAGGAAGGGCAGGCCGTCGCGGTGCACGAAGTCCAGTGTCCGGGGCCGCAGCGTGTCGCCGGTGATGAACAGCACCCCATTGCGCCGTATGCGCCCGCGGCGCACTCCTTCTTCATACAGGGCCCTGCCGTCGAGCTTTGGCATCTTCAGGTCGCAGATCACCAGGTCGAATTCCTGCCGCGTCAGCCGCTCCAGTGCGGCCACGCTGTCGAGGATTGTTTCCACGTCGTGCCCTTCTTCCCGCAGTACGTCCGCCACCAGACTCGCTACGGTCGGCTCGTCTTCCACCACCAGCACGCGCCGCCGCACCACCGGTGTCTCTTTCTCCGCCACTCGAACCACAGGAGCGCGCGAATGGCCCGGCTCACGCAGCGCCCCTTCTCGTGCTGGCGCCGCCGGAAACTCCAGCACGAAGGTCGTGCCCCGCTGCTCCCTGCTTTCCACCCGCAACTCGCCGCCGTGCTCCTGCACGATGCTGTACACGATGGAGAGCCCCAGGCCCGTGCCCGTTCCCGCCGGTTTCGTGGTGAAGAACGGGTCGAAAATCCTCGGCAGGATTTCGCGCGGGATGCCCGCCCCGTCGTCCTGCACCTCCAGCCGCACCCTGCGCGGCTGCACGTGGCGTGGTGCCGCCGTGCTCACACGGATTGCGCCGCGTCCGTGGCTCGAATCGCTGGCTTGTTCCGCGTTGATCAGCAGGTTCAGCATCACCTGCTGCATCTGGTGCGCGTCCGCCAGCACCTCCGGCAGGCCCGGCTCCAGGTCCAGCACGATCCGGATATTCGAAAGCCGCAGCTGGTATTCCCGCATCGCCACCGTTCGCTTCACAATCTCGTTCAGGCTCACTGCCTGTCGCGCCGGTTTTTCCTCGCGCGCCATCAGCAGCAGGTTGCGTACGATGGCGCCCGCCCGCTGCGCTTCCTCGAAGATGTGGTGCGTTTCGTCGCTTCCCCTCCCGCCGGAGCGCTCCAGCAGCAGTTGCGCGTACCCTACAATGCTCGTCAGCGGATTGTTCAGCTCGTGGGCGATTCCCGAAACCAGCTGGCCCATCGCCGCCAGCTTTTCCGATTGCGAGAGCCGCGAACGCAGCCGCTGTGCGTCGCTGGCCTCGCGATAGAGTTCCAGCCACCCCAGCCGCTCTCCATCCTCCGTGCGCACCGGCCGCGCAAATCGTTCCAACACCCGCGGCGCGGGCCGCTCCAGTTCCACCTCGTCCCAGGCCACTTCGTCTTCCCGCCGCTGGATCTCGCGCCAGCGGGCTTCCGCCACTCGCGGATCGCGAAAATTGCCGCGCACCTCGGCCAGAAGTTCGTCAAACGTGCGCACCCTCGCCATCCGCTCCGGTGCGATTCCCAGCAGTTTGGCCAGCCGCGCATTGGCCAGCCGCACGTGACCATCCGCCTCCACCAGCAGCACCGCGTTCTCCATCGAGTCCAGCAGTGCACCCCGCCAGTGGTCCCGCTCTCGCAGCACTCCCTCCCGCCGCGCTTCCGCCAGCGCCAGCGTCGCCAGCGGAGCCCACCTCTCCAGCAGTTCCCGCGCCGTGCCCGCCGCCCTCTCTTCTCCCCATCCTCCTACCAAGAGCCCGGTTGCTCTTCCCTGCGCTTTCAGCGGGATGGCCAGGACGCTCTCCACCGCTTCGGAGCCGATTAAGTTGGCCCCTTCGCGGCCTCCCACGGACGCGCTGAAAATCGGCCGTTGCTCCTGCAGAGCGGTGCGCCATGTAAGCACAAAGCTCATCCGCCCCAACGCCGCTTCCGTCCCCGGCGGGCCATCGACCGCGGCAAACGACACGCCTCGCGCTCCCGCCGCGTCCCGTGCAATAGCCACGAACACCGCCCCGCTCGATTCCCGCGCTTCCGCCGCCACGCGGCGCAACGTGCCGCTTCCTCCTTCGGCTAGCGACTGCACTAGTTCCGCCCAGACGGCTGTCTCGCTCCGCCCCGTGGAGGGCCGGCTGCGTTCTGATTTCGTCCAGACCCTCAGCTTTCTCGGCGCCATTACGTTCCCTTCACAGTCCCAGCCGCAAAAGCAGCCAGCTCGCTATCAGCGCGCTCCCGATGGCCAGCGCATACTGCAGGGCGGCTCGCATCTTTCGCGACATCTGCCATCCCACGCCTTGCACCGAGGCGCTGCGCCGCTCGCGGGTCAGGCCCATCCGGCTCCGCCCGCAGCCTCTTGCACGGAGCTGCCCCGTCCCCTCTCCCGACCATTGCCATACGAGCATCTCGGCACCTCTGCGCTATGGCCCTCTGCAAAACGGTGCCCAATGTCGCGGCGCTAACTGGACTGAATGCAGCAGGATGGGAATGCCGGTCTCAGGCGTGAGACAGTTGGAGTTCCGAGGCGGGACAATCGTTCCCGCTTCGGGAGCGGGCGAGGCTCGGCTCTCTCTTCCCGCCCAGCCGTTTGCACTTTGATTTTCTCGTTTTTACGCTATTCGTGCCGGAGGGCGACTAACGGGTCCACTCCCGTTGCCCGCCTTGCTGGCACGTAGGATGCGGTGAGCCCCACGCCTGCCAGCAACAGAATCACGATTCCGTAGGTGAGCGGATCGAAGGGGCTCACCTCGTAGAGAAAGCTGCGCAGCACGCGCGTCAGCGCCAGGGAGGCTGCCAGCCCCAATCCCGCGCCGGCCAGCGCCAGCCGGAGTCCCTGCACCGTCACCAGCCGGAACACCTGGGTCCGCTGCGCCCCCAGCGCCATGCGCAGGCCGAATTCCGGTGCGCGCTGCGCCACCGAGTAGGAGATCACTCCGTAGATTCCGATGGCGGACAGCACGAGCGCCAGAAGCGCGAACACTCCCAGCAGCCAAGTGCGAAACTTCGGCTGAACGGCGGACGCGGCCATGTTGTCTTCCATCGTGCGCGCGCGCACCAGCGGCTGGTCCCGATCAATTTCCGCCAGCGCACCGCGAAGGGCGGAAGTCTCGGCTGCCGGCTCCATCACCGTGCGCACCAGGATGGAGAGCGAAAAAACCGGCAGCACGCCATCCGCCTGACGGAACGGCAGGTACATCTCCGCCTGCGGCTCCGTGCCCAGCCCGCGCCGCACGTCGCCCACCACACCCACAATCTCCATCCACGGCACCTGGTCGTCCGGCAGGGCCCCCAGCTGCATCCGCTTTCCCAGTGGTGATTCGCCGCCGAAGAACACCCGGGCGAACGATTGGTTCACCACCGCGACCGCCGTCGCCCTCTCGTCGTCGCTGCGCAGAATCGTGCGGCCCGCCACCAGCGGCACGCCCAGCGTTTCGAAGTATCCCGGAGTCACCGCCCGGTAGCCCGCGGCGATGAATTCATGTGGACTCTTCGGAGGCCGTCCGCGAATGTTGAAATGAATCAGCGAGCCGTTGCCGCTCATGGGCAGAAAGGTCGCCGCGCCCGCCGAACGCACGCCCGGCAGGGTGCGCACGCGGTCCAGCAGCCGGTCGAAAAACTCGTAGCGCTGCTCGGGCTTCCCGTACGCGTTGCGCGAGAGCGGCAGATCCGCGGCCAGCAGATGATCGGTGGGGAATCCCGCGGCAGCCGATTGCATCCGTTCAAAGCTGCGCAGCAGCAGGCCCGCACCCACCAGCAGCAGCATGGCCAGCGCGAATTCGGAAACTACCAGCACGCTCCTCAGGCCATGGTGCAGCACGCCCCCCGCCGTCCCGCGCCCGCCTTCATTCATCGTATCGCGCAGGTCCGGCCGTGCCGCGCGCAGCGCCGGGAGCAGCCCGAACAAAATTCCCGTGGTCACCGCCGCACCCGCCGTAAATGCCAGCACCCACCGGTCGATTCCGATTCCGCTGGCGTCCGGCACCGCCCCGGCGGCCAGCCGCACGAGCGGCCCGAGGGCGGCCTCGGCCAGCACCAGCCCGAGAGCTCCGCCCGCCAGTGCGATCACCAGGCTCTCCACCAGGAATTGACGCACCAGGCGCATCCGGCTGGCGCCCAGCGCCGTGCGGATGGCCACTTCCCGCGCCCGCGCGGCGGCACGCGCCAGCAGCAGGTTGGCCACATTGGCGCACGCGATCAGGAGCACAAATCCCACCGCGCACAGCAGCACCACCAGCGCCGGCCGCACGTTCTGCACTTCCTGCTCCTGCAATCGAACCACATCCGCGCTCGTCCCCGTGTTGTAGTCCGGATACTGCCTTTCGAGACGCGCCGTGATTTCCAGCATCTCCGCGCGCGCCTGTTCGATCGCTACGCCCGCCTTCAGCCTCGCCACAGGCAGAATTCCGGGATGCCAGTTGCGGTCGTCGGGAAGCGTGGCCGCCCAGGGCCCGAGTGCCACGTACACGTCCGCCGCGGGCGGCAACCGAAAGCTCGCCGGCGCCACGCCGATCAGCGTGTAGGGCTTCGAATCCAGCTCGATGGTCCGGCCGATGGCCTCGCGCGTTCCCCCGAATCGCCGCTGCCACAGCGCGTAGCTGATCATGGCCACGGGCGCCCCTGCCGCGGTGTCTTCTTCCGGCAGGAAGTTGCGTCCCGCCACGGGCTGCACGCCCAGCAGCGGAAAGAATCCCGCCGAGGTGTACCGCGCGGTCAGGCGTTCCGGTTCTCCCCGGCCCGTCAGCGTCAGCGCCGTCACGCACGTTGCCTGCATGGATTCGAACGAATGGCTCTGATCCCGCCAGTCTCGGTAATTCAGGTAAGACGTCGTGAAGACGGGATATTTGCTCTTCTCCGTGATCAGCACGATCCGCGACGGGTCCCGGAATGCCGGCGGCCGCAGCAGAACGCCATTCACTACGCTGAAGATCGCGGTATTGGCGCCGATGCCCAGCGCCAGCGTGAACACTGCCACCAGCGTGAATCCCGGCCATTTCAGCAGCGTTCGCACACCGTAGCGCAGATCCTGCCAGAGCGTTTCCACCTGCACCCTCCCGCCGCCGTCAATTCACCCGCCCGCGCCGCCCCGCCCGGCCATCACCCGGTTGACCGTCCATACGACGCATGGCGCGCAGGCTTCGGTGCGCGAATTTCGCCACGCCGCCAGGACGCGAACTCCCGCGTCACGAACCGGTCGAAGAATATTGCCGCAGGCCTCGATTCCAGGCGAACAGCAGCAGTCCCAGGCACGCCGCGGCCACCAGTGGCGCGAGCGGGGCCAGATCGCGCAGTTCGCGCCGGCCCAGCAGATGCGCGCTCGGATAAAAACTGGCGAACGCGAAGGGAATCAGCCAGCTCAGCAGAAACTGAATCCACTGGCTGTAGATGGACAGCGGATAGCGGCCGAACGCAATCAGGTTCCACACGGGCGGGTGGATGCCGATGCGGTCCTCAAACCAGAACGACACGCAGCTCAGCAGCATGAAGAACGCGATGTAAATCACGCCGCCGCACACGCCGTAGAGCACCAGCAGCGTAAAATCGCCCGCGGTCCACACAAACCCCATGCGCCGCGCCGCCCACCACACCGCCAGCGCGCCGGTGGCCACTTCATGCAGCGATTCGATCCGGAACGCTTCGAAGAGCACCTGGTAGAGTGACGACACCGGCCGCAGCAGTACGCGGTCGAATTTCCCTTCGATGATGTAGTTGTTCCCGAACTCGTAGATGTTGGGACTGAATACGTTGAACAGGCCGAAGGGAATCAGACCGAATCCGTAGAGGAACAGCGCCTGCTCCAGGCTCCAGCCGCGCAATTGCGTGATTTTGGTGAACAGGATGAGCAGAAATCCGAACGCAAAAATCGTGGCCAGTATGCTGGTGGCCAGTCCGATCAGAAAGTCGCCGCGATACTCGATGCGCGCCTTCACGTAATTGGCGAAGTATGCGCCCAGCAGCTCCAGGTGCCGCCTCACTTCATCCTCCGTGGATGGTCACGCGCCGGATGGAGAAGCGCCACCACAGCGTGCCCAGCCAGACGAGCGCCGCCGCCCAGGCCCACTGCACCGCCAGCAGCAGCACCGCCTCGCGCGTTCCGATTTTGCCCAGGTAAATCTGCAGCGGCGTGTAGGCAATGTGTTCGAACGGCAGCCACGCGCAGATGGTCCTGGCCCAGCCCGGAAAAAAGCTGATGGGTATCAGCACGCCCGAGAGCAGCTCCATCAGCCAGAATTTGGCGCGGATCAGCGCGAGAATCGAGGTGAGATAGATCGCGCACGTCCCGATCAGAAAATTGATTCCACCCACGATCAGAAAGCTTCCCACTGCCGCCGCGCAGAACAGCGCCAGGTGGCTGACGCTCGACGGGGCCCGCACGGGAAACAGCAGAATCACCAGCAGCGCCGTGGGCGCCGTCAGCAGCACCAGTCGGAACGTGGATTCGCCCGCCGCTCGCGCCAGCCACATCCCCTGCACCGAAAGTGGCCGGACCAGTTGCATGGCGATTTTTCCTTCCAGCACCTCGTAGGACATCTCCTGGTCCACCGTGTTCCAGTAGAAGGAGCGCAGGATCCAGCCCACCGCCACGTAGGTCAGGATTTGCCCCAGGTCGTAGCCGGCAATCGGGCCCCTCGCGTTGCGGAACACCGCGCTCCAGATGAAGTAGTACACCGTGACGTTGATGAGGTAGGTGAAAATTCCCGTGAAGTAGCGCAGGCGGAACGCCAGGATGTTCACGAACCCGATGTGCGCGCATTCCAGATACGGCGCCAGCCGGCTCCATGGCGGCGAACCTGCCGGGCTGGCCATTCCGGATGGATTTGCGGTGGCGCTCATGGTCGGTGGATTCGCGGGCTGCTCATTGCCGTGCGATTCGCCGGCCGCTCATTTCAGGCTGACCTCGCGCAGCGCCTCGCCTGCGTAGATACGCTTCACCACTTCCTCGATGGATTCGTCTTCAATCACCAGGTCGCGCACCTCCGCGCGCGTGAGCACCTGGCGAACCAGGTCGCTCGTGTCCACGCGTGTGCGGTCGAACCGCACGCGGCAGGTCAGCTCGTCCACCGTCTCCAGCTCCAGGCCGTCGAAGGGAAGCGCGGCCAGGCGCGCGCACGCCGCCGCGTCGCGCATCACGAACTTCACCTGCTTCGTGCGCAGCAGCCGCTGCTTCAGCAGCTCGAGCGGCCCGTCGTACAGCAGACGGCCGTGGTCGATGATGATGATCCGGCGGCACAGCGCCTCGATATCGTCCAGATCGTGCGTGGTCAGCAGCACGGTGGTGCGGAATCGTTCGTTCACCGCGGTCAGGAATTTGCGGATGTGGTCTTTGGCCACCACGTCCAGGCCGATGGTCGGCTCGTCCAGGAAGAGCAGCGGCGGATTGTGCAGCAGCGCCGCGGCCAGGTCGCAGCGCATGCGCTCGCCGAGCGACAGTTTGCGAACCGGCGTGTGCAGATAATCCTTCAGCCCCAGGATTTCTCCGAACAGGGCCATGCGTTCGTCAAAGTCGCGCTGCGTCACGCCGTACATCTTCCGCAGCAGGTGGAACGATTCGATCACTGCAATGTCCCACCAGAGCTGCGTGCGCTGACCGAACACCACGCCGATCTTCCGGACGTAGCTGGTGCGTTCGCGCCAGGGCACAAAGCCGTTGACCGTCACCTCCCCGGAGGTAGGCACCAGAATTCCGGTGAGCATCTTGATGGTGGTGGATTTTCCCGCGCCGTTCGGCCCGATGTAGCCGACCATTTCGCCCTGGGCCACGTCGAAGGTGACGCGGTCCACGGCCTCCACGGTCTGGTAATCACGCACGAAGAGATTCTGAATGCCGCCCCAGATTCCCGGCCGGCGGCGGAACGTTCGGAACTTCTTGGAGAGGTCCTGAACGTGAATCAACGGGCCATGGGAATCGGCTGGGGGCATGGCGGCAAGAGTTTAGCAAACGCCGCGTGCGCGCGTCGAAACCGGACGGCGATCCGTGCATTTCCTCATGCGCGGAAAAGCACATCTTCTCGCTGGAACATGCGCACGGCGGTGGCCAGCGCCGCGGCGGCATACACGCAGGACGAGCCGAAAATCAGGCCGATCAATCCCCAGTGATACGTTCCGGTGAAAATCTCCTTGCTCACCAGGCTGGTGCTCAGAATGGGCACGAGCGCCAGCCGCAGATTCAGTTCCACTCCGGGAATGAGCGAAGCGACCGCGGGCACGATCACCACAATCATCAGCGGCGAAATGTAGCTCTGCGCTTCCTTGTAGCTCTTGGCGAAGAGCGCGATGGCCAGCAGCGCGGCGGAAAACAGCACCGCCACCGGCAGGATCATCAGGAAGACGATGAACAGGTCGTAGGCGCGAAGGGCCAGATGGAACTGGCCGGCGCCGCGCCGGGCCAGCTCGCCCTTCAGCATGCCGGCCGCAATCCGCGAGGAAAACCACATGGAGGACACGGTGAGCAGGGCCGTGACGAGCGAGGTGGTGAGCACGAGCAGAAATTTTCCGATCACCAGATGCGTGCGCGAAACACGGCTGGTGAGAATCGTCTCCATCGTGCCGCGCTCTTTTTCGCCCGCGGTCAGGTCGATCGCCGGATACATGGCTCCGGTGAGGCACATCAGGATGACCAGGTACGGAAGCATGGCGCCGGCCGCGGCCCCGCTCACCTTCTCCTCGGTGGCCACGTTCTGCCGCTCGACCTCGAACGGCCGAAGCAGGCTCATCGAAATGTTGCGGTCGGCCATGCGCTTCTCGATGGTGCGCTGGCGCATATCGGCGAAAAAGGCCTGCAGCCGCGCCGCCGCGCCTTCCGAGTTGAGGTCCGTCTGGTAGTAGTAGATTTCGACGTGGGCGGGCCGGCCGGCATCCACCGCGGCATCGAAGCCCTCCGGGATGCGCACGGCGGCGCGCAGTTTCTTGTTGTTGATCTGCTGTACATAGTCCGCGCCCGGCGGAATGACTCGGAGGGAGTGCAAGCCGTGCAAAGCCTCCACGGTCCGCGGGGAATCCTCGCCGCCCAGGATCATCACGGGGACCACGTCTGTCTCCGCCTTTTTCATCATGGAGGTCATCAGGCCGCCGATGCCGATGGTCATCAGCGGAATGAGCAGAATGGGCACCACGATGGTGGAGATGAGCGTGCGCCGGTCGCGCAGCGAGTCCGTAAGCTCCTTGCGGTAGACGATTCCGATGTTGCGCAGGCTCATTGGGGCGCGCCTCCCGCCTGGGTCACGGCGTGGACGAACACATCTTCCAGGTCGCTCATGCCGTGCTTCACGCGAAGCTCAGCCAGCGTTCCTTCCGTGAGCAGGCGTCCGCCGTGGATGATGCCGATGCGGTCGCACAGCTTTTCCGCTTCGGTCATCACGTGGGTGGAGAAAATCACGGTCTTGCCGCGCTCGCGGCATTCGCGGATGAACGAGACGATCGTACGCGCGGTCATCACGTCGAGCCCGGTGGTGGGCTCGTCGAAAATCATCACTTGCGGATCGTGAATCAGAACGCGCGCGATGGAGGTCTTCTGCTTCATGCCCGTGGACAGCTTGTCGCAGCGGCGGTCGCGGAATTCGTTCATTTCCAGGCGCGCGAAAAGCTCGTCGCGGCGCGCGGCCAGCATGTCTTCCGGCAGTCCGTGCAGCCGGCCGAAGTATTCAACAAACTCGCGCGCGGTCAGCCGGCCGTAAAGCGCCGTGGCGGTGGAGAGAAAACCGAGATTGGCGCGGGCCAGCTCCGGCTGCGCCACCACGTCGTAGCCGGCCACGGTGGCCCCTCCGCCCGTGGGCGCCAGGATGGTGGCCAGCATGCGCAGCGTGGTGGTTTTTCCTGCGCCGTTGGCGCCCAGCAGGCCGTAGATGTGTCCCGGCTCGCAGTGGAAGCTGACCCCGTCGACGGCGCGCACAGCGCCGCGCTTCTTGTCCTGGAAGACTTTGGTGAGGCCGCGGGCTTCGATCATGATCGCGTCATGCAGAGTTTACGCGCGTGGAGGGAGAAAGATAACCCGCGCAAGCTCAGCCTTTGTGGCAATTGGGACACTGCTTGGCGTCGAAGCGGTCGGGCGTGACGGTGAACATGTTGTTGCACTGGATGCAGACGCGATGGATCAGCTTGGGAGGCTTGCCGTCGGCAGTGGCGGCGGGCGCTTCGGTCTTGTGCGTTTCGCTCACGGGTAGATTCTAACCGCGGCGGGTAGGCGTGCGTCAAGCGCGCCCAGCGGGTGGATCTCAGAGTCTGGTGAAGCCGTCGGGGCTCCACTCGTCGGAACCAACGCCGTTGTGTACGAAGAACAGGCCCGCGGGGTCGTATTTCTTTTTCACGGCGGCGAGGCGCGGATAATTCGCGCCCCAGTAGGAGTGCTGAAAGTCCTTCTGGAAATAATCGCTTTCGGAGACGTAGGCGCCATCGGCGGGGGCCAGTGCGCGGAGTTCGGTCATGGCGCTGTGAATGCGCTCGCGGGTGGTGCGGCCCTCGGCGACGTCCGGCTCGTGGCCGCGGACGCCGGGATAACCGCCTTCGCCGTCGGCGACGATGGCCAGGGCGAAGGCGTCGAGCACGGCCGGATTCGTGGCCGTATCGCGCGCGGCTTCCACGGCTTCGCGCGGTGCGCCGCCGAGTCCTTTATTGAAATGCAGGCCGATGAAGAAAGAGCGCGAGCCGGCGAAGAGAGCATCGGCCAGGCGCTGCTGCGAATCGCCGGCGAGGAGCGATGAGGGAAGCCAGAGCGATTCGTAGCCGTAGATGGTCCAGGCCACCTGGCCGCCGTCGCCGGTCCACCAGGCGTTGAGCGCGCTCGAGCCGGGCCGCGGGTCGGAAGTCATGGCGTGCTGGCCGTGCTCTTTCCTCCACGCGGGGTCCCACCAGTGCCGCAGAGGCATGCTCCCCAGAATCATTCCGGGCTCGAGGGTGAAGTCCGCCGGGGAACGCGCAATCCAGTCGAGGAAGGGCTGCCAGACCTTACGCGCTTCTTCCGTGCTCAGCCCCAGCGAAACCATGCTGATGCCGAGGACGTTGTGGGGGCTGACGTGGGCCTGCTCGCCCCAATGATCGTTGAAAAGCGCGTCGCGGTAAAAGCCGACGAAGTAGCGAAGCAGGCGGCGAAAGGCGTCGTCGGAGGAGGCGCGGACGCGGAAGATGGCGCCGCCGCCGAATTCAGGAAGTTCGCGAACGCGCAGAGTTACGCGCGTGACCACGCCGAAGGTGCCGCCTCCGCCGCCCTTGAGCGCCCAGAAGAGATCGGGATTCGAGCACGGGTTGGCGATGCGGATTTTTCCGTCGGCGGTGACGACCTCGGCCTCCAGCAGGCCGGCCGCGCACGTGCCGTAGTGCTTGGAAAAGCTGCCGAAGCCGCCGCTCTGCACCAGGCCGGCAACGCCCACGGTGGTGCATCCGCCACCCTGAACGTATCCGCCGTGCTGCGTGGTGACCGCGTCGTAGGCTTGCATCCAGATGGCGCCTGAGCCGCAGGTGACGGCGCGCTGCGGCGTCTGCTTGCCCTGGCATTCGCGTGGAACGAAGCCTTCGATCACGGCGACGTCGTGCATGCGGCGCGTCCAAATGAGCAGCGAATCCGCGGCGTTGGAGGTGCCCTGATAGCTGTGGCCGCCGCCCTTCACCACCAGGCGCAAATCATTCTCGCGCGCGAAGCGGACGGCCGCGGCCACGTGGTTCGCATTTTCCGCCGCGACGGCGTAGACGCTGGGCTTGGTGAACCAGGCATCCACCCACCCGATTGTTTGCGTGAGTCCGGGCTGGTCGCCGACGTAGTAGGGATTCTTGATGTTGGCCAGCAGATCCTTGCAGGCGGCGCCGTCTACGTCGCGGATGCAGGCTTCGATGGGGAATTCCACTGGGAGCAGGTTTCCGCCAACCTCGTCGCTAAGCCGCTTCCATGCTGCGGAAGATGGCCAGTCCGCATCCGAAGGGCGGCGCCGGTGGAAGGATCTTCCGGCGAACAGCGAACGGGGCAAGAACGACAGAGATGCCGCGAGGCCGGAGCGCTTCAAAAATGTTCTGCGGTTCATCGAGATGGCAATCCTGCGCGGCGCGGTTCGGGTGCGCGCGATTCGAGGTCCCATTCAATCATGTCATGCGGAGGAAGAGAAGGATTTCGCCTTCCGCGCGCGGCACGGGGAGACCGCGGCGAGCAGGCGGAGCGGATTCACACCGGGGACTAAAGGCCGGCTGAAACCGGCGCTACGAGGCCGACGGCGGCCGGTTAGGGCCGGGTGGCGCGTTCGACGAGAAAGAGGAAGGAGCGGCACAGGCGGCCCGTGGCCCGCGTCATGCCGATCTCGCAGGTGCGGCTGCTGGAAAAATAGTCGCTGCCCGCGGCGGC
>Ga0335077_10002398_pt1 | contig 22334 bp, 26 predicted proteins | sample Lox_Sample_31_FD_207151 | JGI IMG/M metagenome (GOLD analysis project Ga0335077, IMG submission 207151) | Soil microbial communities from Loxahatchee National Wildlife Refuge, Florida, United States - Lox_Sample_3.1 | ecosystem: Environmental > Terrestrial > Soil > Wetlands | place: USA...
CTGGTCTCGACGCCGATCTCCATCTTCGGCAACGAGGAGCAGAAGAAGAAGTATCTGACTCCCATAGCAAGAGGGGAGAAGATCGCTGCCCACGCTATGACCGAGCCAGGGACCGGGTCTGACGTGGCTGCCATAACAACCACTGCCACCAAGAGCGGGGACAAGTATCTCATCAACGGGAAGAAGATGTTCATTACCAACGGGGACAAGGCGGAGACGTTCCTGATCTTCGCCAGGACCTCCCCCATGGAAACTGGGAAGAGGCATCGGGGGGTAACGGCGTTCATAGCCGAAAAGGGAATGCCGGGTCTATCGGTCGGGCAGCGCACGGACGTTATAGGGCTCAGGGGTGACCAGCCCGTGGAGCTGATGTTCGAGAACCTCGAGGTGCCCGAAGCCAACGTGCTTGGTGAGATAGGGCGAGGGGTAAACATCGCCCTGAACACCTACGACCACGGCAGGGTAGGCGTCGCGGCACAGGGGACAGGGCTCGCCCAGGCGGCTCTGGAGGCAGCCCTCAACTATTCAACCCAGAGGCAGACCTTTGACCAGTACCTCATGAGCTACCAGCAGGTCCAGTTCAAGATAGCCGAGATGACCGCCGCCGTCCACACCTCAAGGCTGCTCACCTACTGGGCCGCCATGCTAACCAAGAAGGGGAAGGACTTCATCAAAGCGTCGTCCATCGCGAAGATCACCGCCACGGAGGCGGCTGAAAAGAACGCCCACATGGCCATGATGATCATGGGTGCCTACGGCGTTTCCACGGACATGAATGTGGAGAGGATACTGAGGGACTCGCAGATCATCAAGACCTACGAAGGGGCCAATGATATCCAGCGCTTGGTCATAATGAAGGAAGTGGCCAAGGAAATGGGGGTCCTGTAGCAGGGCCCTCCGCGAGCTGAGTTGAAAAGCCGGTGAGCTGCACAAGGGAGTGGGCCACAGAGCCGTGAGCAGGGTCGCAATAGTCGGCATAGGGAACAGCAGGTTCGGCAGGCGGACGGACGTAAACATAGGCGAGCTTGCATTCGAGTCGATCAAGCAGGCGATCGACGATTCGGGGGTCGACAGGAAGGACATCAGCAACGTCGTGGTGGGGAGCATGGGCTCATGGTCCGAGGAGTCACTCCCTGCGGTGGTCGTCAACGAGTACGCGGGCCTCAGCGGCGTCGGGACAATGAGGGTAGAGGCCGCCTGCGCCAGCGGCAGTGCGGCCCTGAAGTCGGCCTACAACAGCATACTGAGCGGCGAGGGGGATATCGCCATGGCGGTGGGTGTCGAGAAGATGACTGAAGTTGACAGCTCGACCACCGTGGAGCTGATCGGCAGGGCAGGCTCCTACACCTGGGAGTTCGAGAACTACGGGATGACCTTCCCCGGCTACTATGCCCTCTACGCCGTCGCGCACATGAGCAGGTTTGGCACCACCGAGGAGGATATGGCGAGGGTCGCGGTCAAGGCCCATCACTACGGCGCCATGAACCCACTCGCCCAGTTCCAGAAGGAGATAACGCTGGAAAAGGCGCTTGGGTCTCAGGTCGTCGCCTGGCCCCTGAAGTTGTACGACGCCTGCCCGCTCACAGACGGCTCGGCCGCTGTGGTGCTCGCCTCGGAGGAAGTCGCGAAGAAGCTCACCGACACCCCCGTCTGGATCAAGGGAGTCGGCTACTCCTCGGACAGCGCAAACATGAGCCGTAGGGGGAGCTACGTTGGTCTCGAGGCGGCTGTGAGGGCCGCCAGGAGCGCCTACGCAATGGCTAAGGTCACTCCCGGCGACATCGACGTCGCCACGGCCCACGACTGCTTCACGATCGCAGAGCTCATGGCCTACGAGGACCTGGGATTCTGCAAGAAGGGGGAGGCGGCTAGCATGATCCGCGAAGGGCAGACAGAGATAGGGGGAAAGATACCTGTGAACCTGGACGGGGGCCTGAAGGCGAAGGGCCATCCGATAGGCGCGACGGGGGTATCGATGGCCGTGGAGATCACGAAGCAGCTGAGAGGCGAGGCGGGCAGGCACCAGGCGCCCATCAGGAACGGGGTCGGCCTTGTCCACAACATTGGGGGCACAGGTCACTACGCCTACGTTACAATTCTCTCGAGGAGCTAGGGATGTCAGAACCACCGTCCCTCCACTCGCGGCGCGAGATTACGCTCAGGTTCGACATCCCGATCTCGAAGACGCGAGAGTTCTGGGCGTCATTGAAGAATGGGAAGTTCATGACCACGAAGTGCTCGAAGTGCGGCTGCGTGTCCTTCCCTCCTCAGGCAGACTGCCCGAGGTGCATGAGCGGCGAGTCACAGTGGGTGGACCTCGGTGGGGATGCCACGCTCGTTACCTTCACACATATCAGGTTGACACCCGCGAGCTTCGCCAAGAGCGAGCCCTACACAATCGCCATCGGGGAATTTGCAGGCGGGGTGAAGGTGCTCGCCTGGCTGGAGGGTGTAGAGCCTGAGGACGCAAAGCCCGGAATCAGGCTGAGGGTCGAGCCCCGGATCAGCGCAGAAGGGACCCCGTACTACGCCTTCGTGAGAGCCTAGAAGTCTTTCGGGACTTCTTTCATCACGTCAGCAACTCGGTTGAGCTTGTCCCTGAGAGCGAGTATCTTTACCAGGGAGCCTTTGAACTTCATCTGCCCCTTCAGGACGGCTGACTGCAGGTCGATCTCCCCTCGCCCAATCTTGCACCAATTCTCGTAGGTCCCTTCGAAAGTGAAATCCGCAGGCGCTCCAGGCGCTGCCTTCTGGAGAGTGGTCGTCCCGTTGTCCACGCCGAGGATGTAGTTCTGGCCGATGTCCGTAACGTTCAGCGCCACGCTTGTTTTCAGGTTCTTCGTGCTCTCCGCCCATTTCGTGTCCTGCGTGAGCGCCGTCAGCACCTGAGAGAAGAATTCGTCGCTAAGAAACTTTGCCATTGGCCGCGGGCTCAGAGGCTCGCTTTTTGAGGTTACCGATGGCCCCTGAGGTGAGGACGGTTACAATCTCGGTCCCCCCAACCCTGAAGCCGGGCTTGATGTCTCGTAGGCGCGGGGCGACTTCATTCGACGTCTTCACTATCAAGGCTCTCGGGTTTCCTTTGACCTGGATGACTTTCGCTTCCTGGTGCCACCGCCTCATTTGCTCGGAGAATCGGTGCACGTCCCCCTCGGATAGGTCAGACCTCGCGAGGAAGAGGACGTAGCGCTTGGGCGTCTAGCTCACCTTCATCTGTGAGAGGAAGAAGTCCCTGGCGCGTCCGTGCATGAGGAACGCCCTCGGCTTGACCTTCAGGCGGACCGCGTCGTCATGTCCGGCAGCCATCTCGCCCTTGACCAGCCGCTGCTTGTCGAACCTGAGGTACAGCGACGAGTGCTCGTCTACAAGACTGTCGATGTTACCTGCCACAGACTTCCTCAGTCCGTCAGGCATCATTGCGGTCAGGCGAGAAAACGCCCTCGTCGCCTCCTCTCCGTGCAGGTGCAGGCTCAACTTCCTGATGCTGTTGCCGAAGTGTCCCTCCAGCTCCTCCAGTTCCAAGGGGGTTTCCTCGCCGACGAGCTCCCTGACCGCGGCGGAAACCCTGTCGGTGTCTTCCGTTTCGTGCAGGATGCAAGACACGTCCAGGGACTGGATTGCGCTCTTCACGTGCATCCGCAGCAACGCCTTCCACTATAAGGCAATCGGGCCAAAACGGTCGCCGCCGCAGTCCCTCCGGAACGGCAGTAGACGAATTCGGGGAGGCGCACAGTGAAGATTAACTACACCCGCCCGGAGCGTCCTTTGTCTTGCCGAGGAAACTGACGGTCGAGGACATCCTTTCAGACGAACTGAAGCGCGAGATGAACATGGACACCGACACATTTGCGGTGCTGGACGATTGGGACTCGGTCATGCACAGCGTCTACCAGATGCCCATCGAGTACGCAGGCTATACCAACAAGGTCTCCGACATGAAGCTCCTCAGGGAGATGATAGACCGCCTCTCCTCTCAGAACTTCGACAATGCCAAGCGGAGCGAGAGCAGGAAAAAGCAGCTCGCCCAGTTCACCAAGACGCTGAGTATGTACTACAATCTCGTTTTCACGAAGGGGAAGAAGAAGGTTGGATACGGCACGCTTTTCCACTTCCCGAAACTGAAGGCGAACCCGGACAGGAGTGGCGGCATCGTACTCGCCGCGAAGATAGTGGTGGACGGGAAAAAGCACGAGGTTACCTTCGAGAGGGGGAAGTTCAACGACTTCCTCGTCGAGGTGAAGCCCTACGTCAACCTCCTCGGCGACCTCTACCGCCAGAACCGCAAGATGTAGGCCACGATGAGACGCTACATCCTCGGGGTCGAAAGCACTGCCCACACCTTCTCCGTATCTGTGATGTCCTCCGATGGGAAGATCCTGTCCAACGCGAAGTCTGTGTACAAGCCTCCGGAGGGGAGCGGCATCCACCCGTTCGAGGCGTCGCAGAATCACCTGGCTGCGGCTCCAAAGGTGGTAGTGGACGCGATCGAAGCCTCTGGAGTCCCCATGGGCGACCTTGGCGCCGTCGCCTATGCCATGGGACCGGGGCTAGGGCCGTGCCTTAGGGTGGGTGGAGTTGTGGCAAGGACGCTGGCCGCGTCCCTTGGCATCCCGCTTGTCCCAGTCAACCACGCGGTGGGGCACATCGAGCTCGGCTGCCTGCTCACAGGCTCGAAGGATCCCGTAGTCCTGCTGGTCTCAGGCGGGCACACCATGATCCTAGCCTACTCTGCCAAGCGCTGGCGCGTCCTTGGAGAGTCACTCGACCTGACTCTGGGCCAGCTACTTGACCAGTTCGGTAGGCATCACGGCCTCGCCTCCCCATGCGGCAGAGCCATCGAGGAGGCGGCAGCGATCTCGTCGAACTACCTCAGGCTACCATATACAGTAAAGGGGAACGACGTGTCATTCTCGGGGCTCCTGACCGCTTCCAAGGTGCTTCTCGACAGGGGGAGCTCCTTCTCCGACGTCTCGTACTCCATCCAGGAGACCGCCTTTGCAATGGTCACCGAGGTCACGGAGAGGGCCCTCGCCTTCACAGGAAAAAAGGGGGTCATGATTGTGGGAGGGGTGGCGGCAAACAGGCGGCTCAGCGGAATGATGGGCGACATGGCCGTCCGGCACTCCGCGGACGTCACCATGACCCCGCTTGAGTACAGTGGGGACTGCGGAGCGCAGATAGCCTGGACAGGCTGGCTCGCCCACTCCTGCGGCATAGAAATCCCGGTCGCCGAGTCAAAGGTTCTGCAGTCTTGGAGGCTCGACCGTGTCGACATCCCTTGGCGTAACTGAGCCCTACGGGGGCCGCCTCCTCTACAAGGGGGCGGAGGCCGATGTGATCCTCGGACGATGGCAAGGGCTTGTGGCGGTTTTCAAGGTTAGGAAGCCGCTTACCTACAGGCTGAAAATCCTGGACGACGCCATACGCCGTCAGAGGACTGTGCGGGAAGCCGAGATGATACATCTCGCGAAGAAGGCCGGCGTCGCGTCCCCTTTCCTCTACAACGTAGACGTCGCAACTTCCACCCTGGTAATGGAGTTCGTTAGGGGAGACCGGGTGAAGGACTTGGTGCCGTCTCTCTCAGAGGGCAAGCTGGAGAGCGTCTTCTTTGAATTCGGTCAGGACGTCGGGAGGCTTCACCGCTCCGGGATCATGCATGGCGACCTGACAACGGCCAACGTCGTGAGCAGCAAGGAGCGTCTAGTCTTCATCGACTTTGGCCTCTCCGTGAGGACAACCAGGCTCGAGGACCACGCGGTGGACCTGCGGCTAATCAAGGAGACCCTGGTCGGGGCGCACCCGGACTCTTCTGCCAGAGCCCTCGAAGCTCTGACCCATGGATACGCTTCTGTCGTCGGCCCGGCGCGATCCCGCGCCGCCCTGAAGCAGCTGCAGAACATAGAGAGAAGGGGAAGGTACGCCAGGGTCGCATGAAACGAACTTGTGGCGGGCAACGTTTATCAGCCCAAATCCCAAGACTCGCCTGAAAGGTTCCGGTATGGCTCGCATTCATTCACACAGACACGGGAAGTCTCACCAGACGAGGCCTCCCAGCAGGAGCACCCCCAGCTGGGTCACGACCACCCCGGACGAGGCAAAGACGGTGGCTCTCAAGCTTGCGAAGGAAGGGGTAACCCCGAGCAAGATAGGGCAGACTCTCCGAGATGACTACGGGGTCCCGCTGCTGAAGCCCCTGGTTGGGAAATCCCTGGGCAGGGTCCTCGTGGAAGGAAAAGCAGCGCCGAAGGTCCCACAGGATCTGCAGGACCTTATCGAACGGGCCCATCGCGTGCAAAAGCACCTTCAGTCACACAAGAGCGACAGGAAGAACGTCCACTCGCTTGAGCTTGTCGAAGCAAAGATCTACCGCCTGTCGAAATACTACAAAGCGAAGGGAGTCCTGCCGAGCGACTTCAGGTACACGGCCGTAGTCGCTCAGCTGGCGTAGCCTGGAGGCAGGCCATATGGCCGACCTCGAAGGCCTCCTCGCGAGATACACGTCGCTGGCCCCAGACGTCATGAAGGTACTAAGGGGCGGGAAGAGAATCCTTGTAGTTACTCACATAGACGCGGACGGCCTTTGCAGCGGCTCGATAGTGTTCGCGGCACTCATGCGAAAGGGCGCGAACGCTGTGCTGCGCACAGTCCCTGACCTGGACCAGAGGTCCATCGTCGCGCTCGGTGCCCAGGGTTACGACTTCTACATCTTCACTGATCTCGCTTCTACCCTCGTAAAGGAGCTGGAGGCTGCTTTCCAGGGGAGATACCTTGTCTTGGACCACCACCAAATTCCGGAGGAGGACGCAGCGAAACCCTCGGTCGTTAACGCTTGGCGTTACGGATTCGACGGGGGCAACGAGTCTTGCTCCTCTGCGATGGCCTACTTCTTCGCATCAGCCCTCGACGCGACGAACGACGACCTCTCCCCACTCGCAGTCGTCGGGGCGCTGGCCGACAGGCAGGACGCTGGCCCTGGAAGGTCGCTCACGGGATTGAACAGGGTCGCCATGGCGGACGCCCAGGCCCGTGGTCTCCTTTCTGTTACCAAGGACCTGATGTTCACGGGAAGGGAAACGAGGCCGATTCATGAAGCCATTGCGCTCACCTCCACCCCCTACCTGAAGGGACTCACCGGGAGCAAGGATGCCGTCCTGGCAGCTCTCCACCAGTCGGGGATGACGCTGAAGGATGCGGGAACTTGGAAGACTATTTCGTCCCTGACCCCGGACGAGAAGATGAAGCTCACTGAGGTCATTGCCAGCACGCTGAGTGCCGCTGAGGGCGCAACCGAGGCCATGGCGAGCCTGGTAGGGGAGACGTACACTTTCGAGTTCGAAGATTCATTCACCCCACTAAGGGACGCCAGAGAGTTCGGGACGCTCCTTAACGCCTGTGGGAGGATGGGGGCGGCGGGCACGGGAATCTCTGTCTGCCTCGGGGACCGGTCGGAGGCCCTGAAAGTCGCCATGAAGACCCTGGCGGATTACAGATCAGGGATCAACAAGGCGCTCGACGCGCTGACCTCCGAGCCATCCAGGATGGAGCAGCACGGAAGCGTCGTCCTGATCAGGGGGGAGGGCGTGGTGGATGAGAAGCTCCTAGGGCCGGTAATCTCCATACTCACTGCCTCCCCTGAGTTCAAGGACAAGATTCTCGTCGGGCGCGCCGAAAGCAGAGATTCTGACCTGAAGATATCGTCAAGGGTCGGGGACGCCTTCGCCGGCGACGTCAACCTAGGGATTATAATGCGCGAGGCCGCCGAGGGTGTCGACGGCGTTGGGGGTGGTCATGCCTTGGCCGCGGGCGCCAAGATACCAGCTTCCAAGGCCGAATACTTTTCCAAGGCGGTGCTGGAACGAGTCTCAGCTTGAAGTCTGAGGCGGCGCTGACGGTCCTGCTAGCGGGTCAGGGTGAGGGGAGCAGCTTGGCCGCCGTTCTTGCCCCCGACAACGAGGGTCTACCTCACGGGATGCTCCTATCCACGAAGGCAAGGGGGAAGACGCTCGAGTTCGAAGTCACCTCAGGCTCCCTGTCGGCAACACTCTCCACCATCCTCGCCCTCCTGCGGGACATCACTCTCTTCCAGGAGGTATGGCTTTTATCAAGTCAGAGGGGGGGCCGAGTCCGCAGAGACTGACCCGAGTTGATGGACGTCAAACTGGTGCGCGAAAACCCCGAAGCCGTGGTGGCGAACCTAAGGCGAAGAGGGGCAGTCGACAAGATTCCGCTGGTCAGCGAGGCGGCAAAGGCTGACTCCGACTGGCGGAAGCACAAGACAGAGGTTGACAGGCTGAGGCACAGACAGAACGAACTGACGGCCGAGGTGGCCGCCCTGAAGAAAAAGGGGGAGCCCATCGAGGAGAAGCTCAGGGAGGTCAAGGACATTCCCCAGAAGATCAAGGATCTGGAGGCGAAGTCAGCCGAGGCCAGTACGAGGCTGAACGGCGCCCTCATGAGGATTCCGAACATGCTCCACGAAAGCGTCCCCACGGGGAAGGACGAGGCGGAAAGCATGACCGTCAGGACATGGGGGAAGCTGCCTGACTTCGGGTTTGAGCCCAAGGACCACATCGACCTACTCACCGCCCTGGACATGGTCGACATGGAAAGGGGCGCGAAGGTGGCGGGGGCTCGTTTCTTTTTCATGAAAGGGGATGCGGTTAAGCTCGAGCACGCCATAATGCAGTTCGCCCTGGACTCCCTACGGGCGAAGGGGTACACAGCGGTCGAGCCTCCGTTCATGCTCAATCGGGAGTCCTATGAAGGGGTTGTCAACCTGGAGGACTTCGGTCCCGTCATCTACAAGATTGAGGGGGAGGATCTGCACCTGATAGCCACTTCTGAGCACCCGCTCGTCTCCATGCACCTGGACGAGATACTGGATGCTCCAAGACTGCCGCTAAGATACTGCGGCTTCAGCCCCTGCTTTAGGGTCGAGGCGGGCGCCCATGGGAAGGACACGAAGGGAATATTTCGAGTTCACCAGTTCTACAAAGTGGAGCAGGTGGTCTTCAGCAAGCCCGACCAGAGCTGGAAAATCCACGAGGAGCTGATAGGAAACGCCGAGGCGATTTATCAGGCGCTTGGGATACCTTACAGAGTCGTCGCGCTCTGCAGCGGAGACACTGGCTTCATGTCAGCGAAGACCTACGACCTGGAGGCCTGGCTCCCTGGCCAGGGCAAGTACAGGGAGATGGCATCCGCCAGCAACATAACGGACTATCAGTCCAGGCGCCTCAAGATCCGTTACAGGGAGAAGCAGAGCGACCCCACAGTACTGGTTCACACCCTCAACTCGACGGCCGTCGTCACCCGGACACTAGTCGCGATGGTCGAGAACTTCCAGCAGAAGGACGGGTCCGTGAAGGTCCCGAAGGCCTTGGCCCCCTACATGGGTGGAATAACGGCCCTGCAGAAGCGCTGAGGTTAAATGCCCGCGCGGAGCGGGGCGCCTTCGATTGCCAAAGAAAGTTGCAAAGGTGCGGGACAAGTGGAAGCTGAAGCAGTGGGTCACCGTCACCGCATCGCCGTCGTTCGGCAACGCCCCAATAGCTCGGATACCTCTCACCGACGTTGAGAAGCCAGAGGGGAGGGTCATCGAGACTACGCTCTACGACATCCTGAAACAGGACCCTCAGCACTACGCGTTCAAGCTCTTTTTCCAGGTCGACAGGGTCGAAGGTGAGACTGCATATACCGTGTTTAAGGGGCACGAATATTCGAGGGAGTTCCTCAGGAGCCTGATTCGGCGCGGCTCATCGATGTCTGACTTCATCCGGGACTACACCACCAAGGACGGCTTCGTCGTGAGGGTGTATTGCACAGCCCTTTCTCAGGGGAAGATGAACAGCTCGAAGAAGCACGACCTCAGGCTGATCATGGACACAGTCATCAGAGAGAAGGCGGCCGGCATGAATTACGAGGGCTTCGTTCAGGAGCTGGTGCTCCAGAAGGTCGCGTCAGACGTCTATAACGAGGCAAAGAAGGTGACGCACCTCCGGCACGTCGGCGTGAGGAAGAGTAAGCTCATCTCCCGTCCCGAGCCGAAGAAGGCAGAGCAGCTAGCCCCGCTTGCCGCTTGAGACTATCTTCACGATGTCCCTGTCCTTGAGCACGTGGTCTGACCCGAGTCTCTTCCCAGTTCTCGCATCAATGGCGTAGAGGAACGTATCCGCCAGCTCGCTGTGGACGGTCCTGGCCAAGTCGATTGCTGTGGAACCTCCCTTCATCACGAACGCGTCTGGGAGCACTCGGCCTTCCTTGTCCGAGAGACGGGTTTCGTCCTCGACGGGGAAGACCACGATGGCGCTTAGGAGGCCGAAGAAAGCCTCGTTGATGGCGTCCTGGACTCCCGTGCCGCCATAGACCTTCATCACCTTGTCTTCCACCATCCTGAGCGCGTTGGCCTGGGCGGGGCTGAGCCTCTGCGGGTCCTTCACGGCGAATCTCGGGTCCCCTGGGGTGTACTCCACAAGTCCGTGCTCCGCAGCCTTCCTCAGGAGGAGCTCCGCCTCGGAAGCGCAAGGGACCACTTTCCTCCCGGTCTTCTTGAGGGCCTCGATGTTGGCAGAGGAGGAAGGGAGGTCAGCCTTGTTTGCCGCTACAAGCGAAGGCTTCGTGAGCTTCCTTGCCTCAACCACGAAGTGCATTATCTGTTCGTCAGTCCAGGCGGTGGGCTTCTCAGTGCGCAGATGCAGGCGAAGCAAGACATGCTCCACGTCAGCGAATGTCACCGAAAGACCAGAGAGCCTGTCTGCCAGGTGCTCGACTATCTTCCCTCCCGTCTGCTCCAGGGATCTGGCTGCCTTATCCCAGTCCTTCTTGATGATGCCAAACATCCACAGGTCGAACTCGTGCTCGACCATGGCTACGTCGCCGACAGGGTCGTGAGTGCCCGGTGGGACCTTCCTCCCTTCCAGGTCGGTGGAGCCTGAAGCGTCTACGACTTGAATGAGGGCATCAGCTTGCCTCAGGTCGTCCAAGAACTGGTTCCCCAGCCCTTTTCCCTTCGACGCGCCTTCAACCAGTCCAGCAACGTCGACGATCTTCACCGGAATCAGCCGGGTGCCGTTCACACATGCGGAGTTCCTCGGGTTGTCTGTGACCCCCATCTCCTTGCAAACGCACTGAGTCTTGAGGTGTGCGACCCCCACGTTGGGTTGTATAGTCGTAAAGGGGTAGTCCGCGATGGGGACATCCTTTAGCGTCGCCGCTGCGAAGAACGTTGACTTCCCGACATTAGGCTTGCCGACGACCCCCACAAGCACGATTCGACCAAAATTCAGGTCCGTTATAACCGTCTCATTGAGCGATTCCACTGTTGGCCAGGGTGTGCGTGATTGGGGGAGGGACGGCGGGAGAGGAAGCTGCGATCGAGGCGAGCCTCGGGGGTGCGGACGTCACACTTGTGGAAAAGAGGCACACCCCTGAGCCTCCCCGGAAGTCATGGCCTGGACTGATCTGTGGATCTCCAATGAAAGAAGGTCTTCGGAATCGGCGCGGAAGCTCTTCTCCCAGTGTGCTCAACGAGGAAGCAACCGCTGCCCGGACTGGTTACGTTGTCCTGTCCGTGCAGCCGTGAAGTCGGGTTGTGATGGCGCAGTTGAAGTTGATGGGGGGATGAGAACAAGCGCGCCTTCGCTATTGGCCGCTGGGGGGTGCGCCGAACTGAAGGGAGGCGCTCCGGGTTCGGGGGTGCTGGATTCTGAGCCCTGCCTCTCCGGGGAATCGCAGGGTCGACCTGCCTCGGTTCGCGGCACACCATAGCAGGGACGAGGGTCGACGAGATGCGAGTGTTCGGCCTTCGCTGGTCCAGGATGGGATCTCGGGGATCTGCCCCTGATGTCTTCGATGTCAAGGCGGAAACGGTGAGCCGGCGCTGGGGCTCCAAGAGCGTCTGCTCAATCACCCACGAGAAGTCCAGCGAAAGGGTGCTGCGGGTGGAGTCTATCCAACCTTTCGAGTCTTCGCCCGCGGGGCTTCCTCCACTCGACGCCGGGGTAACCCTCGAGGCCCTCGTTTTCGGATTAGGTTTAAGCGATATATCGCCGATTTCGGAGACTGCTAGGCTGGGGCTGCGAGAATGGCAAAGATCCTGATCTGCGATCACGTGGAAGTCGAGAAACTTGCTCTGGGGCCGGGCGTCGTTGTCGACTACAGGCCCACCATTACGAAGGATGAGCTCCTTGACGTCGCGGGAGAGTATGATGCCTTCATCGTCAGGAGCAGGACGAAGATCGATCGCGCTGTCCTGGACAGGGCTACCAGGCTGCGGCTCGTGGCAAGGCCGGGCACAGGGCTTGACAACGTCGATGTGGATTACGCGAAATCCAAGGGGATCACAGTCATCAATAGCCCAGAGTCTCTCGTCGAAGGGGTGTCAGAGCACGTTATGCTCCTGATGCTGGCCCTGAGCAGGAAGCTTGTGATGGCCGATGTTGGAACCAAGGCGGGGAAGTGGGAAAAGAACGCGCTCATGGGGAAGGAACTGAAGGGCAGGGTTCTGGGAATAGTAGGCCTCGGGAGGATAGGGAAACGGATCGCGGAAATAGCGAAGACCCTGGGCATGTCAGTCCTCTTCTACGACGTTATTACGATACCGCCTGAAGTCGCTGCCTCCCTGGGGGCAAAGGTCGTGGGGCTCGACGAGCTGTTCCGGGAGTCCGACTACATCACGCTACACGTCCCCATGACCCCCGAAACCGCCCACATGGTGGGGACCCAGAGGCTCGGCCAGATGAAGAAGAACGCCTATCTCATCAACACATCGAGAGGGGGAGTCATCGATGAGGCCGCCCTCGCCTCAGCTCTGCAGAGTGGCGGCATCGCAGGGGCAGCGCTCGACGTGTTCGAGAAGGAGCCACCGGTCGGCCCAATCCTCACTGCCCCCAACACCATCCTGACGCCTCACATCGGTGGCCAGACCGAGGAGGCCCAGACAAACGCGATCGTTGTCATAGGGGAGAAGGTCAGGGCTTTCTTCTCATCGGGATGACTGTGAAACAACGTTTATTTGTCGACTGAAAACGAGGCGCCCCGATGCCCATGTACAGCCAGATTTCGAAGACGTGGCAGGACATATTTCACGTGAAGGGAGGGGACATCAGGGCCCGGGCAGTGGAGCTGAGGAAGCAGCCGGCGATGCTCAGGGTCGACAGGCCCTGGAGGCTCGACAGGGCGAGGGCCCTGGGTTACAAGGCAAAGGAAGGTGTTGTGGTCATCAGGATGCGCGTCTCAAGGGGTGGGATGAGAAAGCAGCGCCCCACCTCCGGTAGGAGGCCGAAGCACATGGGCGTCCTCAAGATCAAGTCTGCGGTGTCTTCGCAGCAGGTCGCTGAGAGGAGGGCGGCCGAAAGGCATCCCAACATGAAACTCCTGGGGTCCTATCCTGTTTGGAAGGACGGCATTCACGCTTGGTACGAGTGCATTCTCATAGACCCTTTGCACCCTGCCATCAGGAACGACTACAACTACAGAAGGGTCCTCGGAATAGTCGGCTAGGCTTACTTTTTCATCTCGCTGCTGTGTCCCGGGAATATCTTCGAGTTCGGGTCAACATATGCTTTCGCGACGTTGACTGCCAGGGCAGCCTGCGCGTAACCAGTGGCAATCAGGTTCAGCTTAACCCCGTCCAGGGGCCCGGCAATGTCGCCAGCGACATAGACCCCAGGTATGTTCGTCTCCATCTTTCCATTGATCCTTATCTCTCTGCCGTCTATCTGCAGCCCCCAGTCCTTGATGGGTCCCAGGTCCGCGCGGAACCCTATGTTGACCAGGATGGCGTCCACGTCCAGAGTTTCCTCGGCCTGCGTCCTGTTGTCGAAAATGGCTGCCTTCGTCACGTTCTTCCCGTCGCCGGTGACGCTCCTCACTTCGTAGAAGAGCTTCACATCGACGCTCGAATTCTTCAGCGCTATGACGCTCCCCTCGTGGGCCCTGAAGACGTCCCTCCTGTGCACGAGGGTGATCTTCTTGGCGATGTCCTTGATGTTGAGGGCCCAGTCGACGGCAGAGTCGCCGCCTCCGACGATTAGCAGACTCTTGTCCTTGAAGATGGCCTTGTCCTTTACGAAGTAGTAGACCCCTTTACCTTCGTAGTCGGAAGCACCCTTCGCCTCCAGCTTGTTGGGGGAGAAGGCGCCTACCCCGGCCGCCACAAGGACTGCCTTGGACAGGTGCTTGGTCCCCTTGTCTGTGGTCAGCTCGAATATTCCGTCCAATCTGCGCAGTGTCGTGACCCGTTCCCCGAGCACTACTGTCGGGTTGTACTGAAACGCCTGCTCGACCAGGCTCTTTACGAGGTCCTTGGCGAGAATCTTGGAATATCCTGGGACGTCGAAGATGTACTTCTCCGGGTAGAGGACAGCCACCTGGCCCCCTGGCTCTTCGAGGGCGTCTATTACCTTGGTCTTCATCTGCCTCAACCCAGCGTAGAAGGTGGCGAAGAGCCCGCTCGGCCCCGCACCTATGATGGTGAGGTCATAGACATCGCCGGACATCGGCTTTCCGGCTGGCCATCTGCAAATGGTGTATAAGGATTCGCGAATTCAAGCGAGCCCCGACGCCGCCGGGTCCACCGGTTTGATGATCTCTCTGAGGAGAACGGTCGCGTACTGCCCCTTCCCCAGGGTAAACTTTATGGATGCAGTGGGCCCTTCCACCCTCCAGGAGGGCTCCAACAGCCCCATGTGGGGGCGCCTAAAGCCCCCCTCGGCGGAGATTTCCTGCATCTCCTTGATGTAGAACGACCCCGGCCTGATCCCTTCAGAGTTGAGCACCTCCATAAGGCATCTGTCGAATCTCGAGCCGTAGTCTCTGAACGCGTAGCCCACGACCTGGACCATTGGCACCGCCCTGTCGGTGGGTACGTCCCTGACGCCACGTGGAGCCGAGGTGACGAGGCCGTCGGGGGAAACCTCCGCCCAGTTGTCGCCAAGTTGCGTCTCCGAGATGTCCTCCCCGTCTGTGAGAGCTCCGCTAAGGGTCCTGTTGAAAATGTAAGACTGGTACGCCTGTACGTACAGCCTCCTCAGCTTGATGGGCACCCTGCGAAGAGCCCTCACCCACTCACCAGGATGTTGGACCAGCTCAGCGGCGACGACCCTCTCGACGTCCCTTCCAAATGGGAGGAGCCTGATCCCCTCCTCGTACTCACCGGCGGCCATCGCCTCCCTCGCGGTCTTGTCCCATCGGGAATTCACAGGGAGGGGGGCTTCTAGCATCAGTCCAACCGCCTTCTCGAAGTCTTGTTCCACGAGTGCTTTCCCAATCAAGTGGGTACCAGCCCCAGATGTACCAAACCGCTGCAGCCCATAATAGTTCGGTATCTTTCTCTGCCTCCCAAGGCTCATCGCATCTTCCACTCTGGCTTCCACGTCCGCGCAGCAGCCCCTGAGCACCACCGTGAATCTGTTTCCTGCTATCCTGGCCCTTGAAATGGGATCGTCAACGTATCCGACAAGCTCCGCCGTGTAGTTCTCCCTGACGATCCTCACAGGGCGTAGCGACCTCCGCCTCGTCGGCGTAACGTACTGCACCGCGACCGCCCGTTTGTCCTTCAGGCCGCCAAAGCTCACATTGCTCCGGAGCATTCTGGACAGGTCCCTCGCCATGTGGAGCGTGTCGATGTGGTGCTTCTCCACCCTGTACAGAGGGTAGCTGTCGGGGCGTTCGTCCGGTGAGGGTGGTTCTCCGGAGAGCTGTTCCTCTACCACGAAGTCTTCTGCAGTGGACTTCGCTGTCGCCAGGCAGGGGGCTCCGGCGCTGGCGTAGGATTCGATGCCGATGGCCCTTTCGGCCTCGGCCGCGGTCGTCAAAGGAGTCTTAGCTTCCCCGTTATCTCGTCTATTGCAGCATCCGGCCCCGGGCCTATCCCCAAGCACGTTACTGACCCGGGCTCAACCTGGGTCAGCCCCCTATCCTCTACCAGCGACGCGGGGAGCCCTGCGCTTCTCGCTTTGCGGAAGAGCTCGTTCAGCGCCTCCTCAGACTCGACCCTTAGCACGATTTTCGCCTGCCCCCCATCCTTCCAGTCCTCGTACCAACCAGCCTTCCTCTCCCTCGCAGCATCGGCGGCAGACAACGAAGCGTGGGCAACTTGGGCGGCGACCTTCCCCTTCCCCATCTTGAGATCTGTTCTCACGACGATGGCCTGTTTCATTGCGGGCCTTCGCCAACGGTTAATACCTGTCGGTTAAGGGTTTCCGAGAAGTTCGAAGAGTTGACAGACGATTACGACGTCGTGGTTGCAGGAGGGAGCATCGCAGGCCTCACCTTCGCAGCCGAGGCTTCAATGCGAGGCGCCAAGGTACTGGTCGCAGAAGAACACGCGGAAATCGGTGAGCCAGAGAAGTGTGACGGGCTTGTAAGCCTCCGCGGCCTACGGAAGTACGGTTATCCTCCAGAGGAAGGCGTAGTGCAGAACAGGGTAGCTTCGGCGGTGGTCCATTCGCCATCGGGTAGAGAAGCTGCTGTGAGCGCCGCATCTCTGGAGGTGGTAGTCCTGGACAGGAGCAGGTTCGACAAGCAAGCCGCAAAGACAGCTATGACCAAGGGCGCCGAAGTCCGCACGGGCGTCAGGGTATTGTCTGCCCTCGAAAGGGGAGACACCATGCATGTGGACGTCGGCGGAACACACGTCCTTTCGAAGTACTACGTAGACGCGACGGGGCCTTCCTCGAGCCCGAAGCGGGGGATCCTTCCGGCGGCGAAATATGAGCTCGAAGGAGACTGGGTGAGGGAGAGCGTCGTCGAGGTGTTCATGGACGCAGAGCTCTATCCGGGCTTCTTCGCCTGGGTCATCCCATACGGCAGGCACCTCGCCAAGGTGGGGGCAGCCGGCCACGGAATCAATCCGTTCAGGGCCCTAGACGGTTTCCTTTCCGCCAGGCCAAGCAATGTCCTGAGGAAGGTGTCTGCTCCAATCTACGTCGGCGGACCGAAGGCGCGGTTCGTGGAGGGGAGACGGATATTCGTGGGCGAGTCTGCGGGGCAGGTCAAACCGACCACAGCGGGGGGGATAATGACCTCTGTCGCAGGGGCGGCGATTGCTGCGAAATGGACCACTGCCAGCCTGGAAAGAAACCAGCCTTCACTCCTCGCGAACTACCAGGCAGAGTGGGAGCTCGCCTTCCTCAAGGAGATGAAGGCGATGCTCAGGCTCAGGGGGGTGCTGGAGAAGCTGTCAAATGACGACCTTGAGGCAGTTATCACGACCGTGGCGTCTCCCAGACTGTTGCAGAAGATCTCGACCACAGATTTTGATTTCCACGGCACGGCCATCCTGGGAGCTCTCGGTGTGCCCGGACTCCTAAGATTGGCGAAGGTCGTGGCCTCCGCGGAAGTACGTTCCCTTCTCACAGAGAGCTGATGGAGTAGGGGCCACTGGGCAACGGATTTGCGAGGGGACCGGCGTTAACTCCAAGAGGAACATCCCCTGGGGTGTCCCAGGCTGAAAAGAGCCTGGAGTCGTGGTGGCGCAGGTAGCCTTCCCTTGAGCGGGCCTGAGTTGCCTTGCGGCGCCACATTCTTGGCTGCCCGGTCACGCCGCCAAGGGGTTCGGGCTGTATCAGCGGCCCTGCATCCATTTACGTTGTCCGCGGTGGGGGCTCTTTTCGGTCTCTTCATCCTCTGGGGTCCTGAAACGGTTCCGCACGGGCAGAATCCTCCCACCGGCCTCGTCTTCCCTCGTCTTCGGCACCTCTCCGCTTTTACCTGCGGCGGAAGGCGTCTGACCACCCGGCGTCTTCCTCAGCAACCTATATCAGCCGGGCAAGAAAGGGCCTTCCCGAGAAATGTCACAGGGAACGGTTACTCTTCCCCTCTGCAATTCCTGCAACAGACCCATCAAGCCCGCCGAGAGGGCGGTTCATTTCAGCTGTCCTAACTGCCACGAATCAGTGATCTGGCGCTCCGAAAAGTGCAGAAAGTTCTCGCGCCACTACAGATGCGTGAACTGCGGCTTCGAAGGCCCCTAGGCGAGTGTCCATGGGTTCCTACGTCATCAGGATGAAAGTCCTCCCTGAAGACCCCTCAACGAATCTCGAGGAGATGGTCATCGGCATAGGGGGCCTGCTTCCAAAGCCCGCCATGATAAGGGGTCACAAGGTCGAGCCGATCGCCTTCGGACTCTCAGCGATCATAATGGATGTCATCGCACCTGAAGAAGAAGGCATGATCGACAGGGTCGAGGAAATCGTGTCAAAGGCGCCGCACGTGAGTCAGTACGAGGTTATCGCCGTCAGCCGCATGTCGGCTAGACTGCCGCCGAAGTGAGAGCGCGGAGAATCCGTAATCGGCATTCCTTTTATACCTCCGTGGTGACCGTCCGTTTCGCCGTTTTTCACACGATGTGGACACGATGAGATATCCCCTAACATACGCTGCGTTCGAATGGATAAAGGAGAAGAAAAGCTCCACGGACGACGATCTTCTGGAGGCCCTGAACAAGAATGGGAACAAGTGTTCCCCAGCGGAGCTGGACAAGCTCCTCATGCAGCTCGAGATTCTGGGGCTGGTGTCCATAAGGTGGGTGGCCAAGGACAAGCGGCGTATTGAGTTCCAGGAGAAGCCCACGGAAGAGCCGCGGTTGCCCCGCATCAGCGAATAAACCGAAGCGATAAATCGAACGGGCTCCAGGTGGTGCACCAATGGGTGTGGATTTCGGGGACTCCATCCCTAGGGAGAGGATTCAGCTTGAGGACATTTCCGGCTGGAAGCTCGCAGTAGACGCCTACAACACCCTCTACCAGTTCCTCGCGATAATCAGAGGGATGGATGGAGGGCATCTGAAGGACTCCCAGGGACGGGTAACCTCTCACATCTCGGGACTCTTCTACAGGAACATCAACCTCCTCGAGCTCGGGATTAAGCTCGTCTACGTCTTCGACGGCAGGCCCCCCGAGCTGAAGATGGAAGAGATCAGGAGGCGTTCGGAGCAGCGCCGGGAGGCGAGGGACCAGTATCTACGTGCCCTCCAGAGCGGTGACATGGTACAGGCGCGGAAGTACGCGGAGGCCTCGACAGTCCTAAGGAGGGACATGGTGGCTGACGCCAAGAAGCTCCTCGACGCCATGGGGATCCCCTGGGTGGACGCGCCCTCAGAGGGCGAGGCCCAAGCGTCAGCCATGGCGGTAGAAGGGACTGTCAGGGCGGTGGCGTCGCAGGACCACGACTCGATGGTCTTCGGGGCGCCCGTCCTCATCCGGAACGTTACCATCTCGGGGAAACGGAGGCTGCCCGGCAAAGGAATAGTCGTCAACGTTGTCCCGGAGCGGATAGAGCTGTCCTCTGTCCTCGCTTCGACCGGGCTTACCCGGGATCAGCTCGTCGACTTCGCGATACTCCTCGGGACCGACTTCAATCCCGACGGGTTCGAAGGAGTGGGTCCCGCTACAGCCCTCAAGTACCTAAAGAAATACGGCCGGCTTGAAGACATCAGTGAGCTCAGAGACCCTCTACGATCCGTGAATTACAGGGCCATCAGGGACCTCTACCTGAATCCGCCTGTGAACAAGGGGGTACACCCTGAATGGAAGCCCATGGACAGGGAGAAGATCATCTCGTTCCTCGTAGGGGAGCACTCCTTCTCCCGGGACAGGGTCGAGGCCGCCATAGCCAGGGTGCAGGCAAGTGAGCAGACTCAGTCGGAGACGCTTGAGAAGTGGTTCGGTTGAGCCAGCCAAGGCCTCCGACGCTACGCGACATTGAGGATGCTGAAGGCAGAATCAGGAGGTATTTCCCTCCCACCCCGCTCGAGTACTCGAAAGGCGTCTCGGACCTTCTCGGGCGCTCCGTGTACTTGAAGCTCGAGACAGCGCTTCCGATACGCGTGTTCAAGCTGAGGGGGGCGCTGAACAAGCTTCAGACGCTCCCTGAATCCGCACTGAAGAGAGGTGTGATAACTGCCTCGTCAGGCAACCACGGGTTCGCCATTGCCTACGTCTCGAAACTCCTGGGCGTGAGCGCTACCGTGTGCGTCCCAGCGAACGTGAATCCCCAGAAACTGAAGGCAATCGAGGAGCAGGAAGCGGAGATAATCAGGCGCGGCAGGGGGTACGACGAGGCCTACGAGCATGCGATGGACATCGCCCGGAAGCGGGGCCTGAATTTCATCCACGCATTCAACGACCCTGACATCATCGCAGGCCAGGGGACCTGCGGCCTCGAAATCAGTCGCCAGCTCCCTGACCTGGAAGCGGCCGCCGTGGCCATAGGGGGAGGAGGGCTGATATCTGGAATCGCGATTGCTCTGAAGGAAGCCGTCCCCGGAGTCCGCGTGTACGGGGCAGAAACAGTGGCAATACCCTCGATGTACGAATCCCTCAGGAAGGGCTCTCTTTGCAGGATAGAGCCTAAGCCCACCATTGCAGACGGCATGCAGGCAGCCATCCCAGGGGAGCTGACCTTCGAATCCGTGAGGAAGAACGTCGACAGGGTGGGGCTTGTCAACGACGCCGAGCTCGAAGACGCTGTATACGAGCTTCTGACGCTCGCACGGGTGCTGGCGGAACCCGCGGGCGCCTCCCCCCTGGCCGTGATGAAAGGGTCGCTAAGGGGAGAGCCGGGACAGAAGCTGGTGCTCGTCATCAGCGGAGGGAATATCTCTGTCGACCTTCTGCGTTCGATTCTCACGAAAAGAGCGAAAGGAAGCTCCTGAGATCCCGCGTCATGAGGAACGGGTTCGCTCTTCTCTCTTCCCCCAGCGTACTCCACGGCACCTCTCCGTAGTCGTGACCCGGGTACACAACGGTCGAAGGCGGAAGCCTCAGCAATACCTCGTGCAGGCTGGTGTACATGGCCTCTGCCCGCACCCTGTCGAATTTCCCTATGGTCCCCACAAAGAGGGTGTCACCAGTGAATATCTCCCGACCGTCGTAGAGACAGATACTGTCCTCCGTGTGCCCTGGCGTGTGGAGCACTCTGACCGCCTTCTCTCCCAGATTCAGCACCTCACCGTCCTTCACCCGAATATCGCACTCGATGGGGGAGTTCGCATGGGCAACGACTTTCGCCCTCAGCTGCGAGGCAAGCTCGGAGATGGTTGACACATGGTCGAAGTGTTCGTGCGTCGCCACGGCGAACTTCACGTTCGCTCTTGTATCCCTGACAGCTGCCTCGATTGGGCCTATCTCCCACCCCGAGTCGACGACCATAGCGTCTCCGCTACGCTCTTCCACGACCAGATAGACGAAGTTCGCCATGGTGCCGACCGGTATCTGTCTCACTATCATCAGGCTTGGCCGTCTGCATCCAGGGCGCAGAGGTTCACACTTATCAAGTTCGGATGGCGCGCAAGCCAACGATGGCGAGACACAAGGGGAAGAAGCCTTCAGAGTCAGACATGGTCACCGCCAGGCTGATGATGCCGACCGACGCCAACGTGCTAGGGAACGTTTTCGGCGGCGCGATAATGAGGTACATGGACGAGGCTGCGGCAATCGTCGCTTGGCGCCACGCGGGTACAAATGTGGTCACGGCCTCCATTGACAGGATGAACTTTTTCGCCCCCGTCTACGTCGGGAACCTTCTGATCCTCAAGGCTTCTGTTAACTTCGTCGGGACAACCTCCATGGAGATAGAGGTGAGAATCGAGGCTCAGGACCCTTCGACGCGCAGAGGGGTCCACGCGGGCTCATGCTACCTCACATACGTCGCTCTGGATGAGAAGGGGAAGCCGACCCCGATTCCTCCGCTCATGCTGACCACAGCCACGGAGAGGAGGCGATTCAAGGAAGCGGCTGCTCGTAGGAGACTCAGGGAATCCGAGAACGCAGTCCTGAGGTAGGACTGAACCCTCCGGGCCTCATGTTGATTCCTGGCTCAACAAAACTAGAGCACCCCACACTTAGGCCTGGTCCCGGCTCGTCCGGCTCATGCAGGACTTCTCACAAGGCTTCAGTGTCGAGAAGATGCGCAGCGGCAACGCTGCCGTGTACATGCTGAAGGAGCAGTTCGAGAGGTTCTCTTCCTACCCGCAGAAGGTTGACGCCTGCGAATCCATAGCCGTCTGCTTCTATCAGCTAGAGCAGTACGACGACGCCGCGGGCTGGTACGAGACGGCGGGGAGGCTGATCCTCTCCGAGGCGACGGTGACGCCTGCGCTCAAGGCGCTCAGCGCCCTCGGGGACTACGAGAAGGCGCTAGACTGCTACAGGAGGGGAGATGACGAGGAGAAGTTCACGGAGGTCTCCACTCTGATCAGGGAACTGAAGCGTGCCTGCGCCTCAGCCTGAGCCTTTTTTCCCGTCTTCTTCCGCCTTCGCCTTCTGCCTGTTCACAGTCTTTAGGTGGCATTCTTCGCAGACAGGCTCGTCCCTGGGCCCAACCTGGAACCT
>Ga0335077_10002400_pt1 | contig 22331 bp, 17 predicted proteins | sample Lox_Sample_31_FD_207151 | JGI IMG/M metagenome (GOLD analysis project Ga0335077, IMG submission 207151) | Soil microbial communities from Loxahatchee National Wildlife Refuge, Florida, United States - Lox_Sample_3.1 | ecosystem: Environmental > Terrestrial > Soil > Wetlands | place: USA...
AGAACGGCGGCTGCAGGATTCCGGCGGGGAAATTGATGTCGTTCTCCGGGGGGCTGTAATACGCGTTCACGGTCGGCGGCGTCATGCGCCACTCGCTCTTGTCCAGCGGTCTGCCGATTTTGTCGAGGTCACGCCTGACCTCGAAAGCCCGCGCCCGCTCAACATTGCCCATCAGATCCTTACGCGCGATTTTCACCGAGCTGTAATCGCGCCACTTGTCGGGGTAGCCGATCTTGTTCCCGATGGCTTTCAGCTTCACCATTGCCTGTTTCTTGGTCTCCTCGGTCATCCATGGCAGGCTCTCAATATCCTCGCGCAATGAACCTTCCAGCGCGCCTACCATTTTCAGCATGCGCTGTTTGCCGTCCGGGCCAAAGGTTTGTGCGACATAGGGTTGTCCCAGGGCCTCGCCCAGCAGGCCGTCGGTCAACTGCACACATCGCTTCCAGCGCGGCTGCAGCTCCTTCTGTCCGGAAAGATAACGTCCGTAGAAATCAAAGTTCTCGCGCACAAATGGGTCTGAGAGGGTGGGCGCGGCCACGCGGATAGTGTGCCAGCGCAGGTAAGTCTTCCAGTCCTGGATTGAAACCGAGGCGACAACCCCGTTCACTTGCTTAAAGAAGTCGGGCGGCACGACGTTCACTTCGCTGAACGGCGGGGTTTGGCGCGCTGCAAAGAAACGTTCGAACTCGAAGTTCGGGGCCATGGCCACCAGTTCCGAAACCTTCATCTTGTGGTCGCGGTTCTTCGGATCGCGCATCTTCACTCGTTCAAACGCCGCCTGCGCCAGCCTGGTCTCAATCTCCAGAACGGTTGCGGCTTCAGACTTGGCCGTACCGCTGTCGTCACCCAGCAGGCCAAACATGTTCGCCATGTGACTCGCATACTTCTCGCGAGTCTCTTTGGATTTTGCGTCGTCGTTGACGTAGTAGTCACGGTCGGGCAGGCCCAGTCCGCCCTGGCTCACCGCCGCAATTTCCATGGAGGCGTTGTGCAGGTCGGGCAGCGCCGAGAACCCAAACAGTGCGCTGACTCCCTGGGACTGCAGATAGGCCAGCACATCCACCATCTGATCTCGGTTGTCAATCGCAGCGATGCGCTTCAACTGGGCTTTCAACGGAGCAATACCCTTCGCATTGACTGCTTTCTCATCCATGCAGGAGCCGTAAAAGTCTCCGATCATCCGCGTTACCGGATCACCTTTTGCGCTGCGGGCGGAAGCCTTCTCCAGAATGTCGCGCAACACCTGCCGGTTGTATTCGCTAAGCTGATTGAACCGTCCCCAGCGCGACTGATCGGCGGGAATGGGATTTTTCCTGCGCCAGCTTCCGCAGGCGTATTCAAAGAAATCCACACACGGGTCGACGCTTTTGTCCATTGCGTTCAGGTCGAAGGACTTCGGCTGTGGAACGTCGCCGGATCGTGTATCCGGGGATTGTGCAGCGGGAGGCTTGCTGGTTTCCGCCTCGTGACTGATGTTTTGCGCCCCTGCCACAGCAGCGAGGACCGGAATCCACAGAAGGAATCGCTTCAAGCCCACGGACACCTCCTTGCGACCTCTACCGCTCAACGATACCGCGCCCGGGATAGAAAATCGATTGAGTCCGGGATGAAGATGGCGGTGCGGGGAAGGACTCTACCATCCTCCCACGCGGGGAATCTGATCGGCAGCGATCTGGAGCGTTCACGAGTCAACTCCCTTGCCGCGCCCGACGCTACAAGTCAATTGACAAATTCAACCTCGGAATGTAATCGTTTCCACCGCTGGTTCTATACATCCCGTACGGCGATCCTCTTCGGGTCTCGACTATCATGCTGCGTGCGATCCGTCGATTTTCAATCCCTCGACTAAGGAGCCTCCCTGAATGCTGAGCTCGATCGACTGGATCATCATGGCCGTTTACTTCGTTTTTGTGCTCGGCATTGGGGTGGCGGTTAAACGTTACGTCCACACCAGCACCGACTTCTTCCTCGCCGGCCGTTCTATTCCCGCCTGGGTGGCGGGACTGGCCTTTATCTCCGCCAACCTGGGGGCGCAGGAAGTGATCGGGATGGGCGCGTCGGGCGCGAAATATGGGATCTCGACCAGTCATTTTTACTGGATTGGCGCAATCCCAGCCATGGTTTTCGTCGGCGTATTCATGATGCCTTTCTACTATGGCTCACGCGCCCGCTCCGTGCCTGAGTACCTGCGCCTGCGCTTCGACGAAAAGACTCGCGGACTCAACGCGATTTCGTTTGCCGTGATGACCGTGTTCTCCTCTGGCATCTCCATGTACGCCATGGCCAAGCTGATCCAGGCGTTGCACTTTCTCGACGCTCCCTTCCGGCAAATGGGCCTTCCGCAGACCTGGATCTTCCACATTTCTCTCATCCTCTCCGCGCTGGTGGTTCTTGGTTACATCGAGCTTGGCGGCCTTACCAGCGCCATCTACAACGAGGTCCTGCAATTCTTTCTGATCGTTGCCGGGTTCCTGCCTCTGGTCTGGCTGGGGCTGAAGAACGTGGGCGGGTGGGCAGGATTGAAAACCCAGCTTGGCCCTTCCTACACCCACTCCTGGCTGGGAATGGGCAGCGCTCACACCAATCGCCTGGGAGTGGAGTGGTTTGGTCTCGCCATGGGTTTGGGCTTCGTGCTCTCCTTTGGCTACTGGTGCACCGACTTTCTGGTGATCCAGCGGGCCATGGCTGCAGACTCCATGAGTTCGGCCCGCCGCACTCCGATCATTGCCGCGTTCCCTAAGATGCTCTTTCCGTTTCTGGTCATCCTCCCTGGACTGATCGCGATTGCCCTGCCCACGCAGAATGTCGCCGGCCTTGCCGGTACTACGAAGGCTGCCGTGTCCCTGGAAGGCAGGGGTCTGATTCCGCCCAAGGTGGACGCCAGCACAGGGATGCCGGTCCTAAATACGGACGGCACGCCTCTTCTCGATTACGATCTGGCGATTCCCAACCTGTTGCTGCACTATTTCCCCACTGGAATTCTCGGACTCGGCCTTACGGCCTTGCTCGCCAGCTTCATGTCGGGAATGGCGGGCAATGTGACGGCTTTTAACACCGTCTGGACCTACGACATTTACCAGTCGTATATCAAACGCGATGGCACCGACGAGCACTATTTGTGGATGGGCCGCATGGCGACATTCTGGGGGACAGTGCTTTCTGTCGCCGCCGCCTACATGGCCAACCACTTCAACAACATCATGGACATGCTCCAGCTGGTGTTCGCTTTCGTAAATGCCCCGCTTTTCGCTACCTTTTTGCTAGGTATGTTCTGGAAGCGTGCCACCGGCCACGGGGCGTTTTTGGGACTTCTGACCGGAACCCTGGCCGCAGCCGTGCATCACGGGCTGACGATCTCTGAAGGCGCAGTCGCCGGCATTAAGGGTGGCTGGGTGGCGATTCTGCACATGTACCCCAGCGAGATGGCGCAGAACTTCTGGACCGCCATTTACGCGTGGACCACATGTTTTCTGGTTACGATTGTGGTCAGCCTGGTAACGAAACCGCGCGAAGATTCTGCCCTCGTGGGTCTGGTATATTCACTGACCGAAAAGCCAAAAGAAGAGCATTTGCGCTGGTACGAGCGCCCGGGAATGCTGGCGGTGGTGGTGGTGGCCGCTACGGTGTTATTGAACCTTATCTTTCGTTAGGAGGCGTGCCTTAGGAGGACACCATGGGACTCGACATCCGCTTGCCGATCGGGATGCTGTTCGCGATATTCGGACTCCTGCTGATGCTGTTTGGGACGTTCAGCGATAAGGCGATCTACGAGCGCTCTCTCGGGGTCAACATCAATTTGTGGTGGGGTGTCGCCATGCTCGTTTTCGGCGGAATCATGTGGGTTCTGGGACAACGGGGAATGAAACGGCGGAGTAGCCGGTAGCCGTGGTCACTGTTTGTTGGCGCAACATCAGCAGCAAGTAGTCAGCACCCAGCATTCTGCCACCTAAGCTTGGTAAACGCTGAATGCTGAATACCGAGTTTTTCAATGATGAAATGCCAGTGGCCGTCGGCCTGCAACTCGTTCCAACCCTGCAAGGGATACACACAGAGCCGTCTTTCAGGAGATTCAATGCCTCACTCTCATAAATACCTCATCGCTCTTCTCGTTTGCATTTTTCTGCTAAGCAGCGTTGGCGGGTCTCAGGCTGCGGCCCCCGCCGCGCCGCCCATCTTGCTCGGCACCGCCTGGTATCCCGAGCAATGGCCGGAATCGCGCTGGGAGGCTGACCTCGCGCTGATGCAGCAAGCCGGCATTCACATGGTGCGCGTCGGGGAGTTCGCCTGGAGCCGCATGGAGCCCAGCGAGGGCAAGTTTGATCTCGACTGGCTTGATCGCGCGGTGAGCGCGGCGGCCAAGCATGATATCTACACCGTTCTCGGTACTCCCACGGCGGCTCCGCCAGCCTGGCTTACACAGAAGTATCCCGAAACGCTGCGCATGGAAGAGAATGGCCGCTATGCGGAGCACGGCAACCGGCAACAATTCAACTTTGCCGACGGCAAATACCGCGAGTTTTGCCGCAGGATCGCCGAGCAGATGGCCCGGCGTTTCGGCCACAATCCATGGGTGATCGGCTGGCAGATCGATAACGAATACGCCGAAGAATCCTACGATCCTGATACCAAGGCGCAATTCCAACACTGGCTGAAAGCCCGCTATGGCACCCTCGACAACCTCAATGCCCGCTGGACTACCGCCTACTGGAGCCAGACTTACTTTGACTGGAACCAGATCCCGATCGAGACCCGCGATGGCAATCCCGGCTTGCTTCTGAGCTGGAAACGCTTCGTCAGCGACACCTGGCGCAGCTACCAGAAAGTGCAGCTCGACGCCATCCGCGCCAATTCCGACAAGCGGCAATTCACCACCACGAACATGATGGGCTGGTTCGACGGATACGACCATTACACCGTGAGTGCCGACCTCGATCTTGCTTCCTGGGATGACTACGTCGGCCAGGGCCATCTTGATCCCGCCAGGAACGGCGCCGCCCACGATCTGACCCGCGGCTTCAAGCGCAAGAACTTCTGGGTGATGGAAACACAACCTGGGTTCGTCAACTGGGCTGACGTGAACAACTCGCTCGACAAGGGCGAAGTGCGCGCCATGGCGTGGCATGACGTGGGCCACGGTGCCGACGCGGTGAGTTACTGGCAGTGGCGCAGCGCGCTCAACGGCCAAGAGGAATACCACGGCACGGTTGTCGGTGCGGACGGCACGCCGGTACCGCTGTATTCCGAAGTGCAGCAGATTGGACGCGACTTTGCCAAAGCCGGTCCGGTACTAGCCGGGACCGTGCCCAAGTCGGAAGTTGCAATCCTGCATTCCTACGACAGCCGCTGGGCTATCGACTGGCAGCGGCACAACAAGGGCTACGATCCTGTCGACGAAATCGTCAGTTACTACAAGCCATTGCGTGCCCTCAGTCAGTCCGTTGACATCGTCGCCCCCACCGCGCCGCTGAACAGTTACAAGCTGGTGGTTGCGCCGGGGCTGAACGTCCTGTCGGACGAAGCCGCAGAGAACCTGGCCGAGTATGTCCGGCAGGGAGGGCATCTGGTTCTAGGCCAGCGCTCCGGAATGAAGAATGACGACAATGGGTTGCAGGAACAACGCCAGCCCGGGCCGCTGACGGATCTTCTGGGCGGGCGGGTAGAGCAGTACTATGCACTGGAAAATCCGGTGCCGGTGGAAGGAAGACTCGGCGCGAGTGAGAGCAAGCTTTGGGCTGAGTTGTTAAGCACAAAGGACGACGTAGAAGTGCTCGAGCGCTATGGCAAGAGCAATGGCTGGCTCGATGGCCGGCCCGCCGCCATTACCCGCAAGGCCGGCAAAGGCAGAATCACCTATATCGGCGCCTGGCTCGACGATGCCGGCATGGCGGCAGCAGCAAAGTGGATGACCGAGACAAGCGGCGTGATGCCGGTCCTTGGCTCCGTGCCTGAGGGAGTCGAGGTCTATCCTCGCTATGGGGAGCACGATGCGGTTTACATTCTGGTGAATTTATCCAAGACCGAGCAGACTATCTCGCTGCCGGCGCGAATGCAGGATGTTCTGGAGGGTGGTTCGAAGCAATCGGTCACGTTGCCGGTATACGGCGTGGCCGTGCTGGCGAAGTCTGTCCACTAGTCGAATAGTCGTTAGTGGTTAGCGCGCCAGGGGCAACGTCTTCGCAGGTGCTCTCCGCAGTCGTTTCTGGCACGCCCGCATTTTCAGTCTGTCCAGCGTCACCAAAGTCGGCTCCCAATCCCGTAGCCGAGGCAGTCGATTCTGGATTAGCATGGAAGAAGTGTTCGTGAGCGATGGCTAAGAGGAATCAGACAAAAACGAGTTCGGTAGACGATTCCAATAACCATCGGGACGCGCGCGGCCGCTCCATCCCGCAGCAACGCACCTTCAACATTCCCGATCATCGCCTGGAAAAGCCTGACTTCACCATGCGGCATGTGCGCGGCGGTGAGGGCGTCAGCTACGGACTGACCGGCGATATTCATGCTCCGGCGCCGCCGATTCGCGAATCGAAGTATCTAAGCAGGCAGCAAAGCATCGAGATCTACCGCTACATGCTGCTCAACCGCAAGATGGAAGAGGTCCTGGAGAACCTCTACAAGCAGGGCAAAGTCGTAGGCGGAGTGTACTTCGGACTCGGTCAGGAGGCCTGTTCCTGTGCCTCAGCCTATGCGCTCGACAAAGACGACTGGTTCGCGCCCATGATCCGCAACCAGGGATCCTTGTTGGTGCGCGGTTTCCGCGCTCGCGACACCATGATGCAGTACCTGGCCAAGGCTGACTCTCCCACCAAGGGCCGCGACGGCACCTCGCACTTTGGCGACATTGAAGAGCGCAACATGGTCTCGCCGATTTCCATGCTCGGCGATCTCATCCCTGTGCTTGCCGGAGTCGCCCTCGGCGCAAGACTCCAGGGACGCAACGTCGCTGCAATGACCTACATCGGCGACGGCGGTCAGTCCACGGGCGTCACCTACGAAGGCATCAACTTCGCCGCCGTGCAGAACCTCGGGCTGGTCCTTTTCATCGAGAGCAACCACTGGGCGTATTCAACGCCTTCGGAGATGCAATACAGGGTGAAGGACCTCGCGGAACGCGCCATTGGTTATGGCATTCCTGGCGTAATCGTGGATGGCACCGACGCCTGCCAGGTGTACGATGCCGCGCGTGAGGCGGTGGAGCGCGCCCATCGTGGCCAGGGTCCGACGCTCATCGAAGCTAAAATGATGCGCATGAAGGGCCACGCCATCCACGACGCTGCAGACTACGTGCCGAGAGCGATGTTTGAATACTGGAAGAAACGTGACCCTATTACGCGCTTTGAAAATTATCTGGTGAATGTGAAGAAATGGCTGACGCCGGCGGAGAATCGCGAGTTGATCGCCGGCGTAGAACAGGAAATCGCGGCTGAACGAGAAATCGCAGTGAATTCCCCGATGCCGCAGCCGGAATCGGCGTTAGGCGGCGTTTACTGCGAAGACGGCTGCCATGAGGTAAAGCCGAAGTATGCGGTGCCGAAGGTGCGGGCCGCGAAACCTGGCTCCGGACCCAGGCACACTGAGGCGGCGGTGCATCTGAAGTAGGGCACATTCCTGGGTTGCCCGGCGCCGCTGATTTCTTCCCGCAAAGTCGCAAAGAACGAAAAGAAAACAAAGAACGCGTGACTATTTCCTCCTCCAGCGCACGCCCTCTTTCGTGATCTCCACGATGATGCCGGCGGCAATAAGTTCGGCGCGGAGTGCGTCCGAGGTTTTGAAATCCTTCGCTTCGCGGGCGGCCTTCATCTCCGCGATTTTCTTCTCCACCTCGGCGTCGGAGAGCTGCCCTGCCTTCACTGCTTCAAGGAGTTCCGCGCTGATATCCTTCTCGCGCCCGGCCGCCTTGGCCCACTCGAGAATTCCTTTCATCTTGGGAGCATCGTCGTCCTGCAGGACGGCAAAGAGCTCGTCGAACTGCTCCAGGGGCGCGAGCAGTGCGGCAACGTCGTCTTTCTTCAGCTGTCCGCCGTCGAAGGCTGCGTTGGCTGCGCGCACCATATCGAAGATCGCAGCCTGGGCCTGGGCAGTGTTGAGATCGTCGTCCATCGCCGCCTTGAAGCGGTCGGCCGTTTCATGGGCCAGCGTGCTCATGGCCTCGGTCCCTCCTGCGGGCAACTGCGCTGCAGTGAGGCGCAGGCGGAAATTGCGCAGGCGATCAACCGAGGTGGCGGCCTGCTTCAGCCCTTCCATCGTGAAGTTCAATTGATTGCGGTATGGGACAGAAGCGAGCAGAAATCGGATGGACGAGGGTTTGTGCCCCTTGAGAACCAGGTCGCGCAGGGTGAAGAAATTGCCTGCGCTTTTGGACATCTTCTCGCCTTCCACCAGCAGGAAGCGGGCATGAAACCAGAAATGGGCGAAGGGTTTACCGGTCTGCGCTTCGGACTGGGCGATTTCATTTTCGTGGTGGGGAAAAATCAGGTCTTCCCCTCCGGCATGCAGATCAAAACTCTCTCCCAGTTTCTGCATAGACATCACGGAGCACTCAATGTGCCAGCCCGGACGGCCGGGGCCGATCACGCTCTCCCAGGAGGCTTCGCCGGGCTTGGGAGCTTTCCACAGCGCGAAGTCGCGGGCATTGTCTTTCTCATATTCGTCCAAGTCCACGCGGGCGCCGTCTTCCATGCCGGCGAAGTCTTTCTTAGAAAGCTTGCCATAGGCTGGAAATTTGGCGATGCGGAAGTAATAGGAGCCGTCCTCGGCGCGATAGGCATACCCCTTCTCTTGCAGATCGGCGATGAACAGCGCCATCTCCGCGATGTGATCGGTGGCGTGAACCAAATCAGGGCGCTCGATATTGAGGCAGGCCGCGTCTTCGAGGAACGCTTCTTCGTACTTGGCGGTGTACTGTTTTACCCCGACGCCCTCGCGCGCGGAGTTGCGGATGATTTTGTCGTCCACATCGGTGATGTTCATGACGTGGTGAACCTTATACCCGCTTTGCTTCAGGAAACGCCGCAGCAGGTCGACCGCAATGAAGGTGCGGAAGTTACCGATGTGGCCGTAGTCATAGACGGTGGGGCCGCAGGCATACATGCGGACTTCGTTGTCCTGCAAGGGCCGGAATTCTTCCACCTTGGCGGAAAGGGTGTTGTAGAGGCGAAGGGCCATAGAAAGCTGAATTGCGGCGAATCCATCATTCTAGGGGGGAGAGAGACAAAAAGGAAACGCCACCCGCGCCGGGCCACGCGCGGCTCCGCTCACTCGAAGAACCGAATCAGGGGCGGTTCAAGACCCAACGGCGCCGGGAAAACCCCGGGACGCCAACCTGCCGCGATGACCTTACTCCGGGGCAGGCGGGCGCGCCTTGCGGACTTCGTGGGCGACGCGGGTAGCCACGCCTCGCATGGCTTCGCTCGCGGCTTCAATGCCGTCGCTCTGCCCGGATGGCGCGGCGACCGTACCTTCGGCCAGATTGCGACCCGACCCGAGGCGCAGGAGAACGAACTGCACCGCCAAGTTCTGCTGGGGATTGGCGTTCCCGATGATTTGCGGACCACGCTGCAGGCCTCCCGGGCCGACCCTCACCTCGCCCGGCACTGCGGGATCCACGACCAGCGTGGTTACTACGTAGTCGCAGTCTTTTTTTGCTGCCTCATCGATTGCATCCTCGCGATCGCTGGCATCTAAAGCCACAGCATCAATCAGCAGAGGTGAATGTTTGTCCTTGCGCAGAAGCTTAATTTCGCGCGCCAACTGAAGGCGCGCCCAAGCCGTATCCACAATGCGCCGCGAGTGGTTGATGGGTACAGCCACCCCGATGTGAATGACCTTTTCTTCTTTCGAGTCTTTCGAAGCCTTCGACTCTTCTGCGTCTTGAGCGATGCCAAGGTTGGAGAAGAGCAGCACAGCAGAGCAAACGACGCTGACCAGGATGAGGCAAGTTCGATTCATAGAAGTCGTCTCATGATTGCGGCTGATCCCACGTTCAAAAGGTCCGCAAAAGTTTACGCCTGCTTGCTCTCCGCGTGCTGGCGCAGCCGGTGCCCCACCAGGAAAACGTAGTGCACGCCGGAGACGATGGTGAAGGTAAATGTGGCGCGCAGAAACTGCGTGCGCGCGATCCAGATCCAGCGCTGGGGATGGACCTCCAGCAAAAGGACGAAGAAGACGGCTGCAACCTGCGCGAAGGTATTGGCCTTGCCGAAAATGCTGGGACGAAAATCACGCAGGCCGGCGATGATATAAAGCACGGCGCTGACCATCATGATGCAGATATCGCGGCTGAAAACCAGCACCGTGAATTTCCAGGGAATCTTGTGCAGGACAGAGAGCACCAGAAAGATGGTACTGAGGAGCAGCTTATCGGCAATCGGGTCCAGATATTGCCCGATGGTGGTCTGTTGATGCAGTTTGCGCGCGAGCAGGCCGTCGAGCCCGTCACTAAGCCCTGCCAGTACGAACAACGTAAGCGCCCAGGAGTAGCGTCCGGCCACCATGTGAATGATGATGAAGGGCAGAAACGCCATGCGCAGGAGCGTAAGCTGGTTCGGAGCTGTGAGCAGTTCGGAGGGCTTCACGCACGCTCCTCGATGCCTTCCAAATAGCGCCCCAGTTCAACGGTCGCGTCCAGGCCGGTCTTGATGCGGAAGCGTTGCGCGATGGAAGGGACTTCGCCTTCGGGCAGGTCGAGTTCGATACGCTCAATGCGGTGCATAGGAAAGAAGACGACCCCCGGTGAGAACGGCTCGCCCTCTTTCACCATGCTGACGACATCATCGAAAGAGGCCAGTTCGATTCCGCAGATGCTCAGTCCCTCGAGTGACAAGGAATAGATTGCGCCCCAGAATTTGTCGCGGGGATTGCTTAGAATAACCAATACTATCGTGCGGGGACGGAATGGAAACTGGTGGCCTCGGGAAGGAACCTCTTTGGCGAGCGAGTCTTGCACAGGGCCGATTGTCGCTGGGGACGGGGTAGATTGGCAACCCCATTGGTTTTTCCCGCCGCCTGATTTCATCGGTCAGCCGTCCGTTGGCAGATCGCTGAATGTTAGAATATGAGCCGATCGGTTCCGCAGATAGGCGCGTAGCTCAGTTGGTTAGAGCGCTACCTTGACACGGTAGAGGTCTGGGGTTCGAGTCCCCACGTGCCTACCATTTCTTTACAGTGCGCTAGGAACAATCAGTCGAAAAACCTCAATCCACAATCCAGCCCACGTCTTCATTGCGTTCTTTGCCAACTGATGCCGAGCCGTGATCCGCTTGACCTCATCACCTGGCCAGCTCATCTACGTATCAGCGCTGGAGGAGGAGGACGGTGCCTTCCCGCATTGAGGACTATGCACTGATTGGCGACTGCGAGACTGCAGCCCTGGTGGGCCGCGATGGATCCATCGATTGGCTCTGCTGGCCACGTTTTGATTCCGCTGCATGCTTCGCCGCGCTTCTGGGCGACTCCGAGCACGGGCGATGGATGCTCTCCCCGGCCGGACCGGTCAGGCGAGCCACTCGCCGGTATCGCGATGGCACGCTGACGCTCGAAACCGAGTTCGAAACGGACGAAGGCGCGGCGACCGTCATCGACTTCATGCCTATTCGTAAGAAACACTCCGACCTGGTACGCCTGGTCCGCGGCCGGCGTGGCCAGGTTCGCATGCAGATGGAACTGATCCTGCGATTCGACTACGGCCGGTCCGTCCCCTGGGTCACACGCATGGAGGATGGCTCAATCCGCGCCATCGCGGGCCCGAACATGGTGGTTCTTCGCACCCCGGCGCCGGTGCGGGGAGAGGGCTTGAAGACGGTTTCGCAATTCACGGTGAATGAAGGGGAATCCCTTCCGTTTGTGCTCAGCTACCGCGGTTCCACCACGTCATTGCCGGGCCCACTGGATGCCGAGGGAGCGCTTCGCGAGACAGAGGATTATTGGCACCAGTGGCTAAGCCGCTGCACGTACGACGGGCCCTGGAATGAAGCCGTGAAGCGCTCGCTGGTAACCTTAAAGGCCCTGACGTATCGTCCGACCGGCGGAATTGTCGCCTCCCCCACAACATCTTTGCCGGAAATGCTGGGTGGACAGAGAAACTGGGACTATCGGTTCTGCTGGCTGCGCGACGCGACGCTCACACTTCTCACATTGCTGGATTCGGGATATCACGCCGAGGCCTCGGAGTGGCAAAACTGGCTGCTCCGTGCGGTTGCGGGTAGTCCAGCGCAGGTGCAGACTCTTTACGGGCTCGCAGGGGAGCGCCAGCTCACCGAGCTGGAGCTAGGCTGGCTGCCCGGTTATGAAGGGTCAAGGCCGGTACGAATTGGAAATGCCGCCTCGTTGCAGCTTCAACTGGATATTTACGGGGAGGTCGCGAGCGTGTTGCACCAGGCGCGACGAGGGCAGTTGCCAAGGAATGAGCCCGGCGTCGAGCTGGAATGGACATTGCTTGAACACCTGGAGGAGATCTGGCAGGAGGCTGACGGGGGGATTTGGGAGGTTCGCGGGCAGCGGCGCCACTTCACGCATTCGAAGGTAATGGCATGGGTTGCATTCGACCGCGCGATCAAGAGCTGCGAACAATTCGGCCTCGATGGGCCCACGGATCGGTGGCGTGCGGTGCGGCAGCAGATCCACGAAGACGTGTGCAACAAAGGTTTCGATCCTGATCTCGGCAGCTTCGTGCAAGCTTACGGCTGCAAGAACCTGGACGCGAGTCTCCTGATGATCGGAGTCACGGGTTTCCTTCCGCCATCCGACCCGCGCCTCCAGGGAACGGTGCAGGCGATTGAGCGGCATCTGATGCGGGACGGGTTCGTCATGAGGTACGAAACACAGGAAGCGGACGACGGCCTGCCTGCGGGTGAAGGCGCATTCCTTGCCTGTAGTTTCTGGCTGGCGGACAATTTCGCGCTACTGGGACGATTACACGATGCTACCCAGCTCTTCGAGAAACTGCTGGCTCTGCAGAACGACGTTGGGCTGCTGTCAGAAGAGTACGATTTTTCCGCAAGAAGGTTGGTGGGGAACTTCCCGCAGGCCTTTTCGCACATCGCCTTAGTGAATACGGCGCTGAATCTGAGCCGCGTGGAGAGGGTGGCGCGGCAGCACTCCGGGACCGGATAGGTGGGCGCCCCCTCCGAGGTTGTCATTCTGAACGTCGAGGCTGGGCGCGAGGACTCCGCGAGATAACAATCGCTGTTGGTAGATTAGGACGCGCGCGATTTCCCTACGCTTTCTTTGGTGGTTTAGGGGGAATCTCCGCGTAGCCGGGTGCGGCCTGCGCGAGGTTCGTGGCGACGGAGGCCCTTTCCTCGCCGAGAGACCAACGAATGCCGCCAGTCACAAGATTCAGGAAAAATGCATTATGCCAGTTCTCCGGGCGGTCCCCCATAGCGGTGTAGAAGATGCGTCCCTTGCCGTGCATCCGGGCCCAGGTCACGGGATAAGGGCTGCGCTGATAGCACTCCCCTTTCATCCCCTTGGTTTCAAGGGTCAGAATCACGTGCAGGTCCGGCACAAAGTCCTTGAGCGAGTACCATTCTTCAGTGAAACTCACCGGCGAGGTCACGCCTTCGAGTCCCGGAAACTTCGGGTCTTTCACGATAAGGTCGGAAGTTTGCAGGCGGGGATTGCTTCCGTGCGTGATGAACTCGGCGCCGACCATCCTAAGATAGGGATCTGACTGCTCCCCGTGGGCGACGTAACGATTGGACTGATCGTCCGGGTCCGGCTGCGTGTGGAATGTATCACTAGCCGCGTGAACTCCTACGAAACCCAGGCCGCCGCGCACAGCGTCGAGCAGAGTTTGTTTGCCCTGCGGCGACATGGGCGGGTTCTTATCGGTGCCGGGCTGGGTCAAATCGCCGGTTGTAAAGAAAAGAGTCGCGGCGTATTGCGTGATCTCCTTTGAATCGAAGATGCGGCCGTCCTTGGAAGTGCTTACCTCAAAGCCGTGCTGCTTTCCGAGAGTGGTAACCGCGTCTTCAACGGTGCTGGGGCGGCCTTCGATTCTCTTCACGACGTCGTGTTCCCATCCAGAAGACTTGGTGAAGACGAGAAGCGACTTCTTTGGGGCGGCCCGCAAGCTTTTCGGCAAGGCGAGGCCCGCGCCCACGATGGCGCCGGCTTGCAGCAATTGGCGGCGGCTGAAATTTCCCTTCATACCGTTCCTTTCAGGGCTCGACGATCTCCAGAACTGCCGCAATAACGATGGGCCGATCCTTCCCGAGAACCGGCAACAATACTCCTACTCTTTCTTCTTTCTCTGTGGGCCGACTTCTTCCGGTTTTATGGCATCGCCCTTGTTTCCCCACGAATTGCGCACATAATTCAGGACGTCGCTCACCTGCTCGTCGGTCAAGTTCGCGTTAATCATCTCGTTGTCGTACTTGACGCCGTTGACAGTGATCGCTCCCTCGGCGCCATTGGCGACCACGCCGATCGACTTGGCCTTGTTCGAAAGATAGTCGGATTTGGCGAGCGGGGGATAGACATCCTTCACGCCTTCGCCTTTCGCCATATGACAGACGACACACTGAGTGTCATAAACCGTCTTGCCTCGGGCGATGCTCGCCTTCAGATCAAATGCCGGCTGCGATTGGGCCGCGAGGGCTGTTGCGGTGAACAACGCCGAAAGCACTGTAACAGTCCAGAACGTCACCCGCTTCAAGTCTCGTTCGTTCATATCCGATTGTGGTTGCTTTCTTAACAAGCTCTGCGATTACACAGCCCTAAACCGCGAAGACCGCGTAGGACGCGAAGAAGACATTTTAAATGTCGCTGCGGCGGAAGCGGTCAATCAGATGATCGCAGGCCCGCACCGTGATCGCCATCATAGTGAGCGTTGGATTTTGACACGCCGAGGAAACATAACATGCGCCATCGGTGACCAGGAGATTTTTCACATCGTGCGCCTCATTGAATGCGTTTAACACGGATTTCTTGGGATCGTTTCCCATGCGCGCTGTTCCCACCTCGTGTACCGTCATTCCCGGAACCCCGAATCCGGTCCGGATGCGAATGTCCTTGGCGCCGGCCGCGTCCAGCATTTCCGCGGCCGTGATGCCGGCATCCCGCATCATGTCCGCCTCGTTCTTGCCGTGGGCCATGCTGATACGCAAAGCGGGAATTCCCCAGGCATCTTTAAGATTAGGATCGATTTCGCAAAAGTTGTCCCATCTCGCGAGCGATTCGCCGAATCCCCCCAGGGACACCTGGTAATTTCCCCGCTTGACCGCCTTCTTGTAGTCCGCGCCCAGACCTGCCGCTTCCATGTTGAACTCCGGCCCCGAGCCTCCCTGAAAGCCGTAGCCACGGATGAAATGCGGATGCCTGCCCGTGGCCGGCGTATTGCGGAAGCGAACGACATAGATCCCGTTGGGACGGTGGGGAGGGTTGGCGCTGGGAAGCTCTTTAATATCGTCGAACGTTCCTTCCGCCCCGCCGCCGGCCACATGGTCCATCAGGTAATGGCCCAACACACCACTCGAATTCGCCAGTCCCTGGGGATACTCGCGCGTCGATGAATTCAGCAAGATGCGGGTGGATTCGAGCGCCTGCGCACACAGGACCACCGCCTTCCCACGAACATCTTTCGTCTCCTTGGTCAGCCGGTCGACGTAGGTCACGCCGCGCGTTTTGTTGGCGTCGTTATCCATGTCGACGTGGCTCACGACTGCATTGGTGATCAAGGTGCAATTGCCGGTTCTTACCGCGTCCTTCACCGTGGTAAAAGGACTGCTGAAGTAGGAAAAGGTCGTACATCCGCGCTCGCAGGGGCCGCAGAAGTGGCAGCCGGCGCGTCCGTTGTGCGTTTGAGTCAGGATGGCAGCCCGTCCGATCGTGACGGTTCGTCCCAGCTTCGCCTTCACCCGTTCGCGCAACCGCACTTCGCCACAAGTCATTTGCATAGGGGGAAGGAACTGCCCGTCAGGCAGCATGTCATTGTGCTCGGCAGCGCCGGTGATGCCTACATAACGCTCGACGATGTCGTAATAAGGCGCCAGGTCAGCGTAGGAAAACGGCCAGTCGTCGCCGTATCCGTCACGGCTGGCGGCCTTGAAGTCCACGTCGCTCAGGCGATAGCTCTGGCGCCCCCAAACCAGGGAGCGGCCGCCTACAATCCGTAAACGCTGCCAGCTGAACGGCCGGTCGGCCGGTGTGCTGTAGGGGTTTTCCAGGTCATTCACGAACCACTCGTAGTTGTACTCCATGCAGGCATAACACTGCCGCTGGATCGGGCGAGTGCGCGCGATCTCCGGCGAGTAACCGCGATACTTCAGCTTGTAGGCCGGCATGTGCTCGGTGAACTCTTTCGGCGACACAGCACGGCCTGCTTCCAGCAATGCGACCTTCAGTCCGGCTTCAGACAGGCGCTTTGCGGCCCAGCCGCCGGTCGCTCCTGATCCCACGACAATCGCGTCGTATGTCTGCTGAAGAACATCCTGTGGCATTGAGAGTTCCTATTTATGGGTGCTGGCGGAATGCTGGCAGCCCTGGAAGGGGCCGTGAGTGAAGGTGCCGTCCCACCCGAGTTCGCGTTGCCCGGCCTCGGAGCTGTAATAGGCATTGGCAATCAGCGACTTCAGCCTCTCGAAGTGCTCCACGCCTGGGTCCGGATGCTCTTCTGGGTTCCAGATACTCGGTTGCGGGAAGTAGGCCAGAGGCCGCAGAAGCTGATTTTGATCTTCGGGGGTGAGGGAGCGAAACTCCTGGTCGAACAGGCGCTTGCTTTCGCTGTCAATGAAACTCAGGCTGCTCAGGAATTTCTGCTGAATCTCGGCGGGCTCGGCGGAAAGCGTGAGATCGAGATGGCGATTGACCAGGGCCTCCTTCGCGCCGGGAGTGTCGGTGGCAGGAATGATCGCTTCGCTAAGTGCAATCAGGGTTTCGTTCTGCTGGTCGTTGAGGAAGACGGGCTTCCAATTGGGGTCCGTCAGCAGCGTCGAGCCGTCTTCCCCGCGTTGAGCCGGCGTGAGTTCGAGCGCTCGCTCCTGTGAAAATGCCAGTCCTGGCGCAAGCGCCGACGTCACGCCTGCCAGGACGGTGGTGCGAATAAGGTCGCGTCGGCTGATCAATGGTAAGGAGGACCGAGTTACAAACGACCGTGGCTCAGGGCCGGGAGGGAGATCGGATTGAGAGCTTGCCATCGTTCGAGATCATAATCGCAGCAGAGAGTCATCTCAATCGAATAAAAATCAAACCTCGTCATTATCCCGCCACTGCTCCGGCTTCCTGGGGGCCGGTCTTCGGACACCCGCCGAGAAGGAGACGAGGCTGTCGTGATATGTTCCGGAGATGCAAAACCGTCGCCGGATTGTCCTGGCTCTGCTTGCGTGCCTGCTTGCGGTGTCCGCCGCCGGCGGCAGCGGCATTCCTCCTCACGGCAAGGTTCTGGTCCTGTTCAATGGTGCAAGTCTCGACAATTTCGATACATTTCTGAAGACTCACGGGCTGAATGACGACCCCGATCACGTCTTCCGTGTGGAGAACGGGGTCATCCACGTTTCCGGCAAGGAGATGGGCTACATCATTACCAAACGGGAATTCTCCAACTACTACCTGCGGGCCGAGTTCAAGTGGGGTGAAAACACCTACGAACCGCGCCTGGGGCAGGCCCGTGACAGCGGCATTCTCTACCACGTGCAGGGCGATCAGAAGGTGTGGCCGAGGTCAATTGAGTTTCAAATTCTCGAGGGCGGCACCGGGGATTTCTGGATGACTGATGGCGGGGCGATCACTGCGAATGGGACACGGGTCACCGGGCCGCCGGGTAGCGCTCTGAAGATTGACCGCATCGGTAAAGGCCCCTCCAAGAACGTGACCGGATATCGCGATCCAGTCGGAGAAGTCGAAAAACCCCACGGCAAGTGGAACCTACTGGAACTGGTTGCCCAGGGAGATCACGTCAGGCAATTCGTCAACGGCAAGCTGGCCAATGAGGGCTCGGAGGCCTTTCCGTCAAGCGGTAAGATTCTGTTCCAGTCCGAGGGAGCGGAGATTTTCTTCCGCGATATCAGGTTATATCCGCTGAAGTAGGTTGGAGGCCATTTTCTATCGATCCTTCCTGGAGATGCATGCAAACCAGACCACTTCTCAGCTGCAAGCTGCGCCTGCTGGACTTATCCTTGGTAATCCTGACTGTTGCTCTTGCCCCGACCATGACCGCCCAGAACCAGTTAAGCCCATCGTTGATTCTGCTGAATGGAAAGATCTGGACAGAGAATCCGCGGCAACCGGAGGCAGAAGCACTGGCCATCGAGGGAAGGTACATTCTTGCCGTCGGAAGCGCCGACGCCGTCAGGAAACTCGCGGGCCCGGAAACCAGGATCATCGATCTGCACGGCCGGCGGGTTGTTCCAGGCTTCAACGATTCCCACGTCCACTTCTTCGATGGCGGGAGTGGATTGGCCAGCGTGCACCTGCGCGAAGCCAACAGCCCGGAGGAATTCCGCTCTAAGATCGCGGAATTCGTGCGCACCCGCCCCAAAGGCGCCTGGTTGCTGGACGGCGACTGGGACCATGAACGATGGAGCCCAGCGAATCTGCCTACGCACGATCTCATTGATGATGTCACTCCCGACAACCCTGTGTTCCTGAGCCGCCTGGACGGCCACATGGTGCTGGCCAACGCGCTGGCCATGAAACTCGCCGGGGTCGATGAAAACACCAAAGATGTTCCCGGAGGAGTGATTGTCCGGGATGCAAAGGGGCGTCCGACGGGAATCTTCAAAGACGCGGCCCAGGAGTTGATCGGGCGAGTAATGCCGCCGCCAAGCCAGGATGACATTCTGCGCGCCATACGCGCGGCCCAGAACTATGCCGCTGAGAACGGCGTGACCAGCGTGCAAGACATGGGAATCATCAGCAGTGCGGCATCAGAGCGCGCCAACATCCTGCGCGCGTACCAGAGCCTGCGCAATTCCCGGGAGCTGAAGGTTCGCATTGCTGTGCATATCCCGCTACCGCAATGGCGCACGCTGGCGGATGCCGGCATCGCTGCCGGCTTCGGTGACGACCGCCTGCACATTGGCGGACTGAAGGGCTTTGCCGACGGTTCTTTAGGTTCCACCACGGCGTGGTTCTTCCAGCCATATGTGGATTCGCCGAATACCAGCGGCCTCGCCAGCGACGAACTGCAGGATCCGGACCAGATGTACCGCAACATTCGTGATGCTGACAAAGCTGGCTTGCAGATCGCCATCCACGCCATCGGCGATCGCGCGAACCGAACAATCCTCGACTTCTACCAGCGTCTGGAACGCGAGAACGGTGCGCGGGACCGCCGCATCCGGATTGAGCATGCGCAGCATCTCACGGCCACCGATATCCCGCGGTTCGCCAGACTGCATGTGATCGCCTCCATGCAGCCATACCATTGCATTGACGACGGCCGCTGGGCGGAGAAGCGCATCGGGTCCGAACGCATCGAGACAACGTATGCGTTCCGCTCCCTGCTGGATTCCGGAGCTGTGCTGGCCTTCGGCTCCGATTGGTCTGTCGCTCCCATGAAGCCGCTGCTCGGCATCTACGCCGCCGCCACCCGGCGCACGCTCGACGGCAAGAACCCCAACGGCTGGGTGCCGGAACAGAAGATTTCTGTAGCTGAAGCGGTGCACGCCTACACCGTCGGTAGCGCCTACGCTTCAGGGGAAGAGCAAATCAAGGGTTCGTTGGAACCGGGGAAGCTCGCGGACATGGTAGTGCTTTCGGACGATATCTTTGCCATCGATCCGGTAAAGATTCAGGACACGCACGTTGAGCAGACTATCTTTGACGGGAAGATTGTTTACGAGCGGAAGTGAGGACGCTCGATGCGCCGGCGAAAGGCTGTGGTGCGAGGACCCCGTGCTCTACACGCCGTCTAATCGATAGCTGTCATCCTGGGCGAAGCGAAGGATCTCATGTCTGCGTGGAGCGGCACCAGCAGTACAAGGCACTGTCTCCACCGCACTCCCGCCGCGCAGTGAAAACGCCCGGAAGCGCCGCTGCCGCCCGAGGTGGCAAGGGCCCCTTCGCTTCGCTCAGGATGACAATTCGGGAGTGGTTTCAGGAAAAGCTCAGAGTCGAAGCTAAGAATCGCGGGGTCACTTCTAGATCACCGCCGACGGACTGCTGGCGGTTGCCGCAAACACCTCGGCCACTTCGAGGCTCACGATTTCCGCGAAGGCCTGCACCACGACCGGATCAAACTGCGTGCCGGTGCCCTCCAGAATGCGGGTCATGGCGTCTTCGTGAGAAAGGCCGCGGCGGTAGCAGCGATTGCAGATCATGGCGTCGTAGGAGTCGATCACTGAGACGATGCGAGAGCCGATTGGAATCTCTTCTCCCCGCAAATTGGCAGGATAGCCCTTGCCGTCAAAACTCTCGTGATGATGCAGCGCGTACAGGCTGGCCTGTTCGAGGCCGGCAAACAGCCGGAGAATGGACCAGCTGTACTCCGGATGCTTGTTCATCAGGGCGCGCTCCTCATCGGTCAGGCGGCCCGGCTTCTTGAGCACCGCGTCCGGAATGCCGATCTTGCCGATGTCGTGCAGCAGCGCCGCCACCTCTAGCTGATACCAGTCGGCCTCGGGAATTCCCAGCTTACGGGCAATGCGCACCGTCCACTCCGCCAGGCGTGTGCTATGGATGCCGGTGCTGAGGTCGCGCAGGTCCAGCAACTGGTTGAGAGCGCACACCACCGACTTCAGCAGGGCCTGATGCTGTTCCTCCAGTTCTTTCACCCGCAACACCGCTGCGCTGGCCGCAAGCTCTGCAGGAACCAGGCCGGCAGAAATTTGGTTGATGAGCGTTTGCATGGAGTGTCCTCGCGCCGCTATTTCAGACCTAACGTCGTGCGCCAGGACTGGACCGCTTTGTAGCTATCCAAACGGCCATATCCCAGCTGGGGATCGGAAATCGGCTGCGCGTGGGACAGAGCATTGGCGGCCTGCGTCTTGCTGCTGGGCGCGCTGGCGCTCGATTGCAGCGACAACGACAGCGACAGAGAGCCCAGAGAAATCGAGGTCTGCGTGCTCGCCTGCAGGTTGTAAAGGGAGTCCATCTCAGCGGACACCCCTGCCACCAGCGGCGTGCTGAAGGAGGTCCCCCATCCCGCGGCGTAGGTGCCAAAGGGATAGGTCGTCATCACTCCTTCTCCCGGTGCAGCCAGCCAGACGGGTGGAGCGCCGTAGTTGGAGAAGGTGGAGCGGATATCACTGTTGCTGGTGGAGGCCACGTCAATCACGTTCTTCAACGCCGCCGGGTACACGGTGGCCTGCTGCCCGCTGTTGCCGGCCGCAGCCACGCAGATCAGTCCCTTGTTGGTGGCGTAGTTCACAGCTTTTTCCAGTTCAGCAGAGTAACTGGTGTAGTTGAAACTCATGTTGATGACGTTGGCGTTGTGACCGGCGGCGTAGTAGATCGCGCGCAGGATGTCGGAGTTATAAGCGCTGCCGTCGGCGTGGAACGACTTCAGTGGCATGATCTTGGCCTGCGGCGCAACCAGGTGCACAATGCCGGACGTCATTGTTCCATGGCCAAACGCCGCATAGGGCGGGCCATCGAGCACGGCGACCGTCGATTGGTCGAGCACGGCCACCGTCGATTGGCTCACCTGAGCTGCATCTCCGTCGAGCACCGCGACGGTGGACTGGCTCACGTCACTCATTTCCGAGCCGCCGCTTTGGTTGCGGGTGAAGTCGTAGCCCTGGACCAGCGAATTCTTCAGCACCGGGTGGTTTGGATCCACACCAGTGTCGATCACCGCCACGATCACGTTGTTTCCTGTGGCGCCGAATGTCGAATGGGTCGCGTCGTTGCGGATAAGCTGCGCCGCGGGCTGCGTGATGTAACCACGCCACACCGTCGATCCGTAATAGCTGACCGGGGTCTTGTCCGTGAGGTAGGAAGGCGCCGGGCCGGCGCTAGCCGATTGCGTGTGTACTACCTGATCGAGTTCGACAGATACGATTCCCAGATTCAATTGCAGGAGCAGCAGAGTCGTGACCGGATCGAGCGCTTGAGGGAGCTGGACAACGAAAACTTGTCCATCCGGATCGCCCACCGCCTGTAGCACCGAGCAACCCAGCAAGTGACAGACATTGAGAAGATTCGGAAGGCCCAGTGAATCCCGGACCACCAGCCGGGTTTGAGCCGCGGAGGACTGCGCCCCGAGGGCAACGAACAAAAGAACGACCAGAACAAAAAATGCGCGGAACTTCCGAGGACGCCCGTCGTGCGCCTTAGCCTTCAGCGTTGATTCAAGCTGCGCTGCCATCCAGTTCTCCCCCCACTCAGCGTTGCGGTGGGGGAATCGCCAACGTGATCTAAGTCTAGTTCAGAATTAAATTTCCTTAAACTTA
>Ga0335077_10002401_pt1 | contig 22331 bp, 20 predicted proteins | sample Lox_Sample_31_FD_207151 | JGI IMG/M metagenome (GOLD analysis project Ga0335077, IMG submission 207151) | Soil microbial communities from Loxahatchee National Wildlife Refuge, Florida, United States - Lox_Sample_3.1 | ecosystem: Environmental > Terrestrial > Soil > Wetlands | place: USA...
AGGCGCGGTACATCAAGAGCCAGTCGCTGACCCAGAACCGCTTCCCCGGCTACACCCAGCTCGGCCTGGCGACCGAGACCATCCGCGGCAGGCCGGGGGCGTGGTGGAAGTTCACCTGGAACGACAAGGGGGTCAGCCAGGAGGCCATCGACCTGCTCTTCGTCCTGCACACCCCGGCGGGCGCGCAGTCGTACGCGCTGTACATGACCGCTCCGGCCAGCACGTGGAGCCATATGCGCCCGATCTTCGACGAGGAAGTGGAGACGTTCGCCCCGCTGACCTGAACTGGCGCATGGCTGGCCGGAAGCGGCCTCAGCGCCCGGCGCTAGTACCAGCCGGTCGCCTGCTCGTGGCCCCAGGCGGCGCACGGGGATCCGTAGGTGCCCTTGATGTACTCCAGGCCCCATCTGATCTGCGTCGCCGCGTTGGTCTGCCAGTTCGGCCCGGCGCTGGCCATCCGGGAGCCGGGCAGCGCCTGGGGGATGCCGTACGCACCGGAACCGGCGTTGTGGGCGGTCACCCTCCAGCCGCTCTCGTGCGTCCACAGGGGGTCCAGGCAGGAGAACTGCCCGGAGGACCAGCCGAACGAGGCGAGCATCGCCTTGGCGATCTGCCGCGGTGAACCGGAGGCGGTCTTCTTCTTCGCGGGCCGCGACGCGGCCGAGGACCGGGATGCGGTCGTTACGGCCCGGATGACGGCGGTCTTCGTCGCCGCCCGGGCGGCGATCCAGTCGGCGTCGGCGGGCCGGGCCGCCGTGTCGCGGATCTGGTAGGCCTGCACGGCCTGGCTCGTGGTGCTCTGCTGGAGGGCCTGCATCTGGAGCACCGGGCCGGAGAGGGTCAGCAGCGAGCCGGCGTCGGCCTCATGCGCCGGGCTGGCGATGGACCTCGATGGTCCGGATGTCCACGTGATCGCCGCCACCGCCGCGGCGGCGGCGACGGTGACCGCGCCGGCCGCGATGAGAGCGACGGCCCTGGATCGGCTGCATTGAACTTCGCGGTGTCGTGACAAGAGGATCTTTCGGTGGTTCGCGTGTCACGCGATCTGCCTCACCCCCGATCGCAACTGCCACGGCCATGGCGGCAGGCATCTGCGCAGGCGACTTTGGCGCGGGTCAGGGCGCCGGGCTAACTCGAAGAAGCCGGTCGTGCGCGGGGTGCTGTCAGTTCTCTACCATGCCTGACGCCAAATAGGGCCGATAGCAAAAACCGATGTGATGTAGATCACCATCGGTGAAGAACTGATTACAGATCACCATGAATAACGCCGTTTACCTATCCTTTTACCGTTTAGTGAACGGCCGGCCCGCGCACTATGAGCAAACTCACAACGGTACTCTAAGTTCTTGTCACGGCCGAAAACGGGCGGCGGGAGTCCGGTCCATGGCGCTACCTGGGTGCTCCGCGGCGGCGGCGAAGGGCGAAAACCCGGGCCGAAATTTACCTTGCGTAATGAATTAAACACCCGATGTGCGCGCAGCGCGGCAGGCGCCCGCAGGCCGGATCGCGGTCAGTAGTACCCGTTTCTTTCCTCGAAAGCCCAGGCACTGCAGGGATTCCCGTATATCTGCTTGATGTAGCCCAGGCCCCACCGGATCTGGGTGGCCGGGTCCGTCTGCCAGTCCGGGCCGGCGCTGGCCATCTTGCTGCCCGGCAGCGCCTGCGGGATGCCGTACGCGCCGCTGGCGTTCTCCGCGTCGTAGGACCAGCCGCTCTCCCGGTCCCACAGGTCCAGCAGGCAGCCGAAGTAGGTCTGCGGGCCGAAGCCGAAGCTGGCCAGCAGGTTGTAGGCGATGGACTGCGCGGTGTGCGGGTCGGGCGGGGTGGAGGTCACGTAGACGATGCCGCCGCCCCCGCTCCCGTTCCCGCCGCCGCTGCCGGTGCCGGGGTCGGCCGCGGCCACCTGGGCGGGCGAGGCCAGCTTCGGCTTGGCCACCACGGTCAGCGTGCGGGCCGCCGCGGTCATGGCGATGACTTGCTCACGCTCGGCCTCGAGCAGGGCGATGGTGTGGCTGCCCGGCACCGCCTCCACCGCCCGGGCGACGTTGAAAGCGCCCGATCCCGGGCCGAATACCGCCGCACCGACCGCGACGCCGCCGACCGCTATGACGGCGAAAACAGCGACCGGAAAGACAATGCCGACACGCCGGATCAGGCCCCGCTTGCGCCTATTGCTGCGATTCCCCGTCCGGTGTCGCGACAAGGCAGTCCTTTCCTCCGGCCATGCCCGCCTTAGGGCAGACGCCGCCTGCTGCCTGCCGACATTCCGGCGCGGGCTCGCGGCAGCCGGCGCCGCGCCGCCTGCCCGCTGCACCTGACCCGGTGCGCCGTCTGGCCCGCCTCGCACAAGTACCGCTGGCGCTCCACAATGCCAGAAAGACCACCCGAATGCGTAGCACTTCGGCCAGAAAACGGCGGCCGGCTTACCCCCGCCTAAGGTGACCACGGTCACAAGTCAATAACACTTTTCGTAACCAGCGCGGGTCAGGCAGTCATCACGACCGGTCTGCGGGGGCGCGGCGCCGGTCATGGAGGGGGGCCCAGGCCCGGCCCCGCCGGGACCTTCGCCTCTGGGCAGCCGACCCCGGCCGTCACAATCTCAACCCATGGAAACGCCTTTGTCTCCCCTTGACTTCGCCCACCGGACACGCCGGCTGCACGCTGACCGCGAGGCGGTCGTCGACGGCGAGCTGCGCCTGACCTACCGGCAGTTCTTCGATCGCTGCGACCGCTGGTCCTCGGTTCTGCAGGGCCTGGGCGTGCGGCAAGCCGACCGCGTGGCCACGATCGCGCCGAACACACACGCGCAGCTCGAGACCTTCTACTCCGTGCCGCAGATCGGCGCCGTGCTGGTGCCGATCAACTACCGGCTGACCGCAGAGGACTTCGTCTACATCGTGAACCATTCCGGGGCTGCGGTGCTCTGCGTCCACAGCGACTACCTGGAGCTGGTGGACAGTATCCGCGACCGGATGCCGGACGTGCGTCACTTCGTGGCCTTCGAGGGCAGCACGCCCGACGGCGGCTGGGTCGACTACGAGTCGGCGATCGCCGCCGCGGGTCCCGGCTTCGAGCGGCCGGAGATCGGCGAGCGCGACCTGCTGTCGATCAACTACACCAGCGGAACAACGGCGCGCCCGAAGGGCGTGATGATCACGCACCGGAACGCCGCGCTCAACACGCTCGGCACGCTGGTGCACCTGCCGATGCCGGTGGGCGAGCGGTACCTGTGGACGCTGCCGATGTTCCACGCCAACGGCTGGACCTACACCTGGACGGTGACGGCGGCCGCGGGCACGCACATCTGCCTGCGCAAGGTCGACGCGGCCACCATCTTCGGGCTGATCAGGGACGAGAAGGTGACCCGGCTGTGCGCCGCGCCGACCGTGCTGATCTCGATGGCCAGCGCACCCGGGACGGTACGCGGTGAGGTGCCGGCCGGGGTGCAGGTCATCACGGCCGGGGCGCCTCCGGCGGCGGCCACGATCGAGCGGTGCGAGGGCGACTTCGGCTGGGAGATCACGCAGGTTTACGGCCTGACCGAGACCTCGCCGTTCATCACGGTCTGCGTCCCGCTGCCCGAGCACCGGGACCTGTCCCCCGCCGACCGCGCGGTCGTCAAGGCGCGGCAGGGCGTCGAGCTGCTGACCTCCGGCGAGCTGCGGGTGGTGGACTCCGACGGCGGCGAGGTGCCCGCCGACGGCCAGACCGTGGGCGAGATCGTCGTCCGCGGGAACGCCGTGATGCAGGGCTACTACCGCGACCCCGCGGCGACCGAGCACGCGATGGGCGACGGCTGGTTCCACACCGGGGACGCGGCGGTACTCCACCCCGACGGCTACATCGAGATCCGGGACCGGCTCAAGGACGTGATCATCAGCGGCGGGGAGAACATCTCCTCGGTCGAGGTCGAGGCCACGCTGCTCCGCCACCCGGCGATCAACGAGGTGGCGATCGTCGGCCTGCCCCACGAGAAGTGGGGGGAGACACCGCACGCCTTCGTCACCCTGAACGAGGGCGCCAGCGCGACCGAGGAGGAGATCATCGCCTTCGCCCGCGCCAACCTGGCCCACTTCAAGGCCCCGCACGGCGTCACGTTCGTCGACGATCTGCCGAAGACCGCGACCGGCAAGATCCAGAAGTTCGTCCTGCGGAAGGGCTCGCCCAACCTGGCCGCGCAGTGAGCGTTATGGGCTACCAGTCGAACGCGTCGGCCACGGTGCGGTAGTCGAACAACTCGGTCTTGTCGAACCACAGACCCACTTCGTACTCCGCCTCGGCCCGGTTACCCGAGGCGTGCACCAGGTTCGCGACCGCCTTGCCGGTCGCGATGGCCACGGCCTTGGACTGGTGCGCGAAGTCGCCGCGGATCGAGCCGGGCTGGGCCTCGTTCGGGTAGGTGGAGCCGACGATCTTGCGCACGGTGGCCACCGCGTCCTCACCCTCGACCACGAACGCGATGACCGGGCCGCGCTGCATGAACCCCGCGGTGGCTTGGTACACGCCAGGTCCCAGCCGCTCTTCCAGATCGAAGTAGTGCTTGCGGGTGAAGTCGGCGTCCATCTCGCGCATCTTCACGCCGATGATCTTCAGCGACGCGTCCTCGAACCGCTGGATGATACGTCCTGCCAGGCCGCGGGCGACGGCATCCGGCTTGAGCACGACAAGCGTGCGCTCCCGCAATGGCTGAGACTCGGCCACGATAGTCCTTTCGCTTTCCCAAGGTGGTCACAGGGTAGCGGCCCGGCGCTCACGCAGTGCACGCGGGCCGCTCACCGCGGGCCACGCCCTATCCTTACCGATAATGGGCTTTCCGGCTAAAGGTGAACCTACGATTTCGGAGCGCAGACCATGCCTTCTCCCGTGCCCGTGATCGACCTGGCGCCCTGGTTCGGCGGGGACGAGGCGGCCCGCGCGGCCGTCGCCGCCGAGGTCGACGCCGCGCTGCAGAGCGTGGGCTTCTTCCTGATCACCGGCCGTGGCGTGCCGGACGAGCTGCGGGCTCGGGTCCGCGCCGAGGCGAGGGCGTTCTTCGCGCTGCCGGCCGCGGCCAAGCAGCGCTATGCGGTCACGGTGGGCGGGCGGGGCTGGCTGCCGCCCGGCGTCGAGGCCAACGGTTACGCCGAGGACCGGGTCCTGCCACCGCAGGCCGCTGCGCCCGACGAGGACCTCGTCTCGCTGGTCTACTTCTATGAGGCCGACCACGACGCGGTGATCGAGTCGCTGCAGCCGCCGATCGGGAGGCCGAACGACTACGCGCCCGTCGTGTCGGCACAGTTCCTGAAGAAGCTGCTGGACGCGATCACGGTCGGCTAGCCACGGAGAGCGGCAGTCATGGCGCAGGGGCTCGCACGGCCGACGGTCAGCAGGAGGCGCGAGGTCGGCGGCGCGAGCGCGCGTTCGCTGCTGATGACCATCCTGGGCGAGTTCGTGCTGCCGCGCGGCGGACCGGTCTGGACGCACACGCTGGTCTCGGCGCTCGCGCTGTTCGGCGTCGAGGACAAGTCGGGCCGGCAGGCGCTGGCCCGCACCGCGGCCGAGGGATGGCTGGCTTCCGAGCGCGTGGGCCGGCAGGTCCGGTGGTCGCTCACCCTGCCCGGCCAGCGCCTGCTCAGCCAGGGAGCGCAGCGCATCTACCAGTTCGGCCGTGATGACGTGGAGTGGGACGGCCGCTGGCTGCTGCTGCTGGTGTCGGTGCCGGAAGCGCAGCGGGACCTCCGTCACCGAGTACGGAGCCAGCTCAACTGGGCCGGCTTCGGTTCCCCGGCGCCCGGCGTGTGGGTCAGCCCGCACGCGCGGCAGCAGGCCGAGGGCCAGCGTATCCTCTCCGAGGCCGGCGTGAGCAGCTCGGCGATGTCCTTCGTGGCCAGCTACGGCCAGGTCGGCAGCCAGGACATGCTGGTGGCGCGGTCGTGGGACCTGGGCGCCCTGGAGCAGCGCTACGAGGACTTCATCGACGAGTTCACCGGGCTGGACCCGGCGGCCGACGGGGACGCGCTGCGGGCCCAGATCCGGCTGGTGCACGAGTGGCGGCGTTTCCCGTTCCTCGATCCACGCCTGCCCGCCCGGCTGCTCCCGGACAACTGGAGCGGCGCGAAGGCCGCCGACCTGTTCCACGCCAGGCACGCGGACTGGCATCCGGCGGCGCAGCGCCACTGGGAGCGGCTGAGCGCCGGCTGACGTCCTTCCCGTGTCAACCCGGCATCCGCGCGGCGCGTCCTACGCCTCGTGAACGACACCGGATATCCCGACGGGCCGACCTGTCCGGAGGGACGCCTGCTCGCGCTGCGGTGCCTGGGCATCCCGCAGGTCGCCACGCGGACGCCGATGAGCAGGCGCCGCGCGCTGCGGTACTGGCTGGCCGCCTGCTGGGCCCGAATCAGGCCGGGCACCACGGCCGAGCTCGCGTCGCTGGTGCTGCGCATGAGTGACGAGATCGACACCCGCGAGCGGATGCTGGACGCCGCGCTCGGGGTGGCCGGGCGCGGGCACGACAGGGCCGATTCCGGTCGGCCCGCTGAGCAGCCCGTCACCGCGCCGCCTGGGCGCCCCGGGCGCCCGGCGTAGGAGTTCCGGCGCTCAGCGCCGGCCGCGGACGTGGATGGCGTAGACGCTGGCCTGGTAGGTTCCGGCGCTGTCGGGCGGCAGCTTGGTGAACCAGATGAGCAGGTAGCGGGCGTGCACCGGTGAGGTCAGGGACAACTGGACGGCGCCGCGCGCGCCGGTGGACGTCGCCACCGTATGCAGGCCGGCCAGCACGGGCCGGCTTCCGGCGCGCAACTGCAGGTCGGCGCCCCCGTTGCCGAGCGAGACCCGGACCGAGGAGATCGTGACCATGCGGCCCATGTCCAGCAGCAGGCCAGTTCCGGGGTACAGGTTCCCGAAGAAGGGCGTGGTGTACCAGTCGGTGCGCCACGGCGTGGCCGGGTTGCCGCTGACGGCCAGCGCCGCCTGCCGCGGGTCGTCGCCGCCACCCGGGCCGAAGGCCTTCACGCCGGCCGGGGTGAGGGCCTGCACCGCCGCCGGGCTGACCGGGGCGGTCAAGGCCGGGCTGGCCGAGGAGGTGGCCGGGCTGGCCTGCGCCGTGCTGCCCTGGACGCTGGGCGTGATCGACGGGGCCGGGCTGGGCTGACCACCGCCGGCCGGGTGCTGGCGGCCCGCCGCGGCCGGGGGGGCGCTCTGGCCCGTTCCGGCCACGAATTTGTAGATGGCGAAGCCGAGGACGGCCAGGACCAGCACGACGAGGAACCCCGTCCACCGGATCCGGCGCCGCTCGCGCTTCCGCAACGGCATGCTCGGCTGGAACACGTCGGCCGCCGTGATCTCCGGCGAGGACCGGAACCTCTCGTCGAACTCCTCGATCAGCGGGGCGGGATCGGTGCCCACCGACTCGGCGATGGCCCGGATATGGCCCCGCGCGTAGAAGTCACCGCCGCAGGCCGCGAAGTCGTCGTGCTCGATGCCCTGGATGATGGGCTCCCGGACCCGGGTGCGCTGACTGACGTCGGCCACGGTGAGCCCGGCATGGCGGCGGGCCGCCGCCAGTGTCGCGCCGATGCTCAAGCCCGCCTCCCATCCCGGACAGCGATTCCCGGCCAGCGAAAGGCTGCCGAGGAGCATGCCCGGATCTGGCGGACTCTAAGCCGGTTCAGTGTCTTACGAAAAAGTTCGCGCCAGGCAAAGACCGAGCTGTGGTGGCTGGCCGCTCACCTGCACCGAGTCGGTCCTGCCTAACGCTCTCCGGCCGAGTGACGGCGGTCACGCAGGGCGGCGCCCTTGGCCCGGGCCTGGTCGGCCAGTTGCCCGGCGAACGAGACGAGCCTGGCGCGCAGCGCCTCGGCCGCCGGGCTGTCCGCGGCGGCCAGGATGCGGACCGCGAGCAGGCCGGCGTTACGGGCGCCGCCGACCGCGACGGTCGCGACCGGGATCCCGGCCGGCATCTGGACGATCGACAGCAGCGAGTCCAGGCCGCCCAGGTTGGCCAGCGGTACCGGGACGCCGATGACGGGCAGCGGGGTGACCGAGGCCAGCATGCCGGGCAGGTGCGCGGCGCCGCCCGCGCCCGCGATGATCACCCGCAGGCCGCGGTCGGCGGCCGAAGACCCGTACTCGATCATTTCGTGTGGCATCCGGTGCGCCGACACCACGTCCGCCTCGTACCGGACGCCGAACTCCTCGAGCGCCTCGGCCGCGGCCCGCATCACCGGCCAGTCCGAGTCGCTGCCCATGACGATCCCGGCCACCGCGGCAGCGGAGTTCATTCGCCGTCCTCCTTTCCCCAGCGCAGGTAGCTGGCGGCCCGGCGGGCCCGGCCGACCAGTTCGGCCGGGCCGGTGCCGGTCACCGTGACGTGGCCGATCTTCCGCCCGGGGCGCACCGGCTTGCCGTACATGTGCACCTTCACGCCGGGATCCGCCGCCATCACGTGGATGTAGCGGTCGTAGACGTCCGCGTCGTCGCCGCCGAGCACGTTGGCCATCACCGTGGCCGGCGCAGCCAGGGACGGCGAGCCGAGCGGCAGGTCGAGCACGGCCCGCAGGTGCTGCTCGAACTGGGAGGTCCGCGCGCCCTCGATGGTCCAGTGCCCGCAGTTGTGCGGGCGCATGGCCAGCTCGTTGACCAGCAGCCCGGCCGGCGTCTCGAACATCTCGACCGCGAGCAGCCCGGTCACGCCGAGCTCTTCGGCGATCCGCAGCGCGAGCCCGGCGGCCTGCGCCGCCCGGCCGGGCGCCAGGCCCGGCGCGGGAGCGATCACCTCGCGGCAGATGCCGTCCCGCTGGACCGTCTCCACCACCGGGTACACCGCGCCCTGGCGGTGGGGTGAGCGGGCCGCCAGCACGGCCAGCTCGCGCTCGAACGCGACGTACTCCTCGGCGATCAGGCCGATGCCGTGCGCGAGCACGGTCTGGGCTTCGGCCGGCGAGCCGCACACCCAGACCCCTTTGCCGTCGTAGCCGCCGCTGACCGCCTTCAGGACCACCGGCCAGGTCCCGGCGGCGAACTCCTCGACCTCGGCGATCCCGCTCACCGGCGCGAACCGGGGGCAGTCGACGCCCAGGCCGGCCAGCCGCTCCCGCATGGCCAGCTTGTCCTGGGTGAAGCGCAGCGCTGCGGCGGCGGGCCGGAACGGGACGCCCGCCAGCTCAAGCGCGGCCAGGTGCTCGCCCGGCACGTGCTCGTGGTCGAAGGTGAGCACGTCACGCTCGGCGGCGAAGTCACGCAGCTCAGCCGGCGACCGGTAGTCCCCGAGCCTGGCCCCCGCTGTGACCTGGGCGGCGCTGTCGGCGGCCGTATCGGCCAGGACCCGGAAGCCGACACCCAGGCCGATGGCCGCCTGGGCAGTCATCCGGGCCAGCTGGCCGGCACCCACCATACCCACCACGGGCACGCCGGGCGCGGCCGCGGGGGACGGGGCGGGCACGTCCGCGCCCGGCGCGGCCGGGGGCGGAGCGGGCACGGCCGCGGAACCGGTCACGGACTGTACCCTACGGGACCGGCGCGTACGCGGGTGACGGGCGCGGGCACCACCGGACCGTTCGGTCTCGGGGTCTCGGTCCTTCGCAGAAACCGCGGCTGGCGCGAAAGTTACCTCCCGGATACACCAGACCGGGCAAAAGGACTTATGATCACGGCAAAATAGCAGGCCCCCCCAGGGGAGGAAGCCGATGGCGACGCGCGATCAGGGTGTCCAGGCCGCGCAGACCGGCGCGGAGGCGGGCGTCGTCGTCCGCGAGGGAAGCTACGGCACCCAGGTCATCGCGGTCGAGCCGGGCGGCGCGGAGTTCATCCCGCTGAACGAGCGGCACGGCCGACCGGTCCAGCTGTTCTGGACCTGGACCTCGCCGAACATGGAGTTCGCCACGATCTTCGTCGGCGTGCTCGCGGTGGCGGGATTCGGCCTGGGCTTCTGGGAGGCGGCGCTGGCCCTCATCCTGGGCAGCGCGATCGGCGGTATCACCCAGGGAATCCTGTCCATGCGCGGCCCCGAGTACGGGGTGCCGCAGATGGTCCTGAGCAGGCTGGGGTTCGGCTACTGGGGCAACGTGCTGCCCGCCGGGCTGAACGCGGTGACCGCCGGCATCGGCTGGTTCGCGGTGAACAGCGTCAGCGGCGCGCTGGCGCTGAACGTGCTGACTCACATGCCGCAGGTGCTCTGCCTGCTCATTATCGTGGCGCTGCAGGTCGTGGTCGCGTTCTTCGGCTACAACCTGGTGCACCTGTTCGAGCGGTACGCGTTCCCGGTACTGACCGTCATCTTCCTGATCGCGGCCGGGGTGGTCCTGAGCAAGGCCCACCCCGGCGCCTCCCACCACACGTTCCCCGGCGCGTTCCTGCTGACGTTCGGCGCCTCGTTCGGCTACGCGGTCGGCTGGAACCCGTACGCGGCGGACTACACCCGCTACTTCAAGCCGGACGCGAACCGGGCCGCGATCGCCTGATGGTCCGGGACCGGGCTGTTCCTGTCCTGCGCGCTGCTCGAGATCGTCGGCGCGGCCGTCGGCACCGCGGTCAGCGCCGACAAGGCGCTCGCCGGCCCCGGCGGCATGACCGGGCTGCTGGCCACGCCGCTGGCCGACCTGACGCTGCTGGCCATCGCGCTCGGCGCGGTCTCGGCCAACGTGCTCAACATCTACTCCGGCGCGCTGTCGTTCGTCGCGATCGGCGTCAAGCTGCCGCTCACGCTGCGCCGGGCGATCGTGGCCCTCGGGTTCGGTACCATCGGGTTCTTCCTGGCCTGGAACGGACTGTCCAATGTGGGCAGGTATGAGAACTTCCTCCTGATCATCGCGTACTGGATCGCGCCCTGGCTGGCTGTCTTCTTCTGCGACCAGCTGCTGCGCCGCAAGCCGGACGAGGCCCTGCTGTTCGACACCAAGCGCACGAACTGGGCGGGACCGGTGGCCATGCTCGCCGGGATGGGCATCTCGATCTGGCTGTTCTCCAACCAGACCGAATACGTCGGGGTGGTGCCCAGCCACGTCCCGGCCGTGGGTGACCTGACCTTCGGGACCGGGCGGGAGAACACGCCGGCCGGCTGACACCGGTTTGAGAGGCCGGCCTCAGGGAAGTGTGAGCCGGCACTCAGACATGACCGGTAAAATGTCCGGGTCTTGCTCGGGGCCTGCCGGGGGTTGGCGCGCAGGCCAGACCTGATGCCGTGAGGGAAGGACATTCTCGTATGCCCTGGATGGCAAGCCTCCGCAAGCGCTTTGCCGACCTGGTCCCGGAACTGGCGAAGTTCGGCGTGGTCGGCCTGACCGGAGCGGTCATCGACCTGGGCGGCGCGGACTTCCTGCACGTCCACCTGGGCGTCGGGCCCATGGTGGCCAAGGGAATGTCGATCACCGCGGCCACGGTGGTCACCTACCTGGGCAGCCGGTTCTGGACCTTCCGGCACCGGGTCAACCAGGCACTGCTGCGCGAGGGCGTCCTGTTCGTGATGCTGAACATCGTCGGCCTGGCGATCGCCGAGGTCGTGATCGCGATAACGACCTACGGGCTGGGCCTGAAGTCGGAACTGGCCTACAACGCGGCCAGCGTGGTCGGCACCGGGCTCGGGACCATCTTCCGGTACTTCTCGTATAAGAAGTGGGTCTTCCTGGCGGGCGCGCCGGGCACCGTGGTGGCGGCCGGCGAGGCAGCGGTGTCGGGGGTCGTCGATCCGGCCGAGACCAGCCCGTCGGGCGCGGTGCTAGCCGGAGGCGCGGGCCACCACGGGCCGCCGTGGGAGGAACTCGAGCGGCCGGCCGGCCAGCGCTACGGCCCGGCATGGGAGCACCTCAACCCGGCCGAGTCCGACGGCTTGCGGCACTAATTCACCGAATCCCCTTCGGGCGCGCGCCAAAGAGCGAACCTGTCCCCCTCCAGTCACATCATAATCAGCCGCAACAATTTCGGCCGAATAAACCAGGAAACCTGGCAAATCACCCCATTAGCGCTGAATCAGATCGCTATCATGACGGCTTATTACTTACCGGCGGACGCTCTCCGCGTGTGCGCGCACGGGCCGCGATCTGGCCGGTAAAGTCTAGGGCCGGTAAAGCCTGGGGGGGCAGATGAAGACCTGGAACTGGTATGCGGCGCCACTCATCGCGGCAGCGATCACCGGTCTGGCCACAGGTTGCGCCGCCGGATCCGGCTCCGCGGTCTTGAGCTCGTTGTCCAGGCCCGAAGAGCCGGACATCACGGTGGCCGCCCTGCCGGCCGCCGACCTGGCGGGCCTGTACATCGCGCAGGATTACGGCTTCTTCGCCCAGCAGGGGCTGCACGTAACTATCGAGAAGATAGCCAGCAGCGCGGCCGTCATAGCCGAGCAGCAAAAGGGCGAGGTCGACATCACGGCCGGAAGCTATGTCGCCTATATCGCAGCGCAGGCGGCAGGGGCCAGGTTCCGCATCCTCGCCGAGGCCTCCGCCCTGCGGCCCGATACGCGCGTCATGGCCATCACCGTGGGCTCCCCGATCAGGACCCTCCGCGACCTGATAGGCAGGAAGATCGGGGTGAACGGGACCAACAGCATCGGCACCCTGCTGATCAGCGCGCTGCTGGCCGACCACGGGATCTCACCCGGGAAGGTGACGTTCGTCACGGACGCCAAGGGCTTTCCCGCGATGCCCGCGAAGCTCCGGGACGGCACCTGGGATGCCGCGTTCCTGGCCGAGCCCTACGCCACCGTGGCGGGCGAGGAATTCGGCGAGCAGGAGCTGGCGGACCTGGACCAGGGCGCGACCTTGAACTTCCCGATCGACGGCTACGTGGCCACCCAGGCGTGGGCGGAGAGGCACCCGAAGACGGCGGCCGCGTTCGTGCGCGCGATCGAGGAGGGGCAGGCGCTCGCCGACAGCGATCGCGCGGCCGTCGAGAAGGCCATGGCGGAGTCCGACGGCCTTTCGCACCGGATCACCGCGGTCATGGCGCTGCCCGAGTTTCCGGTTGGCCCGGTAGACGAGACACGGATCCAGCGCACCGCTGAGGCCATGCTCGAGTTCGGCCTGCTGGGCAGGCAGTACACCGCCGAAGTTCAGCACGGAACACTGGTCAGATCGATGATCGCCCGCTAGGCGGGGCCGGGGACGGGGTGGGGGCCCGGCCGCGGCGGGTGGCGGGGCAGGAACACCGCGAACGTGGCGGGCTTGGGCTTGACCAGCACGACGCGGCCGCCGTCGGCGGCGGCCATGGTCCGGGCCAGCGCCAGTCCCAGCCCGGTGCCCTCGGGGCGGCCGCTGACGCTGCGCTCGAAGATCCGCGACACCAGGTCCGGCGGGACGCCCTTGCCCTCGTCCCGGACCTCGATCACCACCGACCGCGTGTTCTGCGAGGTCTGGATGGTCACCGTGCCGCCGCCGTGCATCAGCGCGTTGTCCAGCAGGGTCGCGAGCACCTGGGCCAGCCCGCCGGGAGTGACGTGCGCGTGCAGGCCGCGCACGCCGATGACGACCAGCTTGCGCCGGGCCCGGCGGAAGGCGGGCTCCCACTCGACGACCTGCTGCTGCACGATCTCGTCGATGCCGGTCAGTTCGGCCGAGGCCGCGGTGGCGCGGCGGGCCGGGCTCAGCAGCTGGCTCACCACGTCGGCGAGGCGTTCGGCCTGGGCCAGGGCCGCGCTGCCCTCCTCCCGGACCACGTCCGGGTCGTCGGCGGCGGCGATCATCTCCTCCAGCCGCATGGACAGCGCGGTCAGCGGGGTACGCAGCTGGTGCGAGGCGTCCACGGCGAGCTCGCGGTCCGCCGCGAGCAGGCTGGACAGACGCCGCGCCGAACTGTCCAGGCCGTCGGCCACCTGATCCACTTCGGCCAGCCCGTAGCGGCGGCCGAGCGGGCGCGGGTCCCCGGCCCCGAGGCGCCCGGCGGCTTCGGCGAGTTCCTCGACCGGCCGGGCCATCCGGGCCGCGAGCACCGCCGCCAGCCAGGCGGCCAGCGCCACCGCCCCGGCCATCAGCGCGGCGACGACGGCCACCGCGGCCGCGCCGCGGCCGGCGGCGATCACCAGCGCGGGAACGCCGAGCACCAGGACCGCGGCCGCCGCCACCGCGAAGCTCGAGAACCACAGCCTCCTGCGCATGGCCCGGCCTGGCTAGTCGCCACGTTCAAAGCGGAACCCGACGCCGCGGACGGTGGTGATGTACCGGGGGCTGTGCGCGTCGTCGCCGAGCTTGCGGCGCAGCCAGGAGATGTGCATGTCGAGCGTCTTGGTGGAGGTCCACCACTTCGCGTCCCAGACCTCGCGCATGATCTGCTCCCGGGTGACCACCTTGCCAGCGTCCCGCAGCAGGATCCACAGCAGGTCGAACTCCTTGGTGGTCAGGTCGAGCTCGACCTCGCCGCGCCAGGCCCGCCGGGCGTCCGGGTCGATCCTGATGCCGAGCACCGCCGGGCCTTCGGCCGTGCCCCGCCGCAGCAGGGCGCGGACCCGGGCCAGCAGCTCGGCCAGCCGGAACGGCTTGGTGACGTAGTCGTCGGCGCCCGCGTCCAGGCCCACCACGGTGTCCACCTCGTCGGCGCGGGCGGTGAGGATCAGCTCCGGCACGGCGTGCCCGCCGGCCCGGACCCGCCGGCACACCTCGAGCCCGTCGAGCTCGGGCAGGCCGATGTCGAGCAGGATCAGGTCGACGCTGTCGCCCAGGGCCCGATCGAGCGTCGACGGCCCGTCCACGGTGACATCCACCTCGTACCCCTCCCGGCGCAGGGCACGGGACAGGGGCTCGGAGATGGAAACGTCATCCTCGGCGAGCAGCACGCGCGTCATGGCTAAATAGTAAAGGAAAGGTAAAACCTTCGCCGAGCGCTGCGGTTGGTTTCGTGATCACGAAGGATCTGGTACGGATAGCGGTACGAATTCCTTCGTGATCATGGACGCGCGGGCGGGAGGCGCGGCTCACGCGGGGCTGATGCCGTGGCGGCGGGGCGGGGTGCGGTCCCGGCGGCGCGCGACCGCGAACCGGCGGACCAGCTCGTCCCGCAGCTGCTCCGGCTCGACCACGTCGTCGACGACGAGCTCGGCGGCGAGCCGCAGGATATCGATGTCCTGCTCGTAGTCGCGGCGCAGCCGGGCGATCTCGGCCGCCCGCTGCGTCTCGTCGGTGATCTGGTCGAGCTTGTTCGCATAGACGGCGTTCACCGCGGCCTCGGCCCCCATGACCGCGATCTTGGCCGTCGGCAGGGCGAGCGTCGCGTCCGGGTCGAAGCCGGGGCCGGCCATGGCGTACAGGCCCGCGCCGTAGGCCTTGCGCACCACGACGCAGATCTTCGGCACGGTGGCGTCGGACATCGCCGCGATCATCTTCGCGCCGTGCCGGATGATGCCCTGGCGCTCCACGGCGGTGCCGACCATGAAGCCGGGCACGTCGGCCAGGAACAGCAGCGGGATCCCGAACGCGTCGCAGGTCTGGATGAACCGGGCCGCCTTGTCCGCCGAGTCGACGAACAGCACCCCGCCCTTGAACATGGGGTTGTTCGCGATCACGCCGATGACCTGGCCGTCCAGCCGGGCGAAGCCGGTGACGACCTCCCGGGCCCACAGCGCGTGGATCTCGAAGAACGAGTCCTCGTCCACCACGCCGCGGACGAAGCGGCGCATGTCGAACGCCTGCCGCTCGCTGTCGGGGACCAGGGCGCGCAGATCGGCCGGCTTGGGGTCCCGCGGCGAAACCTCAGGCAGCGGCGCGGCCCAGTTCTGCGGCAGGTAGGACAGGTAGGTCCGGACCGCCGCCAGCGCGTCGGCCTCGGAGGACGCCAGCAGGTGACCGCTGCCGGAGGTCGTGCAGTGCAGCCGGGCGCCGCCCATCTCCTCCAGCGTGGTCTTCTCGCTGACCACCATCTCCACCATCCGCGGGCTGCCCAGGTACATCGAGGCGTTGCCGTCCACCATCGCGGTGAAGTCGCAGAACGCCGGGATGTACGCGCCACCCGCCGCCGACGGGCCGAACAGCGCGCAGACCTGCGGGATCGACCCGGAGGCGCGGATCTGGGTGCGGAAAATATGCCCGGCGCCGCGGCGGCCAGGGAACATCTCCACCTGGTCGGTGATCCGCGCCCCGGCCGAGTCGACCAGGTAGATCATCGGCAGGCCGGCCTCGTAGGCCTTCTCGATGATCCGGATGATCTTCTCCACGGTCCGGGCGCCCCAGGACCCGGCCTTGACCGTGGAGTCGTTGGCCATCAGTGCCACCGGCCGGCCGTCGATCAAGGCGGTGCCGGTGACCACGCCGTCGGCGGGCAGGCCGTCGGCCAGGGCGTTGGCGTACCGGCCGTCCTCGGTGAAGCTTCCCTCATCGGTCAGCAGCGCGATCCGCTCCCGGGCGAAGAGCTTGCCGCGCGCCGCGGCGGCCTGGTGGTAGCGGGCGGCGCCGCCTCGCTCGATGGTCTCACGGAGCTTGGGGAAATCGGTCATGGGGCCTGTCTCGCCGGAATCGGTCATGGAGCAATTGTCCGGGTACGCGGGCCGGCCCGGAGGACCTGGGAGGGCAGCGTGCGGCCGACGATGCTCTCCGCCTCGGCCGCCGCCGCGATCATCGCCTCCAGGTCGATCCCGGTGGCCACCCCCATGTCCTCGACCATGTGCACGAGCTCCTCGGTGGCGATGTTGCCGGTCGCGCCCGGCGCGTAGGGGCAGCCGCCGAGGCCGCCGACCGAGGCGTCGAAGTCGGACACGCCGAGTTCGAGGGCGGCCAGCACGTTGGCCAGCCCGGTGCCCCGGGTGTTGTGGAAGTGCAGGTTCAGCGCCGTCTCCGGATGGGCCGAACGGAACGCCCCGACCAGCGCCCGCACCCGGGTGGGCGTGGCCATGCCGGTCGTGTCGCCGAACGAGGCCGAGTCGGCCCCGTCGGCCAGGGCCCGGCCGATCACCGAGACCACGCGGGCGACCGGCACGTCGCCCTCGTACGGGCAGCCCCAGGCGGTGGACACGATCACCTGCACGGTCGCGCCGCGCTCGTGGGCGGCCGAGACGATCTCCGCGATCTCGTCCAGCGACCGGCCGGTGGACCGGTTCACGTTCTTGCGGTTGTGCGTCTCGGAGGCCGAGACGACGGCCTCGAGTTCGGTGAAGCCGGCGTCGAGCGCCCGCAGGGCGCCCCGGAGGTTCGGCACGAGGGCGGAGTAGCTGACCGACGGTGCCCGGGCCGCGCGCTTCCACACCTCGTCGGCGTCGGCCATCTGCGGGATCGCCTCCGGCCTGACGAACGACACCGCCTCGATCCGCCGCACGCCGGTCGCGGACAGCCGGTCCAGCAGCGCCACCTTCGCGTCGGTCGGCACCGGCTCCTCGTTCTGCAGTCCATCCCTCGGCCCGACCTCGCGTACCGAGATCCGGTCCGGCAGTTCCCAGCTCATGTCTCTAGGCTACGGCTGTCAGGGCTGGTTCCGCTGGTCGCGTTCCAGCCGACGCTGTTCGTCCTCGACCAGCCGGAACAATGTGGCCTGCACGTACTCCACGTTCGGGATGTCGCGGAGCATGATCTGGCCGTGCTCGCCCGCCGACTCCACCACCAGCCGCCCCGCGCCGAGCAGCCGGTCGAGTATGCTCTTCTCGAACGAGACGTCGTTGATCCTGGTCAGCGGGATGTCACGGCCGCGCCTGGTCACGATGCCGTACCGGGTCCGCAGCCGCTTGGTGGTCAGCTCGTAGGTCGTGGTCCGCCAGCGCAGCAGCGGCACGATCAGCAGCACCATCAGGATCAGCACCGCGACCACGCCGACCGCGCCGCGGGCCGCCACCGCGCCCGAGCCGGACGGGATCACCGCCTCGGCGATCAGGGCGACGGCCACCACGAGCACCGCGACCAGGATCGGGCGGATCAGCGTCTTCCAGTGCGGGTGCAGCAGCAGCACGGGCTGCTCGTCACCGGTCATCGACGGGTCACGGGCCATACCGCACATACTGGCACGAGCCGGCCGCCGCTCAGCGCAGGTGCACGATGTCGCCCGCGGCCACCGGCAGGTCGGCGTCCGGCGGCACGCTGACCAGCAGCCTGCCGTCCGTGTCGACGCCGGCGGCCAGGCCGTCCAGCACCCGGCCGCCGGGCAGTTCGACCCGGACGCGACGGCCCAGGGTGCCGCACAGGCCGCTGTACTCGGCACGCAGCCCGGACCGTTCGGCATCTCCCGAGACCGCGGACCACGCCCGGTACCTGCGTTCCAGGCCAGCCAGGATCCCGGCCAGCAACCCGGCGCGGTCCGCGGCGGCCGCCCCCTCGATAGCCAGCGAGGTCGCGGTCAGGCCGCCGGGGCCGGGCGGCGGGAGCTCGGCCGGCCCGGTGGACACGTTGACGCCGATGCCGACCACCACCGCGTCGCCCGCCGCCTCGGCCAGGATGCCGGCGAGTTTCGCCGGGCCGGCCAGCACGTCGTTCGGCCATTTCAGCTGCGTGTCCACCCCGGCCACGGAGCGGACCGCCGCGGCCACCGCCACCCCGGCCAGCAGCGGCAGCCAGCCCAGGCGGGCCCGCGGCACCGCCGACGGCCGCAGCAGCACGGAGAAGGTCAGGGCGGCGCGCGGCGGCGCGGTCCAGGTGCGGCCCAGCCGGCCGCGCCCAGCGCTCTGGTGTTCCGCGGCGAGCACCGCGCCTTCCGGCTCGCCGGCCGCCGCGCGGGCCAGCAGGTCGGCGTTGGTCGATCCGGTGACGGCGATCACCTCGACGGTGCGCCACAGGCCACCGGGCCGGACGGCGGCGGCCCGCAGCCCCGCGGCGTCCAGCGGCGCCCGGCCCGCGTCGTACGGCCCCGCTTCAGTCACCGATGCGGATGCGCAGGCGGCGGAAACCCCTGCCCTTGCTCTCGATCTTGGCCACCTCGATCCGGCCGACAGCCGCGGTCGAGGCGACATGGGTGCCGCCGTCGGCCTGCTGGTCCAGGCCCACCACGTCGATGATCCGGACCTCCTTGACCTCCGGCGGCACCAGGTTGGTGGCGGTGCGGATGATGTCGGGCAGGGCGAAGGCCTCGTCCCTGGGCAGCACGCGCACGTCGATGCGCCGGCCGGCGCGGATCTCGGCGTTGCAGGCCGCCTCCACCGTGTCCCGGAAGCCGTCGGGCAGGTCCGGCAGGTTGAAATCCATCCGCGCGGTCAGCGGCTCCATGTTGCCCCCGGTGACCAGCGCCCCGAAGTCACGGAACACCACGCCGCACAGCACGTGCAGCCCGGAGTGCGTGCGCATCAGCGCGGTCCGCCGTTCGTCCTCGACCGCGCCGCGGACCGCGGTGCCGGCCGGCGGCAGCGGGTCGCCCTCGGCCGGGATCAGGTACAGGTCGTCGCCCTTGCGTGCGCCGGTGATCCGGGTCTGGACGCCGCCCCACAGCAGCACGCCGTGGTCGGGCGGCTGGCCGCCGCCGCCGGGGTAGAACGCCGACCGGTCCAGGACGATGCCCTCGGCGCCGGCCGCGAGCACCGCGGCGTCCCACTCCCGCAGCGTCTGGTCGTCCAGTTCGAGCCGGTGCGTGCGCCACTGGGTCTCCCCACCCGCCTCCCCATCCCTCTTCATATAGGCAGCCTAGCCCGTGTTCTGCAGGCCTGCCGCGACCCCGTTGACCGTCAGCAGCAGCAGGCGCTCCACCCGCTCGCGGTCGCCGGCCAGCTCGCCGGGGACCGGCTCGCGCAGGGCCGAGCCGCGCAGCATGGCCAGCGCCCGCAACTGCACGTAGGACAGCGCGTCCACGTAGGGATCACGCAGCGCGACGGCCTGGGACAGCACCGGCCGGTCGGCCAGCAGCCGGTCATGGCCGGTGACCGCCAGCACCAGGCGCCTGGTCAGGTCGTACTCGTCCAGCACCGCTCTGGTCAGGTCGGGCCGCCCGCCGAAGGCGAGGTACCGGGTCCCGATGAGCCGGTCGGTCTTGGCCAGGCTCATCTCCGCGTTGTCCAGCAGCACACCGAACAGCGGCCACTCGCGGTACGCGCGCCGCAGCACGTCCAGGCCGCCGGGATCGGCCACGATGGCGGCCAGCCCGCTGCCCAGGCCGAACCACCCCGGCAGGTTCATCCGGGTCTGCGACCAGGCGAAGACCCAGGGGATCGCGCGCAGGTCCTTAAGGTCCACGGCGGCCCCGGACTGGGCCTTCGGCGTTCCGGGGATCTTCGGATCCAGGCCGCGCTTGGCCGGCCGGGAGCCGATCCGCAGGCCGCCGATCTCCGCGAGCGGGCTGATCTGCGCGAACCACTCGGCGAAACCGTCCGCCTCGACCAAGGCGCGGAACGCCGACCGAGCGGCGGCGTCGATCCGGCGGGCGACGCCGGCGTACGCCGCGGCGGCGGCCGCGGTCCGTTCCTCGATCCGGGGCGACGAGGCGAGCAGCACCGCGGAACTGACCTGCTCCAGGTGCCGCTTGGCGATGGCCTGCTGGCCGTACCGGGCGAAGATCACTTCGCCCTGCTCGGTGACCTTGAAGGAGCCGCCGACCGAACCGGGCGCCTGGGCCAGCACGGCCCGGCCCGCCGGGCCGCCGCCCCGGCCGAGCGCGCCGCCCCGGCCGTGGAACAAGGTCAGCCGCACCCCGTGGGCCGCGGCCCACTCCGACAGCCGGGCCTGGGTGTCGAACAGCCGCAGGGTGGCGCTGGCCGGGCCGAGTTCCTTGGCCGAGTCGGAGTACCCGAGCATGGCCTCGAGCCCGCGGCCGGTGGCGGCGAGCCGGCCGATTACCGGCGGGAGGGCCAGCATCCCGGTCATCACCTCCGGCGCGTTCTCCAGGTCGACCGCGCTCTCGAACAGCGGCACCACGTCGAGCACCGGGTCGCGGCCGCCGGCGCTGGCGTAGCTGGCCAGCTCGTACACCGCGGCGATGTCGTCCGCCGAGCGGGTGAAGCTCACCACGTACCGCCGGCAGGCGTCCACGCCGAACCGGTCCTGGACCCAGGAGATGGCCCGGAGGGTGGCCAGCACCTCCTCGGTCCGGGCCGACCAGCCTCCGCCGGCATGGCGCGCGGCCGGATGCTCCAGCCCGGGCGGGCCGGCCGCCCGCAGTTCGCGCAGCGCCGCGGCGTGCACCTCGCTGTGCTGCCTGACCTCCAGCTCGGCCAGGTGGAAGCCGAACGTCTCGGCCTGCCAGATGAGCTGCTGCAATTCCCCGGACGCCTGCCGGCCTGCCCCCGCCGCGGCCAGCGACTCCTGCACGACGCGCAGGTCGGCCAGGAACTCGGCCGGCCCCCGGTAGGCCAGGTCGGCGTGCCGCACCCGGGTCGCGTTGATCCGCTGCGCGGCGTACAGCAGGTAGATGCGGTACGGCTCCTGCGGCGACCGGAGCGAGAACTCGGCGATCAGCTCCGGGTGGGCGGCCGCGGCGGCGTTGAGCGCCCGCCGCAGCGCGGCACTCGGCGGCGTCGTCGACTCGTGCACGGTCAGCGACCGGCCGATTCTGGTGGTGACGTTCTCCAGCGCGCGCAGCACGTGGTCGGCCTGGATCGTCGCGGTCTCGCGGGTGACCTGCGCGGTCACGAACGGGTTACCGTCCCGGTCGGCGCCCACCCAGCTGCCGTAGCGCAGGAAGGCGGGCACCTGCGCCGCCGGGCGCCCGCCCGCCCCGGCCCCGTCCGCCCCGGCCCCGTCCGCTCCGGACAGCGCGCGGTCGAGCTCGCGGTACACGCCCGGCACCACCTGGAACAGCGTCTCGTCGAACACGGCCATGACCGCGCGGACCTCGTCGATCGGGTCCATCGCCTGGACCCTCAGCTGTGAGGTCCGCCACAGCAGGTCGATGTGCTCGCGCAGGGCCCGCCGGGCCTCGGCGTGCTCGGCGGCCCCGGCGCGGCGGTCGTTCACCTCGGTGAGCAGCTCGCTGGTCCGGCGCAGCGCGGCGACCACGGCGCGCCGCCGCGCCTCGGTGGGGTGCGCGGTGAGCACCAGGTGCACGCGGAGCGACCCGAGCAGCTCGGTGAGGTGCTCGCCGCCGGCCTCCCGGCTGATCTCGGCTACCGCGGCCGCCAGGGATTCCCGCACCGGCTCGTGCCCGGCGTCACGCTCCCGCAGGATGCGGATGCGCTGATGCTCTTCGGCCAGGTTGGCCAGGTGAAAGTAGACGGTGAAGGCCCGGGCGACCTGCTCGGCCCGGTCCAGGCTCCAGGACGCGACCAGCTCGGCGATCTCGTCGCCGGCCGGGTCGGCCAGCGACTCACCCGGGCGGGGGGCGTCCGCGTTCCCGCCGCCCGCGTTCCCGCCGCCCGCGTTCCAGGTGTCGCGCTCACGCCGGCGCGCGGCGATCACCGCGCGCCGGAGCCGTCCCACGTCGGCCAGCAGCTCCGGGCCGGCCCGCGGGTCCGAGTCGCAGATGACCTCGCCGAGTATGTCGCCGAGCAGCCTGACGTCCCGCCGCATGGGCCCGGGCAGTGCGCTCCGGTCCCGGTC